>Ga0154020_10003369_pt1 | contig 19239 bp, 11 predicted proteins | sample Klosneuvirus_201_FD_109709 | JGI IMG/M metagenome (GOLD analysis project Ga0154020, IMG submission 109709) | Active sludge microbial communities from wastewater, Klosterneuburg, Austria - Klosneuvirus_20160825_MG | ecosystem: Engineered > WWTP > Aerobic digester > Activated sludge | place... | reverse complement strand
TGGCGAACGGCATGGCTTACGACGGCCTGTTCCGGCCTTCGATCGCCACGTTCCTTGTCTTTGCCGACTACTCCCGGCCGTCCATGCGCCTCGCGGCCTTGGCGAAACTGCCCGTTGTCTATATCTACACGCATGACTCCGTCGGTGTGGGCGAAGACGGACCCACTCACCAGCCGATCGAAACAGTATCGTCGTTGCGGGTCATTCCGGGGTTTGACGTCATTCGGCCGGCCGACCCCGAGGAGACTGCCGGAGCCTTTGCCGCTGCGCTCGAACGAACCGACGGTCCTACCTTGTTGGCGCTCAGCCGGCAGGCCTTGCCCACATTGAATGACATCCCCGTGTCGGACCGACGTGAAGGAGTGCTCAAGGGCGCGTATGTGGCCGTGCGGGAAACCTCGGCCTTGGAGTACGTACTACTCGCGTGCGGTTCCGAACTGCAATATGCGATCGGTGCGGCCAAACAACTCGGGTCCGGCGCCCGGGTGGTTTCCATGCCGTGCTTCGAGCGCTTTGCCCGCCAAAGCAAAGAGTACCGTGACGCGGTTCTGCCTCCGTCCGCCCGCAAGCGCGTGTCCATCGAGGCAGGCGTCACTTCCTTGTGGGGCCGCTGGGTGGGGCTGGACGGAATCGCCCTCGGCATTGATCGTTTCGGAATCAGCGCACAGGGCGGAACGGTCTTTAAGGAACTGGGTATGACAACCGACGCGGTCGTGGCTGCGGCCAAATCGCTGACCTAATCCGGCTAAGCACTAGAATTTCAGGCGCGATCGACCGTTCAAAACGGTCGATCGCGCCTTTTTTTCGGCTTCATTCCGGCCTCTCCTCGGCTGGGGACGAAGAGGTTACAGAACGTTGGATCACTCAACTTCCTGTCTATAGGGATTTAAGCTTAGAATCTGAGCATGCGTAAGAATGAAATAACTCGGGTGCTTGCTTTTTTGATTAGGCGCCTAATTATCAGGAGCCTTATCTTAATCACCTGACCTCATGCCGTTGCTGATGCTCAAAGACCTGCCGCGCTACGAGTGCCTCTTGGAGGGCGCCAAGCAGTTTCCTGACCTGGACCCTTCGGCGTCCGAGGTTTACTTGCATCTTCTTCGCACGGGTGACGAGGTTTTCCGGGTCTGTGATGCGCATCTGGCGGCCCACAACATTTCGCAGGGGCGATTCACGGTGCTCATGCTCCTGCTCGACAAAGCAACGGATTGCCCGCACGCCCGTACGCCGGCGGAGCTGGCCGAGATGGCGGGCGTCACGCGGGCGACGATGACGGGTCTGATCGATACGCTGGAGCGCGATGGATTCGTCCGTCGGGAACCGGATCCGCACGATCGCCGGATGATGTCCGTCAATCTGACGCCTGCTGGTCAGCATTTTCTCGCCCGGTTTCTGCCAGAACATTTCCGACGCACCGCAGCCTTGATGTCGCTCCTCACCGAAAGTGAGCGGAAAGCGCTGGTCAAGTTGTTGGCCAAAGTCCTGCAGGGCGCGGCCGCCCTGCCCGCACCGAGCACGAGCATGAGCCTGGAGGTCGGTCACGCTCCGGCGGCTCCCGCCGCGGCATCCGCTCCCTGAGTGATTCACCTTTTCCCCACACTGCTATGATCATCAAGTTCCTTGTCGCACTGGTCGGCTTCGCGCTGGTCGTTTTATCCTTGGGCGCCGTCAAGATGTCCCAGTTCAAAGCCATGGCGGCACAGATGCACGCGCCGCTGGCCGCCGCCGTGAGCACGATTAAGGCGGAGCTCGCCTCGTGGCGCCCGACCATCAACGCGATTGGCACCCTTGCTCCGGTGGAAGGTGTGACGCTCGGCGCCGACGCCGACGGCACGGTCGTACGTATTGCCGTGGAGAATGGCGCAGTGGTGAAGGCGGGGGACGTGCTCATCGAATTGGACACCTCCGTCGAAGCCGCTCAACTCGCCGCGGCCGAAGCCCGTCGTGTCATCGCCCAGTTGGATCGCGACCGGGCGGTCCAGTTGCTCGCCAAGGCCACGATCAGCCAGGCCGAGTTGGATGCCGCCAACGCGCAGCTGAACCAAGCGGACGCTGATAGCACGGCCTTGCGGGCGCTGATGGCGAAGAAGGTGGTGCGGGCTCCGTTCGCTGGTCGGGTCGGCATCCGCCTGGTCAATGTCGGTCAGTTTGTTGCCCGCGGCGCGGCCTTGGTTCCGATCCAGCGGCCCGATCCGATGTTTGTGAATTTTAATGTGCCGCAGCGTCAGTTGCCGGAGATTCAGGTCGGCCAGACCGTGCTGGTGAAGGTGGATGCCTATGCGGATCGGGTGTTTCAAGGCAAGCTGAGCGCGATCAACCCGGCGGTGGATGCTGCGTCACGCAATGTGTCCGTGCAGGCCACGATTGCCAACGCCGACGAGGTCCTCCGCTCAGGCATGTTTGCCCGGGTCGAAATCGAGAAGCCGGTGGGCAAACCGACGGTGGTGCTCCCGGCGACCGCGATCGCCTACGCGTCGTATGGAAACTCGGTCTACATTGTGGAAAAGATGAAGGGTGCCGACGGGGCTGAATACCTCGGCGTACGACAGCAATTTGTGAAGCTGGGCGTCAGCCGGGGTGACCAAATCTCCGTGGTGGAAGGCATAAAGGAAGGGGAAGAGGTGGTCACCTCCGGGGTCTTCAAACTCCGCAATGCGCTGCCCGTGCAGGTCAACAATACGGTCCAGCCTGGCAACAACCCTGCGCCCAAACCGGCTAACACCTGAGTCGACGACCTCCTGCGACCCAGCCGAGCCACGGTCTTGCGACGCCCTCGCGTCGCGCCGTAGCCCAACCGGAGTGTACCCATGAAATCTAGTTTTACCGACCTCTTTGTCCGCAAGCCCGTCATCGCGCTGGTGGTCAACATCGTGATCCTCGTGGTGGGCCTGGTCTCCTACAACCAGCTCAACATTCGTCAGTATCCCAGAAGCGACAGCGCCGTGGTCAATGTGACCACCGTTTATTTCGGAGCCAGCGCCGAAACGGTGCGCGGCTACATCACCACCCAACTGGAGCGCGTCATCGCCAGTGCGGACGGCATCGACTACATCGAGTCCGAAAGTCGCTCCGGACTGAGCACGATCCGCGTGTACCTTCGACTCAACTACGACACGAACGCCGCGCTCGCCCAGATCAGCGCCAAGATCGACCAGGTGCGGAGCGAACTGCCGCCGGAGGCGGAGTCGCCCAGCATCAGCGTGGAGTCGAGCGACAACCAGTTCGCCTCGATGTACCTGAGCTTCTACTCCGACCAGTTGGAGCAGAATCAGATCACCGACTACCTCAACCGCGTCGTTCAGCCCCAGCTGTCCTCGATCAAGGGGGTGCAGCGGGCCGATGTGCTCGGCGGCCGTATTTTTGCCATGCGCATCTGGCTCAAGCCGGAGGAACTCGCGGCCCGGGGCATCAGCCCGTCGGAAGTCCGCCAAGCGCTCGCCAACAACAACGCGCTCGCCGCGGTGGGAGCGACCAAGGGCACAATGATGCAGATCAGTCTGGTGGCCAACACCGACCTGAAGAACATCCGTGAGTTTGAACAACTCGTGGTGGCCGAGCGCAATGGAGCCATCGTCCGGCTCTCCGACGTGGCCGAGGTGGTGCTCGGGGCGGAAAGTTATGACGACGAGGTTCGCTTCGGCGGACAAAAGGCAACGTTCATGGGCATCTGGGTGCTGCCCACTGACTCCACCGTCGAGGTGATCAAGCGCGTCCGTGACGCCATGCCCGGGATCGAAAGCCGTCTGCCGTCGGGTTTGAAAACCAAGATCGGATACGACGCGACGGGCTACATTGACGATGCCTTGAAGGAGATCGTGACCACGCTGCTGGAGACCCTGCTGATCGTTGCCGTAGTCATCTTTTTCTTTCTGGGATCGTTGCGTTCCGTGTTGATTCCGCTGGTCGCGATGCCGCTGTCGCTGATTGGCGCGATCTTCATCATGCTCGTGGCCGGCTTCACCATCAACCTACTGACCCTGCTGGCCATCGTGCTGGCGGTGGGCATCGTGGTCGACGACGCCATCGTCGTGGTCGAAAATGTCGAGCGACACATCCGGGAAGGAAGGACCCCGTTTGATGCGGCGATTCTCGGTGCGCGCGAATTGGTGGAACACGTCATTTCCATGACCATCACGCTCGCGGCGGTTTACGCCCCGATCGGTTTCCAGGGTGGTCTGACCGGCGCGCTTTTCCGCGAGTTTGCCTTTACGCTCGCCGGCGCTGTCACGGTGTCCGGATTTGTGGCGCTGACCCTCTCCCCGATGATGAGCGCCTACCTGTTGCACGGGAAGGAAGCGGAAGAGCGAGGGTTGACCGGTCGCATCAACCGGGGATTTGACGGCCTCCGCAATCTGTATGAGCGCGTGATCGGCTCGGTCCTCACCGGATGGAAGTCGGTGGTGGTGGTGCTTTCGATTCTGTTTACGCTGTTGCTGGCCCCTTTCTTCATGCTGGCGCAAAGTGAACTCGCGCCCAAGGAAGACCAGGGCGTGGTCTTCAGCATTCTGCTCCCTTCACCCACGTCGACCATCGATCAAAACCTGATCTTTTCCGAAGAGGTGCAGAAGATGTTTGAGTCGTTCCCGGAGTACGCGAACTCCTTCCAAATCACGGGTGCGAACTTTGGGTTCGGTGGAGCCATCCTCAAACCATGGTCGGAGCGTTCGCGCACCTCGATCGAGATTGAACAATCGCTCATCCCGATGGCGGCGCAGATCGCCGGGTTGAACGTGATCATGACGACTCCGGAGCCGTTGCCATCGGGGGGGCAGTTCCCGATCGAGTTCGTCCTCCGTTCGACGGCGGACCACAGCCAGATGGTGGAGTTCGCGAACCAGCTCGTGATCTACGCCAACTCCGAGGCAAACGATCCCAATGGCGCGCCGACGTTCTACTTTGCCGACAGTGATCTGAAATTCGATCTGCCCCAGTTCGAAATCGATATCGACAAGGACTTGGTGGCGGCCATGAACCTGAGCCTGACGGATGTTGCGCGGGATCTGGGTTCACTCCTCGGCGGAGGATATGTCAACCGGTTCGTCAATGATGGCCGCAGCTATCGTGTCATCCCGCAGGTAACTCGTGGAGACCGGCTCAATGCCGATCAGCTCCTCGACTACCACATTCGTGGACCGCAGGGAGAACTGATCCCGCTCTCCACCATTGCCACGCTGCGCGAAACGGTGCAGCCGCGGACGCTGAACCGGTTCCAGCAGCTCAATTCGGTCAAGATCACCGGGGTGGGCCCCAGCATCGACGGAGCCCTGAAGAAGCTGGAGGCGAAGGCAGCCGAGATTCTGCCGCCCGAGTATTCGGTCGACTACGGTGGCCAGTCCCGGCAGCTGCGCAACGAAGGTGCTGCGTTGTGGAAAGCGGGTGTGCTAGCGCTGCTGTTGATCTTCCTCGTGCTCGCCGCGCAATTCAACAGCTTCCGCGATCCGTTCATCATCCTGCTCGGGTCCGTGCCGCTCGCTTTGGTCGGCGCGATGCTGCCTATCTTCCTTTGGAAGACCACGCTGAACATCTACTCCCAAATTGGTCTCATCACCCTGGTCGGTTTGATTGCCAAGAATGGTATTCTGATCGTCGAGTTTGCCAACACACTTCAGGAACAAGGAGTTTCGAAGATCGAAGCCGCCCGGCGCGCGGCCGCGACCCGGCTTCGCCCGGTCTTGATGACATCAGCCGCGACGGTGTTTGGGCATTTGATGCTCATCTTTGTCACGGGTCCCGGTGCCGCCGCCCGAAACAGCATTGGTTGGGTGCTGGTGGTAGGCATGGCGGTCGGCACGTTCTTCACCTTGTTTGTCGTGCCGACCTTCTATCTGTTGATTGCCCGTGATCACTCGAAAGGCCGTTCCCCGGAGGCTTCCTCCTTTCTCGTGGGCGGCGATGAAGCTGTTTCCAAATAACATGATCTCCCGAATGACTCGCATCACCCTGGCTGGCGCTCTGCTGCTCAGCGCGGCCCGCCTCCTGGCTCAGCCTGTTCAGCCCCAGGCGGTGCCGGACTCACTCGATCTCAAGACGGCGGTGGCCTTTGCCCTGGAGAACAACTTCTCCATTCGGCAGGCGCGGGAACGCATCCGGCAGCAGGAGGGCGTCATCCTGGAAGTCAAAGCGCAGGGATTGCCGACGGTCGGCGTCGGTGCCAGTTACCAGCGCAACGCCACCGAGATCTCCCAGTCCTTCCCGGCGGATGACTCGCTCTGGCAGATTCAGATCCAGGCGAGGCAGGCGCTTTACGCCGGCGGCGCGATCAAGGCGGGCATCGCCGGGGCCGAGCGGGTGCGCGAGGCGGCGGCGTTGGAGCTTCAGGGAATCATCAACGACTCTCTGCTGCAGGTTCGCTCCCGTTTCTACGATGTCCTGCTCGCCCGGGAGAGCATCAAGGTTCGAGAGCAATCGGTCGCCCTGTTGCAGGAACAGCTGCAGAATGCGCGCAACCGGTTTGAAGCCGGAGCCTCCTCCAGCTTCGAAGTTTTGCGGGCAGAGGTCGCCCTCGCCAATGCGCAGCCTCCCCTGATCCAGGCTCGCAACGGCTATCGAATTGCCATCGAGGAGCTGCGGCAGGCCCTGGGCTTCACCAACCGAGAGGGAGAAAATCTGCGAAAGACCCCCGAGTTTTTGGGCGAACTGACGTTTGAGCCGGTGAGTTTTGACCTGCAGACGGCGTTGGACGCCGCTCGGGCAAATCGGCCGGAATTGGCTCGTCTCGACAAGTTGCAGGCGGCCCGGGAGGAAGGAGTGCGGAGCGCTCGCGCCGGGGCCCGTCCTGGGGTGGACCTAGTCGGCAGCTATCAATGGCGCAAGGCGGGGGGCAGCGACTCGTTCAGCGACGCCAGCGACGGCTGGCTGCTGGGCGTACAGTCCCAATGGAATGTCTTTGATGGTCGGGCCACGGCCGGCCGGGTGGTTCAGGCGCGCTCGGCGTTAGCGCAATCCCAGCTGGCGCGCAGCGAGGCCGAGCTGGCGGTCGAAGTCGAGGTGCGTCGATCGCTCTCCTCGCTTCAGGAAGCCGGAGAACTGGCCGAAGCCTCGCGCAAGGTCGTCGAACAGGCCGCCGAGGCGCTCCGTCTGGCCTCCGTACGGCAGTCCGCCGGGACGGCCACGCAATTGGACGTGCTCACGAGTCAGGTGGATCTGACTCAGGCCCGCACCAACCAGCTCACTGCCAACTACAACTATCTGGTCGCCATGGCTCGCCTGCGCAAGGCGATGGGTCAGGCGGACCAGTTTGTTCCGGGCTCCTGAGCCCGGGCCGCCAAGGCGGCTTCAAACCGCTTGCTCCCTCCGACACGGCGATTTGCGGCAACTCTGGCGGGTTCGACCTGTCCCTTCCGTAGCTCATGAAACTCAAGCGCGTCCTTCTGTTCGGCTCGCTCGCGGTGCTGGTGCTGCTGGTGACGTTGGTCGCGCTGGCGTTCAACTCGCGCGTGCAGACGTGGGCTGTTCGACGGGTTTTGACGGGACAGCCGGATCTGGCGGTTGAGGTCGGCAACGTCTCCGTGGGATTGCAGCGCGTGGTCCTGTCGCAGATCACCGTGCGGCAACCGGGGCTGAAACTCACGCTTCCGGAGATCACCGCCGACCTTTCCGTGATCGACGCCGTCTCGAGCAAGATTCGAGTGCGCCGGGTCAAAGCTCACGGCTGGACCCTGGATCTGACGTCGCCCGCTCCGCTCGCCCGCGGCGGCGCACCGGAGCGTCGGGCCGTGGCTGGCTATTTCGCCGCCTTGTCAGGCGCCAGTGCCAATGCCAATACCCCTGCCGTCCCTGCGACCAAGGCCGAGGCATTTGCGGGCATCTTTGGACTTCTACGGCTGCCCGTGGAGCTTTCGCTGGAGGAAGCGGATCTGGCGGGCTCCGTGATTTTCCCAACGGCAGCGGGTCAGCCCGCGGGGAAGGCAAGTGTGACCGTGACGGGTGGCAAACTGGGTGCAGCGCGCGAGGGGCGGTTTCGCGTGGAGGCCAGGGCCGAGATGTCCGGGGCAGTCTCGCAGCTGACCGCCACCAGCGACATCGGCTTGCGCATGGATGCGCCGGACTCCATCGATCGCGTCAGTGCCGTGACCGATTTGCTGGCAGTGGGAACGCAATTTCCGGGCGGGGCCCGACTCAAGGCCGCATTGCTCGCCGAGCGAGGGGCGCAGGGGGTCGAGAACTACCGAGTGATGGTGGAGGCGGAACAGAAAGCCCTGCTCGATCTTCGCGCTCAGCTCCCGGCCGGAGCGACACAGCTGGGTGGAGCGATGGTGGTGTCGGTGCGGGACACGGATCTGGCACCGTTTACCCTGGGGCGCACCCTGCCGGCGTTTTCCGCCACGGTGGACGCGAAGTTTGGGGTGACGACGAAGTTCGATGCGTTCAGTGCACAAGGCGCGCTCGAAGTGGTGGCGAGTCGGCTCGAAGTGATTTCGCCGAATCTGAAGCCCGTGGGCACGCTGTCCCTCGCCTCCACCTTTGCGCTGGAACACACCCCCGATCTGCTTCGGGTCAACGCCCTGCAGGCGCGTATCTCCGGAGCAACTCCGCTGGCCTCCATTGACGTACGGCAGGCCTTTGGATGGGCGATCAAGACGGGTGAACTGAAAGTGGCGGATCCGGCCCGCGAGCTGGTTTCGATTTCACTCGAAGGCGTGCCCCTCCCCTGGGCCCAGCCCTACCTCGAGGGCGTGATGATCGAGGGCGGCGACGCCCGCGGGAGCTTTCTGGTCCGGGCCGCTGGTGGGGGGTACGCAATTCGCCCGCAGGTGCCTCTGACTCTTTCTCCGTTCTCCTTGTCAAAAGAAGGCAAAGCTCTCCTGCGCAACGTGGGGTTGACCGTGAGCGCATCGGCTGATGTCACACCGGACGCCTGGCAGGCGGAGATAACGGAGTTGGTGGCCCGGGAAGGTGCGACCACGCTTTGGTCGCTCAATGTCAAAGCCGGCCAGGCGGGAGGAGCCAGTCAGCCCCTGAAGGCGACCGGGCGCCTGTCGGTTGACCTGCCGTCCGTGCTGACCCAACCGGTGGCAAACGGAGCTGCGATTCTTTCGAGAGGCAGTTTGCGCGGCGATTTCACCGCCAGTCTCGGCGCCACGCAGGAACTCGCCGCGCAACTGGTGGTATCCGACCTGGTTTCCGGAGTGGAGGAGCGTTTCCCGCGTGTGACGGTGGACCTTCGGGCGGACGTCCGGGCGGACGGCAGTTTTGTCGCCCGTGCGCCGATTCTGGTCGAGCGGGATGATCGCCGGAGCGACGTGATGGTGGGAGCGTCGGGTCGGACCGAGAAGGGCGGCATCTCCCTTGATGCGCAGGTCGCGAGCAACCGGATGTACCTCGACGACGTCAAGATCCTGGGCGCACCTTTCGCCCTCGCCGGCTCCTCCGAGCCTGTGACGCCGGGTTCAGCGCCGTCCACACCGGACAAGGATCCGGTCTGGAAGGGAATCAGCGGAAAGCTGTCCCTCTCTCTGACCGAAGTGGTGTATTCGCCCGACCTGACCATTCGTGATGTGGCGGGGTCGGTGCGCATAGGACCGGCCGCCGTGACGCTCGAAGCCCTCAAGGCGGTGTTGGGAACCGGGGGCCAGCTGGCCATGTCGGGCGGGCTGAAGTTTGATGCGTCAAACGTGGACGCCTATCGATTGAAGGCCGACGTGGCCGTGGCGAATCTTGATTCCGGTTCAACCCTCAAGGCATTAAAGCCGAATGACGGACTCCCCTTGGTCGAAGGCACGTTCGACGTCAAAAGCTCGATTGACGCGACCTCGGGGAACTTGGGGACGCTTGCGGAAACGGCCCGGGGCGATGTTCGCATTTCGAGCAAAGGAGGCATTTTTCGACCCCTGCCGGCATCCTACCTGGAAACGTTTGTCAACGCGAAGAACCAGCTTGCCAAGCGCGGAGAGCAGGCGGGCACCCTCAGTGCCATTGCCGGTGCGCTCGGCGCCCGGCTGCCAAGCGCGCTTGGAGGCGCGGCCGGAAAGGCCCAGCAGTTGGTCGAGCGGATGAACGATCTGGAGTCCATTTTGCGGCTGATCGCCGAAGTTCGATTCGATCAGCTGACACTGGACGTGGGCGGCGATAGTAAACTGGATACCGTGCTTCGCGACCTCACGGTCACCGCACCGGAACTTCGCTTTGTTGGCACCGGCGGTTTGAAGTACCGTCCGAATGTTCCCCTGTGGCAACAAGCCCTGACGCTCAAGCTGGCCGGCGCGGCGCGCGGCCGGGCGGCGGAAGTCATGAAGAAAGGAAATCTGCTCGGCGAATCGGTCGACAGCCTCGGCTACATTCCGCTGTCGATGGATGTGAATATTGATGGAACGGCAGACAATCCCGACACCTCGAAGCTCGTGGTCGCACTGGTCGACAAGGTGCTGGGCGTTCAACTGCAGCCCGGAGACGTGGAACGGATTCGCCAGGGTGATGTGCTGGTGCTGCTGAACGTGCTCGGTCAGCTGAAGTAGGCAATCCCGCCCGGGTCGCCCGGCGTGTCTCGGATGCGACGGGAGTGAAGGGAGGTCGACGTTGGTCTGGCGCTGAGGGCAACTCCGAGCAGACCCACGACCGCGCCTACCAGATGAGCGATCGGAACCGGTTGGAACCCCGCGTGCGCCGAATCGACAAACAGCGTCGAGCTCTGCACCTGCTCGAACAGGGACTTGCCCACGAAACCGATGAGAGCGAGCAGACTGAGCGCCACGGCCGCAGGACTCCGATGGTGCATCCCTCGCTGCAAGAGGGCTGCGCACAGCCAGGCATAGAGCGCGGAATCGATCCCGGACAGGCCGCGGTAGCGATCCAGCGCGGGTTCGAGAACAACGACTGCGACCGAGATCGCCGCGCCGGACCACAACCAAAGAAGCGCCAGGCTACGCCTCCCGAGTGGAGCCACTCCGAACCAGCCTGATTCAACCGTGCCGCCGAGCGCCACCAGTACGGCCACATCCCAGGCTCCGTGGGAAAGGCCGTAGTGAGTCAGATGCCCGGTCCAGATCCGCCAGAGCTGGGCCTGCTGAAAAGCAGTGCGACTCAGCTCCAGCGCGGAGGCGGCCTCTGGAAATGCGAGCAAGGCGGAGGCGATGACCGCCAGCCCGAGGGTCAACCAAGGTAGACGACGGGTGAAATCCATGGTCGGTGAGCCGCGGGGAGGGCAGGCAAGGACTCGAGGCTGGGGTTGTCGGGCTTAGCGTCGCCGGCCGAGGGAACGGCGGGAGCACAGGACCGCGGTGACCAGGAATGCTACGAGCAGGGCGTTGACCACGTCGGGACGAAGCGCACCGCCGCCCGAGCCGCCGCCGTGGTTGACATGCGGGGCGGCGGCCGGAAAGGCCGGCTTCGCTGCGTCCACGCGGTAGGCCGTCGCAGGCTGGGTTGCCCGCGTCGCCTGCGCCTGACGTTCCAGGGTGGTACGGGCCTGATTGGACCTCTGGAGACCGCGCCGGGCGAAGGTGGCGTCATCCAGTAAAACCATCGAGGTGTGGTCGGTGACCAACTGGTAGGCCACGCCGAGCGCCTGAACGGCGTCTTTGGATTCGGACGGCGGCAGGGCTCCGATCGACTCCTTCGTTTCAATCTGCTCGATCTGGGCGAGGGCCCAGAGGCGCTCGATCTCCGGATTGGTCGTGTCGAGTTCCGGAAAGTCGAAGGTCGTTGAATACGTCTTGTCCTCGCCTGTGAGTTTGGCCTTGAGCGTGACGGTCGCCTGGCCCGCTCCTTCATAGCGTCCAAAGAGGATCCACTGCTGCCCGCGGTAGATTTTCTGCGGCAGTTCACCCGTAGTATCGAAAACTCGGACACCGGAGAAGGTGAAGGAAGCGTCGTGCAGCGATTCATGCACAATCTTCGACTTGGCCAGCATCAGTTGCCCGACGATGTCATCGTCATTGCTGACCGCCGTGAACGCGCCGCCGGTGGCATCGGCCAGAGTGCGCATGAGCGGCCAGTTCGCACCATTGCCCATGAGGAAGCCGAAGACCCGCAGATCCACTTGTTTCAACAGGCGGTGAAAAGCCACCGGATCGACGAGTCCTTGGTTGGCCACGCCATCCGTGACGAGGATGAGGCTGGTGGCGCGGTCGGCGTCGAGCCCCTTCAAGCCCTCGCGGATGCCGTCATAGAGGTTGGTGCCGCCTGTGACCGAGAGGGCCTTGACGGTGGCGATCGCCCGCTGGACCGACTCCGGGGTGGCCGGTGTCCACGGCACCAGTTCGCGCGCCGTTTGATTGAAGGTCACAATGCGAAAGCGATCCGTGGGTTTCATCTGGCCCAAGGCCTGGCTCACGCCCTGAGCGAGAGTGTGGATCTTGCCCTGCATGGAACCCGAGGTATCCAGCACGAAGGCGAAATCTGCTCCCGTGGTGATGGGCTTGAGGTCGATGCCAGGCGTCACGACCATCATGAACGTGCCCGGTTTCTTCGGGTCGGCGCGGTACGGAATGACCTCGACCCGGCCGGGAAGGTTGTCGGCCAGCCGGTAGTAGAAAACAAAGTCGCGGTCGAGTCGCGCGCCGGTGCGATCCAAGGCGACGCGGACGTGGCCCGCATCGAGCGTCTGGATGTTGGCGGCGGATTCGAATCCGGGCACGCGAACGTCCACCACCGGGGCGGCTGACTTCAGTTCCAGGGCGATCGAAAGATTTCCTTCAACGACGGAGTTGGAGGTCCAGAAACTCCGGGCCACGTCGTCTGTACCGCCGTCCTCCAGCGGATAGACATAGCGTCCGACACCGAGGTCGATTTCCAATGGCTGGTAATAAACGAAGCGTAGTTTTATCTCACTCTGGGACCGCACTGGGGCGATGCGAAACTCGTAGGTCTGGATGCCGTTCTTGGAGGCAAGTCCGGCATCATTGCCGGACTTCTTCTCCTCGGCGTAAACGGTCTCGGCCTCCTGCTTGGCCAACACCTCGCCTTGCAGTGTCTTCTCGCCCGTGGTCACGGTCACCTCGGAGAGGCTGGCGCTCTTCGGGACGGGAAACGCATAGATCGCTTCCAGATCCTGGGTGTTGGGATTATAGAAGGTTTGCAGCACCTCCGTTTGGGCAAAGCCGTTGTTCAGCGTCACGTGGACCTGATGATCGCGAATCGCGATGGGCTGCTGGGAAGAACCGATCGGCGTGAGGGTGCCGCCCGCCATCAGCGGCCCGGACAGACCGGCCGCGCACAGTGCCGAGAGGAAGAGAGAACGTAGTTTCATGACGATGCTCTCCTTTGCTTGGTCGATGCCAGTTTATCGCCTGTTTCTTAAGCCGTTATATTGTAGTATTTTAAGTTTTGGTGCTACTCAATGAGTCTTGGCATGAATGACATTTAATGCTAGGTGATGCACATAAAATGTCGAAAGTATCTAGTCCCTCGTTGCTGGAGGATGATCGGAAATTCGCGGAAGCGGTGGCGCGAGTGAACGCCGCCAACCCGTTCCTGCCTGAACGGATCGCCGCGGAGCGGGCGGCGCTGGGGGACGATTTCCAACTGAAGGAAGCGGAGTGGAACACGCGGCCACCCTCGTCCCAGCCCAATCGGAATGTCGCCGCGATCACGGCCCGGTGCGCGGGATTGATGGAACGGGTGCGCGCACTTCCTCACGGCCGCCGCGGCGGATCGGAAGGTGATCGTGCACTTTATGAGGAGGTGGCTGGCTACTGGCTCTATCAGACGTATGCGGCGCGTTTCGACACCGTGATTCTTGCCTCGTTGGGTGGGCAGGGGGATGAGGGACGCGTCGGCTTCTTTCCGGCCTTCAAGGCCGACGTCGAGCGGGTCCTGCAGGTCCCGGGCTGGGAGCCGGCCGAGGGCCAATCGGCGGCACACCTGTTCTCGTGTGCGTTCCAGATCCGGCGGGCCTTTCACGCGATTTTTCGCTCACTGGTCGGCGGATCTGCGCCCATGGCCCGGTTGCGCGCGGAGATTTGGCAGTCCATTTTTGGACATGATCTTGGGAGGTATCGGCGTGGACTCTACGCCCGCATGGGGGACTTCTCGACGCTGATCACCGGGCCCTCCGGCACCGGCAAGGAGCTGGTGGCCCGCGCGCTGGCGTTCTCGCGTTACCTTGCGTTTGATTCCCGGCGGGGCAGTTTCGGGCACGATTTTGCCCGCGGATTTTTCCCGCTCAACCTCGCTGCGTTGTCTCCCACCCTGATCGAATCCGAGCTGTTTGGACACAAGCGCGGCGCCTTCACGGGGGCCTTGAGCGATCGGGCGGGCTGGATGGAGGTCTGCCCGGCGACGGGCGCGGTGTTCCTCGACGAGATCGGCGACGTGGAGAATTCCATCCAAGTGAAACTGCTACGGGTGCTGCAGTCGCGCACGTTCCAGCCTCTGGGCAGCACGGAGTCGCGTCGGTTCGAGGGCAAGATTGTTGCCGCCACCCATCGCAACCTGCCGGCGGAGATTCTCGCGGGACACTTCCGCGAGGACTTCTACTTCCGACTGTGCTCGGACCAGGTCACCACACCCTCGCTGCGGGCACAGCTCGACGATGCGCCGGACGATCTCCTCACCCACGTGACGCACATGACCGCCCGCTTGCTGGAGCCGGAGGAAGTCGAACGGTTTTCGCGCAGCGCGGTTTCATGGATCGAACACAATCTTGGAGGTGACTACCCGTGGCCAGGCAATGTACGCGAGCTCGAGCAATGCGTGCGAAGCCTTGTCCTGCGCGGCCATTACCGCCCGGCTGTCGGCTTGAGCGTGGCGTCCGGCGACACCTGGATTTCCGAGCTGCGCGCGGGCCGCATGACCGCCGAAGAGGTGCTCCGTCGTTATACCCGCCTCGTGCATGCACAGGCGGGTACCGTCGAGGAGACTGCCCGGCGCCTTGATCTCGATCGGCGAACGGTCAAGGCGCGTCTAGCTTCGTGAATTCTTGGGGTTTAGGGGGCCGGCAGCTCATAGACTTCGACCAAGGTGACCCCACCGCCCGCGGCTGCCGCTCCATGAGCGGTATACGAGCCTGGGTTGAGCGTGAGGACCACCGCCGCGTCCTTGCTCCCGGCTGGAAGCGCAAATGCACCGACTCGATTGGCGGCTGTGGCGGTGGCCGGATCGGACCAGTTGTCATTCAAGGCCACGCGAACTCCGGAGCTGCTAAAGACCTCGAGCGAGGGATCGGCGGAGGCTGAGGTGACACCGAAGGTGGCCAACGTGGGGCCGACGGCCCGGATGAGCATGGGACGTGGCCGTGCGCCTTCGACCACGAAACCAACGATGTGAGCATCGGTTCCGGTACCAGACCGGGCTCGGCTGGAGAGATTGAGCAGGCGCCCCGGCAGCGTGATGCGATAAACCAGGACCATGGAGTCGTTCTCCACGGTGGCGGCGTAGGCGGCTCCATCGTGAAAACCCTGGGTGGTCTGGAAATCGTTGTCGTTGCCGACAAACAGGAAAAAGTCCTGCGGTGCGTAAGGATCGAGCGCGGGCACGAGCGCCAGTGCCTCCCACTTTTCCGAGAGGTTGTTCGTGTCGTCCGTCGGGCCGTTTTTCAGGCCAAACTTTGCCAGATCCGATCCGGTGTTGAGTGAGATGAATTCCGTTCGGGAGGCCGGAGTGATCGTACTGTCGAGGACGCCTGCCGGGGCGATGGGCTTTTCTGCCGTCTCGAACGCCGTACCGACCAGATTGGTGGCGCGCTTCACATCATAGACCAGGATGCTGCGGTACAGGGACGTCGGATTGAGCCCACGACCATTTCCGCTGTCACGCGCGAGGATGAGGAATTGCGTATCGTTGAGGGCGAGCAGCTCGCTTTGGGCGGCGACCAGCGTGGACGCGCCCTGGACAAAGGTGGGGAGTTGGACGACGTAGTGTCCTTTCAAGACCGGGGTCGCGCCCGTGACGTCGTAGGCGAGGAGGCGCGTGTTGAACCGGGTGGCGGCCGTCCCGCCCGTTCCGCCGTCCTGGCGGGTGGCCGACTGCAGCAAGGTGAAGAGCGTTTTGCCGTCGGGTGAGAGGCTGAGGCCCTCAAGGCCCTGGTTGTTTTGGCGGCCGGTGACGGGATTCGCGGGCGACGGTGCGGGTTGGCCTACGCCGGCATTGTTGGACGCGAACGAGTCGGCGCCATTGCGCTTGCCGATCATTGCCTCCGGAGGGCGGATGGCGGAAAGGAGTGTACCGTCCGCCGCGAACTTCCAGACATAGGGACCGTATTCGTCGCTGACCCAAACCGTACCATCCGGGTTGGCGATGATTCCTTCCGCATCGAGAGCAATCCGGCCATTGAAGGCGGCCGGCAGGGAAGGAAATCCGGCCCGCGTTGCGACGGTGTTTGAGCCCGGATCGAGGGACGTGAGCGGCGTTCCATTCGCTTCCGTGAATTTGATGGTGTCGACGACGGTCAGCGTCACCTGAGTTTGCCCGGTGCTGCCACCCGGGGCCGGTCTGAAGACAACGTCGATCTTGTTGTAACGCGGCGTATAGTTGCTGGTCGCATTGACGTTATAGCCACGATCAGGCTGGGCAAGGAGCGTGCCAGCGTAGCTTCCGTCGGGATTGCGACGCCAGGATCCGGGCTGAAAAGTGAAGGCGGAGAAGGAGCCAAACGTTTCTCCGAATTTGTCCCGGGCTGAAGCGGGGATGCGTCCGACCCCAACGAGCCCATGATTGACAAACGTGGAACCTTCCAGGGTGGCCGTGGAGACGGGCTGTGCGACGAGCGAGGGCAGGGCGATTGCGGCCACGCAGGTTAGGCTTAAGGGAAGGGAGAAGCGGTGGAGTCGGAAACGAGGAGTCATCGCAGACAGAGTAAGGCTGCTTCGTGTCACTTTGGTGACGGTCCGGACACCGATGCGTAACAAAACGAACGCAGGTCTTCCTTGAAGAGGGGCTTCCGCGCTTGCCTCGTTCGGGGCTTTGGGCGCATGAATAGCTCGCGTCCATGCCCAAGCCGGTGTCCTCGTCCCCCCGTTTTCAGTGGCCGTCGGGCCTCAGGCTGATGAATGCCGCGCTTGGCGGTTGGACGGTGCTCGTCTTCGCTTTTCTTTACCTGCCGATCGCGGTGCTGGTGATCTACTCGTTTAATACGTCCCGGTTGAACATCGTCTGGGAGGGTTTCACGTTCGATTGGTATGCCAGAGTCTGGCAGGACACGCGGTTGATGCGGGCGCTGCAGAACAGTTTGATCGTTGCGACGGTCACAACGACGGCGTCCGTGGTCATTGGCACGGTGGGGGCATGGCTGTTGCACCGCTATCGCTATCGGTTTTCGCACGCCATCCAGACCTTGATCGCGGTGCCGATGATCATGCCGGAGATTGTCATGGGCATCAGCCTCTTGATCTTTTTCACCACGCTTTCGGTCGAGCTCGGTTTTTTCACGGTCATTGTCGCGCACACCACGTTTTGTTTTCCGTTTGTGCTCGTGGCGGTGCAGGCCCGGCTGCACGGGCTCGATCCGAGTTTGGAAGAAGCGGCTTTGGATCTCGGGGCGACGCCGATCCGCGCCTTCTGGCTGGTGATTGTGCCCTGCCTCAAGCCAGCGATCCTCTCGGGCGGATTGATGGCGTTCACGCTTTCGATGGATGAATTGATCGTCACCTTCTTCACCTCAAGCGCGCAGTCCGCCACGTTGCCGTTGCTGGTGTTTGGCATGGCGAAAGTGGGTCTGAATCCCATGCTCAACGCCTTGTCCGCTCTGTTCATCCTCGCGACCGTGGCGTTTGTCTTGTTTACCGAACACCTGCGTCGGTTGAGCCGCCGCTAAGCCCTTCTTTTACCATGAGCACACGCATGATTCGATCCCTGGTTGGCGCGTTCCTGGCGCTGACGCTCAGCCTCGCGGCGTCTGCCGCTTCCAAGGAACTCAACCTGTTCGCCTGGTCCGAGTACGTGCCCCAGTCGGTGCTGGATGGTTTCACGAAGAGCACCGGCATCAAGGTCAACTATGAAACCTTTGCATCCGGCGAGGAGATGCTGGCCAAGCTTCTCGCGGGCGGCACGGCGTACGATTTGATCCAGCCGCCCGACTACATCGCCGAGGCCCTGATCAAGAACAAGCTGCTGGTCCCGCTCGACTACAAGAAGCTGCCGCGCTTCAAAAACCTGCTTCCGGCGTTCTTGAAGATGCCGCACGACCCGGAGCAGAAGTACACCATTCCTTACATGGCGAGCACGGTGGGCATTGTGGTGAATTCGGAGCGGGTGAAAGAGCCCGTCACCGGGATCAAGGATCTGTTTTCGCCGAAATACAAGGGACGCATTGTCACGGTGGACGACGGCCGCGAACTGGTGACCGCCGCCCTCTACGTGCTCGGTTATCCCCTGAACGACATCAATGCCAAGAATCTGAAGGAGGCCCGTCCTTTGCTCGCCCAGTGGATCAAGCTGATCAAGCTGTTCGACTCGGATAGCCCAAAGACGGCGCTGCTCAACGGGGATGTGGACCTGGGTTATGTCTGGGGCGGAGAAGCGGCCCTGCTCTGGAACGAGAACAAGAAGTTCATCTATGTGCTCCCGAAAGAAGGCGCGCACCAGTTCGTCGATGTGCTCGCGGTGCCGAAGGGGGCCAAGAATGCGGACGCCGCTCACGCCTTCATCGACTATTTGCTTCGGCCCGAAGTGAGCAAAATCATCTCGGACGAGTTTCCCTACACCAATCCCAACGGCGAGGCGCGCAAACTGCTCTCCCCGGAACAGCTGGCCAACCCGGCCAGTTATCCCAAGGATACGAGGAAATTGGATACCTTCCGGCATCTGGGTGACAGTGGCGCAATGATCGACGAGTTGATCACCGATCTCAAGAACGCCAAATGACGCGGAGTGCCGTGGTCACCGCTCTCTGACCGATCTGGATGCAAGCGCTCGCCATCCCCGACGCCGAAAACCTGCACGCGCGGCGTCCGCGTCTTTGGGGCTGGGTTCTGTTGGCACCCCTCATCGGCTGGTTGGTGGCGTTCGTGGTCGTGCCGATGGTCATTCTGTTCGGCTACAGCTTCTGCACGCGCGATGACCTCGGGCGCGTGGTGTTCAGTTTCACTCTGGAGAACTATGGTCGTGTCTTTGACCCAATCTACCTGAGGATCCTCGGGCGCTCCATCGGCTTTGCGGCCGTGACCACAGTGTTGTGCGTGGCGATTGGTTATCCCGTGGCCTGGTACATCGCCCGCCAGCCGGAGCGGATCCGGGACAAGTTGCTCTTGCTGGTGATGATTCCGTTTTGGACGAGTTTCCTCATCCGTACCTATGCCTGGATCGCAATCCTGAAGAATGAGGGGCTGCTCAACGGCATGCTCCAGTATGTCGGGCTGATTTCCG
>Ga0154020_10003368_pt1 | contig 19240 bp, 11 predicted proteins | sample Klosneuvirus_201_FD_109709 | JGI IMG/M metagenome (GOLD analysis project Ga0154020, IMG submission 109709) | Active sludge microbial communities from wastewater, Klosterneuburg, Austria - Klosneuvirus_20160825_MG | ecosystem: Engineered > WWTP > Aerobic digester > Activated sludge | place... | reverse complement strand
TGTGCCCGTGGTCCTCAGCGTGTACGGACCGTCCTGGCCGCTCCAACCATCGATGACGACCGAGTAGAGGCCGGCAGCGAGGTTTGTCACGGTGAACTTCGAGGCGTTGCCGGTGCCACCTTGATCGGCGCATGCGAGCTGCGTCGAGCAAGCGGTGTTTCGCAGCTGCATCACGGTGTCGAACGGCGAGCCGCTCAAATCGAGCGTGAGCGACGTGACCGGTACGGGCAGCTGCAGTCCGAGCACTTTGTCTTCACCGCTGCTGGAGATGCAGGTGGTGCTGGCGAAGTTGTTCGTGAGTCCCGTGGTGGTTCCGGTCATCGGGTTCTCGGTGATGAAGTCGATCGGATTGGTCTCGGTCGGGCAGAGGACTTCTTCGGTGGGCCAGGACGCGGACCGGCAGCCCGTATCGGCCGGATAGTCCATCTGGCCATCCATGTCGTCGTCCGCGCCGTTCGCGCAGACGGGCGGGGTGGCAGGGTCGGTCTCGTCGTTGTCCGCGATGCTGGTGCAACCCGGATCGGTCGGATAGCCGACGAACGTATCGCCGTCGGCGTCGACGGTGTCGTTGCACTGGGTCGGCGTACACGTGCGCGAGCCCATGGTGCCTCCGCAGAGGAACCCGGTATCGCAGGTCAGGGCACCTGCAATGGCGAGCGGGCCTTCACAGCTCTCACCGCCGGCGATCTTGCCACTGACGTTGAGGACGTAGTTGCCCGTGGCAGAGCTGTAGCCGTCGACCACGAAGCGATACGTGCCTGCTGCGAGTGCACCCGTCGCGATGGACTCGGGGTTATCGCTGCACGCGAGTGCCGGTAGTCCGCACGTCGGGTTGTAGAACGACACGACTGCGTCGAAGTTCGTCGTTGCCGCGATCGCGAAGCTGTTCATCGCGGGCAGTGTGACGCTGTACATGCGGTCGCCGGCGGTGTTGTTCGACGAGCCACACGTCGCTGCCCAGTCGTTGACCTGATTCAGCGTGGTTCCCGGCGTAGAGGCGAGCACGAGCGGCGTGACGCCTTCGGAGGCGGCGCACGACTCGGAGTCACCGGAAGCAACCGCGCAGTCGAGGTCGTCGGGGTAGTCGATGTCGCCGTCGTTGTCGTCGTCCAGACCATTGCTACACGCGGGGCAACCAGCGCCGCCCGGGCACGTGTCGGTCTCGTCGTCGTCGTCGATGTTCGTGCAGCCCGGATCGTTCGGCCAGTCTGCGAACATGTCGCCGTCGTTGTTGATGCCGTCGCTGCAAGCAGAGCGGCGGCACGTGCGCGAGCCCGGATTTCCTTTGCAGGAGAATCCGCTCGCGCACGTGATCGCGCCCGCTTGGGCGAGCGGAGATTCGCAGCTCTCGTTGTTCTGGATCGTGCCGCTCACCCCGACGGTGAAGTTGCCGACAGACGTTCCGAAGTAGCCGTCTACGACAAAGAAGTACTGACCACCGGGGAAGTTCGTCGTCGAGTACGTCTCGGAGTCCTGGCACATGACCGGCGTACCGCCGCACGTCGAGTTGAGGAGCGAGATCACTGCGTCGAAGTCGTTGGGCTCGGACGACACGGTCAGCGTCCGCATCGGCGGCAGCTCGAGGCTGTAGAGCCGATCCGGCGCTGTGGATGTGGGTGTGCACGCGGGAGCCATGTCATTCGTCTGCCCGGTCGTCGTGCCGGTGGTCTGCGCCGTGACGATCGGAACGATCGGCTCGGTTGTCTGGCAGCCCTCGGTGAGCACGTACGGGTTCGTGCAGTTCGAGTCGTCTTCGTCCGTATCGCCGTCGTTATCGTTGTCGATGCCGTCAGCACACTCGGGGCAACCAGCGCCAGGGCCACTCGCGCAGGTGTCGGCTTCGTCGAGATCTTCGATCGACGTGCAGCCCGGGTCTGCTGGGAAGTCGATCAGCCCGTCGGTCGGTGAGTCGTTGTCGATGCCGTCGCCGCAGGCATTCGCACGACAGCGCATCGCGCCAGCTGTGCCTTCGCACGGGTTCGTTGCAGGGCAGGCGAGCGCGCCACCAAGCGTCAGCTCTGCATCACAGCGACCGCCCGGTGCGATCACGCCGCGGACGTTGACGTTGATCGGACCGATCGGCTTGTTGACCAGGTCGTCGCTGTAGTTGTCGACGGCCACGATATACGTGCCGGCGTTCAGATTCGTGCGCGTGATCAGCGACGACTGCAGCGTGCTGCCGTCGTCATCGTCGCATTCGATGCTGGGCTCGGCGCACGTGCTCGGTAGCAGCGAGAGCAACGTATCTTTGGTGATGGAGTTGTCGGTGTCGATCGTGATCGTGCGCATCGTCGGGACGGTCAGCGTGAACAAGACGTCGACACCGTTGTCACTACCGCACGAGGGGTTGTGGTTGTCGTGGGCACCGATCAGAGTGCTCTGTGTGAGAGCACCCACGATGTTCACGATCGGGTCGACTTCGCCGTTGCAGGCTTCGCTGGCCACGCCTGCCGAGGCGCAGGACGTGTCCGCCGGGTAGTCCATCATTCCGTCGAGGTCGTCATCCACGCCGTTCGAGCACGCCGGGCAGTTCGGGCCGCTCGGGCAGTCATCGACTTCGTCGTTGTCCGACGGGCTCGCGCATCCAGGATCCGTCGGATAGCCGTTCTTGCCATCCGCATCGTCGTCGAGCGTGTCGGCGCATTGTGGGATCGTGCAGATGTTTGCGGATGCGCCGAGAGGCGTGCGGCACACGAGGCCGGGGCCACACATCGAGGTCTGGCTACACGAGGCACCTTCGCCCGCGAAGCGCTCGACGTTGATCGAGTACTGACCGACCTCACTCGTGTCGGAGCCAGAGATGATCAGGAAGTACGTTCCGGGCTGGACCGAACGCGTGAGCGTCGACGTCTCGTTTGTAGTCGAGATGTCATCGTGACACGCGATCTCGGAGCTCGGGTCGTCGCAATCGGCCGAGCGCAGATCGAGCACGGTGTCGAACATCGAGCCCGCGGTATTCGCAACGATCACGGTCGGCATCGCGATGTTGATGCGATAGGCAATCGCTGACGCACCTCCTCCTCCACCGCATGGGGAGGTGATTTGCGAGGTGCTCGTCGTGTCGAGCATGCCGGTATCCGTGCCCGTTGCAGGCAGGTTCTTGATCATGAGCGTCGCGCCGCACGCGACGGGGTTGTCGACGACCTCGGTCGTATCCGCGGCGGACGTGCATCCCGGATCCTGCGGATAGTCCGTCGTCCCGTTCATGTCGTCGTCGCGATCGTTCGCGCACTGCGGACAACCAGGGCCGCTCGGGCAGTCGTCCGTTTCGTCGTCGGCTTGCGGAGCGACACAACCCGGATCCGCCGGGTAGTCGATCAGTCCGTCGCCGTCGTTGTCGATTCCATCGTCACACTTGGTGCCGATGCCGCCCATGTCGGGCGTCGAATCGATCGGAGCTGTCTGATTGTCACCACACGCCCCCGCCACCACCGTTGCTATTGCGAGAACGAGCAAGCCAGTCGAGCGCATAGGTCCCCTCTCTGAGAGGCGGACACCCTGGCCGAAGAATGTATGACCAGCAACTAACGCCGCTCATCATTCGATACCAACGTGACGATGGTCGTGATCTCCCCCGAAGAATCCGTAGGGAGGATCGCGAGAACGGTCGTCCGTGAGGGCGGTTTACACAGTTCGCGCTAAGGGCCGCGCAATGACCGCGCAGATCGCAAGGGGACTGCGTGGCGCGCGAGCACACCCCGTCGATCACGGTGTCCTACATAGATCGCGCTACTGGCAGACCAACGGAGTACCAGTACAGGTCGTCGTACCGGGGCATCGGAGCACGGCGTTGGCGCCGCCGGTGAACAGCGGTGACGAACAATCCGTCCCGGCGGCGACGGTCCCGATGACGCTCATCGAGATCGCACCGTCGGTGCCGCCATAGCCGTCGACGATGATCGAGTAGTTCCCGACGGGGACGTTCGTCACCGTCAACAACGACCTCGTGCCTGTGCCGGAATCCTCGTCGCATCCGAGCTCGACCCCGCACGACGCGTCGCGGAACGAGAGCTGCGTATCGGTGTGAGCGGAGGCGCTCGTGTCGATCACGAGCGATGCCACCGGCACGGGAAGGGAGAGGCCATACGCGATGTCCTCGCCCGTCGAGTTGCCGCTGAACGCGCAGCTGAGCGACGGGAAGTTGTTCATCGCGCCTGTCGTCGTTCCGATCACCGGTGTTGCGGTGACGAGCGACGTCGCATCGAGCTCGGCCGCGCAGAACACCTCGCTCGTGCCGGCTGCAGAGACGCAGCCCCAATCCGCCGGGAAGTCCATCAGCGTGTCCGTGTCGTCGTCCATCGCGTTCGAGCAAACAGGCGCGGTCGTCGGATCGGTTTCGTCGTTGTCCTCGGGCGACTCGCAACCCGGGTCGAACGGGAAGTCGATCTTTCCGTCGGCCGTCGCGTCGTTCTCGATCCCGTCGGAGCACTGCGCGATCACGCAGGTGCGCGAGCCAGCCGTGCCGGCGCAGGCGTGACCCGCGCCGCAATGCACGGCGCCCGTCAGCACGAGCGGGCTCTCGCAGCTATCGCCTTCCGCGATCGTGCCGTCGAGGTGGAGAGCGAACGTACCTTGATAGAAGCTCGAGCCATCGCCGTATCCGTCGACCACGAGGTAGTACGTGCCGGCGGTGACGGCTCCGAGCGAGATGGTTCCGGGGCTGTCGTTGCACTGCAACGCAGTACCGCCGCACGTCGCATCGTAGAGCGCGAGCACGCTGTCGAAGTCGGTGTTGCCCTCGATCGTCAAGCTCTCGAGGTCGGGCAGCGTCACACTGAAGAGTCGATCGGGTGCGCTGTTCGTGGACGACGCGCACGCGGGCGCCGAGTCGTTGTTCGCGCCCACGGTGGTCCCGGGGGTCACCGCGAGGGTGAGCGCCGTGAGGCCATCACTGCTGGTGCAGACCTCGGACGCGCTCGATGCCGACGAGCACTGCGGGTCATCCGGGTAGTCGATGGTGCCGTCGCTGTCGTTGTCGACACCGTCGCTGCACACGGGGCAACCAGCGCCGCCCGGACATGCGTCGGTTTCATCGTCATCGCTCGTGCTCGAGCATCCCGGGTCGTTCGGATAGTCCGCAATGCCATCGGCCGGCGAGTCGTTGTCGACACCGTCGTTGCATCCCGCCGGGCGGCACGTGCGCGAACCCGCCGTGCCCTTGCAGCTGAAGCCCGCGCTGCAGGTGATCGCGCCGGACATCGCGAGGTCGCTCTCGCAGCTCGCGCCGTTCTGGATCGTTCCAGAGACTGCGAGGTCATAGGTGCCTTCTTCGGAGCCGTAGCCATCGACGACGAGGAAGTAGTTGCCGCCGGCGAAGTTCTGGAACGTCAGCGTCTCCGGATCGGAGAAGTTGTCGTCGCACGCGAGCGCGTCGCCGCCGCACGAGGAGTCGAGCAGGTAGAGCGTCGCGTCGAAGGCGGGCGTGAGAGTGAACGTCACGCTCCGCATCGTCGGCAGCTCCACCGAGTAGGTGTTGTCCGGAGCCGTGTCGTCGTCGCCGCACGTCGTCGTCCCGAGCGGATGCGAATCATCGGTGTCGCCCGTCGTGTCGCCGGCCGTCACCGGCAGGACCAGTGGGAGTACGCCAGCGGCCTCGGAGGCCTGGCAGCCTTCCGAGGGAATACCGGGGATGTACAGCCCGCCCACGACACACGTCGTGTCGTTCCCGTCGGTGGCGGTATCGCCATCGTTGTCGATGCCGTCCGCGCATTCGGGGCAGCCGGGGCCGGGGCCACTCGCGCACGCGTCGGACTCGTCGTTGTCGTCGAGCGACGTACAGCCTGGATCCGTCGGGAAGTCGATCAGTCCATCCGTCGGCGAGTCGTTGTCGAGTCCGTCGCCGCACAGCGTGGGGCGGCACTTCATCGCGCCTGCCGTGCCTTCGCAGGGGTTCAGGACGGGGCACATCAACGCGCCACCGAGGGTCAGTGCGGGTTCGCAGCTTCCACCCGGCGCGATCGTGCCGGTCACGCGCAGGTTGTACGTGCCCGTCGGGAACGTTGTCGTGTCGCTGCTGTAGCCATCGACCGCCACGATGTAGCTGCCGCCCGCGAGATTGTTGAAGACGAGGCGCGAGGCGCCCGACGAAGTACCACTCTCGTCGTCACAACCGAGGCTCGGTTCCGTGCAGGTCGCCGCGAGGAGCGAAAGCACCGTATCGGCCATGCTGCCCTCGGTGTCGATCTGGACCGATCGCATCGGCGGGAGGTCGAGCGTGTAGAGAATGTCGGTGCCGCTGCCAGGGCTCTCGTCATCGCACGTCGCGTTGTGATCATCGTGCGCGCCGATCAGCGTTCCCGTCGTCGTGCCCATCGTGATCGCCGTGATCGGATCCATTTCGCCGTTGCAGGCTTCGCTGTTGCCGCCGGCCGCCGAGCAGGACGTGTCCGCCGGGTAGTCCATCATTCCATCGTTGTCGTCATCGGCGCCGTTCGAGCATGCGGGCAACGGAGTCGGATCCGCCTCGTCGTTGTCGCTGAGGTTCGCGCAACCCGGGTCGGTCGGATAACCGTTCTTCCCATCGGCGTCGTCATCGAGCGTGTCGGCACACTGCGGTTTCGAGCAGACGTTCGCGGCAGCGCCGAGTGGCGTGCGGCATACGAGGCCGGGGCCACACTGGGCGCTTCCACTGCAAGCGACACCCTCGGCCGCGAACTTCTCGACGTTGAGGATGTAGTTGCCAAGCGCGCTCGTGTCTGCACCCTGCACGATCAGGAAGTAGTTGCCCGCCGGGAGCGTTTGCGTCAGCCGTGACGTGCTGTTCGACGTCGAGACGTCGTCATGACAGGCGACCTCGGAGGCCGTGGCGTCGCAGTCGGAGCTACGAAGATCGAGCACCGTGTCGAACGCCGAGCCAGCTGTCGATGCGATGAGCACCGTGGGCTGCGGGAGGTTGAGTCGATATGCGATCGCCGCGGCGCCACCGCCGCCGCCACATGGCGACGCGATCTGCGACGTGCTCGCGGTGGTGAGCATTCCCGAGTCCATGCCCGTGGCGGGGAGGTTCTTGATCATCAGGGTCGCGCCGCACGCGACCGGATCGTTGATCACCTCCGTCGTATCGGCAGCGGAGTCGCAACCGGGATCGTTGGGATAGTCCGTGTTGCCGTTCCCATCGTCGTCGATTCCGTTACCGCACTGCGGGCAGCCCGGGCCCGCGGGACAGTCGTCGGTTTCGTCGTCGGCCTGCGGGGCGACGCATCCCGGATCGGCGGGATAGTCCGTCTTCCCATCGCCATCGTTGTCGATGCCGTCGTCGCATTTTGTTCCGATGCCGCCCATGTCGGGTGCGGCATCCGTCGTCGCGGCGGAGTTGTCACCGCAACTGGAGCTAGCTACCAACGCAACCACGAGAACGAATAGACGAGTCGAGCGCATGAAAACCCCTCCGAAGAAGCGGGTACCGTCCGGCAAATCGGTTTGAGCAGCAACCAACGCCGCTCATCATTTGACGACAGCGTGACGACCTCGTGATCTCCCGCGGAGATTCCGTAGGCAGGATCGCGAGAATGGTCGTCAGTGAACGCGCCTTACAGTGTTCGCGGCTATTGACGCGCAAAAGATGCGCACGGCCACCGCGAATTGCGTGGCGTGCGCGCACACCCAGCGCACTCAGTGCGGCGCGCGAGTGGCTAGAGCGCGTGGCGTTACTGGCAGACGTTCGCGGTGCACGACGTCGGACACGACAGGATCGCGGCCGCACCACCCGCGAACATCGGCGAGTCGCAGCGCTGACCGGCGGCCGCGATGCCCTTCACCGTCATCGTGTACGTGCCCGAGGCGCCGGGCGTGCCGTAACCGTCGACGATGATCGCGTAGCCACCCGGTGCGACGTTCGACAGCTCGAGCTTCGACTGCAGGCTCGAGTTGTCGTCGTTGCACGCGATCTGCGCCGCACAGTTCGCGTCGCGGAACTGCACGGTGGTGTCGAAGCTCGAGCCCGCCATGTCGATCGTGAGCGAGTTCAAGAACACCGGAACCTGCAGGCCGTACGCCTTGTCGGGGCCGCCCGTGGTCGGCGAGCTGCCGGACACGGTGCAGCTCGTGGCGTTCGGCCAGTTGCTCGCGAGACCGACCGTGGTGCCCGTCGTCGGGTTCGTGGTGTACAGCGACGTCGCGTCGACTTCGCCGACGCAGAACGTCTCGTTCGCACCAGCGGCCGACGTGCAGCCGAAGTCCGCGGGCCAGTCGGTGAACGCATCGCCGTCGTCGTTCGTGGTGTTCGTGCACACCGGCGGCGTCGCCGGATTCGCTTCCGTGTCGTCGCCGAGCGAGTCGCAACCCGGATCGTTCGGATAGTCGAACTTGGTGTCGCCGTCGTTGTCCATGCCGTCACCGCAGAGGCCCGACTGGCACGTGCGGCTACCGACCGTGCCCTTGCACGTGAAGCCGGTGTTGCAGCTGATCGCGCCGGCCTGCGCGAGCGCGCTCTCGCACGAGCCGCCGTTGGCGATCTTGCCGCTGACGTTGATCGTGTACGTGCCCGAGCCCGACGAGTAGCCGTCGACGACGATGAAGTACGCGCCCGCCGCTTGGTTCGCGAGATCGATCGTCTCGGAGTCGCGGCACGCGATCGGCGCGCCCGAGCAGGACGAGTTGAGGAGGAGGAGCGTGCCGTCGTAGTTCGAGTCGTTGGTGTCGATGTGCAGCGACGACATCGCCGGCAGGTCCATGCGGTACGTGCGATCGGGCGCCGTGTGCGTACCGGTGGTGGAGCATAGCGGCGAGCCACCCGGCGGCGGGGTGACGTCGTTGTTCGCGCCCATCGTGTTGCCCGCGGTCATCCCGGTGGTGATCAACGTGACGCCATCGGTGGTGGCGCACGACTCGCTCGAGTCACCGGCGGCGAGGCACGTGGTGTCCATCGGGTAATCGGTCTTGGTGTCGAGATCGTTGTCATCGCCATCCGAGCACTCGGGGCAGTTGGGACCGTTCGGGCAGTCGTCGGTCTCGCTGTTGTCGGTCTTGCTCGTGCAGCCCGGGTCGGTCGGGTAGTCCGGCTTGGTGTCGCCGTCGTCGTCGAGACCGTCGTCGCACTCCGGCTTCTCGCACGTCGTGACGGTGGCACCGAGAGCGACGCGGCACACGAGGCCCGGACCGCAGTCCGATGGACCCGTGCAGCCGCTGCCCATGCCGGCGAACTGCTTCACCTGCATCGCGAACATGCCGGTCGCCGACGAATCGTGACCCTCGATGATGATGAAGTAGTCACCCGCCGTGAGCGGGACGGTGACCTTGGACTTGTCGTTGGTCGCGGAGATGTCGTCGTTGCACGCGATGTGCGAGGACATCTGCATGCAGTCCGCGCCGCGGATGTCGATCACGGTATCGGCGGTGGTCAGCGCGTCGTCGGTCGAGACCTCGATGACCTTGTTCGTGTTGAGGTGCAGCTCGAACGCGATCGCGGGAGACCCGCCACCACCGCCGCACGGCGACGCGATCGTCGACGTCGACGACGAGGCGAGCTCGCCCATCACGAGGCCATCGGGCGGGAGCTGACGGACCATCATGTTGGCGCCGCACGCGACCGGGTTCGATAGGTGCTCGTTGTCATCCGATGCCGCGATGCAGCCCGGATCGCCGGGGTAGTCCATGCCGCCGCTGTTGTCGTTGTCGATTCCGTCCGCGCACTGCGGGCACTGCGGACCATCGGGGCAGTCGTCGGTCTCGCCGTCGGCTTGCGGCGCGAAGCAGCCGGGGTCCACCGGGTAATCGACCTTGCCATCGCCATCGTTGTCGCGTCCGTCCTGACACTGCGCGGACGGAAGACTGTCTTCACTCTCGTCGTTGCTCGAGACGCACCCGAGATCTTCGGGGAAATCGGTCATTCCATCGCCGTCGTTATCGACGCCGTCGCTGCACGGTGCGGCTCCCCCGGGACTGTCGTTGTTTCCGCCTCCGCCGCAGGCCGTGAGGGCGGCGACCAGAAAGGTGAACAGAGCAGTCTTCAGCGTGTTCTCGAGCATCAGGAACCTCCGGAGAGGCTCGTCTGTATCCAAGTGTAGGAGCCCGGGTCAAGTGCTCAATTTCACCGGGCGATCCGCTTTATTTCGTCCTGACAGGACGGACCAATTACCCGACGTCGAAAAACAGGAACTTGAGGTACCGACCCTCGGGGAACGCTGGCAGGACGGGGTGATCCGAGGCCGCGCCGCCAGCAAATCTCAGGCGCAACGGCACTCCGGACACCAAATCCAGGAGGTCGGCCTCGGTCACGTGGCTCGAGCACGAGGCGAGGGCGAACCGGCCACCCGCGGACACGACCTCGAGCGCCCGCAGCGCCAGCTTCTTGTACGCGGACAGCGCGGCCGGCTTGGCCTTCTCGCTGGGCGCGAAGCTCGGCGGATCGACGATCACGAGGTCCCACGTCCGCTTGCGCTGGATCGATCGCGCGAAGAAGTCGAACGCGTCCGCGGTCACGCCTTCGTGCTGTTCTGTGGCGAGCCCCGAGAGCGCCACGTTGTGCGCGAGCCCGGCGATCGCGGGCCCCGCGATGTCCACCGAGGTCACTCGTGTCGCGCCGCCGATCGCCGCGTGCAGCGAGAACCCGCCCGTGTAGCAAAACACGTTGAGCACGGTCTGTCCCGCCGCATGCGCGCGAACGACACGGCGATTGTCGCGCTGATCGAGGAAGAAGCCGGTCTTCTGTCCGGCACGAACATCGACGGCGAACTTCGCATCGTCCTCGGAGATCACGATCTCTGCGGGCGGATTTCCGCGCACGGCCTCGCCATGGCTGCGTTGTCCACGCTCTCCGCGCAGCCACGCGTGCGCGACCTTCGCGCCACCGCGCTCGAGGCCGCCGAGGATGTCGGTCATGTGCGGTCGCCAGAACGCGCTCGCCGCCGCGCCGTCGAACACGAGGACCGCGGTGTCGTCGTAGTGATCGATCACGAGCCCGGGGCACGCATCGCCTTCGCCGTGCACCAAACGCCGGCCGGTGCAGCTCGACAGCAGCGGATCACGCGCGCGGCGCGCCGCCGATGCTTCCACGCGCCCGCGCACCCACGCACCATCGATGCGGGCGTCGGGCTCGTCGAGGATCCGCGCGCGGATCGGTGACGCGGGGTCCGCGAACACCGTCGCGACCGGACCATCCTCGTCGACCACCGTCGCGAGCTCGCCGGCGACCAGCGCGCCGGGCGCCGCGATCGCGCGGTCGTAGATCCACGGATGCCCCGCACGAATGCGCGCGCGCAGCGGCTTGGTCAACCGCCACACGGGTCTCGTTCGCGCCATCGCGCGCACCATATCATCGCAGCCGCTCGGTCCCGCCGTTGCGTCGTCACCGCACGCGCTCGTCTGTCTCCGTCGCCCGAGCGGTGGCTGCGACATCGCGCCTACGCACCGAGCTCGAACAACACCTCGCCCATTCGAACTCGCGAACATTGTCACCGAGCTCGAACTCGCGAGCTTCTCACCGAGCTCGAACCTCGCGCCCACTCACCGAGCTCGAACCTCGCGAGCTTCTCACCGAGCTCGAACCTCGCCTACTCACCGAGCTCGAACCTCGTCATGGTTACCGAGCTCGAACAACGCACGGCTCGTTCGTCGATGTTGCTGTCGTCGATGTTGCTGTCGCCGATGTTGCTGTCGCCGATGTTGCTGTCGCCGATGTTGCTGTCGCCGATGTTGCTGTCGTCGATGTTGCTGTCGTCGATGTTGCTGTCGTCGAAGTTGCTGTCGTCGATGTTGCGTCGTCGATGTTGCTGTCGTCGATGTTGCTCTCGCCGATGTTGCTGTCGCCAAGCATCGACTCGATGACTTGGCTCGCGAAGTCACCGCCGAGACGAGAGCGAGGAGGTCATCGCCTCTCGATGACCTCCGACACGTGCACACTCGGTCGACGCTCCGACCAGATCCATCCGTCGCGAAGCGACAAAAAAAGATCTCTTCTCGGCGCCTTGGCGCCATGGCGGTAAATCTGAGTGGCGCCCTCTCTTCAACCTCACCGCCTTGGCGGCAGACCCACGCTCGAACCTCACCGCCTTGGCGGTAGACCCGGAGTGGCGCCTTGGCGGCTACTTCAGCTGCGAATCGACGAGCTGATACTGGTGCGCGTACCGGTTCAGCGTCTGCACGATGCCCGTGCCCGGCGCGAACCACAGGATGTTCGTCCAATCGGCGGGCAGCTCCATTGGCTTGAGATCCGCGGACAGCGGCTTGTCGAGAGTCACGCGACCGGTGGTCTTCACCGCGAGCTTCTCGGCCTTGGGATACGCCATGCTCTTCGTCATGACGTCCTCGGACTCGAGCGGCGTGAAGCGACGCTCGAGCTCGAGCTTGCCGCTGCCGAGTGTGGCGTTCGATTTCTCGAACGGCTTCTTCGAGTAGATGATCGTCAGATCCTCGGGCCACTCGGCCTCGCCGATCTTGCCGGCCGTGAGCTGGATGCTCGTGCCTTTGCGATCGAGCTTGTCGATCGTCAGGCCTTGGTAGCCGCCGGGCTCGCCCGCGAAGAAGAAGCTATCGGGGGAGATATCGAACTTCTTCGCGCCGCACGTGATCGTGCTGTTGACGATGCGCTCCTCGATGACCTGCTTCTTCGGATCCTTCGTGTAGTCGTAGGTCAGCTTCTCTTCGAGAGTGACGACCGTGTCGGCGCCCTTGGTCTCGACGTTCTTGACCGTGATCACGAAGCCCTTTGGCGTCGCGGGGGCGATGCGCGCGATCTCGGGCGTCGCTGCGTCCTTGGGAGGCACGAAGCCGTACGTCCATTGGTTGCCGACCACGAGCGGCAAGAGCGTCACGCCGCAGGCAGGCTTGCCCTTGGGCGCCTTGGGCTGGGCGACAGCCGCCACCGGGGTGAGGGTGACGAGGGCGAGCGCGAGCAGCGAAAATCGCATCGGCTAGGTCATACGGCAGGGCCGGGCCCGGGTAAAGCGCCAGCGGCTGACAGGATGCCGAGAAGGGTGACGCGCGAAGTCTCGCGAGAATGTCGCAGCGATTTTACGGAGTACCGCGTGCGCCGAACACGCAGTTGGGATCGTTCGTCCCGTCGCACATCTTCTGGATCAGCGTGCGGAAGCGATCGTCGGCGCGCATCTGGGAGAAGTCCGGATCGAGCGCACCCTTGCGACCGAGCAGGCGATCCAGCTGGACCTCGACTTCGGGGCGCTTGCTCGGATGGGGGCGCATCTGGAGGAGACGCGTCAGCATGTTGAGCGAGCACTGCTTGCGGCCGATGCGGGCGTAGGCAGCGGCGAGTGCATACGTCGCGGGGACGTTGTACGGGTCGGCGCGCAGAGCGGTGATCAGGTGCTCCACCGCGTCGGTGATGTACTGCTCGCGCGTGGCGCCGGCGACTTCAGCGCTCTCGGCGGTCTTGAGCTCCGCGCGCGCTTGATCGGCGAGCTTCTGCGCTTCGGTGATCGAGCGTTCGTCGAACGCCATCGGCTTGAGCTCGTCGTCCGGATCGATCGGATCGCAATCCTTGGACACCGGCTTGGTCTCGACGACGGGCTCGGGAGGAGGACGCAGCGGCGCGGGCGGCGGCGTGAGCTCACCTTTGGGACCACAGCCGACCAAGAGAACGAAGAGAGTAGTTAGTAGCTTCATCGACCAAGCGCGGCGATCGCGTCCTTACGGTAGCCCTTGAACCACTGCGGAGTATCCGTCACGCGGTCAGCGAGGGCTTTGGGGCCACGGCCGAACTTGGCCGCGTTCGCTTCGAGTTGTGCGATCCGCTTGAGCAGCGCGAGCGCGCAGCCCTTGCGATTCACTTTGTCGTACGCGAGCGCGAGAGCGAGCGTCGCATCGTGGTTGTACGGATCCTTCTGCAGCGCGTTCGACAGCTTCGAGATGCCGAGCTTGTAGAACTCTGCCTGCGACGCGGAGTCCTTCGCGCGATCGCCGCTGACGAGGGCGGTCTCGCCTTCGCCCGTGAGCTGTGTCGACATCGCGCCCTGACGCGAGACCTTCGTGGGATCGCCACGGAAGTCTGCGGCGCAGTCCTCGATGTAGACGATCTTCACTTCCTGATCGGGCGGCTCCGGCGGCTTCTTCTTCTTGTCAGGATTCCTGAGCTTCTCCGGCTTTCCGCCGTAGAGCGCTGCGCAACCCGTTACCGAGCTCGCGAGCAGCACGCACGCAAGGACGAGGCTTGTCCGACCCATGCGTCGACGGTAGCGCGACGCAGCGCGCGAATCAATTGACCGGACGGCTCGTAGCAGCGCGGCTAGCGAGTTGCCGCGAGTGAACGCGCCATCGGTGTAAACCACGGCATCGCGGCCGAGAACAGAAGGCCACCGGCGAGGGCGGGGCGGAGGACCCAACCGTCCGGAGCCCCCATCAGGAGATCGGCGCCGGCGAGCGTGATCATCATCGCGCCGGCGAGGCCGATCGCGATCACGCCCCACGTCTTCGCTCGAATCACGGCGCGAAGACCGAAGCCTGCGAGGCCGAGCGCGGTCAGCGCGAGCGCGGTCTGCGCCGACTCGGGCTTCGGAGCGAAGGCGTACGCGAGGACGAATGGCAGTCCGACGCCCGCACGGATCACCGAGCGACCGAGACGCTGCACGGCGTTGTCATCCATGTGGAGCTTCTCGCGCCACTTGGTCTGGCCGTCGTACGGAACCGCCATCGCATCGCCCCACAGCATCACGGTGGCGAGGAGGTGCGATCCGCCGAAGAACACCAGCGTGCGCCACACGAGCTCCCACAGATCGGGATCGCTCTTCGCCTGCCACAGCGAGACCGCCGCGATGATGACGCCGAACAGGCCGACACCGACGGCGAACCAGCGCGCCCAGAAGTACCCCGCGACGAGCGCGAAGAACGCGAGCCCGTAGCAGCCGGCGAGGGCGAACAAGAAGTTCCCGTCGGGTGCGCCGAGTGAGAGGCCGTTCAAGAAGAACAGGATGAAGAAGAACGCGAATACGATCGCTGCAAGCGCACGACGTTCGCCGACGAGCTTCATGTGTTCGAGTATAGCCGCGCGAGCGCACCTGGCGAGGCCGAACACCGCTGGGTTCGACGTGTCGGAATTGCCGACATCGCGTAGCGATGGCCGACCGCGAAGCGAACGGGGTCGACCGGAGGTCGACGCGGTATTGCGAGGATCCGTGAGGATCCTCGTCAATCCCGACCCAGGCTCGGCAGCGCTCAGGGCTGCGGCTTGAGCGGGAACGACTTCTGGACGATCAGCCGGAAATGTTTGTAGCCGGCTTCCTTCTGCTTGGCCGAGAACATGACCTGCAGGAGGAGGCGATACGGTGTGGTGCGATCGGCGATGATCATCAGCTCCGGCGGGGGAGCCTTGGTCGGGTCATAGCCCGGCTGTGCGCGATGCATCGCTTCCTCTTGCTGGCGCAGCGCCGCGAGGAAGTTCGTGAGGCGCGGGATCTTGATGCCGAGGCTGCCGCCTTCTTTTTCCGCGGCGTCGACGTCCCCGTTCGAGACGGCGACGATCGACTTGCCTTCGACGACGATGCCGTTCTTCGTGATGATCAGCGTGGACGCGCCTTCGGGCAGCTCGTCGTCGGTGAGCGACTTCGGGAGCGAGACCGTGCCCGCGGTCATCGCGGTGGCCGACATCGCCGCCTGGAAGATGAAGGCGACGAGCAAGATCGTCATCATGTCCATCATCGGCATGATGTTGAGGTGACGGATCTCCTCGCCCTCGGGCACGCGGCCGACGGCTTTGCGGACGATTCGGCGCGCCTCGCGCTGCGTAAAGCTCATTCGAAACCTGACGAGAAGGCGATCTCGGGGAAGAGCGCCATCTTCTTTGGATCGTAGCTCGCGCGCGTCGTGTCGTAGAGCTTGCCGTCGGGCGAGATGGGCTCTTTGGCCTTCTTGAGGTTCTCGTCGTCGGTCGGCAGTGCGCAGCCCGTGACCTCTTTGAACTTGTCGGGGAGCGGGCAGCGCATCGCGGCCATCGTGGCGACGACCGTCGAGTACGGGACCGAGCCGTCGGCCTGGAGGATGATCTGGTACGTGTCCGCTTTGCGCTGCTTGCCCGCGTAGCGGCGCGTGGCGATCTCGATCAGCGATTGATTGAGCGCGCGGTAGTCATAGACCGGCTGCGGCTCTTCGGTCGCGCTCGGCACGCAGCGCAGCGACTTGCCATCGCAGACGTTGCTCTGACACATGTACGGGCCATCGCAGGCCTCGCCGTCGGCGCCCGACTTCTTGAACGTCGCCTTCGGTGCGGTGAGCGTTCCCTCGAGACCGCTCGCCGACCACAGGATCATCTCGTCGCGCTTGATCGAGACGAACAGCTTGAGGGGCTGGTCGTCGGGATTGGTGCTCGGCTGCGTGACGTTCGTGGGATTCGGCGGTGCCTTGTCCGGCAGCGTCGTATCGATCTGTACGAGGATGAGCCCCGCGGACACCGATGCGAGCAGGAACAGCATCAGGTTCGTGACCATGTCGAGATAGGGGATCAGGTTGAGCTCGCCGCTCTCCATCTCCTCTTGTTCGACCTGGTCTTCGCGCCGGCGAATCGCCGCGCGAGTCTTGGAGCGAACTCTATGTGCGGACCAGTTGGCCAAGGAACCCTACGCGACGTCCTCGGTGGGAGCGGCGGGGGCGCGGCTCGATCCCGCGGGCTGTGCCGCGCCTTCGGCGAGCAGGTTCTCGAAGCGAAGGCTGAACGCCTCGAGATCCGAGATCACCTTCTTCATGGCGGCCGACAACAGGAGGTGACCGATCATGCAGATGAGCGCGATCGAGAGACCGAACGCGGTGTTGTACATCGCCTCGGAGATACCGTCGGAGAGCTTCTTCTGGCGGTCGGCCGGGTTCGCGTCACCGATGGCGCCGAACGTCCGGATGAGACCGGTGATGGTGCCGAGGAGACCGACGAGGGTGGTGATGTTCGCGAGCGACCACAGCGCACCGATGCGGGTCTTCACCTCGGGCATCGTGTCCGTCATCGTCTCTTCCATCGCCTGGGCGACCGCGGCCTCGCCACGATGGAGGCGGTTGAGGCCCGCCTTCGCGACGCGCGCGACCGGCGCGGTGGTGGCGTCGCACAGCTTCTTCGCGCGATCGACGTTGTTGGCCGAGAGCAGCTTGCGGAGCTGCTCCAAGAACGCCTTCGCGTTCAGGTGACCTCGGCCGAGGAAGTAGATCGCTCGCTCGACGATCAGTCCGATGACGATGGCCAAGAAGAACGTGTTGACGATGAAGAAGGGCCCGCCCTTCTGGAAGAGTTCACTTAGCCAGCTCATCTCGTCTTCCCTTGCCTTTGCGCCGGACTCAGGGCCCTCACGCTACTTGCGGATGTTGTAGCGAGAGCCTGCACACTGCGTCAAGCAAACCACTGGTGCCAATAGTCGAAATCACGCTTGCCGAACCATGACTTACTGGCAGCAAACGGTCAGATCGCCTCACGCGTTTTCGCTGCGATTGTGGTTGCGCCACGGCCGCGGGCGAGCATGCCCCATTCGCGAGGGGCGCGTCACGGCATCGCGCCGGCGGTGATCCACCGGTCGATCGCCTCGCGCTTGGGGACGCAGATCGGTCGGCCGCCGGTGTTTTGCGGCATGAACCCGATGTCGGTCGGCGGGTCCGTGGCGGGTGGAGACATCTCCGCGGGCGTGAAGTGCTGGACCATCATCAGCAGGTAGCTCTGGGTCGGCTGTCCCGGCACCACCAACATGTAGGCAGGGTCGATCTTGGACGGTTTGTTGACGAGCGACGCGTGGGCCATGCCCGAGCGCAGGTCCATCATGCCGGCATCGTCATTCGCGCCGTTGTGACAGCCGCTGAACGTGCAGGCGGTGGCGAATACCTTGGTCTCGAGGAACGCGAGGTCACTCGCGGTCTGCGCGGCGATACACGACGCGGACAGATTCGAGCCCGCATCGATCGGGAACGAGTCGTCTTCGAGCGAGAGCCGACATGCTCCCAGACCGGCGACCACGGTCGCGAGAACGGCGAAGCGACGCATGCGCGGACCGTATCACAAGCAATCGAGGGTCGAGCACTTCGACGGGGGCGGCAGTGACGGAGCCGGCACCAGATCGTCGAACGAACGGACCATGGGCCCGGCGATCAGCTTCTGTGGCTGCGTGCCGCGAAGGAACGGCATCCATAGAGAGTCGGCGTACGGGCCCGTGCCGTCGCCGCTCCACGGCTCGACGCGGGCGAAGCTGACACCGGCGGGGACGGGGAAGTCGCGGACCGGTGTCCGCGGATGCGCTTTCTGCATGAAATCGACCCAGATCGGTACGGCGACGCCACCGCCGGTGATCTTGTCGCCGATCGGCGTCGAGTCGTCGCGGCCGATCCACACGCCCGCCACGAGGTCGGTCGTGAACCCGATGAACCACACGTCGCGATAGTTCGCGGACGTCCCGGTCTTGCCGGCGGCCGGGCGACCGATCGTCGACGCGAACCGAGCGGTGCCGCGCTGGACGACGCCCTTCATTAGTGACTGCGTGACGTAGGCGACCTCGGGCGAGATGACCTGCGGGCCGAGCGGACGATCGCGCAGATCGTCGACGGTAGTGCCGCTCGGATCCGTGACGAGATCGAAGAATCGGGGCGTCACTCGGCGGCCACCCGATGCAATGCCCGCGTAGCCGGCGGTCATCTCGAGCAGCGTGATGTCCGGCGTTCCGAGCGCGATCGAGATGTGGCGGGGGATCGGCGAGACCATTCCGAAGCCGCGCAGCACCTCGATCAAGCGATCGAGTCCGACCTGCACGACGAGCTGCACGCTGATCGTGTTGAGCGAGTAGGCGAGGGCGGTCATCAGGGTGACCGTGCCCATGTACTTGTTGTCGTAGTTTGCGGGCGTCCACGTGCCGGTCGCGGTTTGTACGGAGTACGGGCCATCGGTCATGCGATCGGTGACCGCGTGACCCGCCTCGATCGCGGATGCATAGATGAACGGCTTGATCGACGAGCCGACCTGACGCTTCGCTTGCGTCGCGCGGTTGAACTGGCTCGCGGTCCAATCGTAGCCGCCGACGATCGCCATCACGCGTCCGGTGCTCGGCTCCATCACCACCATCGCGCCTTGCAGTGCCGGCCGCTGCGCGAGTGATACGGCGGTGCCCTCGGGGTTCGCGAGACGCACGGGAAGGAGGTCCCCGAGCTTCATCGGATCGCGGCTCTTCGCCGTCGGCTCGGGACGCCACGCGCGAACATCTCTCGCGTCCGCGTCGACGAGCGGCAGTCGCTTCGGGCCGACGTCGACGATCACGCTGCCGCCTTTGCCGAACTCGACGACCATCGCGCCGTAGCGTTGATCCGCGAGCAGCTGATCGGAGAGCGCGCTCGTGTCGTC
>Ga0154020_10003366_pt1 | contig 19244 bp, 20 predicted proteins | sample Klosneuvirus_201_FD_109709 | JGI IMG/M metagenome (GOLD analysis project Ga0154020, IMG submission 109709) | Active sludge microbial communities from wastewater, Klosterneuburg, Austria - Klosneuvirus_20160825_MG | ecosystem: Engineered > WWTP > Aerobic digester > Activated sludge | place... | reverse complement strand
TGTCGCCGGTCTCAGCGCCGAATCACACAGACGACGCTCAGCGATCCTCCCAGCGAGTCCCGTTCGACCGGAGAGGGGAGTGTCGTGTCGACGGGAGCTCCGGGCGGCAGAGTCCGCGGCGGACCGCGTTCGGCCGCCGGAGTGCACGCTTCGTCGATCCTGTCCACGGCGAGCGGTCCGCCGCCGCAGGCGGACAGCGTGACAACGACGAGTCGCGCGAGAGGCGCGAACGACCGGCGCATTGTCGAACTCCTCAAGAAGTGCTGCTACGGTCGCCCGCAAGGGTGCTCCGCGCCGTGACCGGCGTCACCCGGACTCAGCGCCTGTCGAGCGCCTCGGCCACCGCCCAGCCCAGCAGCGGGATCATGAGTTCGTGGTGCCCCGTGATCTGGAAGCCCTCGCCGCCCGCGAGCACCGGTCGACGCACGACGTTCTCGCTCGGACGATAATGGCGCTGCATGTCGAAGTCGGCCGTGGTGAAGTCGGTCGGCTTCCCACCGTTCACGTTGCGCGCGACGGTCAGCGCCTTGAGGAACACCTCGGGCATGATCACCGCGCTGCCGAGGTTGAGGACGACGCCGCCCTGGTGCAACTCCTCGCAGCTCGCGGCGAGGCGACGGAAGTCGCGATGGCTGGTGTCGCCGATGGCGGCGCCGCTGGCGGCCGGGTGCTGATGGATGATCTCGGCGCCGAGCGCGGCGTGCACGGTGACCGGCAGCCAGTGGCGGTGCGCGGCGAGGATGATCGAGTGCTCGGGATGCGCGAGCTGGGGTGTCCCTTCGAGTGCGCGCGCGACCGATTCGCCCATCCCCCAGCCGTGCGTCTGGCCGGCGATGAACGCCTCATTCAGTCCGCGCCCCGTCTCCTCGGCCATGCCGAACGACCCGTCCTTGAGTCCGGCGGCCACATCCTCGGAGGTCCCGCCGAAGCGGGCGATCTCGTAGTCGTGGATGGCGGCCGACCCGTTCATCGCGAGGTGCGTGATGACACCGCGCTTCATGAGGTCGACGAGCACGGGGCCGATGCCGGTCTTCACGACATGGCCACCGAGCATGACGATGACCGCGCGCTTGCGCTTCGCGGCGCGGACGACTGCGTCCACGACCCGCCGGAAGTCCTGCGCCTTGAGCACATCGGGAAGCGCCGTGATGAACGCGCCGAACGAGCGGTCCTCGCCCGGGGCCTTGGCGAATTCCTCCGCGCGCACCTTGTTGGGCCTCACGGCGATGGGCACGGTCCGAACGCGGGCGAGGTCGATCTCGCGCGGGGGGCGCCGATCGCCGCTCATCGTGGGCTCCCGGTGTCGTCCGGATCGCCCGACGCGGTCGAGTCGGCCGCCCAGCGGTACGAGCGCAGGTACAGGTTGAGCGACCCGAACGAGAGGCGCGAACGCATCTGGATCATCATCCGCTTGTCGTCGTCGGTGAGCCAGATTTCGGCTTGGCCGCCCTCGGAGAAGATGCCCGAAGTCTTGATGATCGGCTGCAGGACTATCGCGTCGAAGGTCCCGGCGGGGACGCGCACGCGTTCCTTGCGGAGCACGCGGATCACCACGGGATTGCGGTCGGGCTTGAAATAGCGATTGAACTCGTACGTCCGCCCCACTTCGAGCGGGACGGTGCGGATGTAGAACAGGAACGACCCGTCGTCGAGCGGGTTCGCGACCGAGGGCATCTCGCGGTTCTTCTTGAAGACCTCGTTGTAGACCGCGCGCTCGGGGAAGATCTCGAAGGTGCGCTTCCGCTCCCGCTGGCCTTGGTCCTGGTTCTGGACGTAGCGGAGCGAGTTGAGCGTCATGACGTCCATCCAGCTCTCGTAGACGTCGTCCACCTGGTAGAAGAACGTGCCGCCGGAGAGCGTGAAGAGCACGTGCCACGCGGGGCGATTGCGGATGTTCTCGATCCCGACCACGCGCATCCGGCCGGTCCCGACCTTGATGGCACCGAAGCGCACGTCGTACGTGAGGTTCTCCCCCGCCTGGAACGGGACCGGAGCCGGCGCCCGCCCGTTCGAGGCGACCTGCGCGTCGGCGGGGAGCGCGAGCGCCCCCGTCAGCGCGGCGGTCGCGAGGAGGTGCGCCACGGAGCGGATCACGTCGCGGGGCGGGCCCCGGCGCGACCACGCGCGGCCCAACCGGCGCGCAGGAGGGCCCAGGCATCCGGCCATGCGTCGCGTCGCGTGTCGCGCACGCGGACGTCGAAGCGCTGCGGCAAGGAGACGTTCTCCAGCCGCCGGGCCTGCGCGGCCGCCGCTTGCAGGAACTCCAGGTTCGCTTGCCACGGCGCCTCGGCTCGCGTGACCGGTCCGTCGCCGGATGCCTTGAGCAGGTCGCGGACGACGGTGATGCGGAGCAGACGGAACGAGCCGAACGGGTCCGCGACGCCGGGGACGGTGACCGCCTTCCGGATGGGCCAGACCTTGGGCAGCCACCCGGCCAGCTTGTGGAGCTTCCGGATGGTCTCGGGCGCGCCGTCGGGCACCACGCGCTCCGCGACGACGACATCGGCACCGCCCTCGAAGCGCTTCACGAGCTCGGGGATCCCCTCCGGTTGGTCGGTGAAGTCCGCCTGGAGGAGGATCACCGCGTCGCGGCGCGGATACTTGGTGCGCTGGGAGGCCTCGCGCAGCAGGGCGTCGACGGCTCGCGCGTAGCCGACGCGCTCCTTCCCTCCGATCACGGTGAGGGGGAGCGCCTTGGCGTAGGGCTCGAGCACGTCGCGCGTGGCGTCGGTGCTGGCGTCGTCGTACACGAGGATCTCGTACTCGCGCGCGTACTCCTGGAACACCTTGCGGATGCGCCAGAGGAGCACGCCCACGGTCGGCGCCTCATCGAAGGTCGGGATGCAGATATAGAGCACGGAGGAAAGCTAGGCGGGGGCGAGACGAGGGACCACACCGATATATCCCGTCAGACCCCGGAACGCTCCAGTACGTCACGGTAGACGTCGAGCACGGCTCCCACCATGCGGTCGGGGGAGAAGCGCTTCGCCTGCTCGGGGGCGGCGGCGCCGAGCCGCAGCCGGGCCTCCGCGTCGGTCACCAGTCGCGCGGTGGCGCGGGCGAAGCCGGCCGTGTCGCCGGGGGCGACGAGGGCGCCATCGACCCCATCCGCGACGATCTCCGCGAGCCCACCGGCCGCGAAGGCGATGCTCGGGACGCCGAGGGCCATCGCCTCGACGACCGCGGTGCCGAGGCCCTCGGCGCCGCCCGGATGCAGGAGGAGGTCGAGCCCCGCGAGGGCGTGCGGGACGTCGTGGACGAAGCCCGCGCGGAAGCTCCGGACATCGCCGACCGTTCCGCGCCCGGTGGCGTGGCCGCCGAGCAGGACGAGCCCGAGCTGGCGGGTGACCTCGGTGGGGAAGGCCGCGAGCAGCGACTCCAGCCGCGCGAGCTCGGCCTCGGCGGCGAACGGGCCGACGATGCCGACGACGACCGTCCCCGCCGGCCAGCCGCACTCCGCCCGCCAATCGCGCGGGCGCTCGGGAGCGCGCGCCGCGACACCGGGGTAGGCGACGCTGATGCGCGCGTCGGCAACGCCACCGGCACGCAATGCCTCGCGTACCGCCTCGGAGATCGCGATGAATCGGGCGACGCGCGGGCCGGATCGCAGGGGTCCGCGCGGGACCGCGGCCGACCGGCGCGTCACGACGAGCGGGATTCGCCCGCGGCGTCCGACGAGGGCGCCGAGCGCCAGGACCTGGCTCCGTCCGTCGTGCGCATGCACGACGTCAGGACGCCAGGTCGCGATGAGGCGACGGAGGCGCCGAACGGCGAGGAGGTCGAGGTCGGAACGCATGCTCAGCGCGGCGGTCGCGATGCCCTCGGTCTTCAGTCGCTGGAGCAGCGGGGAGGCGGGTCGCGCGGCGACGAGCGGCTCGACGCCGCGCGCCCGGAGGCCCTGCACGAGGAGCAGCAGTTGCCGCTCGCCGCCACGCCAATCGCGCGCCGCATCCACGTGGAGGACGCGAAGTGACGGAACCCGGCCGAGACTCATGGGTGACGAAGGGAAGGCACGTGCGTAATAACGTTGAGACGACCGACTGGAGGAAGCCGCGATGATCCTGGCCGACGTCCGCTCCCGCCTGACCCGTGACGATGCCGCGCTCGCGCTGGCCCTGGTCGCCCAGCAGGGCGCCGAGGCACGCGACCGCGGCGAGACCGCCCTGCGCGAGCAGGGGCTCGATGCGTTGCTCGACGATCCGGCGCTCCTCTCCTCGTTGCTCGAGACCCCGCGCGGCGCCCACGCCTCTCTGCCGCTCCTCGCGTACGTCGTAGTCCGGCAAGCGCTGGTCGCCAGCGGGGAGCGCGATCGCGTGCTCGCCGACTACGCCGCGTCGGTGCTGTTGCACTTCGGCCTGCGCGACCGCGCGCACAAGGTCGCCGACGCGGACGACGAGCGGTTCGACACGCTCGTGGGGCTCGCCGAGGCCGCCGCCGGCCCCGATCCGCGCCGCGCGTTCCTGGTGCAGGCCCACCTCGGCAACTACGCGCTCTGGATGAGCGGCATGTTCCCGGATCACATCGAGCATCGGCGGCACCGGCGCGGCGCGCCGGGGCTGGGCTACTTCGAGCAGATGGGCCAGCGCGGATTCCAGCTCGCGTCGCGCCACCGGCTGGCGAACGAGCACGGGCTCGCGCTGCTCTTCGCGGCGATGTCGGCGCGCTTCCCCGTCCTGCGCCTGGCGCTCAACCGGATCAGCGATGCGCTGCTCTTCCCGCGCCATCACTCGCCTGACCGGCTGCTGCGGCAGGTGCGCGACGAGGCGCGCTGGCGGCACGCCGAGTAGTTTCCGGGCGAACCCGCACCGGAGCCCGCCACAGGTGTTCGAATCCCTTCGCGCGACGATCGGCGACCTCCTCGGCGGTCGCGTCGCCCCCGCCGACCGGCGTGCCGTCATCGCCGACATGAAGCGTGCGCTGGTCCAGGCGAAGATGGGCCTCGACGACCTCAAGGAGGGCGTCGAACTCACGAAGCGTCGCGTAGATGTGGAGCGGGAGCAGTTCGAGACGGCGTCCCGTCGCCGGACGCTCGCCGAAGGGATCAACGACGCCGAGACGGCGGCGATCGCCGCGAAGTACGAGGCGCAGCATCAGGAGCGGCTCGGGGTGCTCGAGCGGAAGCTCGACGTGCAGCTGGCCGAGCTCGGCCTGGTGGAACGCGACTACGACGAGATGCTCGCGCAGCTCAAGCAGGCCGATCGCGGCGTGGGCGGCGGGATGGCCGCGGGCGCGCACGACCGGATGATGGGGGGCGCGGGGGGCGTGTCCGATGCGGAGCTCGGCCTGCGCAACGACGCGCCGCTCAACTCAGAGCTCGATGCGCTCGGTCGTGCGCGGCAGCGGGCCGATCGCGAGGCCGGTGCGGACGCGGCGCTCGAGGCCCTCAAGAAGAAGATGGGGCGCGAGTAGACTCGCGCCCCATCCTGGCCCGCCGTCCCGCGCCGAGCGCTAGCGCACGTTCGCCATCATCCGGCGGATGGGGACGATCATCGCCGCGAGGATGAGCGTCGAGGCGAGCAGCGCGATCGTCGTGCCGGTGAAGACGAGCGGCGTCTGCTCCAGCTTGGTGGGGTCGACGTGCCCCCCGACGAGCCCGGCGACGAGGTTCCCGACCGACGTCGCGAGGAACCAGATGCCCATCATCTGCCCGACGTAGGCGCGCGGCGCGAGCTTCGTCATGGACGAGAGGCCGACCGGACTGATGCAGAGTTCGCCGAAGGTCTGCAGCAGGTACGAGACGATGAGGAACCAGGGTGAGACCTTCACCGTGCCGCCGCTGGCGACGACGGCGTTCGCTGCGCTGATCATGATCGCGAAGGCGACCGTGGTGAAGGCGAGCCCGAGCGTGAACTTGGCCGGACTCGACAGTTCGAGGCCGGACTTCGCCATCCAGACCCAGACGGCGGCGAAGACGGGCGCGAAGAGGATGATGAACGCCGAGTTGATCGACTGGAACCAGGTCGCCGGGACCTCCCACCCGAACAGCGAGCGATCGGTGAAGTCGTTGGCGAAGAGGTTGAGCGAGGTGGGGGCCTGCTCGAAGGCGGCCCAGAAGATCGCGGCGAAGACGAACAGCACGAAGATGACCGCGACGCGCTTCTTCTCGTCGCCATCGAGGCCGCCGAAGATGAAGATGTAACTGAAGTAGGCGACGGCCACCCCGACGAGCACGACGGTCATCGACTGGCCGATCGCCTGCGGCGAGAGCGTGACGAGCCCGGCCGCTGCCGCGGCGAAGACGGCGCCGAGCGTCGCGAGCCCGCCGAGCGTCCAGTTCCGCACGGTGGACTCGCGTCGCGCCTGCACCGCGGGATCGGGGTCGCGCACGATATCCTTGCCGATGGGGCCGAGCGTCGCCTGCTGGCGGAGCCAGAACCAGAGCAGGCCCGCGAGCATGCCCACGCCGGCGGCGCCGAAGCCGTAGTGCCAGCTCACGCGCTCGCCAAGCCAGCCGGTGACGAGCTGCCCGACGAACGCGCCGGTGTTGATACCCATGTAGAAGATCGAGAAGCCGGCGTCGCGCCGGGCGCCCCCCTCGGGATAGAGGTCCCCCACGATCGCCGAGATGTTCGGCTTGAGGAGGCCGGTGCCGAGGACGATCAGGATGAGGCCGAGGAAGAAGAAGATCTTCCCCGCGCCGGCGCCGGCGACGCCCGAGAGGCCGATGGAGAGGTGGCCGCTGGTGATGAGCATCGCGCCGAGGAGGATTGCGCGCCTGAGACCGAGGAGGCGATCGGCGATCCAGCCGCCGGGGAGCGAGGCGAGGTAGACCGAGGCCGCGTAGATGCCGACGATCGTCGCCGCATCGGTGCGGTCGAAGCCGAAGCCGCCCTCGGCCAGCGCGGCCGACATGAACAGGATGAGCAGCGGCCGCAGGCCGTAGAACGAGAATCGCTCCCACATCTCGGTCGCGAAGAGCGTCGAGAGTCCGAGGGGATGGCCGAAGAAGCGCTTGTCGTTGACGAACGGTGCCAGGTCGGCACTGACCGGCTTCGCGGGGGAGGGACTGGACGGGGTCATGAGCTCGGGGGGAGAGTGGCCTTCCAACAGGCAGCGCGATGGTCGGGCTGGTCAGGCGAGAGCGGCCGGAGCGACGGACGCTCGCTCGTGCACCGGTCGTCCTTCAACGGATGGGGACAGCGCGGATGGGACGGACAGCCGGCGTGCGGGGGAGCGAAGATGGGCGGCTCGCCACGCAACAGCGCGCGGCGGAGGCGCGCGGACGGCTCTCCGGTGGGGATCGCCGCGACGAGCGCCTGCGTGTACGGCATGCGGGGCGCGGCGAGGGCGACCTCGCCCTCCGACCACTCCACGACCCTGCCGAGATACATCACGAGGACGCGCGACGCCAGTCGGCGGACGATCTCCAGGTCGTGCGAGACGAGGAGGACGGCGAGTCCGCGGCTGACCCGCCGCGATTCGAGCGCGGCGAGGACCTGCGTGCGGGAGGTCTCGTCGATCGACGCGAAGGGCTCGTCGCACACGAGCAGGTCGGGATCGGGCGCGAGGGCGCGCGCGAGTGCGACGCGCTGGCGCTCGCCGCTCGAGAGTTCGCGCGGCGTCGCATCGGCCACGCGGGCGGCGAGCCCGAGCTCGGTGAGGAGCGCGCGTGCGCGACGTCGCGCCTCCGTGCCCTCGGCGAGTCCGTGGACCTCCAACCCCTCGGCGACGATCGTCTCCGCCGACAGGTGCGGCGTGAGCGACGCCCCCGCGTCCTGTGCGACCAGCTGCATCCGACGCCGCAGGCGGCGCAACGGCTCGCGCCCGAGCGCCCGGAGGTCGATGCCGTCGAAGCGGACGGTGCCGCCGTCGGCCGCCACGAGGCGCAGCACCGCGTGCGCGGTGCTCGACTTGCCGCACCCCGACTCGCCGACGAGCGCGACGACCTCCCCGCGCCCGAGGGTGAGGTCGATGCCGGCGACGGCAGGGACGCGTCTCGGCAGGGTCGCGTTGAAGGGGAAGAGCGCGCTCGCGTCGTACGTGACGGAGAGGTCGCGCACCTCGAGCAGCGGCGGCGCGGGCGTCGGCGGCACCGCCGGTCGCGGCGGCGCGGCCGGGCGCGAGGCGCGCCAGCGCTTGAGGGCCTCGCGCGCGATCGAGTCGTCGACGAGTTGGCCGCGGTCGAGCGTGAGCACGCGTTCGCACCGTTCGGAGACGGTCGCGAGGTCGTGCGAGATGAGCAGCAGCGCGGTCCCCGACTCCTCGCGCAGGCGATCGATGAGGTCGAGCACCTGGGCCTGGATCGTCGGGTCGAGCGCGGTGGTGGGCTCGTCGGCGATGAGCAGCTCGGGCGAGAGCATCATGGCCGACGCGATGACGGCGCGCTGGCGCATGCCGCCCGAGAGCTCGTGCGGGAAGCGGCGCGCGGCGCGGCGCGCATCGGCGAAGCCCACGCGATCGAGCATCGCGATCGCCTTCTGCATCGCGTCGTGCGGCCGCGCGCCGTGCACGATCGCGGGCTCCGCGACCTGGTCGCCGACCGGCATGGCCGGGTCGAGCGCGAGGGCGGGCTCCTGGAAGACGTAGCCGATGCGCCGGCCGCGCACCTCGCGCATCTCGGTCGGCCCGAGCCGATGCAGCTCGCTCGTGCCAAGGTGGATGGCGCTCTCGTCCGCGAGCCGGGCGTCCCGCGGGAGGAGCCCGGCGATGGCGAGCGCGAGCGTCGACTTGCCGGCACCGGAGCGGCCGACGACGCCGAGGGCGCGTCCGGTGTCGATGCTGAACGAGATCCCGTCGACGAGCGGACGCGCCGCGCGGGCGCTGCGCACGGTGAGGTCGCTCACGCGCAACAGCGCGTTGTCCGCTGCCCACGCGGCCGAGTGGGGCAGGCTCACGCGTCGTCCTCGTCGCGCCGCGGGGCGGCCGCATCGCGCGCGGCACGTGCCACACTCTCGGCGATCACGTTGGCGGCGATCACCGTCGCGGCGATCGCGAGGGTCGGGAACAGCACGAGCCACCAGTGGGCGAGCGGACGCGAGTCGGCGTCGGCGATGATGTTCCCCCAGCTCGGATTCGGCGCCTGCACGCCGAGCCCGAGGAACGACAGGCCCGTCTCGAGCGGGACGGCGGACGCGAACGACAGGACGGCGGCCGCGGCGAGTGTGGGCGCGAGCGCGGGGAGCACGTGGCGCGCGAGGAGACGGCGACGCGGGACGCCGAGCGCGCGCGCGCCAGTGACGTAGTCGGTGGCGAGGATGCGGCGGGTCTCCTGCCGCACGAGACGGCTGGTCGTCATCCACCCCGTCGCGCCGATGAGCACCGCCAGCATCGCGTTGCCCGGGTCCCCGATGCCGGCGACAACGAGGATGAGGAGTAGGAGTCGCGGGAAGGCGAGCATCGCGTCGGTGAACCGCATGAGCAACGCATCGGCGGCCCCGCGCAGCACCGCCGCGCCGGTGCCGACGAGCGTCCCGAGCGTGAGCGAGACGAGGACGGCGAGCCCGGCGACACCGAGCGTGACGCGACTCCCGTGCAGCAGGCGGCTGAGCACGTCGCGTGCGGCGGAATCGGTCCCCAGCGGGAAGGCGTCGCTCGGCGGTCGCCAGATCAGCGCGAGGTCGTGCTGTGTGCGCGGGTCCGCCGGCGCGAGCCAGGGCGCCGCGACGGCAGCGGCCGCGAGCGTGACGAGGACGAGCACGGCGAGGCGGGCGCGCCGGCTCATCAGGCGATGCTCCGCTGCCGCGGATCGGCCCAGAGCAGTGCGACGTCGGCGGCCATGGTCCCGAGCACGGTGCCAAGACTGCTCACGAGGACCGCCCCGGCAACGAGCGGGTAGTCGCGCGCCTGCACGGCGGCGAGCATCAGTCGCCCCATCCCGGGCCAGTCGAACACCTGCTCGATGATGACGACGCCGCCCATGAGCGCCGAGACCTGCACGCCCGCGTAGGCGAGCACGGGCACGAGTGCGTTGCGCAGCGCGTGGTGCGTGACGATGCGCGTCTCGGTGGCGCCGCGCGCGCGGGCGGCGCGCACGAAGTCGGCGTCGCGCACGCCGAGCATCGCCGCGCGCTGCAATCGCGCCGCGACCGCGCCGATGGGGATGGCGAGCGTGAGGGCGGGCAGTACGAGGTGGTGCAGGAGGTCGACGACACCCTCGACGCCGCCGGGGCCGAACTCGGTGCGCATCCCGCCGACGGGGAAGAGCCGCCAGGCGAGCGCCGGTCCCATGACCGCCAGGACCGCGAGCACGAAGTCGGGGATGGAGACGAGCACGAGGCCCAAGGCATCGCTCGCCCGCGCGAGGAGGGTGCCGTGCCGCCAACCCTGCCACGCCCCGATGGCGATCCCCGCGGTGAACGCGAGGACGAGGGCCGTGCCGGCGAGGAGCATCGAGTTGGGGATCGCCTTCACGAGCGCGCGCGAGACGGGCTCGCCGCGCGAGTGCGACCAGCCGAACTCGCCGCGCACGATGTTCGTCGCATAGCGCACGAACTGCTCGACGACCGGACGGTCGTACCCGAAGCGCGCGCGCTGCTCGGCGCGCTGCTCCGGCGTGACGGTGGCCTCGTCGAGGGCGCGGAAGAACGGATCGCCCGGCGCGAGGCGGATGAGCGTGAAGCAGGTCGCGACGACCAGGAGGACGACGAGCGCCGCCTGGCCGATGCGCGAGAGGAGTGCCGCGCGCACGACGCGACTACTGCGCGGCGGGGCGCGCGTCGCGCAGCAGCGCGCGGGAGCGGTCGAGGCGCCAGAGGGGGATCGTGCGCCACCACGCCTCGGGCCGCCACGACGGGACCTCGAAGCGGGCGTGCACCGCGCTCACGGGCGTCACCTCGTAGAGCCACGCCGCGGGCACGTCCTCGGCGATCACGCGGAACGCCGCGCGGAAGTGTGCGCGCGCGCTGTCGGCGGTGATCGCCGCGAGGCCGGCCTCGACCTCGCGGTCGAAGGCCACGTTGGAGTAGTTGCCGGCGTTCAGGCGCCCCCAGCCGGGGTGGCTCCGGCTCCCCCACGTCCCCCGGATGCCGCGCATGCTGGGCGTGGTGCCCCAGCCGCCGAGGAGCAGGTCCCAGCTGCCGGCATCGCGCGCGGCGCCGAACGCCTGGCCATCGACCTTGTCGAGCGGTGCGTCGATGCCGACGCGACGCAACTGCTCCTGGAGGACCACCGAGGCCCGGACGCGATTGGCGCTCGGGCCTGGCACCAGCACGCGCAGCGCGAGCCGACGGCCGTCGCGCATGCGGATGCCGTCGGCACCCCGCGTCCTCCAGCCGAGGGAGTCGAGAAGTGCGTTCGCGCGCGCGGTGTCGAAGGAGGGCTGGGGGACCGTCGTGTCCGCGGTCGCCTGGATCCGCGCGAACGGGCCGAGGGCCTGCGCGCCGAGCGTGTCGAAGAGCGCCCGCACCACGTCCTGGCGGTCGATCGCGTGGACGATCGCCCGGCGCATCGGCGTGTCGGCGAGGAGCGGATGCGCGCGCGACGTGTCGCGCGGATCGCGGAAGTTGAAGCCCATGAACGTGTAGTCGAATCCGAGCGAGCGGACGAGCCGCACGTGCGGATGCTTCGCCGCCTCGGCGACGTCGGGGGGCGGGAGCACATCGTACACGTCCGCCTCCTCCGTCCACAGCTTCGCGATCGCCGTCGCCGGCTCCTTCGACACGAGGAGGACGATGCGATCGGGTCCGGGACGTCCGCGGTAGTGGTCCTCGACCGCCGCGAGTTCGGTGCGGACCGTCGGCTCGCGCGAGACGAAGCGATACGGGCCCGAGCCCACGGGCTGCTGGGCGTACGCGCTGGTCGGGAGCGTGCCTGCCGGGATGGTGTCGACCAGGTGCGACGGGAGCGGGAAGACCAGCGACGCCGCGTACATCTGCTCGGAGGAGCGCGCGTTGAAGTGCACGGCGACCGTCCGCTCGTCGATCACGTGCACCGAGTCGATGTCGGGGATGTCGGCCATGGTCGTGGAACCGTTGGCCGGGTCACGGATGGCGGCGAGGCCGGCGACGACGTCCGTCGCGACGACCGGACGGCCGTCGTGCCACCGCGCCTTCGGGTCGAGCGTGAAGACGATCGCGAGCGAGTCGTCGCTCCAGCGCCAGCTCCGGGCGAGGCGCGGCTGGAAGCCGGCGTCGCCGAAGGGCACGCGGTCGGCCCCGATCTCGACGAGCGGATCGTAGAGGAGCTCGCTCATCATCCGGCCGCCGATCGAGACGCGGAGCGGCGGGACGAGGGCGTCCGCGTCGGCGGCGGACGTGATGATGACGGTGCCGCCACCGGTGGCACCACCGAGGCCGTCGCATGCGAGGGCCAGGAGCAACGGGGCCAAGAGCAGCAGCGGACGCGGGGATCGGCGCATCGGAATCGGGGCTCAGGGGGACGGCGTCACCGCCGCCAGGTCCACTCCTGGGCGGCGAACGCAATCACTAGACGCGCGAGGTCGGCCTGAAGTAAGGCCGGATCGAGCGGGTCTGCCGGCACACGCGCGGTGAGTGCGGCGGCGACTGCTGCTTCGACCGCGGCGGCCTCGACGGCGTGACCGAGCGTCTGCTCCAGGGTCGCGGCCGCCGCCAGCGGGCGCGCGGTCTCGCGACTCGTCGTCCCGTCGCGCGTGGCGACGGGCACGCGCAGCCGGGCGATCATCGGTTGGTCGTCGGCGAGGAGGATCGAGCCGTGCTGCAGCAATGCGCCGTCCTCGCGGAGTTGCGCCGACCCCACGAGCTTCGCGCCGTCCACCACCACCTCACCCGCGCCGGGTTCGGCGAAGCAGGCCGCGCCCTCGGGGCGGAGCGGCCTGCCGCGGGGCGCCGCGAGCGCGGCGCGCACGCCGAGCCGCGCGAGCGCGTCCAGGAGCAGCGCGTTGATCGCCGCATAGCTCTCGCCCTGCGTGAGGGCCGCCGGGGCCGTGACGCTGTAGGTGACCTCGCGATGGTGCAGGAGCGCGCGCCCCCCGGTGGGGCGTCGCACCACGCCGACGCCCTCCGCACGGAGTCGCGCGGGATCGAACAGGTCGCGGGCGCGCTCGTGCCGCCCGAGCGAGAGGGTGGGGCCGTCCCAGGCATACAGGCGGAGCGTCGCCTCGCCCGAGCGGCGCGCGTGCGCGAGCAGCGCCGCGTCGGTGGCCATGTTCGTCACGCCGTCCGCCGCGCCGGAGTGGAGCAGGCGCCAGCGTGGTGCGAGCGCGGCGAGCGACGGGACGGCCACGCGCCCGGTCAGCGGGTGAGCGCGAAGTAGAGCACGTAGAACCAGCTCAGCAGCCCGTGGATGATGGCCCAGAGGATGGAGTGGTTCACGCTCCACGAGATCACGATCGCGAGGGCGGAGCCGAAGCTGGCCCCGGCGCGGGTGACCTCGACGACACGGGTCGAGGAGCGCATGCGGGGCTGGGGGGCGGGGTCGAGGATGGGTCCGGACATGGATGGGAATGTACGAGGGCCTCGGGCCCTGTGTAGTTTTCGATGTCACTGAACGGGCCGTCGGCCCCCTGCGAGGAACCCCCCGTGTCCACGTCCGCCCATCCCCAGCCCGACACCTTCATCCGCCGCCACCTTGGCCCGTCGCCGAGCGACGTCGCGGAGATGCTGCAGGCGCTGGGCTATGCCTCGCTCGATGCGTTCATCGACGCGACGATCCCCGAGAATATCCGGCTCCGCCGGCCGCTCGCGCTGCCCGGCGCGAAGTCCGAACAGGAGGCGCTCGCCGCGTTCCGCGCCGAGATGTCGGCGAACGACATCCGTCGCGCCTTCATCGGCATGGGCTACTACGACACGCACACGCCGGCGGTGATCCAGCGCAACATCCTCGAGAATCCGGGCTGGTACACGGCGTACACGCCCTACCAGGCGGAGATCGCGCAGGGCCGGCTCGAGGCGCTGCTCAACTACCAGACGATGGTGAGCGACCTGACCGGCCTGCCGATCGCGAACGCCTCGCTCCTCGACGAGGGGACCGCGGCGGCCGAGGCGCTGACGATGGTGCATGGGATCGTCGGGAAGGACGGGCGCGATGTCTTCCTGCTCGCGAGCGACCTGCATCCGCAGACGATCGAGGTGGTGCAGGCCCGCGCCGAGGCGCGCGGGGTCGCGGTGCGGGTGGTGGCGCCGGCGGACATGAAGCCGGATGCGACGACGGCCGGCGTGCTGCTCCAGTACCCGAACACCTTCGGGGCGGTCGAGGATCATCGCGCCCTCTGCGAACGGGTGCACGCGGCCGGCGGCATGGTGATCGTCGCGACCGACCTGCTCGCGCTCACGCTCCTCACGCCTCCGGGCGAGTGGGGCGCCGACGTGGCGGTGGGCAACTCGCAGCGCTTCGGCGTGCCGTACGGCTACGGCGGCCCGCACGCGGCCTTCTTCGCGACCAAGGACGAGTACAAGCGCCAGCTCGCCGGCCGCATCATCGGCGTGTCGCGCGATTCGAGCGGCCGGCCGGCCCTGCGCATGGCGCTGCAGACCCGCGAGCAGCACATCCGCCGCGAGAAGGCGACGTCGAACGTCTGCACCGCGCAGGTGTTGCTCGCGGTGATGGCCGGCATGTACGCGGTCTGGCATGGGCCGGAGGGGCTCAAGCGCATCGCCGCGCGCGTGCACCATCGCAGCGAGACCTTCGCGGCGGGGCTGCGCAAGCTCGGGCTGACGCCGGCGCCGGCGGTGAGCTTCGACACCGTCACGGTGGATGTCGGCGCGCAGCGGGACACGATCCTCGGCGCGCTCGACGCGGCGGGGATCAACGTCCGGGTGATCGACGGCCGCACGCTCGGCGTGTCGATGGGCGAGAACACGACGGTGCAGGACGTGAGCGACCTGCTCGACGCGTTCAACGGCGGCCGCGCGCACGGGCTCGACCTCGCGGCGCTGGGCCAGGCCGTGGACGCGCGCTACGACGAGCGCTTCGCCCGGACCTCGACCTTCTGCACGCACCCGGTCTTCTCGAAGTACCACAGCGAGACCGAGATGCTCCGCTACATGCGCAAGCTCGAGTCGCGCGACCTCTCGCTCACGCACTCGATGATCGCGCTGGGCAGCTGCACGATGAAGCTCAACGCGTCCGCCGAGATGTTCCCGGTGACCTGGCGCGAGGTCGGCGGCATCCATCCGTTCGCGCCGCGGGCGCAGGCCAAGGGCTTCACCTCGATGTTCGAGCGGCTCGAGAAGGCGCTCGCCGAGGTGACCGGCTTCTCCGCCGTCTCGCTGCAGCCCAACGCCGGTTCGCAGGGCGAGTACGCGGGCCTGCTCGTGATCCGCGCCTTCCATCGGGCGCGCGGGCAGGGCCATCGCACGGTGTGCCTCATTCCCCAGTCGGCGCACGGCACCAATCCCGCCTCGGCGGTGATGGCCGGGATGAGCGTCGTGGTGGTGAAGACCGACGCGAGCGGCAACATCGACGTGGGCGACCTGCGTGCGAAGGCCGAGCAGCACTCGGCCAACCTCGCGGCGCTGATGGTGACGTACCCGAGCACGCACGGCGTGTTCGAGGAGAGCATCAAGGACATCTGCGCGATCATCCATGAGCATGGCGGCCAGGTGTACCTGGACGGCGCCAACATGAATGCGATGGTCGGTCTCTGCCGGCCCGGCGACATCGGCGCGGACGTCTGCCACCTGAACCTGCACAAGACGTTCTGCATCCCGCACGGCGGCGGCGGCCCCGGCATGGGCCCGATCGGCGTGGTGGCGCACCTCGCGCCGTTCCTGCCGAGCCACTCGGTGGTGCGGACCGGTGGCGAGCAGGGCATCGGCGCGGTCTCCGCGGCGCCCTGGGGCTCGGCGAGCATCCTCCCGATCTCGATGATGTACATCGACCTGATGGGGAGCGAGGGGCTCACCGAGAGCACGAAGATCGCGATCCTCAACGCGAACTACGTCGCGCACCAGCTCCGCGGGCACTACGAGGTGCTCTACAAGGGGAAGAACGGGCGCGTCGCGCACGAGTGCATCATCGACACGCGGCCGTTGAAGGTGTCGTCGGGTGTCGAGGTGGAGGACATCGCCAAGCGCCTGATGGACTACGGCTTCCATGCGCCGACGGTCAGCTTCCCGGTGGCGGGGACGCTCATGATCGAGCCGACGGAATCGGAGTCGAAGGCGGAGCTCGACCGGTTCTGCGACGCGCTCATCGCGATCCACGGCGAGATCAAGGACATCGAGTCCGGGGTGCTCGGGAAGGAGGACAACCCGCTGCACCATGCGCCGCACACGCTCGAGGTGACGCTGAGCGATGGCTGGTCGCGCGGCTATTCGCGCGAGCGGGCGGCGTTCCCGTTGGCCTGGGTGCGCGAGCGGAAGTTCTGGCCGGCGGTCGGGCGCGTCGAGTCGGCGTTCGGCGACCGCAACCTGGTCTGCTCGTGCCCGCCGATCGAGGAGTACGCGTCGGCCTGATGACTGATGCGTGGTGGGCGGCGACCGCGTTCACCACACAGGACACAGAGGGCACAGAGAACGACGGAGCACTGTTTCGAAAAGGGGGCGCGGGGGACAGAAATGTCCGCCGCGCCCCCTTCGATTCGCTTCCCTCCGCCGTCCTCTGTGTCCTCTGTGCTCTCTGTGGTGAGAGCAGTTGAGCGGGATCAGCCGAGATGCTTGGTGTACGCCGCCGCATCCATGAGGCCGTTCAGCGCCGACGGATCGATCTTGACCTTGATCATCCAGCCGTCCCCATACGGGTCGGTGTTCACGAGCGCCGGCTCTCCCTCGAGCTTGGGATTCACCTCGAGTACCTCGCCGGCGAGCGGCGAGTAGAGCTCGGAGACCGCCTTCACCGCCTCGACCGTGCCGAAGACCTCATGGTGGCCGAACTTCTTGCCGGCGGCGGGGAGGTCGAGGAAGACGATGTCGCCGAGTTCGCCCTGCGCGTAGTCGGTGATCCCGACGAGGACCACGGTCGCGTCGGCGGTCTTCTTCACGTACTCGTGGTCGGCGGTGTAGAGGAGGTCCTGCGGGATGGACGACACGCGTGGCTCCGGTGCGGCGGGGGGTGTGTGTTCGGGACGTTCGGAATCGAAGGCTACCTGCGCCCGGGGCGAGGGTCAAGCTGATGGCGGACCGGCGGCGAGGGCGAGCAACCGCTCATGGAGCGCGTCGACCGCCGCGTCGAGCTCGGCCCGGGTGCCGGTGTTATCGATGATGTCCTGCGACCGGCCGCGCTTCTCCGCGCTCGGCCGCTGTGCGGCGATCATCGCGTCGGCGTCCTCGGGCGCGAGACCGCGGTCGCGGAGCAGGCGTTCGCGACGCAAGACGGCTGGCGCATCGACGAGCACGATGTGGTCCACGGTGTCCTCGAGCCCGGCCTCGAACAGCAACGGGATGTCGCACACGACGAGGCGCTCGCCGTGGGCGCGGTGCGCCGCGAGCGCCGCGTCCCGGAGGCGCGCGACCTCGGGGTGGACGATCGCGTCGAGGGCCCGTCGTTCGGTCGGATCGGCGAAGACGATGCGCCGCAACGCCCCGCGATCGAGGGTGCCGTCGGGAAGGCGGACCGACGGACCCCAGCGCGCGACGATCGCCGCGAGGGCGGGGGAGCCGGGGGCGACCGCCTCGCGGGCCAGCCGATCGGCGTCGACGACCGGCACGCCGTGCGCCGCGAGTCGTGCGGCGACCGCGCTCTTCCCTGCCGCGATGTTCCCGGTGAGTCCGACGATGCGCATGCGGGAAGCGTACGCGCATCGGGGGTGTGACGCCACGGTGGGGGCGGGCGTAATTGTCGGATGCCCCGCCCCCGCGCCGCTCGCGGCTTCACCCTCGTCGAGATCCTGTTCGTGCTCGCGCTCATCGGCATCGTCGCCGGGTTCGCGGTCACGCGGGTGAGCTTCTGGGGGTTCCGGATGGACGCGAACATCCGCCTCATGCAGAACGCGATCATCGGGGCGCAGCAGACCGCCATCACGAAGAACGTCGCGGTGCAGGTGATGTTCGACGCGAACAACCACCGCCTGCGGATCCTCCAGGACTACAACAACAACGGCGTGATGGACGCGACCGACACGGTGCGGTATCGGCCGCTCGCGGACGGCGCGGAGTTCCAGGCGCCGCCGAGCACGATCGACGGAGTCGCGGCGGCATACATCACCGGATCCGGCGTGGTGGAGACGGGGAATCCGCTCCAGCGGGCGATCCGGATCGGGCCGAACGGCGCGCTGAGCGGCGACGCCGTCGTCTACATCGGGTCTCCGCGCCACCGTGACGAGGACTTCCGCGCGATGACGATCATCGGCGCGACCGCCCGCACGGGGTTCTGGTCGAACGGCGCGGGCGGCTGGCGGCAGCGCGACAACTGAGCTGCCGCGCGCGTGCGGCTCATCAGCCCCCGCGGGCCTTCCCCAACTCCTGCAGGAACCTGCCGGCCGCCCAGGCGGCGCCGCCGTGGTCACGGATCTCGTGCGGCGTGGCACCCAGATAGCGCTGGCAGGTGTTGCGGAAGGCCGAGCCGGAGGGGAAGTCGAGCTGACGCGCGACGGCGTCGGCCGCCTTGGCCGGGTCCTCGAGCATCTGCGCCGCGACGATGAGGCGTCCCCAGGCGAGGAGCTTCTGTGGCGGCGGGAAGCCGGCGCGTTCGAGGGCGAGCAGCAAGGTGCGCTTGGGCGAGCCGCAGATCTCGGCGAGCCGGTGCGAGGTGAGGCGGAGGTGGGCGCGGGTGACAGCGACCATGACCGCGTCGCGGACGAGCGGTTCGACGGTAGCGAGGTGCGGACGCAGGAGCTGCGCCGCGCCGCGGGCGGTCGCACGCTCGAGGACCGCGCGGAACGCGGCAGGCGTGTCATCCTGCCCGAGCAGGAGGAGACCGTCGAAGCCGGCGCGGCCGGCGTCGAAGAGGTCGCGGGCGCGCTCGGCCGACAGGTTTACGTACGCCACGAGCGTGAGGCGCTCGGCGCGCATCTTCAGCCGTCGGACCATGTCGAAGCGGGCCTGCCCGTCGGAGAACAGGTCGATGATCGCGAGCGAGACCTCCTCGTCGCGGCAGGCGACCTCGAGTTCCTCCCAGGTGCGGCAGTGGACGAGGCGATGCTCGTTCTTCACGGCGGCGTTGACGCGCTGCAGTGCCCGCGCGTCGGGGAGCATGGTGGCGATGGCGGCCAAGATCCGGACCTCCGACAGGGTAGGGCGGCGAGCGGCGCGGTCCCGGCACGGGACCTGCTCCTGAAGATAAGGTACGCCCCGGGGGGTCGCCTGTCACGATGTGACACGAGGCGGTCCGGCGCGTCATCCTCTCGTCCGGTCCCACCTGTCCCCGTGCCCGCCCGAATGCCCGCCCACCGCCTCCGCGTCCGCCGCGGCATGACGATCATCGAGGTGATGTTCGCCATCGTCATCCTC
>Ga0154020_10003365_pt1 | contig 19245 bp, 14 predicted proteins | sample Klosneuvirus_201_FD_109709 | JGI IMG/M metagenome (GOLD analysis project Ga0154020, IMG submission 109709) | Active sludge microbial communities from wastewater, Klosterneuburg, Austria - Klosneuvirus_20160825_MG | ecosystem: Engineered > WWTP > Aerobic digester > Activated sludge | place... | reverse complement strand
CCCTCCGCGTCGAAAACCGGTGCGGCGGTGAAGTAGAGCCAGCGCCCCCCGTCGCCAAAGTCGGCGAAAAAATCCTCGGCTTCGAAGGCACCGGGGATAAGTTCCGAGCGGCGGAACTTGTCCTGGTAAAAGTACCGGATCTCGCTTTCCTTGCAGCCGTCGAGGATCAGGTCGACCATCACCGGCCGTTCGGTCGGGTAAAACGCCCGCCAGTGACCACGAGTGCCAATCAGCGCAGCGGCCGAGATACCGGTCAGCATTTCGCAGGCCTTGTTCCAGCAGGTCACCCGATGATCGCCATCAATGATGAAGGTGGCGACCGGATTGCCTTCCAGAAAGCCGGCAATCCCGACATTCGATCCGGGAACAGCGGGAGAATATGCCATGTGCAAAACCCATCCGACAGGTAAGGCTATATTCTGATCACCCCAATCTACAGGTGTCAAGGAACGCTGCTAATTGCTCGTCACCCACTATCTCTGGCGGCCAAAATATATTCTCAATGCATTAAATTAAATGCATTTTTCATAGCGCCATCGCCACCGGCCGAAGCATTGTTGGACGGCGCTCGGCGAAGTAAATCGCCACCTTTATAGGAATTAAACCCCCGCTCTTTAATGATCAGCGAGCGGCTTATTAGCGCCCGCACATTCACGCGATTTTTCGACATTAGAGTAGTATGATATTCAATAGCAGAGCCGTACAAAATGATGGCGAGGCAAACCAATGTCAAAAGTACCTGATCGCCGAAGCGAGCTGCGCCTGGCAGCCGAGGAACGTCTTGCGGCAAGCGCGGCAAGACGCGAAATGAATGTAAACCCCGTTGATCAGGCCAAACTGCTCCACGAACTGCAGGTCCATCAAATCGAAATGGAGATGCAGAACGAGTCCTTGAAGCAGGCACACACCGCGCTCGAGGAATCACACAATCGCTACCTGGATCTCTACGAACTTTCGCCGGTCGGCTACCTGACATTAAGCAGCACGGGGCAGATTGCCGAAATCAACGTCACCGGTGCAGCACTTTTTGGTATCGACCGGACCCGTTTGATCAAACGCAATTTTTCGGATTTTCTCAGCCAAGAAGATGACGAACGCTGGCAGCTTTTCTTCAAGGCGCTGATCAGCCACTGCTGCAATAAAAACGCTGAATTAAGGCTGGTGCGCAATGACCTTGCGGTGATTGATCTCCGCGTCGACTGTATAGCCACCCAGCCAGCGTCTGGTGACTTCGTCGTCCATGTCGCCATGACCGATATCAGTGCGCGCAAGCAAGCAGAAAACCGCTTGCGGGAGCAGGAGCATCTTTTTCGCATCATCGCCGAGCGGCTCGATGGCTTCGTCGCCGTGCTCGACGTTGACGGGCGGCGGATTTACAACAGCCCTTCCTACGAACGCCTGCTCGGCCATCGGAACAGCATCGGCAGCAACAGCTTCCTGGAGATCCATCCGGACGACCGTGAACGAGTCAGGCTGGCCTTTGCCGAAACTGTCGCGTCAGGTATCGGGCAGCATCTGGAATATCGATTTTTGACCTCGGACGGCGGCATCCGCGTCATGGAGTCGCGCGGTGGTGTTGCCTGGGACGACCACGGTCAGATCAAATATGTTGTCGTTGTTTCAAACGACGTCACCGAGCGCAAGGAAGCCGAACGAATAATTCATCATCTGGCTTTCTACGACTCCCTGACCAAACTCCCCAACCGCCTGACGCTGACGGACCGCCTGCAACAAGCCATGGCGGCAAGCAGGCGCAGCGGCCGATACGGTGCATTGATGTTTCTCGATCTCGATCATTTCAAGCCACTCAATGACGCTCACGGTCACGTCGTGGGCGATCAACTGTTGATTCAGGCAGGGCAACGGATCACCGATTGCGTACGGGAAATTGACACTGTGGCCAGGTTTGGGGGCGATGAATTTGTCGTCGTACTTGGCGAACTCGATGTCGATCTCGACGAATCACTGGTCGATGCGGGGATCATCGCCGAAAAAATTCGCGCCGCAATCGCCGAGCCGTATGTACTTGAAAAGGTGGCGAAGGGCGAACCTTCGCAATTCATTACCCATCACTGCACAGCCAGTATCGGTGTTGTCCTGTTCCTGAACCATGAGCAAAGCGAGGAAGAAGTCCTCCAACTGGCTGACATCGCCATGTATCAAGCCAAGGACCGAGGGCGGGACGGCATTTATTTCTACGGCGCGAATAACTGAGGCGGGTAAGGCAGCGGTCTGTCGTAAAACGTGTGCCAGCGCAGGCACCGGAATCGGGAACTATTGGGCCGCGCCGAACAGCGCCCCGGCAACCGCCGTAATTGCCATCGCCAGCGCCCCCCAAAAGGTGACTCGCCAAGCACCGATCAGAACTCCGGCACCGCCCACCCGAGCCGCGATAGCACCCAACAAAGCGAGAAAGATGAGCGACATTCCCGAGACCCATGGAATCAAGCGGTGCTCAGTGGCTAACGCTGCGACAACCAGCGGCAGCAGCGCCCCAATCGCGAAGCTTGCGGCAGAGGCCAAGGCAGCCTGAACCGGCCGTGCACTCATTTTTTCGGAAATACCCAGCTCGTCGCGGGCATGGGCAGCGAGCGCATCACGCGCCATCAATTGCTCGGCAACTTGTTCCGCGAGGCCGATTTCGAGCCCTCGGGCGACATAGATAGCACTTAGTTCATGGCGTTCAGCCGCCGGATCATTTGTTAGTTCGGCACGCTCGCGGGCCAGATCGGCTTGCTCGGTGTCCGCCTGCGAATGGACAGAGACATATTCGCCAGCAGCCATCGACATTGCCCCGGCGACCAATCCCGCCACGCCGCTGATCAGAATGGTGCTCTGACTCGCACTGGCTGCAGCCACGCCGACCAGCAGACTGGCAGTCGACACGATACCGTCGTTGGCGCCCAGCACGGCGGCGCGCAGCCAGCCAATGCGATCGGTACGATGACGTTCAGTGTGGTGGCGCAATGCTCTCATGACGTTCCCTGTTTGTGCCGCAACCACGCGAAAGGCCAGACGTAGATGAGAGCATCACGCAAAGTTGTAAAACGTGCGAAAGCTCAGTATGTCGTAATCTGTTCTGAACCGTAAATCCGGAAATTACAGGTGGGGCGGCTGGGCGCTTACTTTCAATTGACTGAACTTCTTCATCAGGACGCAGAATTTGCCCTGTTTTGTAGGTCGACCGCAGCAATCCAATATTCAGCACCATTTCGCAGCCACCCATAACTTCTGTCAGTTGCTGCGGCCGGCGTGGGTTGTTGTTCGTTCAGGAAGACGCCAGCAGAACCACGGTGCAGTCGTCCTTCAGTTTCACCCCAGTCAGTTGACGGGCCAATGCCTCGCCGATCAACCAGGCCAGTTTGCCGGCAGCGGAGGCGGGCGGCAGTCCTTCGTTTCTGATATTGGAGACGCAGTTGCGCGCCGAATCCTGCCGACCAAGCTGTGGCGCATAGGTCAGGTAAGCGCCCAGACTGTCGGGCGCGGACAAGCCGGGGCGTTCACCCAGCAGGATCAGCATCAGCCTTGCCCCCAGCAGCGCGCCAATCTCGTCACCGAGGGCAACCCGCCCCTGCACGGCGAGAACGAGGGGAGCGATTTTCAGCTGAGCGACAAGGGGTAACAGCGCTTCAAGCAAAGGCATGGCATGTTGCTGGACGGCCGGCGCCGACAAGCCATCGGCCAGCACGATGGCGAGATCATAGGCACCGGCGTGAGTGCTTAGCCGGGCCGCACTGTCTTCATCCAGACGGCGGCCGAGGTCGGGGCGCTGCAGATAGGTCAGGCGGTCGCCGGCCCGGCTGTGGACCTGGATAAGCGGCGAGCCACCGGCAGCCTGCCAGCGCGCCACAAGCTCAGGCAGATCGAGCAGCTGATGCACGGCATCTCTGGCCAGTGCGTGCGCCAGCTCGAACTTGAGTACTTCGCGGGTGGGCAGGCTGGCGCCGCTGCGGCCGAGCGCTATGCGGGCCGGGGTCAGGGCGGCGAATTTGTGCCAGGGGTCGGGGCGGATGCCGGAACTCATACCAGTTTCTGCGAAAGATCGGCGAGCAGGCGATGCCGGGCGTCGACAGGAAGCAGCTGTCCCGCCGCATCGGTCAGGCCCATGCTCTGCAGCCAGCGCTCAAATTCGGGTGCCCGCCTGAGTCCCAGCACCCGACGAATGAATAGCTGGTCGTGGAACGAGGTGCTTTGGTAATTGAGCATGATGTCGTCGGCCCCCGGCACGCCCATGATGAAATTGACGCCGGCACTCCCCAGCAAGACCAGCAGGTTGTCCATGTCGTCCTGGTCGGCCTCGGCATGGTTGGTGTAGCAGATGTCGCAGCCCATGGGCAGCCCGAGCAGTTTGCCGCAGAAGTGATCTTCCAGACCGGCGCGGATAATCTGCTTGCCGTTGTACAGATATTCCGGCCCGATGAAACCGACGACGCTATTGACCAGCAGCGGCTGAAAATGGCGGGCCACGGCATAGGCTCTGGCCTCGCAGGTCTGCTGATCGACGCCATGATGGGCGTTGGCCGACAAGGCGCTGCCCTGACCGGTCTCGAAATACATGACGTTGCGGCCGACCGTGCCGCGCTGCAGCGACAGCGCCGCCTCCCGCGCTTCCCGAAGCATGGCCAGATTGATGCCAAAGCCGCGATTGGCGGCTTCCGTCCCGGCGATGGACTGGAAGACCAGGTCCACGGGCAGGCCCATCTCGATGGCCTGAATCTGGTTGCTGACGTGGGTCAGCACGCAGGACTGGGTGGGAATTTCAAAGCGTTCGATCAACTCGTCGAGCATCTGCCAGAGCGCCGCCAATGCCGTCATGCTGTCCGAGGCCGGGTTGATGCCGATCACCGCGTCGCCGACGCCGTACATCAGGCCGTCGAGCAGCGAGGCGGCGATGCCGCGCGGATCGTCGGTCGGATGGTTCGGCTGCAGGCGCACGGCCAGACGCCCCGGCAGGCCGATGGTGGCGCGAAAGGCGGTGACGACGCGACATTTGCGGGCGACTGCGATGAGATCCTGGTTGCGCATCAGCTTGCTCACCGCGGCTGCCATTTCCGGCGTAATGCCGGCGGCGACGGCAGTCAGGGCAGCCTCGTCCGTTGGGTCGGAGAGCAGCCACTCCCTGAATTCGCCGACGGTGAGTGACGACACCGCTGCAAAGGCGGCCGCATCGTGGCTGTCGATGATCAGCCGTGTGACTTCGTCCTTTTCGTAAGGGATCAGCGCTTCGTCGAGAAAACGCCGCAAGGGCAGATCGGCCAGCAGCATGCGGGCCGCAATGCGTTCGGCGGCACTTTCCGCCATGAGGCCGGCCAGCGCATCGCCGGAACGTTCCGGGCTGGCTTTCGCCAGCAGATCCTTGAGGTCGGCAAAGCGGTATCGGTGGGTGCCGACAACTGCGACAAGGGGCATGTCAGTCTCCGCGGCGGTTGGGGGCCTGATCGCTCAGCCGAGCAAGTCCTGAATCATCGGCAAGGCATGCTGCGCCGCCCGCTCGCCCTCGGCAATCGCGATCTTGGCGCGGTGGAAGTCCATGGCGCCGATGCTGGACAATCTCGGCCGAATCATCGCATCGGCCGGCTCGCCGGCCAGCCGGCTTTGGGTAATGCGGACCTGCATGATGCTGAGGCTGGTGCTGACGACGTCCAGCATCGACGGCATGCTCAATGCTGACGGCGGCTCGCCAGCCGGCCGCGCCGCCGGTCGGAACTTGGCCAGGAGCGCATTGAGCTTGCCGTTGCCGGCGGGTGCCAAGTCTGGGCTGACTGCGCTGGGGACTTGTTTGCGTTGGCCAAGCAAATCCCAGTTCAGGTCTACGGCGATGACAATATCTGCCCCCAGCGCCCGACACAGCGAGACTGGTACCGGATTGACCAGGCCGCCATCGACCAACCGTCGCCCGTCCTGCCAGGCTGGCGTAAAGAGCCCGGGCATGGCAATCGACGCCCGGACGGCGTCGACCGCGCGCCCTTCACGCAGCCAGATTTCACGACCGTTAGCCAGGTCGGTCGCGACACAGGCAAAAGTTTTCGGCAGCTGCTCGATATGCTGGTCATCCAGCTGTTTGCGCAGAAAGCCGACCAGCTTGCCCCCTTCAATCAGTCCACCACCCATTTTCAGGTCGAGCAAGCCGACCACGACCTGCCAGCTCAGGTCATTGACCCAAAGCGCCAGACTATCCAGTTTACCGGCGGCATAGGCGGCGCCGACCAGCGAACCGATCGAGGTGCCGCAAACGATCTCAGGCGATATGCCGGCCTGTTCGAGAACCCTGATCACCCCGATATGTGACCAGCCTCTGGCCGAGCCGCTGCCCAAAGCGAGGCCGATGCGGGGAGGCGGATGTTTCAAGGAATGGCTCCTGTTCAAGGTGGCTAGAACGATGACGATCCGTTTTTTAATTCTACTCTGCCAGATTCCCCGCAGGCTATCTGCCGGCGTCATGCTCTACAGAGCATGGCAATCGTTGCCCCTTTAAGCCTTGAGTTATTCATCCTGTCGCCTATGGTGAGGGAGTATTCCCTGTCGATTACATCAAGGAGCCAGCGATGTCAGATCATGTTTACAAGATTATTGAAGTGGTCGGGTCTTCTCGACTGGGTATCGACGATGCAATCCGCAATGCAATCGAAACCAGCGCGAAATCAATCCGTAATATCGAGTGGTTCGAAGTGATCGAAACTCGCGGTCACGTCGTGGATGGCAAGGTCGCTCACTTTCAGGTCACGCTCAAAATCGGTTTTCGTTTCGAAGCCAACTGACCGAAAATCAGTTTTCAGCCATTTGGAATCATCTTGTTTGTATCTGACAGAACGGCACCTATACTCAAAATCCGGGTTGCGTAGAAAGCCAGGAGAATTCGAATGATCTTCCGCTGCTAAGCGACCATTATTGCTATCGTTAAATGAGGTGAATGCCATGAAGCTGAGCCATATTTTTGCAATCGCAGCACTCACGATGTTCTCGTTCACTACAACTGGCGCATTCGCGCAGACCGAGAAGGAAAAAAATCAGGCCGAGATACAAACCAAGGTGGATCAGACACTTGCCGAGTTCTACAAGGCGAAGCCCAAACTCGAGGCTGAAGTCAAAAAGGCCGCCGGCTATGCTGTATTTACCAGCTACGGTCTGAGTTTCCTGGTCGGCGGCAGCGGCGGCAAGGGCTTGGTGCATGACAACAAGACCAAGCACATGACCTATATGGACCTTGCCCAGGCCAGCGCCGGTTTGCAGATCGGAGCGGCGGAAACACGCTACCTGTTTGTTTTCAAAAATGCGGAAAGCATGAATTCATTCATCGAATCGGGCTGGGAAGCCGGGGCCGAAATTGGAGCGGGTGCAGGCGCCGGCAAGAAATCCGCTGGCGGCTCAGTCGGCCAATTCACCGGCGGCCACCTGTACAGCCTGACGAAAAACGGATTTCAGGTTGGCGGTGCAGTTGCTGGCACGAAATTCTGGAAAGACAAGGATCTGAATTAAGCCGGAAAAGGCGGGCTGAAAACCAGCCCGCCACCTGAGCGCTCAGGGATTGGCATCGGTGGCCGCATCCGTATCGCCGAGAATAGAACTAGAACATCTGCCGGAGTTCATCGGATACCGCAAAGCGCGCGCCAGTCTTGTCGCGAATCTGATCGATGGAGACGCCGGGCGCCGTTTCAAGGAGAATGAACTCGCCGTGGGAAATGGTAAAGACGGCCAGTTCCGTGACCACCATCGAGACTCGTGATTTCGCCGTCAGCGGCAACTCGCAGCGTTCGAGCAGACGCGGCTCGCCCTCCTTCGTGCAATGCTCCATGGCGACGATGACTTTACGGGCACCGCTCACCAGATCCATGGCGCCTCCCATGCCCGGCACCATCTTGCCCGGCACCATCCAGTTGGCCAGGCTGCCCTCTTCATCGACCTGCAGGCCACCGAGCACAGTGACGTCGACATGGCCACCACGAATCAACGCGAAGGACGTCGCACTATCAAAGAACGCCGCCCCTGGCATCAGACCGCAGGGCGCGCCGCCGGCATTGACGACGCCCGGCATGGGCTCACCTTCGAGCATCGCAAGACCGAGGAAGCCATTTTCCGACTGCAGGGTGATGTTCACGCCCGGCAGCAGGAAGCGCGGCACCATGGTCGGCAGGCCGATACCGAGATTGACCACGTAGCCCTCCTTCAACTCCTGAGCGACGCGGCGGGCGATAATTTCCTTGGCTTCCATGTTCAATCTCCCTGCGTCAGAACGATCTTGTCGACCAGCGCGGCCGGCGTCATCACCATATCCGGGTCGATCTCGCCGATCTCGACGATTTCGTCGGCCTCGACGATGACCAGGTCGGCAGCGAAGGCAATGACCGGGTTGAAATTGCGCGCGGCTCGCTCATAGACCAGGTTACCGGCGCGGTCGGCGCGCTTCGCCTTGATGATCGCCACGTCAGCCCTTAACGGCAGTTCCAGCAGGTATTCCCGGCCGTTCACCGCCATCTTGGTCTTGCCTTCCTCAACCACGGTGCCGACACCGGTCGGCGTCAGCACGCCGCCCAGGCCGCTGCCGCCGCAGCGAATACGTTCAATCAGCGTGCCTTGGGGAACGAGGTCGACTTCGAGTTCGCCGGCGATCATCTTTTTTCCGGTAATCGGGTTGGTCCCGATGTGCGACACCACGACCCGACTGACCTGGCCGCTCGAAACGAGCGTGCCGACACCGACATCCGGCATGGCGGTGTCGTTGCCGATCAGGGTCAGCTTGCCGGCGCCACTCTCGCGCAACGCAGCGACGATGCCCAAGGGGGTACCGACGCCCATGAAACCGCCGAACAGGATGGTCATGCGGTCGCGGAACAGCGGGCCGATTTCCGACCATTGCACAATTTTATTCATCGTATTGCTCTCTGTCGGATTTCAGCTTTGCAGCATCAGACCGCCAAGAATCAGGCAGGCGATGAAGGCGGTATCGACGAGGAGCATCAGCACCGGCCGCCAGCCGAGGGAAGCCAGTTGCTGGAAGGAGGTCTTGACGCCGAGGGCGGCGATGGCGACCACCAGACACCAGCGCGACAGGCTCGACATGCCATCGACCACCGGTTTCGGAATCCAGCCCATGCTGTTGATCAGGATGAGAACCGCAAAGCCGACCAGGAACATCGGCAGCAGCGGCGGCTTGGCACCCTGCCCGCCCCCTTGGCTGCGGAACAGCAACGACAGGATGACAACCACCGGCAACAGCATGGCGACACGCAGCAGCTTGACAAAGGTGGCCGTATCGCCAACCTCGGGCGAGATCAGATAGCCGGCGGCGACAACCTGTGCAACGTCGTGGATGGTGCCGCCGATAAAGACGGCCGAGGCGCTGGGGCCGAGCTCGAGGAAGCGGGCGATACTCGGGTAGACGATCATCGCCACGGTGGACAAGGCGGTGACGCCGACTACGGTGAACAGCGTAAAACGCTGATTTTCCTCGCTCTTCGGCAGCACCGCCGAAATCGCCAGGGCGGCGGAGGCGCCGCAGATGGCCACCGCGCCGCCGGTCAGCACCCCCTCGACCAGCGGCCGCTTGAGCACCCGGCTGAGTCCCACGCCGAACAGAATGGTCAGAAAGAGGCCGGAGATGACCATGTAGATAGACACCGTACCGATCGAGGCGATCTGCTCGACGGTAATGCGCGCCCCGAGCAGCGTGATGCCGAAGCGCAGCACATGACGGGACGTGAACTCGATGCCGGCCTTGACCTTCTCGCCCTGCGCCGCAAAGTTGAAGGCCATACCAAAGAACAGGGCGTAGAGCAGTTGCGGGCCGCCCTGGTGCTCGGAAACAAAAGTCGCCGCCATGGCGATGGTGATCGCCGTGAGGATGCCGGGCCAGAGGGCCTTCCAGTGCGGCAGGCGGTGGGTGAAGTAGGCTTGCACTTTCTGGCTTCCGGTAAGTGGGCCGGGCTCTTGGCTGACTGTATTCATGGCGCTTAGCGGCTTGCGGTGCGCAGCATGGACAGGCTGAACTGAGCACTGCGCGCCGGCTTGTCGAGCAGGAAGTGGGACAGGGCCGGGATCAGCACGAGCGCCCCGATCATGTTCCAGACGAACATGAAGGTGAGCAGGATGCCCATGTCGGCCTGGAACTTGATCGGCGACCAGACCCAGGTGACGACACCAGCTGCCAGGGTGATACCAACTAGGGCAACGACCTTGCCGGTGAATTGGATGGACCGCTGGTAAGCGACGGCGAGCGAGGCGCCGGCCCGCTGCTGGGCGAGCTGGATGCTCAGCAGGTAGAGGGCATAGTCGACACCAATCCCGACGCCGAGCGCGATGACCGGCAGAGTGGCGACCTTGACACCGATGCCGAGCACAACCATCAGCGCTTCGCAGAGGATGGAGGTAAGTATCAACGGGACGATGGCGACGACGACGGCACGCCAGTTGCGGAAGGTAACAAAGCACAGCAGGATCACCGCGCCATAAACGTAGAGCAGCATGGTGCGGTTGGCGTCATGGACGACGATGTTGGTCGCCGCTTCGATACCGGCATTACCGGCAGCGAGCAGGAACTGACGGTCCGGCGTGGAGTGGTCGGCGGCAAATGTCGAAGCCTCCTTGACCACGCGATCAAGCGTTTCGGCCCGATGATCGCTCAGGTAGGCGATAACCGGCATCACCGAGCAGTCGTTGTTGAACAGATCCGGATTGTTGACCGAAGCCTGTTGCGCGCCATAGTTGAGCACGTCCTGGTTGCGCGCCAGGGTCAGCCATTTCGGACTGCCCTCGTTCGAACCGGCGGTGATCTGACGGACGGCGTTGCCGAGGAAGACCGTGGTCTGTACGCCGGGCAACTGCTGCAGGTTCCAGGCCAGGCGGTCGGACTCGACCAGGGTCTGGTAATTCAGGCAGCCTTCGGCCGGCGTCTTGACGATCACCGCGAACTGGTCGCTGGACAGTGAATAGCTGCCAGAGATGTAGGCGTTGTCCTTGTTGTAGCGCGAATCGGCACGCAGTTCCGGCGCCCCGGCCTCAAGGTCGCCGATCTTCAATTGCAGGCTGACGACGAAGCCGACCACAGCGAGGATCAGGGAAACGACAATCGCGCCCAGCGCCCAGCGCCGTTCGGTAAAGCGGTCGAGCCAGGACCACAGGCTGGCCAGCCCCTTGCCCGCGGCTTCGGCCTGGTCAGCGCGCAGGCTGCGTTCGGCCGCACCAGCGCTGACCCCGGTGTAGGAGAGCAAAACCGGCAGCAGGATGAGATTGGTGAAGATCAGCACGGCGACGCCCATGCTGGCGGCGACGGCGAGATCCTGGATGACCGGGATGTCGATCACCATGAGCACGGCGAAGCCGACGGCATCGGCCAGCAGCGCGGTCATGCCGGCCAGGAAAAGACGGCGGAAGGTATAGCGGGCGGCGACCAGGCGATGTGTGCCACGCCCGATGTCCTGCATGATGCCGTTCATCTTCTGGGCGCCATGCGAGACGCCGATGGCGAAGACCAGGAATGGGACCAGGATCGAATAGGGGTCGAGCTCGAAGCCGAAGTAGGCGACCAGGCCAAGCTGCCAGACGACGGCGACGACCGAGCAGGCGACGACCAGAGCCGTGCTGCGCAGGCAGCGGGTGTAGAAGTAGATGATGGCGATGGCGATAGCGGCCGCGATGGCAAAGTACATCATGACCTGCGACAGGCCGTCGATCAGGTCGCCGACCAGCTTGGCGAAACCGATCATGTGAATGCGGGTACCCGAATCCGGGGTTTCGTAGCGCTGACGGATATTTTCTTCGAGCGTTTTGGAGAGCGCCCGATAATCGATCGCCTGGCCGGTTGTCGGGTCCTTGTCGAGCAGCGGGACGACGATCATGCTCGATTTGAAGTCGTTGCCGACAAAGCGGCCGACGATGCCGGCGCGGGCGATATTGAGGCGCAACTTTTCGGTGGCTTCCGGCGAACCATCGTAGGAGTCCGGCATGACCGGGCCGCCGCGGAAGCCTTCTTCGGTCACCTCGGTCCAGCGCACCCCGGGCGTCCATAGCGACTTGACCCAGGCCCGGTCGACGCCGGGGGTCAGGAACAGCTCGTCGCTGATCTTGCGCAGCGTCTCCTGGTATTTCGGGTCGTAGATGTCGCCTTCAGTGTTTTCCACCACGATGCGCAGCACGTTACCCAAGCCGCGCAGTTCTGCGCGGTTATCGAGGTAGTTCTTGATGTAGGGCTGGCTCTGCGGAATCATCCGCTCGAAGCTCGCGTTCAAGGTCAGCTTGGTCGCAGCGCCGAACAGGAAGACCAGCGTCGCGACCAGGCAAACCAGAACGACGGCCAGGCGATTATTGAAGATCAGGCGTTCCAGTGCGGTACCCGATTTTGGATTGAAATCTTTCAGGCTCCGCACAATCGGCATGCGGTCCATGAGGTCGGTTGCGACAGCCATCGCGTGTGTCTCCTATGGGTTTTCTGTTTTTATTGGTTAATTTACTGAATAGCCTGGGCGTGCACGCCACGCGGCCCGACAACGATGCCCAGGTCGCTGCCGAGGCAGGCAACGGCGGAAGCCGGGACGGCCTGGTCGAGCTTCACCGGGCGAAAACTTTCGCCGACGTTGTCGCTAAGCAACACCTTGCCGGCCTGGCTAACCAGGAGCAGGCGTTTTTCACCGCAGGTGGTGCTGCCGGTGATACCGTCCTGCAGACCGGTCTCGATTTTCTGCCAGCTTTTGCCAGCATCGACGCTGCGGAAAGCATGGCCACGCAGGCCATGCACGACAACCGATCCGTTGCTGCCGGTGATGCCGAAAAAAGTGCCCTTATAGCCAGTATCGAGTGCGACGAAGTTGCCGCTGGCGGCATCCAGCTTCTGCACCATGCCCTGTTCACCGACGATGAAAAGCTCGTTACCCAACTGGCGGATGGTGTAGAGGTGCAGGCGGCTGGGATTGGCCGTCCGGTGGTACCAGGGCTCCCAGGTCTTGCCGCCGTCGGCGGTATGGAAAATCAGGTTGAAGGCACCTACGACGAAGCCGTTGTTGGCGTCGGCGAACCAGACGTCGAGCAGGGAGTTTTCAGCCCCTTGCCCGGTGATGCGGCCGGACTCGTCGATCAGCGCGGCCGCCGCCTCGGACGAACCGAGCGCACCTTTGGCAGCCTGGGCGGTGTAGAACTCGGTCATGATCTTGCCGAAACTGCGGCCGTCGAGCTGGCGAATCCAGGTCGTCCCGCCATCGGCAGAATGCAGCACCACACCGTCATGGCCGACCGCCCAGCCCTTCTCGGGCGTCGGGAAGGCGACAGCAACCAGGTCGGAACTGACCGGCACCTGCGCCTGCAACCAGGTCTTGCCGGCATCGTCGGAATAGACGATGTGACCGCGCTGGCCAACGGCAACCACCCGCTTGCCAGCCGTTGTCACCCCGTTGAGCAGGCTCTTGGTGGCGAAAGGACTCTGCCGTGCCGGTGTATCGAGCGTATCGCGAAAGCCATCGGCCATTGCCGCATGCGGCAGGGCCAGCGTCAGCGCAACGAGCGGAAGAAAAATCTTGTGGATGTCCATGGCGTGGTCTTGGATGAGGTGGAAAATGCCGGGCGAAAAGATCCTCCACCCGGCGTTGATCAAGGTGTTTAGCGGATACCAGCACCGGCCAGGGCGTCCGGCGACCATTCGCGCTCGGAAGCAGGCTTGCCGTAGCGCATGCCGCCGGTTTCGGCGGTGTAGCCGCTCAGCGAGTAGGAACCGGCAATCAGGTCATACAGGCCGTGCATGTCTGCCCATGGTGCCGGCGCATCGTAGCTCGGCGTGACGTAGGCGAAACCGGCGCGGAAAAGCTGGCCGCGGGCGTCGTATTGGTCGGAGGCAACAATGGTCCAGGAATCCTCGTCGATGTAGAAGGTGCGCTTGCTATAGACATGACGCTTGCCTTCACGCAGATTAGCCTCGACGACCCAGACGCGGTGCTGTTCCCAACGAACGACATCCGGGTTCAGGAACTTCGGCTTGAGGAGTTCGTCCTTGGTCGAGTTGTAGGCCATCTTGTAAGTGTTGTACGGAATGATCATTTCCTTCTTGCCGACCAGCTTGAAGTCGAAGCGGTCCATCGACCCCAGGAACAGGAATACGTCATCGAAGGTCGAGGTGCCGCCGGTACCCGGGTTCGGGGTGTCGTGGGCGAAGTCCGGGGCGACCTTGACGCGACGCTGACCGGGCAGGTATTGCCAGGCGCGGCGATCCTTGTCGGCGTAGTCGAGCGGATCGATGATCATCATCGCTTCGCCGGCACGGCGGGCCGGGCCGGTATAGGAGATACGTTGCTTGTAGTAGGTACCCGAACCGGCCTTGTCGGCCTCCCAGTACGGATACTCCTGGACGATCGAGCCTTCGGTTGAGACCGAGGGACGACCCGAAGCGTCGATGTTCCAGTTGCGGTACTTCACCGAGTAGGCGACACCCTGGTAGCGGACCAGGTGGTTCCACATTACTTCGTAGCCCGTCTTCGGGATCGCGAAGGGGAAGCCGGCCTGGCAGCCAGTCATCGAACGTCCGGAATTGGTAGTCTTGGCGCTGACAGCACACTTGGCGGTGTTGTCCTCGACGAATTTCGGATAAGCCACCGAGCGCTGCGTCTTGTAGACATCAACGCGGTAGTCCGGATACTTTTTCATTAGCGCCTTGGTGCCTTCGGTCAACTTGTCGGCGTATTTATCGACAGATTTGCCGTCGACCGTGAACAAGGGCTTGTCCTCGGCGAACGGGTCGGGGCGGAGGCCGTCGCCGGCCTTGTAGGCAGCGGGTGCCTTGGTCAGGCCGCCGGTGTAGGCCGGGATGGAACCGTCCTTGTTACCGGCCTTTTCGGCGCCGACGGCGGTCAGAGTGGTGCCGAGCTTCTTGGCCTCATCGGCCGTTACCTCGGCATAAGCAGCGTTGCCAACAGTTGAGGCAAGCGCGGCAATAAGCAGGGTTTTCTGGAATTTCATGGGGTGTCTCCTTAGAATGTGGTTTTAAGGGTCAAGCTGATGAAGTCACGGTCTTTGAGCAGGGTCGTAAAGCCATTCTGGGTAATTTGCTGCTGGCCAGAGGCGTTGGTGCCGTAGTCGTTGATCTCGCCGTAATAGCCGATGTACTTCAGGTCGACGCGGTGTTTCTGGAAAATATCGGCACCGAGGCCAATGCTGAAGCTGCCATTGCCCTGGTTGCCGCCGAAGGTCGTCGCGGCATTGCCGCTCAAGCCACGCGAATAGGTGATTGGCATGGAAAGGTCGATGCCCGGCGCCACCTGGTACCAGGTGGGCGTAAAGGCGGCACCGAGGCCGACGTAGTTCTTGGTCGCACAACCGTCCCATTTGTCGCCCACCGGCTTGAAGGCGCCAAACGAACAACCGGCGTAGCCGACGCCGCTGAACAAGGCATCGCCACTGGTCACGTCCTGCAGATGGCTCCAGACCATTTCAGCCGCCCAGGTCGCACTGCCGAACAACGGCGTATCGGCTATCGTCCCCAGCACGTTGACCAGGCCATGGATGGTGTTGCCGCGCGGGCCGGCGGTTTCGCCTCCCTCGGGTGCCACTGTCGGGATCAGAACGCCAAGTGTCTTAGAAAGTAGTGGCGTATTGTGGCGATACGACAATTCGCTGCCGAAACTGAGCCCGCCAATGTTCTTGGCGAAGCTGACACCGAACAGATCGATGTTGTCGGCGTAGATCAGGTTGTACTCACTGGCGTTGGCCAGGGGTTGCCCGCGGGCTGCACGGAGCGGATGGCCAACCGGGAAATTGGGCAGATTCGTCGACTTGGTGACCAGCACTTGCGGCAACTTGTCGGCGTAGCGGCGATAGTAAAAACCGAGGGTGCCATCGATCGCTTCCGGCGACCAGCGCGCATTCAGACCGAACTCACCGCTTTGATCTGGCTTGATTTCACCGGCGTTGGTGTAACCCAGATATTGCCCACTCAGTCCGCCGAGCAATGGATTGGTCGGCAGTTGCGCCGCAACGAAACGATCCGGGCCGTTGAAACCAAAATCCGCGGGACCGAGATAGGTACCGCCTTCCGGATAACGGTAGGATTCCCATTCCAGGAAATACTGAGCCGCTATCGACAGCGTGTCGGTCACCTGGATCTGGCCGGACAACTGGTTCAACGGCCGGAACAGTTCCTTGGCTTCGACACCAGGTGTGGCAAAGCCCTTCTGCAAGTCGAGCGGCATCTGCGAGTACGAAATGCCATGCAAGGCGCCGCCGAGGAAGAGGGACTCACCCCAGAAAACGGTATGACGGCCGGCGCGGACCTTGACAGGGACCTCGGCGACGTCGAAATTGGCGAAGACGAAGGCATCCATGATTTCACCAGACGCACCCTTGTAGAAGCGCCGGGTGTAATTGCTATATTTGTGATCAACATAGCTGGTCAGATTTTGATACTGCGGGTTGTAGCCACTGTCGTCGTTATAGGCAGCGTCGTACCAGGCCGTGCCGCTGACCCGGAAGCCGGCCATCTTCTTGTAGGAGAAATCGAATTCGGAGAGCAGGTCGAAACGATTGGTCACCACGTCGCCCTTGTCGAAGCTGTATGTTCCCTCATCCGAGGTCAGGCTGTTGCCGATCAGCGAATTGCGCTCCTTGACCCGGCTGCCCACGTTGTAGCGGACGGTGTTGTCCCAACGCATTTCGATATCGTCGTTACCGGTATCGATGTTGAATGCCAGGGCATTGCCGCCGGCACCAAGCATGGTCATCGCAAGTACGACGGGGCGCATGGAATTGCGGTTAAGGTTTTGTCTCTCTTTGTTCATTACTTTTTTCCTTCCTGACGGATTATTGCGATGGGCCTTGTTCCAGACTGTTTCAGGATTCGAATTATCCGGAACAAACGCCAGCGCACCCCCCCAGAAACGGGGGGTTGGTCAGGTAGAAAAGGGGGGGGCCGGGCGTAGAATGCCGCCCGACCTGCCAACTAGCTCAGTCGGCGCTTTCGAGCAGACCGAGAAGTTGAGCCCGACGCACGACATGCTTGCGCGTACCGGCATCGAGCTTGCCGAACAGGTTCTTCAGATGCCACTTGATGGTTTCTTCACCGACCGACATGGCTTGGGCGATTTCCTTGTTGGACAGGTTGCGTGCCAGATATTCAAGAACCTCGCGTTCCTTCGGCGTCAGCACCATGCTCGGGACGGCCCGCGGCGCGGCCGTGGAGCGCTGTGGCACGGGTCGGGCCGTATGCGCCATGTCGATTCGCTCCCCGCCCTCTTCCGATATCCGCCGTGCCCAATCGGCGAGCGCCGGGTGGGCGTCGACGAAAACCCGCACCAGGCTGAAGGTCTGTGCCAGATTCATCGCCTCGAGCAACAGCGGTCGCCCGTCCTGCCCGCTTCTTTCCAGGGCCAGCGCCCGGAGCCCGAGGGTTTCGATGCGCCAGCGGCCAAGTTTGGCGGCCTCGACCTGGACTAGCGACGACGCCAGCGCGTCGGCAGCCCCCCCCCATTCCTGGGCGGCAATCAATGCATGGGCATGGGCCACGTGCTGCAACCGTTCGACTGAGGCGCGCCAGATCGCCCCTTCGCCCGGCACGTGCTCGGCGACAATCTCATCGATACGTTGCACCAGGGCCCGGCAAGTTTCGGAACGGAAGCGCGCGGCATGCATGCGTACCTGTTCCGCCAGGCTGGCCACACAAAGCCGCGGCAGGCTGCGGGCGACACCGACGGCATGCATGACTTCGAGCAGATCCAGCGCCTTGGGCTCAATCCCTTTTGCCGCTGCGATGCGCGCCGCGGTGCGATAGCCGAGCAGTGCAGCATCCGGGGTGCCCACCCTTTCCAGGACATCCAGTCGGTTGGCCAGCAATTCTGCGGCTTCATCCACCTTATCGCGTTCGAAAACCGCCGCTGCCAGGATCGAAGCGATCATGCAAGAGAGCGGGTCGCGTCGCCCTAGTTCGGCATCAGCATTGTCCAGGGCTGGCCGCAGGACCTCTTCGGCGAGAATGCCTTGCCCTTCCCACAAATAACTCAGCCCAGTAATGAAGTTGCCCCAGCGTTCGCCATAGCGGTAGCGCTTGTCGAAATCGCCGTGTGGTACGGCTTGCAGTTCACGCCGGCCAGATGCGGGATCACCGGTCAGGATGGCCATGGATGCCAGACGATTGGCATGCATCTGAAGCAGGCGGGAGTCGCATTCTGCCGGGGGACCCGCCATCCAGGGGGTCAGCAATTCAATCAAACGGTCGGGTTGGTCGGCATAGTAGGCTGCACCGCTGGCGATCAGGGCACACTCGTAGCGCAGGGCGGCTGGCACATTGGGGTCGTCGAGAATATTCTTGACCAATTCCTCAGCCTCGCTGTGCCGTTCACTGAGCGCCAGAGCCCAGGCGGCAGCAAGGCGTAGCCTGTGGCGCTTTTTCAACTCCGCTTCGGGCAGCAACTCCAGCCAGCGCAGGACCATCGCCTGGTGGCCCTGGGTGACTGCATCGTAGAGGCAATTTTCGGCCAGATCGTAGGCCACGTCGTGTTCTCCAGCCTCGTGGGCATGCCGCGCCGCTTCCTGGATCATGCCGTGATCGGCCAGCCAGTGCATGGCGCGGCGATGCAGGACCTGTTGTTCGGCAGGCGGCCGCTCCGCCAGACGGCGACGCAGGGCGTCACGGACCAGATTGTGCAGGCGGACCCATTCGTTGCTGTCGCCGACGACAAATACCGGCGTATCGTGAATCAATCGGGCCAGACGCTCAGCAGCGGAAGCGTCATCACTCAAGGCAACGGCGAGTTCGGGATGGATCAGGTCAACTACCGACATTTGGACCAGGAAATCGGCATCCACCACCCCCAGATTGGCCAGCAAACCGCCGAAGAAGCCGCCTTCCAGTTCGCTGCCGGAAACTGCTGACAGTCCGGTACGCAAGCCGCCCTTCTCGATTGAGGCCATCACGATTTGCACGCCGAGCGGCCAACCCTCCGTCTGTTCGTGCAAGCGCGCCACGGTGTCGGCATCGACTTTTTCACCAAAGCGGCTGCGAGCCAGCGACAGGGTTTCATCAAGACGGAAACGCAAGTCGTCCGCCCCAATGGCGAGCGCATCGCCGTAATCGACCAGGTCGGCAATCGCCGCATCGATCCCCCCGCGGGCACCGATCACCACGTGCAGGTTCGGCGGAACATTGTGCAACAGGTAGCTCAGCGCGGCGAGATTGCCACTCGACAACCTTTCTGCCTCGTCGACGATGAGCACCAGATCGAGCGATGCCTGGGCTACCTCGGCCAGCCAGGCAGTCACGCCTTCCAGTTCGCCCGGCCGCGT
>Ga0154020_10003364_pt1 | contig 19247 bp, 14 predicted proteins | sample Klosneuvirus_201_FD_109709 | JGI IMG/M metagenome (GOLD analysis project Ga0154020, IMG submission 109709) | Active sludge microbial communities from wastewater, Klosterneuburg, Austria - Klosneuvirus_20160825_MG | ecosystem: Engineered > WWTP > Aerobic digester > Activated sludge | place... | reverse complement strand
GGTGAGCGTGAGCTTGGAGACTTCGGAGGCGACGGCGGCGTAGTTGCACTTGGGAGTGGCCGCGGGTTTGGCAAGAGCCTGATAAACGCCGTCGTGTAGAGCCCGCTTCCATTCCTTCTCGAACGCCGCGGCACTGACACTGCCGCCGCGCGCCGCCCGCCACGCGGCCTGAACGATGACGTGTCCGTCGTCGACTCGCTGCATCTTGGGTGGGGCGGGGGCGTTGGGTGTCGCGGCGACAGGCGCAGCGGCGGGGTCGGACTTGACGATGGCCGCCTCGGGATCGGCGATGATCGCGAGGAGTTCGATGTCGCTCTTGGCCGGGTCGTAGAGCGGGGCGATCATGGGCTGGATCGGGGAGATCGTGCCGTCGTAGGACTCGGTGTCGCCCCAGCTCTCAAGATAGTGGGCTGCGTTGAGGGACCACGTCGAGGCCGCGGCGGTTTCGCTGTCGCTCACGGAGAGGCAGACGGTCTTGTCGATCTTCTTGTACTTGGCAGCAAAGTCGAGTTCGGCGGGAGCGTCGTAGACGGGATTCACGCCGATGCAGACGATGAGTTTGGTCTCTTTGTCATTGATGACCGAGGCCAGGCCCGCTGCAGAGTTGGCCGCTTCATCGGCCCGCATCGGGAAGTACTTGACGGTCTTGCCGACGTTGCCCAGGACGGCGTTGAGGGCGTGGCAGAGGGCGTGAACGGCCGCGGGCTGGCTGTCGCCGGCGAGGATGAGCGTTTCACCGGCGCGGGTGCGGTTGCCACCGTGTCCGTCGGCCTCGGCGATCAGATCTTCGGCAACCGCGTCAACGAACTTCTGGGGGATGTCTTCGCCCGCGGGGACGGTGACGGCGTTGATGGCGCTGGCCAGACCAGCGTCAGCGCCCTGAACCTTGGCCATCACGGCCTTGGCGAGCGCAACGGCGAAGGCCGGGATGCGCGTCGGCGCGAGGCGGAGGCGGTGGTCGGCGGCGGCGCCGGTGATCGAGAAGCCGGTCTCGACCACGTACAAGCGGCTCATCTCATCTTTAACGGTGAGGGCGCGGCGGGTGTTGGCGAACTCGCGGCTGTTGGTGAGGCAGCCGGGGTCGGACTGCTCGAGGAAGTCACGATCAAGGGAGACGATGACCTTGGCCGCGACCTTGCCCGCGGCGGAGAAGGTCAGCAACTCACGCATCGGCTGGCCGAAAGCGGCGCTGGCGCCGGCGACTTTACTGTCGCTATCCCATGCTTCGTAGGGGACCCACATCGCCTGAGGGAAGCGTGTCTTGATGCGGTCGCGCATCGCGTCGCGCGAGATGCTGGTTTTCTTCTCGACGATGAAGGCCATGCCCTTGCCACGGTCCTTGTCGAAACGGGCGAAGTTCTCTTTGGCCCAGTTCTTAAAGTCGTCCCAGCTTGCAACGCGGGTGTCGCCCTTACCGCGGTAGACCGGATACTTCAGCCGGTCGGGGTCGTACATGTTCAGCACGCTGGCCTGGGACCAGACGGTGCTCTTGCCGCGGTTGTTGGGATGGAGCGGGTTGCCCTCGACCTTGGTCGGGCGGCCTTCGTGGGTTTCGACAAGCAGGCCTTCAGCGCCGCCACCGGGCAGAGGCATGCTGGTCGCGTAGTACGTCGGCTTGCCGGGGATCGTGTCTTCGGGAACCTTCGCAGAGTAAGTCAGAATCTTGTGATCGGGGCGGCGGCAGCCGGGGAGCGTCGCGGCGCCGGCGAGAGCGACCGACGCGCCCATGATCTTCAGGAACGAGCGGCGGGTTGTCGAGTCGTTGAGCTCAGAGGCACCGGCGGGAAACTCCTTCTCGATCCATTCGCGGAAGTCGGTGGTGTCGGCAACCTCATCGAGGCTGCGCCATACGCGCGCACTCTCGGCGCTGCCGGCCAGGCGGCCCAGCTCGCGCGAACTCGCCGCGAGCTCCGCCTTACCGGCCTTCCCTTCCTTCTTCGACGACGGGCATTGGTCTGACATCGTTCAAGCTTCCCGCATCCGGGGCGACCCGGCTCACTCGATCTCTACTAGTAGTGGCACGCGCCGCAGTTTTCGGGGGCGACCAACTTCAACTTCTGCGCCTGCAGCATCGCATCAAAACCGTCCGCGGCCTTCTGGCCGGCCGCGATCTTCTTCATCTGCTCATCAACCCAGAAAAGGTTGGTCACCTTGTCCTGCGGCACGATGTGGGCGCCGGGGTTCGCCTTCATGTCGCGGTGGCAGGTCAGGCACCAACCCATGCTCATGGGCTGGGTGACGTTGACCACGGGCTGGCCCGGAATGAGACCGTGGCACGAGTAGCAGCTCACACCGGCGCGGACGTGAGCGTTGTGCGGGAAGTTGCGGACGTAGTCCGGAACCTTGTGCACGCGGCGCCATTCGATCGACTCATCCTTCGCGTAAGCATCGCGAATGAACTTGGTCCGCTCGTCGGGAACGATCAACGCTGAGACGTGGTTTTCCGCGTGGCAGCCATAGCACGTTGCCACATTCGGGATGTTGGCTTCGGGAGATTTCTCAACTTTGGTGTGGCAATAGCGGCAATCAAGCCCGAGCTTCCCGGCGTGTATCTGATGGTTGAAGCCTGTTGAGGGCTGGGTCGGCATGTAGCCCACGCGCCAGTACTTGGGTGTGGCGTAGTACCAGAACCCCCCAATTACCGTGCAAAGGCCACCAATGGCGCCGATCGCTCCCATTGTTGGGATCATGTTCATCCACTTACCAAAGATCACGGCGTATCTCCTGGGGCCCGGAATGGCCAACAGCGTATTACTCGCACCCCCCAGATTTCCTGTGGGGCCGCAATTTGTGCAAGTTTGACCCTGTCTGTCAAGCCGCGTTACTGTTCGACCGCAATCTCGTACAATCGACAGGAACGGTGTAACTCGATCAATACCTGACAGAGGTCAACCGGAGCCTGAGCCATGGGCGGCGTTTCCAATACCAATCAAAATGCTAATATTCGTTCTGGTCCGGGGATGCAAATCGCGTTTGGATATGCACTTGTATTCGGGTTCGCGGCCGCCGCCGTGGTTTGGACGACTTGGTTTGTGACCCACCTGCCGTGGGTTTCCCTAACTGAGCCGATGCGGGCAGGGGGGGTCATCGCTGCTTGGATCGTTGCGGCGGCGGTGCTTTCGAGGGGTTGCACGCTCGGGACTAGCGTTCTGGGTGGGCTGATTTCCGCGCTGCTTGGGCTGTTGATTCTGGGTGCGAAGTTGATCGAGCCGGGGCAAACGGCCGCGGCGGTTCCTTCGGCGGTCCTGATTGGCTTGGCGTTTCTGGCGATGGGAGCAGCCATCGGATTGGTTGGAGCGGTGGTCGGACGGGCGTTGCCGCGGGCTCGGCCCGGCGACACGCTGGCGCAGTTCGCGGTGGCCACGGCGGCGACGGTGGCCCCGTTGTTGTTCATCGGTGGATTGGTGACGAGCACCAACTCGGGCATGGCGGTGCCGGATTGGCCGCAGACTTATGGCACCAACATGTTTTTGTACCCATTGAAAGGGGCTGGACCTGCCGTCTTTCTGGAGCACTCGCACCGCCTGTTTGGCACGCTGGTTGGGCTTTCGACGCTGACGCTGATGATCTGGACGCTGAGTGCTGAACGGCGCAAGTGGGTCAAGGTGCTGGCGATCATCGCGTTCAGTTTGGTGGTGATCCAGGGAGTGCTGGGTGGGGCGCGAGTGCTGGAAAACAAGCGTCTTTTGGCCATGTTGCACGGGGTTTTGGCCCAACTTACGTTTGGCACGATTGTCGGGCTGGCGGCCGCGTTGTCTCCGATGTTCAAGGCGGTTCAGCGGACGGATCCAATCGCTAATCCCAAGAAGTTGCGGATCTTCGTGACCGCGGCGCTGCACTCGACGCTGCTCCAACTCGTGTTCGGTGCGATGTACCGGCACTTCCGGGATAGGCACTCGCTGTTCTCGCACATGGGTTTGGCCATGGTCGTCCTGATCCTGGCGCTGGCGGCCGGATTTGCGGCTCGATCGGTCGCGGGTCAGCATGGTGGTTTGGGCAAGATCATGCGGCGGTGTGGGACTTGGCTGCTGGTGGTCGTGCTTTTCCAGTTCATTTTGGGGTGGGCGACCTTTTCGATGGGTGGCAAGGCCGTGGCCGCGGATAGCCCGGGGCAGGCCCTCTTGCGAACCGTTCACCAAGCCAACGGCGCGGCGCTACTTGCGGTGGCGGTGCTGGCGTTCGTTTGGGCGAAGCGGTTGTTAAGGGTCTCCACGGCCTCGGTTTCGTAGGGACCCGGGTCCCCGAACCAAAGAAGTGCCGATATCTATTGGCAATCGGGGGTCTATCCCCGACAATCAAGAGTGTGAGCGGCACCGGGGCAATCGCGGCCTGCACGCCGCGTTCTGCTGGGCGACTCACGGAGGGCAGACATGCTCACTCAGCCCGAACCTGCTTTGAAATCCAAGCTCTCGGCATCGATGACTCCCATCAAGAAAGATGCGTTCGGTTACGACCAGGCGCGGCACCTTTTGTGGCGCGCCGGCTTTGGCGGAACGCCGGAGCAGATTCAGACGCTGGTCGGTTGGGGTCCGGAGAAGTCGGTCGATTACCTGCTGGATGCGGACAAGGTGCCGACCGAAGAGGTCAAGCTCTCCCAGTTTGACAAGACGATCATCCGCCCGCCGACTCCTGAGGAGCAGGCCAAGGCCCGCGCGGCCCGGCAGAGCCAGGATGAGACCACGCTGGCCCGGTATCGCGTGATGCAGCAGGAGCGTGAGGCGACGGATCGCGAACAGATGCGCCAGATGCAGCAGTGGTGGCTGCGCCGGCTGATCGAGACGCCGCGGCCGCTGGAAGAGAAGTTGACGCTCTTCTGGCACGGGCACTTTGCGACCAGCTTTCGAGCGGTCGAAAACAGCTACCACATGTTCCTCCAGAACAACTTGTTCCGGAAGAACGCGTTGGGGAACTTCGGGGACTTGCTTTACGGCATCATCCGCGACCCGGCGATGCTGAAGTATCTGAACAACAACGAATCGCGCAAGAACAAGCCCAACGAGAACCTCGCCCGCGAGATCATGGAGCTGTTCAGCCTGGGTCTGGGGAACTACACGGAACGTGACATCAAGGAAGGCGCGCGGGCGTTGACCGGGTACACGTTCTACGACGATGAGGCGCAGTTCCAGAAGAACAACCACGACACGGGGAACAAGAACATCCTCGGGGCCTCGGGCAACTTTGACGGGGACGGGTTCGTCAAGATCATCCTTGAGAAGAAGGCCTGCTCGCAGTACATCGCCAGGAAGCTGTACAAGTTCTTTGCCGCGGATATCCCGCCCTTAGAGGCGACGGACAACGATCGGACGCTGGACCCGGCGATGCGAGCGGTGATCGCGGATCTGGCGACGACGCTCTCGACCAACAAGTACGCGATCAAGCCGGTGCTGCGCCGCCTGTTCCTGTCGGAGCACTTCTACAGCGCGAAGGTTCGTAACGAGCAGATCAAGTCGCCGATCCAACTGGTGGTCGGGGCGATCCGCTCGCTCAACACGCCGGTGCGGTCGCTGTCGCTCCTGAACGATGCGACGGACCTGATGGGGCAGAACATCTTCATGCCGCCGAGTGTGAAAGGCTGGGATGGCGGACGGTCGTGGATCAACACGAGCACTCTTTACGTGCGGCAGAACATCATGGCGTTCCTCCTGACGGGCAAGAAGCCGCAGGGGTATGACGCGATGGCGAATCAGGAGAAGTTTGATCCGGCGCCGTTGCTCTCGGAGCTGGCCAAGGCCAATCCCGGAGCTGAGAAGGACCCGGCCAAAGTCGGCGAGTTCCTGCTCAAACTCACGTTGGGAACTGCCCCGGATGAGGCCAAGACCATCCTTTCGGAGTTTGCGAAATCTCTGAACACCGGTGTCACCAATGATCTGGTGGTCGGGATGCTACTGCTTATCACCGCAATGCCGGAGTATCAGTTGTGTTGAAGGAGCAAACGCAGCAAAGCGGAAAAACAGCAGAGCAGCAAATCAGGAAAGTGCTGCCGGGGCGTCTCTCCGATTTGCTGATTTGCTGTTCTGCTGATTTGCTGCTTCGGGAAGGGAAAACCACATGAGCTTCGACAACCCCACCGCCTTCACCCGCCGCCAGTTCCTGAACTCCAGCCTGATCATGGCATCGGCCGCGGCCACGCTGCCCGCGTTCCTCAACCGCTCAGCGCTGGCGATGATGCCGGGCTTCGGGCTCTCGTCGATGCCGGGCGTGCCGGAGGATCACATCCTCGTCGTGGTCCAGCTCTCGGGCGGCAACGACGGACTCAACATGGTCGTGCCGTATTCGATGGATCAGTACTACAAAGCGCGGCCGGGCATTGGCATTCCGGCGAAGGATGTGCTCAAGCTCGGTGACTACGGCGTCGGCCTGCATCCGCAGATGACGGGGATCAAGGAGTTGTACGACAAGGGGATGGCGACGGTGATTCAGGGTGTGGGATATCCCAACCCCAATCGCTCGCACTTCAAGTCGATGGATATCTGGCAGACCGCGGACACGACCGCGACGGGCGATGGCTGGCTCGGACGGTACTTTGACTCTGAGTGCTGCGGCTATGGCAAGGGAGAGTCGGGCAAGGCCGAGAAGAAGGTCGGCGGAAATCAACCCGGCATCGCGATTGGACGTTCAGCGCCGTTGGCGATGCAGGGGCAGCGGATCAAGCCGATTTCGTTTGAGTCGGAGGACCTGTTCCGCTGGATCGGGCAGGATGTGCACAAGTCGCTGGCGGACCCGTATCAGAAGCTCGAACGCCGCGAGGTAAAGGACACCGGCGATGATTCGAACTCATCGTTCCTGATGCGCACGGCGCTGGATGCCCAGGTTTCGAGCGATCTGATCCGCAAGGCGGTCCGGGCCAAGCCCTTGGTACAGTATCCGCAGAACGAGCTCGGTCGCCAACTCCAGATGGTCGCGAGCATGATCCGCGCCGGGCTGCCGACGCGGGTGTACTACGTCCAGCATGGCGGGTTCGATACGCACGCCCAGCAGGGCGCAGGGAACGGCCGGCACGGCAACCTCTTGAGCCAACTGGCGCAGGCGATGAAGGCGTTCTACTCTGACCTCAAGGCCCAGGAAAACGATGGCCGCGTGCTCACGATGTCCTTCTCCGAGTTCGGCCGTCGCGTCGCGCAGAACGCCAGTCAGGGCACCGACCACGGCACCGCGGCCCCGATGTTCCTCTTTGGCCCCATGGTCAAGGCGGGCGTCATCGGCGATCATCCGTCGCTCACCGACCTGGATGAGGGTGACCTCAAGTATCACATCGACTTCCGCTCCGTGTACGCGGGCGTGCTGGATGGCTGGCTGAAGGCGGACCCCAAGAAGATCCTTGAGGGTGAGTACAAGGCGGTGCCGGTGATTAAGAAGGCTTGAGCCCCGGAATTGCCTAAGGACACCCGGCCGCGAACTTGTTGATGAAGCACTGGAAGTCGTTGGCGGTGAGCAGCACGCCGGACGTGTTGCCGTCGCAATTGGCTTCGGTGTTGCCGGCGGCGAATTTGTTTAAGAAGCACTGAAAGTCGTTGGCGTTCAACATCGGGCTGACCGAACTGTTGTCACAGTTGACGTAGCATGATTTGATCGCCATGCCGAACCCTGGTCCCATGGCCACGAATGAGAAAGGCCCCGAGGGAACATTCAATACGCTCGGAGGATGGGGTCCCCAGACAGCAATCGTGCCGTCCGGACGGAGCGCGCCGTGGTAACCACTGGAACTGGCGCTCAGCTGTACGAAGTGGCCCGGAGGAGCAGGATAGTTCTGGGAAAGACATCCGCCAAACGTCACCACTGAACCATCGGCGCGGAGAGCCGCGGCGAGGCAGTTGACGTTGATTGCTTTGAATGTACCGCTGATTGCGGCGGGAGCGCCAACCCAGGTCACCATCGTATTGTCGGCGCGGATGGCGCCGAGGTTTCCGTCCCCTCCCACCCACACCGACTTGAAGGTTCCGGGCGGGACGGGGGTCGTTTCCCAAAGACCCCAAATAACGATGGACCCGTCCGGCCGAAGACCGCCACTGCAGTGGTACCCCGCGGAAACCTGAAGAAATGTTCCCGGCGGAGTGTTCGTCTCCCCCTCGAAGTTGTTGCCCCACGAAATAGCCGTACCGTCGGTGCGAAGCGCGACGCTGTGGTCGGCACCCGCCGCCACGGCGGTAAACGTCCCGGACTGCGGCGTGGCCTGTCCAAACCCATTACCGCCCCAGCCCACCATTGTCCCGTCCGGACGAAGCGCTAGCGCGTGTTCACTGCCGACAGATACCGTGGAGTACACACCCGACGGCGGAACGAACCAAGGAGGAACACTGCCCCAAACGACGATCTGCCCTGATTGGGCGCGAGCCGCCGGAAGCGAGGGGAATAGCGCGATCGCTAGCCCCGTCAGGCCCATCGCAGCGCGTGCGTATTGGCTCTCGGAAGCACGAGTGTTCACCAGGATTTCATTGCGGCGAAAACCCATTGCTGCCCCGGCCTGAGTCGATGAGTACACCCGACATCCAGATTACCGGCTATGAGCAGAACGGTCGATTGTTTTCTAAGAGTTCCCGGGCATTACCGGGCCTGTGCGACCCGAAGCAAGTATTGGTAAATGCGGTCGCCGAACGAAGCAAATGCCCAGGAGAGGACTTGAACCTCCATGCCCTTGCGGGCGCTACCACCTCAAGGTAGTGCGTCTGCCAATTTCGCCACCTGGGCAGGTGAACTCGGAAGCCCTGTCGGGCAGCCGTGGGGGCAAGCGTATGCGACTTACCCCCTCCCGGACGACTGCACGCGACCCATGTTCATAGCTTCCGGCATGCTTCACACCTACCCTGTGCTTCTCGTGCCAACCATGCCCCAGACCCCCCCGCTTGCCCGTCCTATGCCCCCCACGTCTTCTGCTGCTCATCCCCTTTTGACCAAGGTCGAAGGCCTCGCCCGGGCCTCGGGTGCCTTTGGGACGGTCGCGGTGAAGGATGGACGGCTGGTGTGCCATGCCAAGGCGGCCGCGGCTCCGGCTTCTTACCGGCTCTTTTTGGAATCCGGCAAAGTTTGGATCTCGCTGGTGATGGCGGATCGGTGGCTGAGCGAGTCGATCGAAACTGACTTGCTTCATACCGGGGACAAGATGGAGGACTTGCTGGCTGAGGAGTTGGCCGAGCAGGAGTTCCCCTCGGGGCACAATCTGCACATTGAGCACTTCCGGTCGGATGACCTCTTGTTCACTTTCCGGTCGCCCCTGCCGCTGAACCCGGCTGACCCGGCCGCGGCCGATGCGGCGACCCGGTACCTTTTGGCGTACGAAGCGTGCTTTCGGAATCTGGGGGACATGGAGGAATCTGAGGAATAGGCGACGGCGAAGGTCGCGATCAACAAGGAGATCGTCATGCTTCACTATGCTGTCGTGTTTCTGGTCATCGCCCTGATCGCCGCGTTTCTCGGCTTCGGGCAGCTTTCGGGCACGGCGATGGAGATCGCCAAAATCCTGTTCTTTGTGTTCCTGGTGCTGTTCCTGGTCAGCGCCATTACGCACGCGATGAAGGGTCGGAAGTAGAAGATTCGGTTCAGGGTTGTCGGCTTGCAATGGATTGAAAGTCGCCGGGCCGATGATGGCCCACATCCTCGGAAAGTGGAAGTCGCACGATGCGGATCTTGATGCTTGGATGGGAGTTTCCTCCGTTTATTGCCGGCGGCCTTGGGGTCGCCTGTTATGGCCTGACCAAAGCGCTGGACCGCATGGGCAGCGAGGTGCTGTTCATTCTGCCCCGGCCGGTGGATAAGTCGCACAGTTCGCACATCAAGCTTCTGAGTCCTGACTCGTCAAAGGGCCCTCTGCGCATGCCGCGGCGGACGACCAAGGCGTCGGCCAAGCGGGCGGCGGAAGGGTTTGACCCGGACTACACGACGACCGAGTTTGAGCACGTGGTGTTCAAGGGTGTGCAGGCCTCGTTTTCGAGCCCGTATCCGATGTTCAACACGGCCGACGAATCCATGCGCGGTGCCGCGGCGGCGGACCCATCGATGATGGGGGCAAGCGGCGGTCCGGAGGGCTTTGAGGCGGCCGCGCCGTTGCCGATTCCGGTGGGGTTGGCGAACAAGGGTGGCGGGCACTATTCAGGAGATCTGGTGGGGGATGCGGACCGCTACGCAAGGCTGGTGGTCGCGCTGGCCCAGCACGAACGATTTGATGTGGTTCACGCCCATGACTGGTTGACGTATCCGGCGGGGATCGCGATATCGAACGTCTCTGGCAAGCCATTGGTCGTGCATGTCCACTCGACCGAGTTTGACCGCTCGGGGGACAACATCCACCAGCAGCTTTATGACATCGAACGGCGCGGGATGCACCTGGCGGATCGCGTTGTGGCCGTGTCGGCGTATACCAAGTCGATCTGCGTGCAAAGATACGCCGTACCGCCCTCCAAGATTGATGTGGTTTACAACGGCATCGATCGCGATTCGGAGCAGCCCGAGCCAGGGGCGCAGATCGAGTCCAAGGACAAGATCGTCCTGTTCCTGGGGCGGATCACGATGCAGAAGGGCCCGGAGTACTTCATCGCCGCGGCCAAGCGGGTGCTGGAGAAGATCAAGAACGTCAAGTTCGTGGTCGCGGGCTCGGGAGATATGGCGACGCGGATGATCGAACTGGCGGCCCAGATGGGGATCGGCAGCAAGGTCCTCTTCACGGGTTTCCTGCGCGGGCGCGACGTCGAACGCGTGTTCAGCATGGCGGACTGCTATGTGATGCCCAGCGTGTCCGAGCCGTTCGGGCTCTCAGCGCTTGAGGCGATTCACCACGATGTGCCGGTGATTCTGTCCAAGCAGTCGGGCGTGTCGGAGGTGCTCACACACGTCCTGAAGGTGGACTTCTGGGACACCGACGAGATGGCCAACAAGATTGTGGCGGTGCTGCGGCACCCGCCGCTGTCGCAGACTTTGCGGCACCACGGCGCGATCGACCTGCGGTGGCTGACCTGGGACGGCGCAGCCGAAAAGTGCATCAAGGCCTATGGACAGGCCATCAACGAGCACAAAACCGCGAAGCTGGCCTGAGTTTCAGCTGCCGCCGGTCTGAATATTGGGCTTGGTCTTGACGGCGTCCTGAATCTTTTGAGACTCGGCCGCGGCATTATTATCGGTTTCCGTGCGCACGACGGGCTTGGGGGGGGCTTCAAACATGCCCTGGCTGTAAGCAAAGCCCAGCGCCGCGCCGATGAAGCAAACCACGATGAGCCCGATCTTCAGGCCCATGCCGGAGTTGCCGCCGCTGCCGCTGGATTTCTTTGATTTTTTGCCAGAGCCGACGGATGCAAACGAATCGTCGACCAACGAAGACCGATTGTGCTCAGCCATGACTTGCTCCACTGAAACGCCCGGCGAATGACCGGCTGAATATGTTAGCCGACATCCCGGCGTTGGAAGAGGGCGACTCCGAGGGCCAAAAAGGCCCCGATTTGGGCGAAAGCGTAGAGCAAAACCAGCCCGATGTGAGTGAAGGGGATCAGTTGGTTCTGGCTGACGGCATCCACCAGCCAGAAGTAATGGAGGTTAGGGGTGACGCTCCAGATGGCCAGCGGGATGAGGTTGACGCGAGTGGGCCGGATGAAAATCGAGTCGCCGGTCTGCGGCGGGCGTTCTATGGCGAAGGGACCTTCGCCAATGCGCTTGACCGTTATCCCCATGCCGTCGGCCTGAGTGACCACCAGAGCGGGATGGGGAGATAGGTTGCTTGAGAGGTCCGCCTTGGGGTCCACTCGCGGGAACGTGGGCACCAGCATCGGGAAGCCTGTCGGACTATCCGCGTAATAGAACGAGTCGCCGGGGCGCACGGCGATCTTCATCGCGGAAAGAGTCGTGATCTTGTAGGTCGAGCCGGGCTCGGCCCAGCCGGGTTTGACCTCGTCGGCGGGGATCGCAAACTTGACAATCGCGGCCTGTTTGTTCTCAAAGACCCGCTTGCCGACCAGGTAGTTGGACATGAGCCCGAACATGAACACACCGATGCACACGGTAATGGTCATGACCTGGCTCAGACGCGTGGATACCGCCGTGGCCACGGCGGCGAGCACAAAGATGCCCGTGGCCATAGAGAAGCAGGCGAAACAGATCTGGGGCTTGAGGTCGGTGAGGGGAACTTGCCATGTCCATTTCTTGCTCAAGCAGAGCACGAGGACAAAGGCCAGCAACATGCCCGGAGCGAGGATCAGCATGCAGGTTTGAGAGAAGTACCAGCCGTAGAAGAAGTTGCACCAGACGGCCGTGCCCAGGGCAATGAAGATGGCCAGGAACGTGAAAAGCAGGACCGGGCCATCGGGATCATCTGAGGCGGTGGACATCACCCCGTGCCGGATTCCCATGAGCAGAAAGATGATCATGGGAATGATGGCAATCAAGAGGGACCCGGCGACGCCCAGATACTTGCCCAGGACCACGCTGGGACGCGGGACGGGCTTGCTCACCACGGTCAGGACGGTCTTGTTCTCGATTTCACGGGATATGACCGCGGTCGCGGTCAGGGCCGCCAAGAGCATTCCGCAAACGAACACCGTCGAAAGGCCCACGTCAAACTGGAGCTTGTCATCTCCGGAGACCTCTCCGGACTCGGTGTACCCCATGGCAAAGCCGGTTCCCCAGGTCGTGAAGAACTGGAGGATTCCCGAAAGCATCACCAGCACGAAGAAAATAGGCTGACGAATGCTCTCGATGAAGGTGTTGCGGGCGATGGCGAGGATCTGGGCGGGCATGGGGTGGTCGCTAGGGGGCTGGAAGGCTGGGGGACTTGGACCCGAACGGGCCGGTGCAATTATTCCGCCGGGGCGGACGAACATACGCCCGGGCGGTCCGTACTTCAACGTGCGACCGGGGTCTCCGGTTCGCCTTGCCCTGCGCGAATCTCGTGGGACGAGTGAAATTGGAGCTGAGAGAGATTGGTAAGGTGCGGGCACGGCGGCCGCGCATCGGTGGACAGGGGCGGCCCTGTTGGGCACAATAGGCCCCCCTTGGCAGGTTGCCCTGGGGCGCGAAGCGCGGAGCGCGGGTCTTGCGCGGGGTCTGACGCGAGGGCGCACGGTTGAATCGGAACACTGCATGAAACCGGATTACCTGAGTTACCAGCGAGCAACGGGGAAGAGCCTTTTGGGGCTGGTGATCCAGTTGGCCATGGGCCTGCTGCTCCTGCTCAACGGGCTGTTCACGCGCGACGATGCCTCTATTACGGCATCGCTCTTCATCCTGCTGGGTGTGCCGGTGTGGCTGTGCCTTGCCGTGCTCTTTGATCAGCATCGGCGGGAGCGGATCGAGGCGATTGAGGCCGAGTCGTTCGCGGCGTCGGATGCCGCTTCATCCTCGGTCTTCGAGCAGCAGGGCCAGACGGACCGGGTCGCCGCCCAACGGCTCAAGCTGATTTACAAGGTTCTGATCCCGGTCGTCAGCCTGGTTGTTGGCGCGGCCCTCATCGGCATCGGGTTCTGGCGGTTCACCGAGGGCCGTCACCAGATGGCCACCTGGCAGCCGCCGACGGCCCGCGGATGGTCTATCGCGTTCGGCGTCGCCGTGGCGTTCGTCGGGTTCCTGTTCGCTCGCTACATCTCGGGAATGGCCAAGCAGAAGGTTTGGACCAACCTGCGGGGCGGAGCCGGCTTTGCCGTCGGCGCGGCCTTGATGGGCCTGACCATGCCCATCGCCCAGGTCATCGACATCATGGGTCCGGATGTGGTGCTGCGGTACCTCATCCTGGCGTTCCCCGTGGTTCTGATCGCCCTGGGCGCCGAGATCTTCCTGAACTTTGTTTTGGACCTGTACCGGCCGCGGAAGGCTGGGGAATATCCCCGGCCCGCGTTTGAGTCGCGTGTGCTGGGCTTTGTCGCGGCCCCGGATCGCATCGCCGAGTCGATCGGCGAGGCCATCAACTACCAGTTCGGCTACGACGTTTCCGGAAGCTGGTTCTATCGGCTGCTGTCGCGGACGGTTTTCCGAGTGCTCCTGCCTGTGGCCATCGTGGTGCTGTGGGCCATGTCGAGCCTGGCGGTTGTGCGTCCCCACGAGAAGGGGATGGTGCTGAGATTCGGAAAGTTCGAGCGCATCATCGAACCGGGGCTGAACTTCAAGCTACCGTGGCCGATCGAGACCGTGGAAGTCCCGGTCTACACGAAGAAGGATGCTCAGGGCAAAGTCATTTTCACGAGTCAGACGGTGACGGGCGTGCGGTCGGTGGATCTTGGATCTATGCCGCCGGACCCCGAAAAGCCGGTGCTGTGGACCAACGACCACAACGCGGAAGTGTTCTTCCTGGTGCAGCCGTGGTCGGAAGCGGAAGCAGGCGCGGGGAAGACACGGGATCTGTCCATCTTGGCGGCGGAGTTGCCGCTGCACTACGCGATTGACGACGTCAAGACCTATGAGATGCTGGGGCCGCCGGAACTTCGGGACGACCTGCTGAAGGCGACGGCCCAACGGGCGACGATGCAGTACTTCGCGACGCTCTCGGTCACTGATCTGCTGTCGGCAGATCGGCCCAAGGTGCGCAAGGAACTCACACGCCGCATTGAGGAGGCCTTTAAAGCGTTGAACCCCGATGGCGAGACGGGCAGGTCCATGGGGGCAGGGGTAAAGGTGCTGTTCGTGGGCATGGATGACGTTCACCCTCCCAAGGAAACTGCGCTGCAGTTTGAGCAGGTGGTGGGCGCCGAGCAGAAACTGCACGCCAAGATCGCCACGGCTCAAGCGGATGCGACGCGCACGCTGGTGAACGCTGTGGGCAGTGTTGAGCTGGCCGAGAAGATCGTCAGCGAAATTGACGCCTTGGAGAAACTGACCAACGAACAAGGTCGGACCCCGACCGAAGCACAGAAGCTGGCGGTCGCCGAGCAACGGGTCAAGGTCCAGGGGCTCATTCAACAGGCCGGCGGTCGGGCCGCGAGCATGATCCAGGTGGCCAGCGCCGACCGCTGGTCCAAGCACATGGGAGAGCGGGCGCGCCTTGCGGCATACCAGGGACAACTGGGAACCTACCTGGCGGCGCCGGCGGTGTTCAAGGCTTCGTTGTACTTCGACGCCCTGCAAGCGGCCATGGCCGGCTCGCGGGTGTTCATTGTGGATGGCAAGGTGAAACTGCATTTCCGCGGCGATTTCATGGACCGTGAGAGCGTTGCGGAGATTTTCGACAACCAAGCCAAGCAGACCAACTGACGGGTAAGGAGTGCGATCACGTGCGACGGATGATCATTCTTGCAGTGGGCCTAGTGTTCGCGTTGGCGCTTCTTTCTCGCGCCATGACGTACACGGTCCGATTCACCGAGGCAGCGGTTCTTACCACGTTCGGAAGCGCCGGGGCGGGCGCGGAAAAGACGTCGGCCGGGCTGAAGTTCAAGTGGCCTGACCCGATTCAGAGCGTGACCAAGTACGACACGCGGTCTCGAATCCTCCAGACGCGGTCGCACACCCAGCAGACCAAGGACAGCAAGCAGCTCGAGGTGGAGTCCTTTTGCACCTGGCGCGTCAAGAACCCCTTGAAGTTCTTCCAGCGATTCAGCAACGCCGGCGACCGGGCGACGGACCACTACAAGAAGGCTGAGGAAGTCCTGCGCGGCAACCTGCTCAGCGCTGTCGGCGAAATCAGCAAGTACAGCCTCAATGAGCTCTTCAGCACCGACGCCAAGAGCACCAAGCTCGCCGAACTGGAGGGCAAGATCCTCGCCGGCCTGCGCGCCACCGCGCAGGACAAGGGCAGCCTCGACGACTACGGCATGGAGGTCGTGACCGTCGGCATCAACCGCATCGTCCTTCCAGATGAGACCACCAAAGCCGTCTTCGAGAGCATGAAGGCCGAGCGGGCCCGGCTGGTCGCCGACCTTGAGAGCAAGGGCGTTTCCGCGGCCCAGGCCATCACATCGGCAGCCCAACAGAACGCTCGGCGCATTGAAGACTTTACGGCGGCGCTGGCCGCGGACATCCGCAAGAAGGGTGATGAAGAGGCTCTGGACTCTGTGAAGCAGATGAACCAGAGCCCCGAGCTTGCGGTGTTCCTCAAAAACATGGACTTCATCCGCGAGTCGCTGGCCAAGCGGATCACGCTCATCTTCAGCACCGCTATGCCCGGCATGGAGAACTACTCTCCTGGCGCGATGACCAACCCCAAGCGCGCCGGCGTCCCCGGAATCCAGGGGCTGATGGCCGACACCTCCGCCGAATCCCCCAATGCTGAAGCAGACAAGCCCGCGGCCGTCGCCTCCGACCCCAAGACGGGAGGCCAGCGGTGAGCGACGAAGGCCCCATTCAGCCCAGCGGCCAGCCCGGAGCACGCCCCATCCGCCCGGCCTCGGTCACGCTTCAAACCCAGTCGCAGGCCGACGAAACGGCGATGCAACTGGATGCGGCCAACCAGTCGTTGGCCGATGCGCTCAAGATGGTGTTCCGCGGCGTGCAGGTCGCGATGGCAGGCCTGTTCGTTTACTTCCTCGCCAGCGGCGTGCAGTCCATCAAGGAAACCGAGAGCGGTATCCAGCTCCTCTTCGGCCGGGTCACCGGCGACAACCTTCCCCCGGGGATGCAGGTCAGCGCGCCCTATCCCATGGGCGAGTTGATCCGCGTTGATCAGGGAACCGTCACGCTGGAAATGGATGACTCGTTCATGCCTTCAATGACTCCCGACCAGCGGAAGCTCCCGATCTCGCAGGTCGCGCAGATGGGAACCAAGCTCTCGCTCAAACCCGGCGAAGACGGTTCGCTCATCACGGGTGATGAGAACATCGCCCACACCCGCTGGAAGGTGATTTACTTCCGCAAACGCCCGAAAGAGTTCGTCCAGAACATTCTGCCTGAGGATGAGAAGAAGATCGTGCAGGCCGCGGTGGAACGCGGCGTGGTTCAGGCCATTTCGACCATAAAGATCGATGACCTGCTCAAGCAGTCGCAGGGAGATGACGGTTCGGTTGCGCGGCGTGCCAAAGAGATTGCTCAGGATGCTCTGAACGCCCTGAACTCCGGGATCGACATCAAGCAGCTCACGCTCCAGGAGAAGACCGCCCCCTTTGTCCTCTTCACAGACTTCAACGGCGTTCAATCCGCGGAGCAGAAGGCCAGCCAGCAGCGCAGCGGCGCCGAATCCAAGGCTCGCAACATTCTCAACGAAATGGCCGGCGAGGCCTACGAGCCGCTCATCCACCAGATCGACCTTTATGAAGCGGCCATAGCCAAAGGCACCAAAGCCGAGCAGGACGAGATTCTGGCCAAGATCAACGAAACACTTATGAGCGAGCCGCCCAGGGCCGGTGACACTTCAGGCAAGAAGTACCCGTCCGGGCGCGTCAGCGCGATGCTCAACGAGGCGCGGCAGTACCGCACCTCGATCGTCAGCCGACGCCAGGCCGAGCTTGCTTCCTTCCAGGCCAAGTACGCCCAGTTCAAGAGCAACCCCGACGTGGTCATTCAGCGTGAATGGACCGATGCGATGACCGACTTCCTCCGTCAGCCGCTGGTGGAAACGTTCCTCCTGCCGCCGGGCACCGACACCGCGGAGATCGTGCTCAATCGCGATCAAGACTACTTGAAGGATGCCAACGAGGCGGCAAAGCTGGCCAAGTTCCGGGCCGCGGAAATCGCCAGAACCGAGGCCCAGAAGCAGTCGCGGTTCAAGACCGACACCAGCCTCCAAGAGCTGCCGTCATCGCCCAAGGCCGCGGGAGGGGGCCGGTGACCCGCGCCGCGGCCCCATCCGCCGGTCGCACGTTCGACGCCCCGACCGGCGCACCGATCGTCGCCGCCCAAAGCCTGACCAAAGTCTTCAAAGACTTCTGGATGCGCGACCGGGCCCGCGCCGTGGACAACGTCTCGTTTGAGATTTACCCGCACGAGGTCTTCGGCTTGCTCGGCCCCAACGGGAGCGGCAAGAGCACCACGATCAAGATGATCCTGGGGCTGCTGAAAAAGTCCTCGGGCCGGCTCTCGGTGTTCGGCAAACCCCCCACCGATGTTTCTTCCAAGAAGCGCATCGGCTACTTGCCCGAAGAGTCATACCTCTACCCGTTCCTCGATGCTCGCGAGACGCTGGACTACTACGGCAAGCTGTTCGAACTGGACCGCAACATCAGGAAGAAGCGGATCGATGAGCTCATCGACATGGTGGGCCTGGGCACCGCTCAGTTCCGCACCGTCCGCGAATACTCCAAGGGCATGCAGCGGCGCCTGGGCCTGGCGCAAGCACTCATCAACGACCCGGACTTCCTGATCCTGGATGAGCCCACCACCGGCCTTGACCCCATCGGCACACGCCAGGTCAAAGACCTGATCATCGAGTTGGGCCGCCGCGGAAAGACCGTGCTGCTCTCCAGTCACTTGCTCGCCGATGTGGAAGACTGTGTAGACCGCATGGTCATTCTCTATGGCGGCAAGACCAGAGCCGAGGGCACGTGCGCGGAACTTCTCGAGAGCCAGAACCGCACCTCCATCGAGGCCGACACCCTCGATGAAGGCACGGTGTCCGAGATCGACCGGATCATCCGTAACCGCTCCGGCGGGTCCAAAGCCATCCTGAAGGTCACCCGCCCGCGTCAGACACTCGAAGCCCTGTTCCTGGACATCGTCGAAAAGGCCAAGGCTGATCGGATCGAAACTTCGGGCGCGCAGAGCGGCGGCCAGACCGCCTCGTTCCTGCGTGCCGATGAAGGTGACGCCTTGATCAGTAAACTCGTGAAGGCCGCGGATGAAGCGCCGGTCGCCAGGGCCGATGCAACCGCCGCCCCCGCCTTGCCGGAGCGCGACCTCATCGGCGAGCTCACCCGAGAGGCGGAGCCCACCCCAGAGCCCCGCCGTGCCGCGGCCCCTCCGCCCAAGAAAATCGACGTTTCTGAAGTGGACCTGTCCGTCATCGACTCCCTGATTGATCCCAACGACAAGCCGGAGCCCAAGGGGTGAAGCCTCGGGAGTTTCTTTCCACCTGCAACCGCGTGCAGAAGTCGCTGCCCTTCAAGGTCGCGGCCTCGGCCTTGGTCGTCGCGCTCGCGGTCGCGGCGTTCGTCACTTACATGGTCATTTCGCGCCCACCCGCGGCCGTTCCGGGAGAGCCCGAACCCGCCGCGGCCATCACGCCCGAGGCTGAGCAACCCGATGCCGAGACCCTCAAGCAGATCGCCGACTTCAAGTCCTCGATGCAGGCGGCTCAGAAGATCATGGAAGAGATCGCCCAGGCGCGGCGCAGCCCGACCAATGTCGCCGTAGGCATCTGCGTCTCCGCTGGCGTCATGCTCATTGTGGTCTGGCTCGGCCTGGCCCTGACCTACCTT
>Ga0154020_10003363_pt1 | contig 19252 bp, 17 predicted proteins | sample Klosneuvirus_201_FD_109709 | JGI IMG/M metagenome (GOLD analysis project Ga0154020, IMG submission 109709) | Active sludge microbial communities from wastewater, Klosterneuburg, Austria - Klosneuvirus_20160825_MG | ecosystem: Engineered > WWTP > Aerobic digester > Activated sludge | place... | reverse complement strand
GCTCCTGCGTTGTGCTGCACAAGGATGTGCAAATGCCGCGAGCGCAGGATGCGCTTGAGCGGCCTCTCGACGGCCGTTCCCGACGCCGTTCTACCGCATCCATCCATGGATGCGTACCTCCTGCATCCGTGCAGTCGTCCTGCGTTGCAGGCATACAGGCCATCCATGGCCATCGCCTGCAACTGCTCGGCAACTGCTCCTGCGTTGCTCTACCTCCTGCATCCATGCAGTCGTCCTGCGTTGCCGGCATACAGGCCATCCATGGCCATAAAAAAAGAGCCGGCACTGGTTGCAGTGCCGGCTCCCTGTGTAACGGGGCATGAGGCGAATGTGTTACCGGGTCAGGTTCCTGTTCACCACAAGATACTTGTTGCCACCCTCCACGCTCAGTCCCGTCTGGTTCAGATTGAGCGTGCCGTCCAGCCACATGCGGATCATGCGGTTGTTTTCGCGGCGCACGATGACCGCTGCACCCGCAGCGGTGTAGATGACATCACCTTCGCGAAGACTGCCCGGCTGGACCCGCTCGCTGATGCGCTTGCCTTCGTTGTAGCGCTTTTCCATCGATTCGCGCACGGGATCGGTATCACCGGGTTCGGCGGCGACCAACATGACCGGTGCCTTGGGATCCACCACGACCGGCGCCTCGGCTGCTGCCGCGGGAGCTTCCTCGACGACAGCCGGCACCGCAGATTGCACTGGTGGCGGTGGCGGTGGCGCAACAACCTCCGGCGCGGGTTCCGGTTCCGCGGCAGGCACCTCGACGACCGGTGCGGGAGGCGGCGGCTCGATTGCCGCCGGCGGCTCGGCGACTGGGGCAGGCCTTGGCGTGGGCGTGGGCGTGGGCGCCGGGGCAGCGACGGGAGCAGGTTTCGCGGCGGCGGCGACCGGCTCCGGCTTGGCAGGTTCGGCCGCCTTGTCCTCGACCCGCACGAGCAAGGTTTCGTAGAAGCCATCCTTCATCACGATTTCCGCCTGGCCACCCGCACGGATGCGTGCGGCAATCTGCGCATGCCAATGCTGCGGTGCGGTCACCACAAGGCGCTTGCCGGAAGCCGCCGCCTGGCGTCCCAGCGTGGTCAACTCGGCATTCGCCGCGCCGCTGTTGAACTGCTCGGCGGTGATGTCAATATTCTGCTGAGCCCATGCACTGCTGGCGAGCAACGCCGTCAGCGCGAAGAAAACCTTTTTCATCTCAAAACTCCAATCCTGACTTCAATTCAAACGAGTTGCGGTGAGGCTCCGCATGCCGGGATCGCACACGTAAGCAAGGTTGTCGCGATCAATCACGCCAACATGGCGAATGCGCCATGCAGGCGCTGGTTGCCTGCGGGGGTGGCTGGAAACGCGATGTCGACGGATTCATCGCCGGGCGCGCTGGCGCAAGCGTGCCAACTTGGACCATGGTCCGCCTCGTGGCATGTGCCATAGGCCACGCTGGTGCCATCACCGGCCACGAGCCATGTCGTTTGCGCGGACCTGCGGCGGCAGCTAGCCACCGGCAGATCCGCCATGGATGCCACCCTTGGTCAGGGTCATCGGATCGAGCAACTCGACCAACTGCTTGCGACTCAGCTTGGTTGTCTCGAGGGCGACGTCAATGATCGGGCGGCCTTCCTTGTAGGCCTGTTTCGCCGTGGCGGCACCGACGTCGTAGCCGATCACCGAATTGAGCGCGGTGACCAGGATCGGGTTGCGATCGAGCGCCTCGCGGATGTTGTCTTCGCGCACCTTGAATCCGGCAATCGCCTTGTCGGCCAGCGCGCGCGCGGCATTGGCCAGTATCTCTATGGATTGCAGCAGGTTCAGGGCCACCACCGGCAGCATCACATTGAGCTGGAAGTTGCCGCTCTGCCCGGCGATGGTGATGGTTGCGTCATTGCCGATGACCTGGGCACAAACCATCGCCAGCGCCTCGGGAATCACCGGATTGACCTTGCCCGGCATGATCGACGAACCCGGCTGCAGGGCTGGCAGCTCGATCTCGCCAATGCCGGCCAGCGGTCCGGAATTCATCCAGCGCAGGTCGTTGGCCATCTTCATCAAGCCGACTGCCAGGGTCTTCAACTGGCCGGACAGCTCGACCGCGGCATCCTGCGTACTGATGCCTTCGAACAGATTGGCGGCGGATTCGAGACGCACGCCGGTCATGCGGCTCAGCTCGGCGCAGATGGCCGCACCCAGCCGCGGATCGGCATTGATCCCGGTGCCCACGGCAGTACCACCCTGCGGCAGCCTGCGCACGCGCTTGAGCGCGTCATTCAGACGCTCGATATTCGAGGCGATCTGCGCCGACCAGCAACCGATCTCCTGTCCGAACGTGACCGGCATTGCATCCATCAAGTGCGTACGACCGGTCTTGGCCACCTTCTTCAGTTCCCTGGCGCGCTTGTCCAGCGTTGCCTTCAGATGGGCCAACGCCGGCAACAACTGCTCGCTGACGGTGAGAGCGGCACTGAGCTGGATGGCCGTCGGAATCACGTCATTGGAGGACTGCCCGTTGTTGACGTCGTCGTTGGGATGAACCTTGGTGCCGGCCGCCGCGGCAATGTGGGCGATGACCTCGTTGGCATTCATGTTCGACGAGGTGCCGGATCCGGTCTGGAACACATCGATCGGGAAATGCACATCGAACTCACCGTTGGCAACACGCTCGGCCGCCTTGCGGATGGCCTTGGCCTGGGCCTTCCTCAGATGCCCCAGGTCGGCATTGGCCTGAGCTGCCGCCGACTTGATCAGGCCGAGTGCACGGATGAACTCGCGCGGCATGGTCAGGCCGGAAATCGGGAAATTCTGTACCGCACGCTGGGTCTGTGCGCCATACAAGGCATCAGCCGGGACTTTGAGTTCGCCCATGCTGTCGCGTTCGATGCGGAAATCGCTCATCGCAGGATTCCTGAGGAGTCGGTGAGAAAGGGGTCGACGATTATAGCGGCTGGCCCTGCACTGACGTGAGGGCGGGTCAAACAGTCGCAAGTGGCCGTCACCACGAACCGTACGCGACGACCATCTGCCGCAACTGCGCCGGCGGTGATTTCCGCGGCATCCGTGGCTCACTGCCGCAGTGCCGCGAATGCTAGACTTCACAGCCCGCCGCCGCTTTCCCGAGCAATGCTCGCCAACGTTTTTTACATTCTTGCCGCGATCCTGCTGGTCATCCTCAACGGGTTCTTCGTCGCAGCCGAATTCTCCCTGGTCAAGTTGCGGCATACCCAGGCCGTGGGCCTGGCTGAACGCATCGGCTGGCGCGGACGCATCCTGCTCAGCGTGCACGAGCACCTCGATGCATATCTGTCCGCCTGCCAGCTCGGCATCACCCTCGCCTCGCTCGGCCTCGGCTGGATCGGCGAGCCGGCGTTTTCCGGCCTGCTGCAGCCCGTATTTGCCCATTTCAACGGCATCTCGCCCGAAACGACGCACATCATCTCGTTCATTTTTGCCTTCACGGTCATCTCCTTCCTGCACATTGTCCTCGGCGAACTGGCCCCGAAGTCGTTGGCGATTCGCCGCCCCGAGCACACCTCGGCGTGGACGGCGACGCCGCTGTATGTCTTCTACTGGATCATGTATCCGGCCATCTGGATCCTCAACGCCAGCGCAAACCTGATGCTGCGCCTGTTCGGACTCGGCGAGACCAGTGCCCACGAGCACCACTATTCGCGCGACGAATTGAAACTTATCCTGCACGGCAACCGCGCCATGCGCGAGTCGGGCGAAGCATTCGCCATGATGAGTCATGCCCTCGACCTGCCGGAACTGGTTGCCGGCGACCTGCTGCGCACGCGCGATCAACTCGGCGCGCTGCATGACGGGCAGACCCAGGAAGAAGTGCTCGCCGAGATTCGCCGTTCGCAGTTCAGCCGCTACCCGTGGTTTGATGCCGATCTCGAAGAAGTCCGCGGCATCCTGCACGTGAAGGACCTGCTGCTGGCGATTGCCGAAAAGGGCCGCATCGAGGACATGATTCCGCTGCTGCGTCCGGCCATCATCGTGCCGCTGGACACGCCCGTCCTGGAAATGCTGCGGCGTTTCCGCACCGGCCGCACGCAGTTTGCCCTGGCTACCGAGGAAGGCGGTCGCGTCGTCGGTTTCTTCACCTTGTTCGATGTCGTGCAGATCATTGTCGGTGACATCGAAGACGAGCATCGCAGCAGCCTCGGCGACGCGCCGCTGCGGGCGGCGGATGGCACCATGACGATCCCCGGCAGCATGCCGATCTATCGCCTCGAACGCCTGCTCGACCGCGATATCGAATCTCCCGGCGAGGTCAACTCCGTCGGCGGCTTGATCGTGCATCGGCTGGAACGCCTGCCGACCGAAGGCGAAACGCTAAAATTCGACGGCTTCAGCCTGACCGTGCGCACCATGCAGGGTGCCCGCGCCCAAGCGATCACGGTCAAGCCGGATCAACCCCCACCCAGCGCCGAGAAATCGACATGAGTCATTCCCTGCTTGCCGTGTCCCCACTGGATGGTCGTTACGCTGCCAGGATCGAGGGTTTGCGACCGATCTTCAGCGAATTCGGCCTGATGCAGCGGCGCGTCCTCGTCGAGATCCGCTGGCTGATCGCCTTGTCCGAGGAAGCGGGCATCGCCGATGTCGTCCCGTTCCCGCCGGCCGCGCGCGCCGCGCTGCAGGCGCTTGCCGATGATTTCAGCATTGCCGACGGCGAGCGCATCAAGGCGATCGAGAGCGAGACCAACCACGACGTCAAGGCGGTCGAGTACTTCATCAAGGAACGCATCGGCAGTCAGCCGGAACTGGCGGCGGCAAAGGAGTTTGTCCATTTCGCCTGTACTTCGGAGGACATCAACAACCTCGCCTATGCGCTGATGTTGCGCGATGCCCGTGAGCGCGTGTTGTTGCCTGCCCTCGATCAACTGCGCCATCGACTGCACGACATGGCCGAAGCGTTTGCCGGGCAAGCCATGCTCTCGCGCACGCACGGCCAGACTGCCTCGCCGACCACGCTCGGCAAGGAAATCGCCAACGTCATTGCACGTCTTGATCGGCAACGGGCACAAATTGCAGGAGTCGAGCTGCTGGGCAAGATCAACGGTGCGGTTGGCAACTACAACGCGCATGTGGTCGCCTATCCCGATGTCGACTGGCCGGACTTCGCCCGACGCTTCGTCGAGAGCCTGGGCCTCGCCTTCAATGCCTACACCACGCAGATCGAGCCGCATGACTGCATTGCCGAACTCGGCGACGCGTGCCGACGCAGCAATACCATCCTCATCGATCTTTGCCGCGACATCTGGGGCTACATCTCGCTCGGCTATTTCCGGCAGACGCTGAAGGCCGGCGAAGTCGGCTCCTCGACCATGCCGCACAAGGTCAACCCGATCGATTTCGAGAATGCCGAAGGCAATTTCGGCATCGCCAATGCCTTGTTCGAGCATTTCAGCGCGAAATTGCCGATCAGCCGCTGGCAGCGCGACCTGACCGATTCCACCGTGCTGCGCGCGCTGGGCACCGCTTTCGGCCACACCCAGATCGCGCTTGATGCCTTGCGCAAGGGCCTGGCCAAGCTGCAGATCGACGCAAGGCGCCTCGATGCCGATCTCGATGCCAGTTGGGAAGTCCTCGCTGAAGCCGTGCAGACGGTCATGCGCCGCCAGGGCTTGCCCAATCCCTACGAGCAACTCAAGGCCCTGACCCGCGGCCAGGGCATCACCCGCGAATCCATGCGCGTGTTCATCGAAACGCTGGACCTGCCGGAAGCCGACAAGCGCAGCCTGCTGGAGATGACGCCTGGCGGCTATACCGGCCTCGCCGAGCAGCTCACCCGCAACCTGCGCTGACGGCTGCTCGATTGCCTGGCGGCTTGCCGGATCGATTTCCGCGTTTCCTGGTGATCCCTTGCACGGCTGCGGGCCGGTTGATCGTCTACACTTGCCCTTCCCTGCGGAGGCTGCGCGTGACTTCCCGATTGTCGCAACTTGCCGTTTTGCCGGTTTGCACTGCCGCCATCGCCCAGACAGCGTGGTCGAACGAGGCGAATATCCGCACTCGCGGCGAGGCACGGCTGGGCCGGCAACAGGTACCCGTGCGCCCATGATCGAGACCAGCGCCACTGCCACGCATTTCCTCGGCATGCCGCCGGCGCACTTCCTGCGCGATTACTGGCAACAGAAACCGCTGCTGGTCCGCAATGCCTTTGCCGGTTTCACCAGTCCCCTCGCTGCGGACGACCTTGGCGGCCTTGCCTGCGAGGAATACGCCCTGTCGCGACTGATCACCCGCGATCCGGTGCTGGATCAATGGAACGTGCGCAGCGGCCCGTTTGCCGAAGCCGATTTCTCCGCCCTGCCAGCGTCGCACTGGACCCTGCTGGTGCAGGATGTGGACAAATGGGATGCCGACGTGGCTGCCCTGCTCGATCATTTCGACTTTCTGCCGAGCTGGCGGGTCGACGATGTCATGGTCAGCTATGCCGAGGATGGCGGCTCGGTTGGCGCGCATGCCGACCAGTACGACGTCTTCCTGATCCAGGGCATTGGCCAGCGGCGCTGGCAGATCAGCACCGATGCCGAGGCACCAATGGCATTCCGCGACGATGTCGATCTCAAGCTCCTGCGCGAATTCAAGCCGACCCACGACTGGCTGCTCGAACCCGGCGACATGCTTTATCTGCCGCCAGGCGTTGCCCACCACGGCGTTGCCGAGGGCGAATGCCTGACGTTTTCGGTCGGCATGCGCGCCCCGGCCGTGGCCGAGATGATCACGGATTTCGCCGGCTTCCTGGCCGAGCGCATGGCCGAAGAGTGGCGCTATGCGGATGCCGGGATCACCCCGGCAAAACATCCGGGCGAGATTGATGACGTAGCGCTGGAAAAGATCGAACAGACGCTGCGGGAATCGTTGGCGCTTGACGCGTCACTGCTTCGGCATTGGTTCGGCTCCTTCATCACCCGCTATCGTGCCGCACACGAAGCCGTGCCGCGCAGCAAGCCGATCGGCAAACCCGAGTTTGCGCGTCGCCTTGAAGCGGGCGCCGGCATGGCTTTCAATCCGTGGACGCGATGGGCCTGGTCGAAGACGGCGCGTGGCGCGACCTTGTTTGTCGCTGGCGAAGCACATGCCTGCTCGCGCAACCTGGCGCTGAGGATCTGCACCCGCGCAGCGCTGCAGGCACATGAACTCGCGGCCATGGATGATGCATCCCTGGAACTGTTGCGCACGCTGACAAATGCTGGACACCTCGCCCTGAGCCGGACCCGGAGTCGATCATGATCAACGCGGACTTCACTGTTGAACCTGCCAACTGGACGGCCGACAGCGCCGAGCTGCGCCGCGTGCGCCATGCAGTCTTCGTGATCGAACAGGCGGTTCCGGAGGACGAGGAATGGGATGAACTCGATGCCGTCTCCCAGCATGTCATTGCCCGCGATCCCGCTGGCCAGCCGATCGGCACCGGCCGGCTGACCCCGAAGGGAACGATCGGGCGCATGGCCGTCGTCCTCGACTGGCGCGGACGCGGTGTCGGCGACTCGATCCTGCGCGTGCTGCTCGAACTGGCCCGCACGCGCCATTTCAAGACCATCGAAATCCACGCGCAGTCGCATGCGCAGGCGTTCTACGAGCGCGCCGGCTTCGAGGCCTATGGCGAAGAGTTCGAGGAATGCGGAATCCTCCACCGGCACATGCGCATCGCCATCCCGGCGTGGGAGCCGCGCCATGCTTCACCGATCCCTGCGCATGACGAGAACCTGCTGACCGCCAGCAATCGGGAGACCACCCGCGCCGCCGTGCTTGCGGTGCTCGCCACCGCGCGCCGCGAGGCCTGCATCTACATGCGTGAGCTTGAAGCGGACATCTATGACCACGCCGAGGTCATCGAGGCACTCAAGCAGATCGCGATTGCCGGGCCGAACTCGAGTGTCCGCATCCTTATCCAGGAACCCACCGGTGCGCGCGCCGACGGCCATCGCCTGGTCGCATTGTCGCAGCGCCTGAGCAGCAGTTTCGCCTTCCGCACGCCGATCGAGGAGATCGACCAGCAGTATGCAGGCTGCTTTGTCATCAGCGATCGCGGCGGCTGGTTCGAACGCACGCTGGCCAGTCGTTTCGATGGCGAAGGCAGTACGCGCGGGCCCGGGCGCAAGGCGCAACTGCAGGAGATGTTCAATGCCGTCTGGGAGCGCAGCGTGGAATTGACCGAGATGCGCCGACTCGAGATCTGAGCCGACCCTTCGGCAGTGCATGTCTCTCAACTGAACCACGCCGGGGGTTCGCGCCGCGGAAGCTGCCGCAATGCAGCAATTGTCGGGCCCAGTGGCTATAATCAAAGGTCTTGCCCGGGCGCCTTGCTTGATTGCCCGGCATTCGACCCCATCCCGCATCACAACCCCAATTCGGCACTCCCCGCCACTCCGGAGCCCGCGTGACTTCCTCGACACTCCTGCAGCAGTTCCAGAGCACCTCCGCCCTGTCCGGAGGCAATGCGGCCTTCATCGAAGACCTCTACGAAATCTGGCTGCAGGATCCTTCCGGGGTTTCCAGCGAATGGAATGCCTGCTTTGCCGCGCTGAAGGGCTCGCCGGACCGCGACGTTCCGCACTCCGCGGCGATCGCGCGCATCGAAGCCGCGCAGCGCCAGGGTGTTTCTCGCGCAGCGCCTGTCGCATCCGCGGTGGACAATGTCGAGGCACAGAAGCAGGCCGGTGTGCTCAAGCTGGTCACCGCCTATCGCTCACGCGGACATCTGGCCGCGGATCTCGATCCGCTGGACCTGGCCAACACCTTCGGCAAGGAAGAACTTGCCGCGCTGGGCTTGTTGCCACGCCCGGCCGCACCCGATCTGGAACTGGCCTTCCATGGCCTGTCCAATGCCGATCTCGATACCGAATTCAACACCGGCTCGCTGTCCGGCCCGCAGCGGCTCAAGCTGCGCGACCTGCTGGCCCTGCTCAAGGCGACCTATGCGAGCAGCATCGGTGTCGAGTTCATGCATATCTCGGATGCCAGCCAGCGCCAGTGGATGCATGAGCAACTCGAAAGCACGGGCGGCCAGTTCAAGCTCGACAAGGAAGAAAAGAAACGCCTTCTCGGCAAGCTGACCCAGGCCGACGGTCTGGAACGCTACCTGCACACCAAATATGTCGGGCAGAAGCGCTTCGGCCTCGAAGGCGGCGACAGCCTGATCCCCTTGCTCGACGAAATGCTCCGCCGCGGCGGCAGCGCCGGGCTCAAGGACATGGTCATCGGCATGGCCCATCGCGGCCGCCTCAACGTGCTGGTCAACATCCTCGGCAAGCCGCCCTCGAAGTTGTTCGACGAATTCGAAGGCCGCTTCGAGCATCAGGAAGATCCGACCCGCTCCGGCGACGTCAAGTACCACATGGGCTTCAGCGCCAACGTGCGCACGCCCGGCAGCACCGTGCACGTCGCCCTCGCCTTCAACCCCTCGCACCTGGAAATCGTCGACCCGGTCGTGGCCGGATCGGTTCGTGCGCGCCAGACCCATCGCAACGACGTCGATCGCGAACACGTTGTGCCGGTGCTGATCCACGGCGACGCCGCGTTTGCCGGCCAGGGCGTGGTAATGGAATTGTTCAACATGTCGCAAGCCAACGGTTTTTGCGTTGGCGGCACCGTGCATGTCGTCATCAACAACCAGGTCGGATTCACGATCTCCAATCCGCACGACGCGCGTTCGACGCTGTACTGCACCGACGTTGCCAAGATGGTCAACGCGCCGGTGTTCCACGTCAACGGCGATGATCCGCAAGCCGTGCTGTTCGTCGCCCGGCTGGCCTTCGACTATCGCCAGAAATTCAAGCGCGACGTGGTCATCGATCTGGTCTGCTATCGCCGCCACGGCCACAACGAGGCCGATGAACCGGCCGCGACGCAGCCGCTGATGTACCAGGTTATCCGCAAGCGTCCGCCGTTGCGCGAGCTCTACAGTCAGAAGCTCATTGCCGAGGGCGTGGTCAGCGCGGACGAGGCCAATGCGATGGTCGAGGACTATCGCAAGCTGCTCGAAGCCGGTGCGCCAATTCCGGGCGTGGATGCCGATTACCACGATGCGCATGCCGTCGACTGGTCAAAGCACCTTGCCAACGACATCTTCGAGATCGTCAACACCGGCGTCGATGCCAAGCAGATTGCAGCGGTCGATGCCAAGCTGCTCAATGTGCCTGCTGGCATCACCCTGCATCCGCGCGTGGCCAAGATCTATGCCGATCGTGAAAAGATGGCATCCGGCGAACAGCCGATGGATTGGGGCTTTGCCGAAAACCTTGCCTACGCAACCCTGATCGCCGACGGCTACAACATGCGCCTGGTCGGCCAGGATGCCGGTCGTGGCACGTTCTTCCATCGCCACGCAGTCATGCACGATCAACGAAGCGGTTCGCATCATGTGCCGCTGAAGACCCTGCGTGCCGACGCTTCCGTGGAGATCATCGATTCGCTGCTCAGCGAAGAAGCGGTGATGGCCTTCGAATACGGGTATGCCACGGCCAAGCCGAACACCCTGGTGATCTGGGAGGCGCAGTTCGGCGATTTCGCCAATGGCGCCCAAGTGGTCATCGACCAGTTCATTTCCTCGGGAGAAGCCAAGTGGGGCCGCCTGTGCGGCATCGTCCTGCTGCTGCCGCATGGCTATGAGGGCCAGGGCCCGGAGCACTCTTCGGCTCGTCTCGAACGCTATCTGCAGTTGTGCGCAATGGAAAACATGCAGGTTTGCGTGCCGACGACGCCGGCGCAGATGTTTCACATGCTGCGCCGGCAGATGCTGCGCGCATGTCGCAAGCCGCTGGTGGTGATGACGCCGAAGTCGCTGCTGCGCCACAAGCTGGCCGTGTCGACGCTGGATGACCTCAACAATGGTCATTTCCACCTGGTCATCCCCGATGCGACGGCGAGCAACGCGAAGAAGGTCAAGCGCGTCGTGCTGTGCTCGGGCAAGGTCTACTACGACCTCGTCGAAGAAGCGGCCAAGCGCGAAATCGACAACGTCGCCATCCTGCGCGTCGAGCAGCTCTATCCGTTCCCGCGCGCCGAATTGACGAACGAACTGGCAAACTACCCGGCAGCCGGCGAAATCATCTGGTGTCAGGAAGAGCCGATGAACCAGGGTGCCTGGTATCAGATCAAGCATCACCTGCAAGCCGTCTCCTCGAGCAAGCAGACAGTCGCCTATGCGGGTCGCGCGCGATCGCCGGCACCGGCCTGCGGCCACCTTGCCCGCCACCTGGCCGAGCAGGCCGAACTGGTCGAACAGGCGCTGGTCTCGCCGATCAACAGTGACTACGCTCTCGAATAACCACGCGCCATCCCGAATCCATCGCACCGCATTGACGCCCCAGGACAGCAATCATGAGCCTTGAAATCAAAGTTCCGGTTCTCCCCGAATCCGTATCCGACGCGACCATCGCGACCTGGCACAAGAAGCCCGGTGATGCCGTCAAGCGCGACGAGAACCTGGTTGACCTCGAAACCGACAAGGTGGTGCTGGAAGTTCCGGCGCCGGCGGATGGCATTCTCAAGTCGATCAGCGCCGAAACCGGCGCGACGGTGACCAGCGGCGAACTGCTCGGCGTGATCGAGGAAGGCGCAGCCGCTGCGACACCCGCTGCCGATGAAAAGACAACCGAAGCGCCGAAGGCGGACAAGAAAGCCGCGAAAGCCGAAGCCAAGGCACCGGCCAAGGGCGTCGAGGAACTCTCGCCAGCCGGTCGTCGCCTGGCGACCGAGGAAAGCATCGATCCGTCCAAGGTTGCCGGCACGGGTCGCGATGGCCGAGTAACCAAGGAGGATCTGGTCCAGCACGCGAAGGCGCCCGCTGCAGCAGCCAGCAAGGCCAGCGGCGTGACACCGACGCCGGGCAGTCGTCCCGAGGAACGCGTGCCGATGACGCGCATGCGCGCCAAGATTGCCGAGCGCCTGATGCAATCGAAGAATTCGATCGCGATGCTGACCTCGTTCAACGAAGTCAACCTGGCCGAGGTCGCCAGGATGCGCAAGCAGCTCGGCGAGCGTTTCGAAAAGACCCACGGCATCAAGCTCGGCTACATGAGTTTCTTCGTCAAGGCGGCGGCCGAAGCGCTCAAGCGCTATCCCGTCGTCAATGCATCGGTCGATGGCAACGACGTCATCTACCACGGCTACCAGGACATCTCGATCGCCGTTTCGACGGATCGCGGACTGGTCACGCCGGTATTGCGCGACGCGCAGGACATGAGCTTCGCCGATATCGAGAAAGCCATTGTCAATTATGCGAAGAAGGCGCGTGAAGGCGGCCTGACGCTCGATGACCTTCAGGGCGGCACCTTCACCATCACCAACGGCGGCACGTTTGGTTCGCTGTTCTCGACGCCGATCGTCAATCCGCCGCAATCGGCGATCCTCGGCATGCACACGATCAAGGAACGCGCGATCGTCGAGAATGGCCAGGTCGTCGCTGCGCCGATGATGTACATCGCGATCAGCTACGACCACCGCATCATCGATGGGAAAGACGCCGTGCTGTTCCTCGTCGACATCAAGAACCAGCTCGAAAATCCGCATGCGATGTTGCTCGGCCTTTGAGGCCAAGCAACATCGGGAATAGGGAATGGAGAATGGGGAGTCGTCAAAAGCGGTTCGCGACGCCCCCCGAACTCTCTATGTTTTTTGCGATTCTTCTTCCCTATTCCCTATTCCCTCCTCCCCATTCCCGTGTGAGTGAATGAAATGAGCGAACAATACGACGTCCTCGTCATCGGAGCCGGCCCGGCCGGTTATGTGGCTGCGATCCGCGCCGCGCAACTGGGCATGAAGACCGCCTGCATCGACGATTTCATCGGCAAGGATGGCAAGCCGGCGCTCGGCGGAACCTGTCTAAATGTCGGCTGCATCCCGTCCAAGGCCCTGCTCGATTCATCCAAGCAGTTCCACAATCTCACCCATGGCTTCGAGTCGCATGGCATCAGCGCCAAGGATGCGAAGATCGATGTCGGCGCGATGGTCGGGCGCAAGGACAAGATCGTCAAGCAGTTCACCGGCGGCATCACTTCGCTGTTCAAGGCCAACAAGGTCACCGCGATCAGCGGCTTCGCCACGTTGAAGGCCAATCGCGTTGTCTCGGTCAAGGACGCCGAGGGCAAGAGCACCGATTACTCCGCGACCAACGTGATCATCGCCACCGGCTCGCAGCCCATCGAGCTGCCGTTTGCCAGGTTTGACGGCAAGCACATCGTCGACAACGCCGGCGCGCTGGATTTCAGCGAGACGCCGAAGCGCCTCGGCGTGATTGGCGCCGGCGTGATCGGTCTGGAACTTGGCAGTGTCTGGAAGCGCCTCGGTGCCGAAGTCACCATCCTCGAAGCGCTGCCGGATTTCCTTGCCGCCGCCGATGCCGACATCGCCAAGGTCGCCGCACGCGAATTCAAGAAGCAGGGCCTCGATATCCGCCTTGGCGCCAAACTCGGCAAGGCCGAAGTCGGCAAGAAAGGCATCACCCTGACCTACACCGACAGCAAGGGCGAACAAACCCTCGAAGTCGACAAGTTGCTGGTGGCGGTCGGTCGACGCGCGGCCACCAAGGACCTGCTTGCCGATGGCTCGGGCGTCAAACTCGATGATCGCGGCCGCGTCGAAGTCGATGCGCACAACTGGACCGGCGTCGAGGGCGTCTGGGCGGTTGGTGATTGCGTGCGCGGGCCGATGCTCGCGCACAAGGGTTCCGAGGAAGGCATCGCGGTCGCCGAACTGATTGCCGGCAAGGCCGGTCACGTCAACCTGGATACCGTGCCCTGGGTCATCTACACCGAACCGGAACTGGCCTGGGTCGGCCAGACCGAAGCTCAGGTCAAGGAAGCCGGTATTCCCTACAAGACCGGCTCGTTCCCGTTCGCCGCGATCGGCCGTGCCGTCGCCATGAACGAAACCGCCGGCCACGTCAAGGTCATCGCGCACGCCGAAACCGATCGCATCCTCGGCGTGCACATGGTCGGGCCGGTGGTCTCCGAGCTGATCGCCGAAGCCGTGGTGACCATGGAGTTCAAGGGCAGCGCCGAGGATCTCGCACGCATCGTCCACGCCCACCCGACCCTGAGCGAAGCCGTGCACGAAGCGGCGCTCGCGGTCGACAAGCGCGCGATCCACAAGGCGAATTGACGATGATGGCGATTCCGTATCGCCTTCCTCTCGGCGCATGCTTTCTGATGCTGACGGCATGCGCCGCATCACCTTCCGTTCCGCTCGTCGATATAGAAAACACCAGCAAATCAGACGTCCATGACACGTCGGATACAGACGACGTAGCGGTTACCCTGACCACTGCGATCGACGTTTCGGTCCCGCCGCCGTATCGCAAGCAAGTCGAATATGCGCAAATCGAGGGGCTTTCTTTGTTCCGCGAAGATCGAGCAGCATGGTTAGCCACAGACGCCGTGGTCGCTGCCGGCATCGTGGATCGCCATCGATCGATGGCGACTGGATGGCTTGCTCAGCAGCAGGATGCCGATGGCCGCATCTGGAATGTTGCCTTCACGGCTAAGGATGGAGAACAAGGCGTAGCCTACGCCGATGTCCATGTGGACTTGGCAGCATCCGAACCCATCATTTCCACCCGGGAAAACACTCCTCCACGTCGCTTGTCGGGATGGGAAGAAGTTCTCACCTACGCGCGCATCGCATTCAGTAAGAAGGAGTGGCTACGTTGTGCCGACACTTACAATCCCTCTACTCAAGTTTTCGTTGACGAAGGGAGAAAGTACGTTGTTGTTCGAATGCTGCCTGCACAATTGAAGCCCGATCACCTGCCAATGGGAGGTTTTCACCGCTTCAAAATCCCCATGTTTGAAGGCGAATCCGTCGATCATTTCGCGCAAACCAGTTCATGCATCGACATCGACACGAGTGCGCTCGACACCAACGAATCCTTTGGCATGACGCTGACAACCACTTCCGCACCAACCGAATTCGACGTATTCACGAGTTTGAGCTATCGCCGCCCGCACTACGTCATCACCGATGCCGGCTCTTGGCTTGTCGAGAACGGAAAAATCCGATGGCTCAGCGAGCCGAAGGAGACCCCATGAATTTCCGCGCCTTCCGCATCCACAACGATGCCAATGGCTATCGTGCCGGCATCGAGGAAATGCGCGTCGACGAGCTCTCGCCTGGCGAGGTGCTGGTCAAGGCCGCGTATTCTTCGGTCAACTACAAGGATGCCCTCGCCGGAACCGGCAAGGGCAAGATCCTGCGCCGATTTCCGCTCAATGCCGGCATCGACGTGGCCGGCTATGTCGCCGCCTCGACCGACCCGGCCTTCAAGGAAGGCGATGCTGTTCTGTGCACGGGCTGCGGACTCTCCGAAACGCGCGATGGCGGCTATGCCGAGTACGTGCGCCTCGAATCGAAATGGGCGATTCCGCTGCCGGCGGGCCTGAGCCTGCGTGAATCGATGGTCATCGGCACGGCCGGATTCACTGCCGCGCTTGCTCTCTACCGCATGCAGCAGAACGGGCAGACGCCGGAGCTTGGCCCGATCGTCGTCACCGGTGCCACGGGCGGCGTCGGCATGCTCGCGATCGATATCCTCACCTGCGCCGGTTACAGCGCCCATGCCATCACCGGCAAGGCCGATCAGTTCGATTTCCTGATCGGGCTGGGTGCAAAGCAGTGCATCTCGCGCAAGGAACTGTTCTGGAGCCAACGCCCGCTTGAAACGGCGCGCTGGGCCGGTGCCATCGACAACGTTGGCGGCGACATGCTGGCCGGACTCAGTCGCGTGATCGAGCCCTGCGGCAACATTGCCATCTGCGGGAACGCCGGCGGCATCGAACTGGCCACTACCGTCATGCCTTTCATCATCCGCGGACTGAGCTTGCTGGGCATCGCCTCGGCGGGAACCGCGCGCTCGATCCGGGACGATATCTGGCAGCATTTGGCCGATGACTGGAAACCGCGAAATCTCGACAGGATCGAGACAAAAGAGGCGGGTTTCGACGAACTTGAGCCGGTTTTCGCAAAAATGCTCGCAGGCGAGTCATTCGGTCGCACGCTGGTGCGCTTTGGGTGACAGCGTTCGCTGGTGATGAAGCGTCGGCATGGCTAGAATGCAGGAGCCATCCGGCATCAGGGGACCACGGAACCAATCATGGCACGAGTACTTATAGTCGACGATTCACCTTCTCAACTGGTCGGGCTCAAGCGCATTGCGGAAAAGCTCGGCCATGAGGTGATCACTGCGGAAGACGGTTCGGCCGGAGTCGAGGTCGCCAAACGTGAATTGCCCGACCTCATCCTGATGGACGTGGTGATGCCGAACCTCAATGGCTTCCAGGCCACGCGCACGTTGGCCAAGGATGCCAAGACCAGCCATATCCCGATCATCCTCGTGACCACCAAGGATCAGGAAACCGATCGTGTCTGGGGCATGCGCCAGGGTGCCAAGACCTATGTCACCAAGCCGATCAACGAGGACGAGTTGATCAAGGCCATCAACGAGCATATGCCGAAGTAAGGCCGGGATTAGAGATTGGGGATTAGGGATTTGGGATGACCAGCCATTCGGCTATTGGATGTCATGCCAAAGATTAAGGTAGCGCTCGGCTTACTTTTCTACATCACAAGCTGCGTGGGCTTGCTGATCGCGCCGGCGTACATTTCAATGCCGCTCACTGCCTACTCAGCGGACTTCATTGCATCTCATGGTCCGCGCATTCCTGCCTTCAGCAGTGTTGCTCTCTCTGTAATGCCTCATGCGATGGCCATCTGCTTTTCGGTTCTGGCTGCATCGCTTCTACTAGCGTTTCTAGCATTTCGGAGAGTCAAAGAGCAGGACACGAGACTCTTCTGGATCGGCGTGTTAGCCAACATCAACTTCTATGCTGTGCTCTTTCTGTACGGCATAGTCCTCATCGGATTCTTCTTGTTGCCAAAGCTCGCAAATGGCATCTAACAGTTCAAGTCGACGCCGCTTCGCGGCACGACTTGCGGCAGGTGTTGGATCAGGGATAACCGTGCGCTGCAGATTGCCGCGTTATCCGCGCGGCTTGAAATCGAAGCTTGAAGCCATGGTTTCGTAGAACTGCTTCTGCGCGTCGGTTTCCGCGCGCGGAGTGTGTATTTCGAGCACGACAATCTGATCGCCAGCCACCTTGCCTGGCCACCCGCGCCCACGCAGGCGCAGTTTGCTGCCGGTGTTCGAGCCGGGCGGAATACGCAATTCGACCTCGCCGGCCAACGTTGGAACCTTGACCGTGGCACCCAGCGCCGCTTCCCAGGGCGTGATCGGTACGACCACAATGATGTTCTGTCCGTCGAGCTTGAACCGGGCATCTTCACGCACGCCCACTTCGAGCAACAGATCCCCGGCGGGGCCGCCGGCACTACCGGGATTGCCTTGCCCACTGAGCCGGATCTGCCTGCCCGGCTCGATGCCGGCAGGGATCTTAACCTCGAGGGTGCGCTCGCCTTGCACGGGGTCGCGCAAGGTGATGCGTTCACGCGCTCCCTTGAATGCCGAGGTCAGGTCAATGGTGATGCGCGCCTGCAGGTCGCTTCCCCGTCGCGGGCCTGAACGCCCGCCGCGTGCGCCACCGGCACCGCGGCCAAACAATGATTCGAAGAAGTCGCTGAAATCGGCCTCCTCGAAACCACCGTTTCCCTGTCGCCCCTGCCAGTTCGGCGGTGGCCGGAAATCGTCTCCGGCTCGATAGCCGCCAGCGCGCAGTTGATCGTATTCTCGGCGCCGCTCGGCATCCTTGAGCGCCTCGTAGGCTTCGTTGACTTCCTTGATCTTGTCTTCGGCTCCGCTCTCCTTGCTGACGTCAGGATGGTATTTGCGCGCCAGCTTCCGATAGGCACGCTTTATATCCGCGTCGCTCGCGTCGGGCTTTACTCCGAGGATTTCGTAATAGTCCTTGAACTGCATGCCTGGTTTGTCCGCAAGAAAAAGGCCTGCGACGAGTCAACCCGCCGCAGGCCGTGGGTTGTGAAAAGAATCAGCGGGTCAGGCGTTGATGGTAATCCGACGCGGCGTGGTTTCGGCCTTCTTCGGAATCGAAATCTCGAGAACGCCATGTTTTCCGGAGGCGCTGATGTTCTCCGCGTCGGCGCTGTCGGGCAAGGCAAAGCGGCGATAGAACGTGCCACTGGATCGCTCAATCCGCGTCAGCTGCCCGTTTTCGGTCGTCGACTCCGAGGCGCGCTCGCCCTTGATGGTAAGGATGCCCTTGTCCATGTTGACTTCGATATCCTTGGGATCGACGCCGGGAATGTCGGCAAAGATGACGAAGCGCTTGTCTTCCTCGCGAATGTCCACGCGCGGCGCCCACTGGCTGGTCACCACGTTCGACTGATCGGTTTCTTCGTTGCTCATGAAGCGATCGAAGACCTGGCGCAGATCGCGATTGAAGCTGTTGCCGGTATTCCAGAGGCTGTGACGTGAAATGCTCATGGGTTTGCTCCTGTCAGGGTGCGGCGCGCAGCCGCTTTGCCCACTAGGTAGGGATCGCCTGTCACGTTTCAAGGGCGTGCGATCATTCATGCGACGGTCGTATCATGGAGCGCCCGTAGCTACCCTCCACAAGGAATTCCCATGACGATAAAGACTGGCGACCGCATTCCCCAGGCCACCCTGAACACGTTCAAGGACGGCGTGCAGGCAATCACCACCGACGAACTGTTCAAGGGGCGCAAGATCGTGCTTTTTTCGGTCCCGGGCGCATTCACGCCGACCTGTTCCGCCAAGCACCTGCCGGGCTATGTCGAGAAAATGGACGCATTCAAGGCCAAGGGGGTCGAGGTTGCATGCATGTCGGTCAATGACGCGTTTGTCATGGATGCCTGGGGCAAGAATCAGCATGTCCCGGACGGCCTGACCATGCTCGCCGATGGCAACGGCGCATTTGCCGAAGCGCTCGGCCTGAAGTTCGACGCCAGCGCATTCGGCATGGGCGAGCGGGCCAAGCGCTTTGCCCTGTATGCCGAGGACGGCGTGGTCAAGGTGCTGCATGTGGAAGCACCCGGCGAGTTCAAGGTCTCCAGTGCGGAAGCCATGCTTGAGGCGATCGGCTGAGTTCGCCGGATCTCGTCGTTCCGATACGCAGAGGCCCCATTCGGGGCCTTTGTTTGACTGGCGGAGAGGGTGGGATATGTTCGGCTCATCCTTGAGCCTCACCCTCCGCGCTGCGCGCTGCGGGCCAGCCTGCGGCTGTCCGGATTCGTTCCTGACGAATCCGTCGAACCGGGTGGGTTCGTCCACGCACCCGCTTTGCAGATACGCAGAGGCCCCATTCGGGGCCTTTGT
>Ga0154020_10003362_pt1 | contig 19256 bp, 16 predicted proteins | sample Klosneuvirus_201_FD_109709 | JGI IMG/M metagenome (GOLD analysis project Ga0154020, IMG submission 109709) | Active sludge microbial communities from wastewater, Klosterneuburg, Austria - Klosneuvirus_20160825_MG | ecosystem: Engineered > WWTP > Aerobic digester > Activated sludge | place... | reverse complement strand
GAGGCCCAGCGCCAGGCCAACGACGACGATCAGGGCCAGCGGGCGCAGCCGTGAATCCATGTGACTCTTCATCGTGCGCTCCTCAAGAGGTCGTGGCGGGCGACGAGCCGGCGAGACCCGCCCGCGCCGGGACTTGGGCCAGCGGCGCGGCCGCGGTGAACAGCCGGGCCTGCCCGTCGCCCACGGCGCGCACGGGGACGCGAAAGGCATGCTTGTCGCTCCAGACAGACAGCGTGAAAAGCTTCGCTTCGCGCCCCTCGTCGCTGCAGACTGGGGGGGTACCGGGGGGTATGCACATGCAGGCTCCTCGCGAGGATGAGGGGGATGATGTGGATCGTGGACGGCAGGCGTTTCCTTGCCGTTTCCCCACTGCCCTGGCGCAGCGCGAACAGCGCTTGCGGGCACGGCGAGCCTGCGCCAAGGGTCGGGGCGGCGCTGTCGGCGCAGACGGCGCTTGAAACGCCGCCCACGCCCACCACATGCAACAGATGAACGACACCCGGCTGCACCTGCCCTGCCCGCACTGCGGGGCCACGAACCGCCTGCCGGCGGCGCGCATCGACGAGCACCCCGACTGCGGCAGGTGTGGCCGGCCGCTGCTGGCGGGCCAGCCGCTGGACCTGGACGACGGCAACTTCGACGCCGTGCTTGCGGCGACGAAGCTGCCGGTGGTGGTCGACTTCTGGGCCGCCTGGTGCGGCCCCTGCCAGATGATGGCGCCGGCCTTCAAGCAGGCCGCGGCGCAGCTGCAGGGCCGCGCGCTGCTGGTGAAGGTCAACAGCGACGACAGCCCGATGCTCAGCCAGCGCTACGGCATCCGCAGCATCCCGACGCTGCTGCGCCTGCAGGGCGGGCGCGAGACGGCGCGCCAGTCGGGCGCGGTGCCGGCCTCGGCCATCGTCGCACTCGCGGCGGCCTGAAGGCGGCACACCCGCGCGCCGGCTTCAGATCGGCATGCTCATTTCCTGCGCCAGCGCCGGCACCAGCGTGCGCGCGAGGTCGTCGCGCCCCACCCGCGCCGGCACGCCGCTGCCCGGCAGCGAGATCGCGAAGCTGTGCGCCTGGCGCACGATCTCGACGACACGCAGCCCCGGCTGACGCGCACGCAGGTCCTGCAACAGCAGCGCGCAGGCCGGGTCGCTGGCCTCGATGCCGGTGACCAGACCGTCGGGCGCACCCTGCAGCAGCGCCACCTGCGCCTGGTCGACGGTGGCCACCGCCTTCACCTGCAGGCCGGCCTGCAGCAGCAGCCGCTCGGCCTGCACGCGCGTGGGCTCGTGCGGTTCGAGCAGCAGCACGCGGCAGCCGGTGGGCATCTCGGTGTGCGGCAGCATGGCCGGTTCGGGCAGGCCCATCGGCGCCAGCACGCCCAGCGGCGTCCAGCCCAGCAGCAGTTCGACCGACAGCGCACGCACCTGGGGTTCGAAATGCACGCCGGCGTGCTGGGCCAGCGCCGTCAGCAGCGCCCAGTGCAGTTCACCGACGTCGCCCGGCCGCGCCGCAAAAAGCTCGCCGCCGGGGCGCGAGACTTCGATGCGCAGCGCCGCCAGCGGCGGCTGGAAGCGCCTGTCGACATCGACCTGGAGGTCCGTGCCCAGCAGCAGCGCGTGTGCGACGGCCAGGTCGAGCAACTGCTTGAGCACCGCGGGGTTGGTGAGCACCTCGCAGCCCTTCTGCGGCCCGCGCCAGCTGGCGCCGGCACGCTGCAGTGCCGCCGCCCACTCGGCCCGCGCCTGCAGCGCGGCCACGCCCAGGTTCACGCGTTCGGGCATGGCGCCGGCCGGCGCGGCCAGCATGCGCACCACTTCCTGCACCTGCAGGCCCAGCGCTTCCAGCGCCTCCAGCTGCGCGGCGGCCTCGCGCGGTGCGTCGGGCCAGCGCTGCTGCAGCTGCGCCGCCGTGCCGGCGACACATTCACCGATCTGCGCCAGCAGGCTGGCGGGCAGCGTGTCGACACGCAGGGGGGTGTTCATGGCGTTCATTGGTTGGCAGCGGCGATGACTTCGGACAGATCGGTAAGCCCGGCCAGCACCTTCTCGATGCCGTCCTGGCGCAGCGTGACCATGCCGGCGGCCAGGCCCGCGGCCTGCAGCTCGGCGGCACCGGCGCGGTGGCGTATGCGTTCACGCAGCGCCTCGTCGGCCAGCATCAGCTCGTGGATGCCCAGGCGGCCGCGGTAGCCGCTGCCGTCGCATTGCGGGCAGCCGTGGTGGCGCCAGTGGTGCAGCCGGCCCTGCGCGTCGCCATGCTCATGCCGCCAGCGCGCCACCAGCGCACCGGCGTCGGGCCCGATGCCGTTGCTGCTTTGCACGTACTGGCGCGCCAGTGACTCCAGCGCCCGTTCGTCCAGCCGCTCGGGCACACGGCAGTGTGTGCACAGCCGGCGCACCAGGCGCTGCGCCAGCGCGGCGAGCAGCGAATCGCTGAACATGAAGGGGTCCAGGCCGATCTCGAGCAGCCGCGTGATGCTCTCGGGCGCCGAGTTGGTGTGCAGCGTGCTCATCACGAGGTGGCCGGTGAGCGAGGCCTCGACGGCGATGCGCGCCGTCTCTTCGTCGCGCATCTCGCCGATCATGATGACGTCGGGGTCGGCGCGCAGGAAGGTGCGCATGGCGGCGGCGAAGGTCCAGCCGATGCGTGCGTTCATCTGCACCTGGCGCAGGCCGGGCTGCGAGATCTCGATCGGGTCTTCGGCCGTCCAGATCTTGCGCTTGTCGGTGTTCAGCTCGCGCAGCACCGAATGCAGCGTCGTCGTCTTGCCGCAGCCGGTGGGCCCGCAGATCAGGATCAGCCCGTAGGCCTTGGCCATCGCCTGGCGCACGCCCGAGAGGTTGACCCGGCTCAGGCCGATGCCGTCCAGCGGCATCGCGTCGTGGCCGGCCAGCAGGCGCAGCACCACGTCCTCCAGGCCGCGCGAGGTGGGCACGGTGACCATGCGCAGTTCCTGCCGCGGGCCGCCGAAACGCGCGAAGTCGATCTTGCCGTCCTGCGGCTTGCGGTGCTCTGAGATGTCGAGGTCGGCCATGATCTTCAGCCGCGCCACGAGCGCAAAGCGGTACTGCGCCGGCACTTCCAGGTGGCGCAGCAGTTCACCGTCGACACGCAGCCGCACCGTCACCGGGCGCGGCGGGTCGGCGGTCTCGATGTGGATGTCCGAGGCGCGCAGCTGCACCGCGTCGGCGATGAGGCGGTTGACCAGGCGCACCAGCGTGTTGTCCGACTCCGAGACGACGGCCGGGTCGAGCGCGGCGGCGGTGTCGGCGGACGCGGCGAGGTCGGCCGCCAGTTCGTGCAGCGAACCCGGCACGGCCAGCGGCTGCTCACCGACGTTCGGGCGGTAGGCGCGGGCCACCGCCGGCGCCAGCGTGCCGGGCACGGCGCCCACGGCCATCACCTTCAGTTCGCAGATGAAGCGCAGCTCGTCGAGCAGCGCCTTGTCGAAGGCGTCCGGCACGGCCACCACCAGCGTGTCGTCGCGCACCATCAGCGGCAGCACGCCTTCACGTTCGGCCACCGCCTGCGGCACGGCCTGCAGCGCCTGCGGCTCGGGCTGCAGCGCCCGCGGGTCGACGATGTGCAGGCCCAGCCACTCGGCCAGCGTGCCGTCGAGCTGCTGCTCGGTGATGACGCCGGCATCGACCAGCATGCGGCCGAGCAGCCGGTGCGGCCGGCTCTGCGCCTGGGCGACGAGCACCCGTTCCAGCAGGGGCGGCGCGACCAGGCCGCGCAGCACCAGGGCCTCGCCCAGGCGCGATGCGCGTGGCGCCACGGGCGCCTGCAACTGCTGCCACAGGGCGTCCAGCGGCGCGGCCTGAAGCAGCGGCGCGGGGGTGTCGAAGGGGGCGTTCATGGGGGTTTCGCTGTGCCGGCGCGGCCTGCGTGGCCCCGCCTTGACGCCAGCTTCCCGGCATCGGGCGGGCCGGCCGTTGCGCCACGTCAAGCGGCGCGGGCGGGCCCGTCGGGGCCGGCGGAGAAGCGTGCAAATGCCGCGCCCGCCGGGGGCACGAGCGGTTCAGCGCGTGGTCTGCACCCGCAGCAGCGCCGCACCGAAGGCGTCGGAGCAGGGCGCCGCGCCGGGCTGGCCGCAGCCGGCGGCCGGCGTGCCGTTGCCCAGCACTTCCTGCAGCCGCGCACGGCCGCCGGCGTCGAGCAGCGTCCGGGTGAAGGGCCCCGAACGTTCCTGGTGCAGGCTGCTCAGGTCGCGCGGCGCGTCGGTGACCATCACCAGCAGCGTCTCGGGGCCGGGCGGGCCGGCGGCGACGATCTCCCAGCCGCCGGCGCCCGGCAGGCTGATGCGCTGGCCGGCGCGCACGCGGTTGTCGGTGGCCAGCGCGTTGGGGTAGAGCAGCACCAGGCTCTGGCCGTCGGCGCCGGCCAGCGCGACGTAGAGATGACCCTCACGCTGCGGTGTGACGTCGATGTCCAGCGTATCGCGGCCGATCTTCATCACCGGCTGGCGCACGGTGGCGACGACGCGGCGCGTGCCGTCGCGCTGGCCGTGCACTTCGGCCAGGATCTCGGCCGGCGTGGCGCGGCGGGCCGGCGCCGCCTGCGCGGCCAGGCCTGGCGGGGTCAGCGCGGCCACCGCGGCGGCGACGGCGGGCGACATCGGCACGGCCGCGCCCGCAGGCGCCGGCGCCGGCGCCGCGGGTGCCTCGAACGTGGCACCCATCCACGCCGGGACGAAGCCGGGATTGCCGGCCACCGTCATCTGCTGGCCCAGGATGCCGGGCTGCCCGGCCAGCGCCGCGGTGACCCGGGCCTGCGCACAGCGGGTCACCTCGTCGGCGGTGATGGCGCCGCTGCCGTCCAGGTCCTGCGCCTGGCCCAGCAGGCAGTCGCGCCAGGCCGCGGTGGCGAAACCGCCGACCGTACTGCTGTCGAAGCTGACTTCGTCGGGCCGGCTGGCCGCGATGTGCACCACGTTCTGCGGCACCGCCTGGGCCTGCTGCATCACCTGCGCCAGGCTGCGCGTGCGGAAGTTGCTGGGCCGGGCGCAGATCTCGGGCGCGCCGGCGCGCGTGAACTTGGGCGTGATCTGCTCGCCGTTCAGCGAGAAGCTGCGTGTGCGCAAAGGCGCGCCCGCGATGCCGCCCGAAAAGCAGGCGTCGTAGAAGACCAGCATCTTGTCGGCGCGCTGCGCCAGCGGCGCCAGGCGCTGGCCGAGTTCGATGTTTGTGAGCACGCCGCCGTCGGTGGCCAGGATGCCCTCGGTGCAGCCGTCGACCTTCACGCGTTCGTCGTACCAGCGTGTGCCGTGGCCCGAGTAGTAGACGAAGACACGGTCGCCTTCCTTGACGCGGCCCTCCAGCGCGGTGATCTCGGCGCGGATGCGTTCGGCGGTGGCTTCGTGGTCACGCAGCACCGTGATGTTGGCCGGTGCGATGGCCATCGCCGCCGCCATGCGCCGTGCGCTGGCGATGTCGTGCACGGTGCCCTTCAGGCGCGGGATCCCGGGGTCGCTGTATTCGCCGATGCCGATGACCAGCGCGTGCCGCGTGTTGCGTTCGGCCGGTGCCACCGGTTCGGCCGCGCTGCACGGGCCGGCGGCGACCAGCAGTGCCGCCGCCAGCCACGCCGGGCGCCGCAGGCCGTGCGCGTTCATTCCAGCGTCACCACGCGCACGCGGCGGTTGGCCGCCGCACCGGGGTCGCCGGCCTCGGCCGGCTGGCTGGCCCCCTTGCCCACGGCGCGCAGCCGTGCCGGGTGCACCCCCAGCGACACCAGGTAGAGCCGCACCTCTTCGGCACGCTCCTGCGACAGGCGCTGGTTCTGCGCCGCACTGCCGCGCGGGTCGGCATGGCCTTCGATGAGAAAGCGACTGCCCTTGAGTTCGGGTGACTGCATGGCCGCCACCAGGCTGCCCAGCACGGCACCGCTGGCCGGCCGCACGCGGGCCGAGTTGGGCTCGAACTGGATCGCCAGCGCCAGGCTCGGCGGCGGCCCCGGCGTGATGGCCGCGGCGGCGACCGCGGACGCCGCCGCAGGCCCGCCCGCCGCCGCCACGGCGGCTTCGGCGGGTGGCGCGGACATGGTCGCCGTCGCGGACGACGCCGACGAGGCCGCGGACGCCGCAGCCGCCTCGGCCGTCTGCCGCACCACCAGGTTGCGCATGCTGCGCGAGGCGCTGGGCATCAGGGCTTCGATCATGGCCTGGATGTCGGTTTCAGCCGGCGGGGGCCGGGGGGCCGGGGCGGCCGGCGGCGCCGCCTGCGCGCAGGCCAGCGCCAGGCTCAGAACCAGGATCGAGACGGGCTGGGCGGTGGCGCGCATGGTCTTCACCTCGGGTGCGGTCGGCGGGCAGGCCGGGTCAGCAGGTGCGGGGCTCGTGCCGGAACGGGGCGGCCGTCGCCTTGGCCCCGCCCGGCGGGCCGTCGGTGCGGCCGGCGCAGGCCAGGGGGACGTCGGGCGGGCACGGCGCTTCGCTGCCGGCGCCGGCGACAGCGCGCGCCGCGGCCTTCAAGACGCGGCTCCGACGCGCAGCCGCAGTTCCTGCTCGGCGGTGTTGCCCTGGTCGTCGGCGACCTGCAGGATGAGCCGGTGCTGGCCGGCCGGCACGCGCGCCTGGTCCACCACCACGCCGCGCTCGGTGACGGTGGCGTGTTTTTTCAGCCGGTCGGTGAGATCGATCTTGAGCAGGCCGTAGAGCACGCGGAAGGTCGAAGGCACGATGCGCGTGCCGGGGGCGGGCCGGAACGCGGCCTCGATGCGCACCGGCGCATTCACGGCGTCACCGGCCACCGTCGGCGTGACCACCTCGATGGCCGGCTGGCCGGCCTTCACCGCGGGCAGGCCGCGTGTGCGCACCTCGCGCGGCGCGGCGGCGGCGGCCTGGGCTTCCTGGCGCGCCTCTTCCGCGGTGATGAGCTCGAAACCTTCGGCGCGGATGGCGGCCGAGCTGCCCAGCAGGGCCAGTCCGATCAGGGTGATGCGCAGCGCGGTGTTCATCGGGGCGTCCTTCGTGGGTCGGCGTGGGTTGCGGCGCATTTTCTGCCTGCCACGACGTCATGGCACCGACAGTTTCATTGAATCCGACCGCGACGGCGGTGCCCATGATCCCGTGGGATACCTGCCGGGCGCACCGCGTGATCAAGCCGGCGCATGGCGCCGCAGCGTGGCCACCAGCAACGCCAGCGGCACGGGTTTGCCCAGCACGGTGCAGCGCCTGGGCATGGGCACGGTGCCCATCGCGGTGATGCGCCCGGTGACGATGACCGCCGGCACCTGCAGTTCCCATTCGGCGCGCAGTTCCTCCAGCGCCGCCAGGCCGTCGGGGTGGCCGGGGCCGAGGTCGAGATCGAACACCAGCGCATCGGGAAACCGCGTCTCGCGGTCCAGCGCCGCCTTCAGCTGCAGCAGCGTCGGCGCGTCGACGATGGTCGCGCCCACGCCTTCCAGCGCCGCGCGCAGCGCCGCGCGCGGTGCCGTCTCGTCCTCCAGCAGCGCGAGCAGCCAGCCGTCCAGGCGTGCGGGGTCGGCGCCGTGCGCGCCGGGTGCGGCAGGCGACGGCGGCGGGCCATCGCGCCGCAGCGCGGCCGGCGCGCAGACGCGGAAACGCGTGCCGCGGCCGACGGTCGAGCGCAGCGGCGCCAGCTGCAGCCCCAGCTGCGCCACCAGGCCGCGCACGATGGCCAGCCCCAGCCCGCGCCCGCCGCGCGACGCGCCGCCGGCGGCGTCGGCCAGCTGCACGTAGGGCTCGAAGATGGCCTCGCGCTTGTCGGCGGGGATGCCGCGGCCGTTGTCGACGACGTCGATGGCCAGGCCCGCACCGTCGGGCGTGGTGTGCGGCCGCACCGCCAGCACGACGCGCGCGCGCGCACCGGGCCTTGCACCCAGGCTGTAGCGCGCGGCGTTGCCGGCCAGGTTCTGCACCAGCCGCGTGAGCTGCGTGCGGTCGACGTGCAGCCACTGGCGGCGGCCATGCACGGCGACGGTGAGCGCCTCGCGCGGGTGCGTGGCCTGCAGCGTCGCGGCCACGCCGTCGAGCACGTCGCGCACGTCCACCCGTTCGGGGTGCGACTGCAGCGCGCCCTGCTCGATGGCGCTGAACTCGCTGAACTGGTCGAGCATGGCCACCGCGTCGTCGGCGGCGCGCATCTGCTGGCGCAGCAGGTCGGCCCGGCGCTGCGGCGCCTGCGTGTCGGCGGGGTCGGGCCGCGCCTGCAGTGCCTCGGCGAACAGGCGCACGGCCTGCAGCGGCTGGCGCAGGTCGTGGCTGATGCTGGCCAGCAGACGTGTGCGCGCACCCCGCAGCGCGGTGAGCTGCTCGCCGCGCTGGTCCAGGCTCCTGATCAGCGAATCGCGCTCGGCCAGGGCGCTGAACAGACGCCGGTCGTTGGCGCGGATGTGCATGCGGTCTATCCAGACGAACATCAGGCACAGCACGGCCGCGGCCAGCCACAGCGTGGGAAAGTCGGACATCGCGGCGTCCCAGCCGGCCACGGCGGCCGCGGTGGCCAGCAGCAGCGTGAGACCGCCTTCGCGCCGCGCATGCCAGCCCAGGCTGGCCACGCCGACCAGCAGCAGCATGGCCGACGAAGCCGCCGGCCCGCCCGCGGCGACGTGCGCCGAGCCCAGCGCCAGCCCGCACAGCAGGGCCCCGCCCTGCGCCTGCAGCAGCGACGCCGAACGCGCCCGCGCCAGCGCCACCAGCAGCACGGCGCACAGCAGTGCCCACGCCCAGACCAGCTGCGCGGCGCCGAGCGCCGGCAGGCCGACGAGCCGGCGCATCGTCTCCAGCGCGGCCAGGTCGTAGGGCAGCAGCCACTCGGCCCAGCTCTGCGCCGCCAGCGCCACCACCCCCAGCGCGACGAGCGACAACCCCAGGCGCCGCCGGCGCCGCGGCAGCTGCTCGCTGATGCTGGCGGCGTCGCCTTCGTCGATCAGCACGTCAGCGGTCCACTGCGCCCGGCGCGACCGGCGGACCGTGTTGCGCGCCGCGGAACCCAGGCGCCCCGCGGCCGGGCCGCTGGCCGAAGGCCGCCGTGGCGGGGCGCAAGCGAGCCTGGGGGCATCAGTGCCTCATCGACGGCACGCGGTAGCCGCGCTGGCTCAGCAGCACCAGCAGCTTGGTGCGGTTGGGCGCCCCCAGGGCCTGCAGCGTGGCCGTGACGTGTTTTTTCACCACCACCTCGCTGCGGTCGAGCAGGCGTGCGATCTCCTTGTTGCGCAGGCCCTGCACGACGTAGCCCAGCACCTCGATCTGGCGCTCGGTGAGGCCGAGCGCCGAAAGTTCGGCCAGCTCGCGCCCGCCGCTGCCGTCGGCGCCCGCCGAGGGCACGGCGGCCATGCCGCCCGAGACCGACTGCGGCAGGTGGATGCGGTGGTCGATGAGCACGCGCGTCAGTGCGTCCTTCAGCTCGGCGGGCGCGGCGGCCTTGCTGATGAAGCCCATGGCGCCGCCGTCCAGCGCCGCCAGCACGGTGTCGCGGTCGTCCTGGGCGCTGAGGATGACGACCGGCACGTACGGGAATTCTTCACGCAAGCGGTGCAGGCCGGCCAGGCCATGGACGTCGGACAGTGTCAGGTCGAGTAACACGAGGTCAAAACGACCCAGCGTTTGCAACGCCTGCACCGTCTCGGCCAGCGAACTGGCGAGCTGCACGCGCAGCTGCGGCAGCACTTCGGCGATCAGCAGCTGCAGGCCGTGGCGCACCAGGCCGTGATCGTCGGCAAGAAGTATCGAACCGGCTGGGTTCATGGGGGTGTTCATGCGGGGTGGGAAGACGGCGATGGTGTAGGCGGCGCGGCGGCAGGGGCACGGTACCAAGGTATCACGTCGAAACCGCGTGCAGCGATGCGCACCGTATACCTTGGTGTCCTGTTCAGTATTTGCTGCAACGGGCGAAATAACCCCATGCCGAGCCCCGCCCGGCGCTCCACAGCCCACCCCACCCGGAGTTCCCCCATGAGCCGCATCACCGTCCAGTTCGCCGCTGCCGCCGCCCTCGCATCGGCGCTGTTCCTCGGCAGCACCGGCGTCAGCTTCGCCCAGACCCCCGACCAGGTGAAGGCCGACTTCGCCCGCGCCGTCTACCAGAGCTCGGCGGCCAAGGTGCACAACGACCGCCCGCAGCCGCTGCTGCGCGCGGTGGTGGTGCTGCGCATCAAGCTCGACGAGCAGAACCAGTGGAAGGCGGAAGTCTTCCGCGACAACCCCCAGCAGCCCGAGATGACGCGTGCCGCGCTGGAATCGGTGGCCAAGCTGCCGGCGCCCACGGCGCTGTCGCCGCGTGCCGCCGAGATCCTGCGCAACGAAGGCCTGATCGAGGCCTGGCTGTTCCAGACCGACGGTCGTTTTGCCCTGAAGACGCTGGCCAAGCCGCAGCGCGGCGCCTGAGGTCGGCCGGCACCGAAACACGCCCGGCCACCGCATCCCCCAAAGGCACGTCGGCCGCAGCAGCCCCCTCGGCGTAGCATTGCAGTTGTAACGCGGGGTTGCACACCCCTCACCCAGGAGAACTGCCATGACACACGTTCACAGACTTGCCCTGTTGGCCATCGCCGCGGCGTTCACCGTCGGCAGCGTGCACGCGCAGGAGAAGGTGCTGCGCGAAGGCCAGGTCACCCGTGAGGCGCTGATCGATGCGCTGGCCCCGGCCGGCGCGGCGTCTGCGGCCGAGGAAGGCGGCGTCGACGGCGTGCGCACCCGCAGCTTCCGCCCGGCGGCGCGCCCGGCAGGTGCGGTGGCCGGCACCGCCGCCGCGTCGGCGCGGCCGGCGCGCGCCTCGATCCTGGTCACCTTCGTCACCAACTCGGCCGACCTGACGCCCGGCGCCAAGAGCGCACTCGACGTGCTGGCCGCGGCGATGAAGAGCGACAAGCTGGCCAGCGTGAAATTCGTCATCGAGGGCCACGCCGACCCGCGCGGCGGCGACGAACTGAACATGCGCCTCAGCCAGGCCCGCGCCGACAGCGTGCTGGCCTACCTGACCGGCACGCACGGCCTGTCGGCCGAGCGCGTGAAGGCCGTGGGCAAGGGCTCCAGCGCGCTGATGAACCCCAGCGAGCCGGCCGCGCCCGAGAACCGCCGCGTCACCATCGTCGCGCAGCCCGGCTGAGGACGCCTGGCGCCACGGCGCGAAAGACGCACGCCACGGCGTGCGTCTTCCATTGGGGACGGATGTCAGTCGACCTGCACCCAGCGGTACCAGTCGCTGTTGTAGGGGTGGCGGAAGGGCCCGTTCACGCGCGGCCGGAACAGTTCGACCGTCACCGGGTGGTAGTGCGCGATGTAGGGCACGTAGGCCAGCAGCAGGCGGTTGGCCTGCTGCATCAGCGCCATGCGCTCGGGGCCGTCGGGCAGCACACGCTGGCGTTCGTAGAGGCGGTCGTAGACCGGCAGCTTGAAACGCGCGTCGTTGCTCTGGTCGGCGTTCGGCCCGTAGGCCAGGCCGAGGATGAAGTCGCCGTCGTTGCCGGTGTTCCAGATGAAGCCCCACATCATGATCTGGCCGGCCAGCGAACGGCGGATGAGTTCGCCGAAGGGTGCAAATTCGAACTGCACGCGCAGGCCCACGGCGCGCAGCCGCTTGAGCCAGAGTTCGCTGGAAGCGCGTGAACGCTGGTCGGCGCGGAAGGCCATGCGCAGCAGCAGCGGCCGGCCGTCGGGCTGCTCGCGCCAGCCGTCGCCGTCGCGGTCGACATAACCGTAGAGTTCCAGCAGCGCCTTGGCGCGCGCCGGGCTGGGCGAAGTCATTTCCGAGCGCAGTGCGGCGTCGTAGCCGTAGCAGCCGGGCGGCATCATGCTCTGCGCCGCCTCGCCCTGGCCGTGCAGCACCAGGCGCAGTTCCTCGGCACTGTCGAAGGCCAGCATGACGGCACGCCGCAGCGCCACGCGCTCGGGCGTGTAGCCACCGATCACCGGGTCATCGCAGTTGATGAAGGTGTGCGCGATGCCGTTGAGCTGGCGCTCGGCGCGTATGCCCTGGCGCTGCAGGAAGGGCGCGACCTGCCCGCCGGGCATGGCCAGCTGGCCGAGCTCGACCGGCATCGTCAGCAGGTCGTGTTCGTCGCCCAGGAAGGCCAGCCAGCGCGGTTGCGACTCGTCGATGATGTCGATCTCGACCCGGTCGATGCGCGGCGCACGCACGCCGGCCAGGGCGTCGGCGTGGTGCTGCAGTTCGGGCGCCGCACCCACGGTGCTGAACACCTGCTCGCGGAAGCGTGCATTGCGTTCGAGCACGATGCGCGAGGCGCGTCGCCACTGCGCCAGCCGGAACGGGCCCGTGCCCACGGGGTGGGCGTTGGGGTCGTCGGTGTAGGCCTCGACCACCTCGCGCGCCACCGCGCCGCAGGTCCAGGCCGCCAGCAGGTGCGCAAAACGCGGCGAGGGCTCGGCCAGCACGATCTCGAAGCGGTAGCGGTCCAGCGCACGCAGCCCGGGCACCTCGACGTCGTAGGGAAACGGTGTCTTGTCCTTCAGCACCTGCCGGCGCAGTTCGCTCAGGCCCAGGATCTTCTCGTTCTCGAAGGCGTAGAGGTGTTCGGTGCGTATCGCGGGGTCGTAGAAGCGCTTGAGCGTGTAGACGTAGTCGGCCGCCACCAGTTCGCGCGCGCGGCCCTGGAAGACGGGGTCGTCGGCGAACAGGATGCCGGGCTTGAGCGTGACGACGAAACGCCTGAAGTCGGCCGAGACCTCGGGCAGCGCGGCGGCCGTCAGCGGCACCAGCACCGCGGGCCGCGCCAGCGGGTCGTAGGTGAGCGGCGGTTCGAAGATGTGCGCGATGACGCGGATGGACGACTGGTCGCCCACGCGCGGCGGGTCGAAGCCGGTCTCGGCGAAGTTGAAGGCCAGGCGCAGCGTCCGGGCGCCGGCCGCCGATGACGCGGCCGCGGACGGCCGCGGCGCAGCGGCCACCACGCCGCTGGCCAGCACCGCCCCGCCGGCCAGCAGCGCGCGGCGCTTCATGCCTGGGCGGCCCGGGCTTGCCCCGGGCGCGCGACGGCTTGAAGTTTCACGCCGCCCTGCCCGCGGGCGTGGGCTCGACGTCGATCATGTGCCACCACTCCAGCCAGTAGGCGGGGCGCCGGTAGCCCTGCACCTGCGCCGTCATCATGTCGGCGACGAAGCGGTGGCAGTGCAGCTTGTAGGGCACGTAGGCCACGGCGAGACGCTTGGCCTGGCGAAAGAGTTCCTCGCGCTCGGGCCCGTCGGGCAGCAGCGTGAGCTTGTCGAACAGCGCGTCGAAGGCCGGCAGCTTGAAGCGCGCCAGGTTGCCCTGCCCGGCCGACGGGCTGTAGTAGCGCTCGAGGATGCCCTGGCCGTCGCCGCCCGAGGCCGACGAGGCCACGCCCCACATCTGCAGCTTGCCGGCACGCGCGGCCTTCAGGTTCTCGGGCCACTTGGCGGGCCTGAACACGATCTTCAGGCCGATGGCTTCCATGTTCTTCTGCCACAGCTCGTTGAGCTGGCGGCTGCGCTGGTCGGGCTGGGTGGCCGATTGCAGCACCAGCGGGCTGCCGTCGGGGCGCTCGCGCCAGCCGTCGCCGTTGCGGTCGACGTAGCCGTAGAGGTCGAGCAGCGCCTTCGCGCGCGCCGGGTTGTATTCGCTGTTCTCGCTCTTGAACTTCGGGTCGTAGCCCGTGGTGTAGGGGATGAGCGGGCTCTGCGCCGGGATGGCCATGCCGCGGCGTGCGACGCGGATCTCGCGCTCCAGGTCGACACCCAGGCTGATGGCGCGGCGCAGCGCCACCTTCTCGGGCGTGTAGCCGCCGACCAGTTCGTCCTCCATGTTGAAGTAGGTCATCACCACGTCGGTGGTCAGCACACGCTGGCCGCGTATGCCCTGCTTCAGCAGGTTGGGCGCCGTCCTGCCGCCGGGCATGGCGACGTTGATGAAGTCCTCGGGCACCCGTTCCAGGAAGTTGGCCTGGCCGTTCAGGAAGGACAGCCAGCGCGGCTGCGACTCCTCGATGATCGAGATCTCGACACGGTCGACCAGCGGCAGCCGCCGCCCCTTGAGCTTCGCGACGATGGCCTGCCCTTCGGCGTCGTCGGGCAGCGGCTCGGCGTGCCACAGGCGTTCACGGTAGGTCGGGTTGCGTTCGAGCACGATCTGCGACGAACGCCGCCACGCGCCCAGCCTGAAGGGCCCGGTGCCCACCGGGTGCTCGCCGATCTTGTCGCCGTAGAACTCGACCACCTCGCGCGCCACCGCGCCCAGCAGGTCGGTGGCGGCCAGCGTCTCGATGAAACGCGGACGCGGCTCTTCCAGCCTGAACTGCACGGTGTAGCGGTCCAGCGCGCGCAGGCCCTCGATGGGCTGGTCGTAGTCGAAGGGCTTCTTGCTGTCCAGCGCCTGCCTGCGCGCCGCGTTCAGGCCGACGAAGCGGTTGTCCTCCATCGTCGGCCAGGCCGGGCTCTTGTTGACCGGGTCGGCGAAGCGCTTGTAGGTGTAGACGAAGTCGTCGGCCACCAGTTCGCGCCGCTGCCCCTTGAAGGCCGGGTCGTCGGCGAAGAAGATGCCGGGCTGGATCTTCACCGTCCAGACGCGGAAGTCGGCGCTGATCTGTGGCATGCCCACGGCCACCACGGGCACCACCCTGGGCGGCCGGGCCAGATGGTCGTAGGTGTAGAAGGCCTCGAAGACGTGCGCGGTGACGGTGCGCGAGTAGATGTCGCTGAGCTGCGCGGGGTCGAAGCCGGTCTCGGCAATCTGGAAGGCGTAGCGCAGGACACGCTGGCCCGCGAGCGCCGCGTTCTGCGCGGCGTCTTGCGTAGCGGCGCCCGCGCGCAGCGCTGGCAGCGCCAGGCCCGCGCCCAGCGCTGCGCCAGCAGCCAGCGTGTCGCGACGTTTCACAGCGCTGCCCCGCGCCGGCGCTGCAGCGCGGCGGTGTCGACGTCGACGTACTTCCAGAAGTCGCGCACGAAGATGTTGCGGTGGTAGCCCTGCACCCAGGGCTGGGTGAGGTCGGTGAAGGTGCGGTGCACGTGCACCTTGTAGGGCATGTAGGCCACCATCAGCCGCGCGGCCTCCACCATCACGGCATTGCGCTCGGGGCCGTCGGGCATGCCGCGCTGCTGCGCGTAGAGCCTGTTGAAGGCCGGCAGGTCGAAACGCGCGTGGTTGGCCTGGCCCTTGTTCGGGCCGTAGCCCAGCGAGAGGAAGGTGTCGCTGTCGGGCCCGCCGCTCCAGCCCACGCCCCACATCATCAGCTTGCCGCCGCGGCTGGCCTTCAGGTTCTCGGGCCACTTGGCGGTCTTGAACTCGATCTGGATGCCGATCGCGTCCATGTTCTTCTTCCACTGCTCGATGAGCTGGCGGCTCTGCTGGTCGGGCTGGGTGGCGTATTCCAGCAGCAAGGGCTGGCCGTCGGGCTGCTCGCGCCAGCCGTCGCCGTTGCGGTCGACATAACCGTGCAGGTCGAGCAGCGCCTTGGCCCGGCCGCGGTCGAATTCGCCCATCGTGCTCTTGAACTTCGGGTCGTAGGACGTGGTTTCGGGCGCGATCGGGCCCTGGGCGGGAATGGCCTGGCCGCGCCGGACGAGCAGGATCTCGCGCTCGACATCCACCGCCAGGCTGATGGCACGGCGCAGCGCCACCTTGTGCGGCTGGTAGCCGCCGACCACCGGGTTCTCCATGCCGAAGTAGGACACCGCGACGTCGGCGCGCGGGTAGCGCACCATCTGGATGCCCTTCTTCGCGAGGTGCGGCGCCAGGCGGTTGTTGGGGATGGCGAGGGTGGCGAAGTCGGCCGGCAGTTCTTCCAGGATGTCGGCTTCTTCGTTCAGGAAGCTCAGCCAGCGCGGCTGGTTCTCCTCGATGATGGCGATGTGCACCTCGTCGATGAGCGGCAGGCGCTTGCCCTTGTACTGCTGGGCCACCTGCTGCAGGCGGCGTGCGTTTTCACTGCTGCCTTCGGGCGGCGTCTCGTCGTAGAACACCTCGCGGTAGTTCGGGTTCCGCGCCAGCACCATGCGCGAGCTGCGCTTCCACGCGGCCAGGCGGAAGGGGCCGGTGCCCACCGGGTGCTCGTTGATCCTGTCGCCGTAGAACTCGACCACCTCGCGCGCCACGGCGCCGGTGAACGAGCCGTCGGCGAAGTTGCTGGCGAAGCGCGGCGCGGGCTCGGCCAGCTTGACCTGGAAGGTGTAGCGGTCCAGCGTGCGCAGGCCTTCCACCGGCGTGTCGTAGTCGAAGGGCTTCTTCTCTTCCAGCAGCTTCCTGCGCAGTTCGCTCAGGCCCAGGATCTTGGCGTTCTCGAACACGTACAGGCCGCCGCTCTTCCAGCGCGGGTCGTAGTGGCGCTTGACGCTGTAGACGTAGTCCTCGGCCGTCAGCTCGCGCCTGGCGCCCTTGAAGGCGGGGTCGTCGGCGAAGTAGATGCCGGGCTTGATGCGGATGGTGATGGTCTTGAAGTCGGCCGAGATCTCGGGCATCGCCGCCGCGGTGTTGGGGCGCATGCGTGCCGGCTTGGCCATGAAGGCGTATTCGTAGGGCGCGTCGTAGATGCTGGCCGCCACGGTGCGCGAATACAGGTCGGTGATCTGTGCCGGGTCGAAGCCCGATTCGGCGATGCGGAAGGCATAGCGGATCACCTTCGGCGCCGGCGCGGCGCCGCTGGCCTGCGCCCACAGCGGCGGTGCCAGCACGAGGCCCGCCGCCATGGCCACTGCTGCGGCCAGCGTTCGGAGGACAGTGTTCATCGGCATGAGGCAAGCCCCGGCAAAACGCGAAGTCTAGGCGGCCACGGGCACGGCCCCGGCTCGCATTCACCCGTATCCCGGGGGGGAAACCACCGGCCGAAGCGGGCAGGGGGCCCCCCTACACTCGCGCATCCCAAATTCAGGACGCCCCGCCACGAGCCGCGGCGTCCGCCGGAGCCCCCGTTCGATGGCCGCCTACCTGATACGCCGCCTCTGGCAGATGATCCCCACGCTGATCGGCGTGGTGCTGCTGGTGTTTTTCCTCTTCAAGTATTTCGGCGGCGACCCCGCCGAGGTGCTGGGCGGCCTGAACGCCAGCGCCGAGCAGATCAAGGCCATCCGCCAGACGCTGGGCCTGGACGAGCCGGTCTGGTACCAGCTGTGGCTCTTCGTCAAGCAGATCGTCACCTTCGACTGGGGCAAGAGCTGGGCCACGAACGAGGCGGTGAGCAACCTCTTCGCCACCCGCCTGCCGGCCACGCTGACGGTGATGATCCCGATCCTGATCCTCGACGTGCTGCTGGCGCTGCCCATCGCGATGTGGGTGGCCTACCGCCGCGGCAGCCTGACCGACCGTGCGCTGATGGTCGTCACCACGGTGGCGCTGTCAATCAGCTTTCTGGTCTACGTGATCCTCGGCCAGTACCTCTTCGGCTTCCAGCTCGGTTGGTTCCCGGTGCAGGGCTGGAGCGACAGCGTCTGGACCAACCTGGCCGTCTACACACCGCTGCCGGTGCTGCTGGCGGTGATGGTGGGCCTGGCGCCGCAGACGCGGCTTTACCGCAGCTTCCTGCTGGACGAGCTGGGCCAGGACTACGTGCGCACCGCGCGCGCCAAGGGCATGACCGAAGGCGTGGTGCTGTTCAGGCACGTCCTGCGCAACGCGATGATCCCCATCCTGACCAACATCGGCCTGCAGCTGCCCGGCATCTTCGTCGACAGCTTCCTGATCGAGGTCTTCTTCTCCATTCCGGGCCTGGGCCGTGAGGTGCTGCTGGCGGTGAACCGCAGCGACTTCCCGGTCATCCAGGCCGTGACCATCTACCTGGCCGTGCTGACGATGTTCATCAACCTGCTCACCGACCTGGCCTACAAGGTGGCCGACCCCAGGGTGGTGCTCAAATGAGCGCCGTCCTTCCCGCCGATGGCGCGCTGGCCGACGCGCTGCAGAAGAGCGAAGGCGTCTGGCACGCCGCCTGGCGCCGTTTCAAGGCCGACCGCGTGGGACTGGTGTCGCTGGTGGTGGTGCTGGGCTTCATCGTGCTCATCGTGCTGTCGGCGCTGGGCCTGGTGGCCAGCCAGTGGCAGAACGAAGTGGGCGTGGCCAATGCACCGCCCACCTTCATGGGCCCGGCGGTGCCGCAGTCCACCACCGCCATCGAGGTACCCACAGGCCCCAACGTGGACCTGTCGGAGGTGGATCCGCTGGCGCCGCGCTACAAGGAATGGGACGAGCGCGCCAAGGAATTCGCCACCGCCGAAACCGTGAAAGCCGAGACGCTGCCCTTCGGCGGCGACCGCCTGGGCCGCGACGTGCTGGCCAAGGCGGTGAAGGGCACCGAGATCTCGGTCTTCGTGGGCGTGGCGGCGGCCTTGTGCGCCACCCTCATCGGCACCGGCCTGGGCGCCTTCGGCGGCTTCTTCGGCGGCAAGGTGAGCGATTTCCTGGAGTGGGTCTACAACGTCTTCGAGAGCATCCCCAATATCCTGCTCATCTTCGCCTTTGCCGCGGTGGTGGGGCGCGGCGTGGAAAGCGTGGTCGTGATCCTGGCGCTGACCGGCTGGACCGGCATGTACCGCCAGGTGCGCGCCGAATTCATCAAGCACCGAAGCCGCGAATATGTGCGCTCGGCCGAGGCCATCGGCGCCAGCGTGGGCAGCCGCATGTTCCGCCACATCCTGCCCAACGTGAGCCACGTCATCCTGGTGCGCATGAGCCTGCTGGCGGTGGGCTTCATCAAGGCCGAGGTGATCCTGTCCTACCTGGGCCTGGGCGTGCGCGTGGACCAGGTCTCGTGGGGCACCATGCTGGCCGAGGCGCAGAGCGAGCTGATCCTGGGCCACTGGTGGCAGCTGGCTGCGGCCACGCTCTTCATGGCCGTCTTCGTGACCGCGTTCTCGCTCATGGCCGACGCCTGGCGCGACGCGCTCGATCCCAAGCTGCGCGGGCTGGAGTGAACATGAAGCCCCCCAAGCTCACTTCGTTCGCTACCCCCCGAGGGGGCTGGCCTCCCTTGGGACGGCCCGGCGGGAGGCCCCTCATGCTGCTGAGCATCCAAGACCTGCACGTTGCCTTCCGCATGGGCAAGGGCGTGCGCGCCGAAGGCGTCAAGGGCGGCGCCGTCGACATCCCCGAGAACACCACCGTGGCGCTGGTGGGCGAATCGGGCTCGGGCAAGAGCGTCACCGCGATGTCGGTGCTGAACCTGCTGCCCGACAACGCCGAGCGCCAGGGCGCCATCGCGTTCCAGGGCCGCAATTTGCTAACCGCCAGCTTGAGCGAATTGCAGGGCTTGCGCGGGCGCGAGATCGCCTGCGTGTTCCAAGACCCGATGGGCTCGCTCAACCCGGTGTTCACCGTGGGCCAGCAGGTGGCCGAGCCGCTGCG
>Ga0154020_10003361_pt1 | contig 19257 bp, 11 predicted proteins | sample Klosneuvirus_201_FD_109709 | JGI IMG/M metagenome (GOLD analysis project Ga0154020, IMG submission 109709) | Active sludge microbial communities from wastewater, Klosterneuburg, Austria - Klosneuvirus_20160825_MG | ecosystem: Engineered > WWTP > Aerobic digester > Activated sludge | place... | reverse complement strand
GATCACATCTTCATCAATACATGACGGAGATTGACCTCCCCACGAACAGTTCACAACATCGATGCCATTTACGGCGCAATAGAGGATCGACTCATACCCATAGACGATGCCGGTGCTATTATCCGGCATTGTGCGAAGCGGGAAGATCCGACAGTTTCGTGCGATACCTGCGATGCCAACGTTGTTGTCAACAGCAGCTCCGCAGATACCTCCTACACCTGTGCCGTGACTGTTATTTGGATTGAAGGTGTTCCCAAAGGTGCTGTCACCGGGCGATGCACAGAAATTGTACCCTTGTTTATCATCAACATATCCGTTGTTATCATCGTCAACACCGTTGTTCGCCACCTCACCAGCCCGATCAAAGAGGACACTTGCAAGGTCTTCGTGTTCCTGACGCAGACCACTATCGCTGATGCCGATCACAACCGTGTCGGATCCTGATTCAATGTCCCATGCATCGAAGACATTGATCGTGCGAAGCAGCGCTTGTTTATCGCGTTGCGGATCATTCGGTTCGCCGGTAAGCTCCATCACGCACCAAGGAGCAGCACACTCGATAGGACCACACCCAACACGCAGCATGCCGATAAACCGCTCTGGGGGAATCGTTGCGGCATCGTACTGCACCACATAGGAACGCAGCAGCCGCTCCTCGATCTGCAGTGCACGCGCATAGTCTTTTGCTGTTGTGCGTGTGGAGCGATCCATCACATCACGATACGTGAGCGAGTGTTCAATGGGGAGGAGGGGGCGCACCACTCGCAGTCCCATGGACGCAAATACAGTCTGAGCCGTACTCGCTGCCTCAGCGATGAGACGCACCTTCAGCATACCGGCAACTACGGGCTGCGGTCGACCGGGCGGCTCGGCAGGCAGGTACGTCATCTGCGCTACACAAACGTGGGCAACAACAGTCCAGACAATGACAAGGGTGAGTAGCCGCATCTTAATGCATCACCAGAAGTGTTCGCACCATCATTGAGCGATCGGTCTTTATGACCGCTGAATAGGTTCCTGAAGGGATCAATGTAACGTTGAGAACGGCATTCATCTCGCCCCCTACTTCAACTGACAGCACGGTCCTGCCTGTGATATCCGTGAGCTCGATGGAATTCATTGGAACCGTGTTCACAAAGGTCACATTCTCTGTTGCAGGATTTGGCATCACGAGCAACGCGGCCTGGTTGTTGCTCTCCGAAACACTATTCGGTGAGGTCAGCGTCTCGCGAACCACTCTTGCAGCATCTGCCTCCGTTGCCCCAACACCGATCACCACGATGTAGGTGTGGAAGTCTTGGCTCGCCATCGATCCCGGGAAACGCATTCCGATCACGCTGCAGAGATCACCGCTGGCTGTGGTCTGGATATCTTTTCCGCCTTGCAGCAGCGTGGTGATATCAGCATCGGAGAGTCCGTCACTATCGTCGATCCGTTCGCTGTAGAGCATTGCCGCGGATTGGGCGATGGCGCTGGACGTGCTGCTGTATACGGCTTGACAGATCGCAAGAGGGTAACTCACACGTGTGAACATCTGCGCTGCGGCATTCTGCCCTAGGAGATTGGCCGGGATGGCCTCTGGCGCCAGCCTCGAAAGATTGCTCGCACCGCCGGACCCGATATCCCAATCCAGGAAATACCCGGAAGACACATTGGTGAGAGCCGTGCCTGCTACATTCTGCACACGAACACTGAAGACTGTGGCAGCCACGTCGAATCCCGGGAACGTACATTTCTGGGAAACGTTCATTCCTATCCTGCGAGATCCTGCATTCTCATCTGTCATGATATTGGTGTTCTGCTGCGGGGCACTGAATGGCTTTACCGTGCTGAAGTCTGATTCATACGGTTCACTGTCCTTGTAGCCGGAAATGGCTCTACTGTCTCCTTCAGAGAGAATGAAGCCGCTCGGGGAGATAAACGTGTAGCCTTGTTTCCAGCCGAAACCCGATCCTTGACGAGTGGTAAGGATCGAATTATAACCAACGGTACCATTGTCGCCCATTGAGTACACAAGCTGCCCATTTTCAAACTGGGCCATAAAGGCAGGTTTGTTGAGGTACCATAACGCTCGGTCTACGTAGTCTCCATTCGTAATATCGAGCGTGAAGATCAGTGGGCGATCCGGACTGATCACGTCGATGATCAAGATGAAGTCTGCGGTCCGTTTTGTCTCCCCCGTTGCCATTGAACCCACTGTTGAAACATCCTGCAGAAAGCGAATCGTCCAGCCGTTCTCTTCAGCGATGGAAAGCTTTGTGGTAAGATCTGCAACCGGTCCGAGATCATTCACGAGGTCGAATGCCACGTAGAGAGTATCACCAACAAAGAAGCGATCTGCACTTCTGCCGTTCGACCGTTTCGTGATGGTTCGCGAAATGCGCACCGCGGGGATCGACATTGGGGCCGTCTGAACGGCTTTCAGCATGTTCATTCTGCCAAAGAGGACCTGTGCATAGTTCACATTTTTCGCAGAGATGTCATCTGCGGTTCGTCGGATCAGCGCTGCCGTCTGAGCAGCCGAAAGCTGAGGATACTTCCCGCGGACAAGTCCGGCTAGACCCGTCACCATCGGAGCAGCAAACGAGGTACCGCTGATCCCATTTGACGTATATCCGCCGCCAACTTCGGTGGTATATGCACCATTTCCCGGCGCCATCACGTCAGCATTGAGACCGAGACCGGAGCTGAACTCCACATTGTCAAAGCGGTCGGTTTCGCCAACACCCATCACTCCTTCGTAGGCTGCCGGATAGTTCAATTCGCGCCAACCTGATCCGCTGAATCCATCCCCGTGGTTTCCTGCGGATGCCACAATCAGAACGTCGTTCGCGGTGCAGTAGTCGATCACGGATTGATCAACGGCAGATGCCGGCTTTACGACGCCCCAACTGGTGTTGACAACCTTGAATTTTCGTTGTGCCGCATAGATCAGTGACTGATAGCCGTAGATGATACCTGTTGAATTGCGCATTCCAGCTTTCATCGGAAAGAACCTTGTGCGGAACCCTGTGCCGATGATGCCAATACTATTGTTGGTGGCGGCTGATGCGAGGCCTGCAACCTTGGTGCCATGACCGGCATTCGACGTATTGAAGGTGTTGCCTGGGGATGTCCCATCCAGGGCACTTGTCAGATTGCATCCGAGGTAATCATCTACGTAGCCGTTCTGATCGTCATCTACTGAATTGTCAGGGATCTCAGCTGTATTGGGTGCAATGTTCGGAGCTAGGTCCTCATGGATCTGTGAGACTCCGTCATCACTGATACCGATCACGATGTTGGCGTTACCTTCATAGACAGCCCAGGCCTCTAGAGCCTTGATCACGGAAAGGTACTGTTGGTTGGTTGTTTCAGGGTCATTGGGTGCGGCAAATACATCTGCCACATACCACGGTTCGGCCAATTCTACAACATCACTGTATTTGGAGAGCAAGAGACTCACCGCGGCCATTGGGTGACGTCCACCTTCAAGTACGAGGGTGAACGTTCTCGTAAGTTTTTCTTCGGCATTGTAGAGAGCAGCGTTTTGCGGAGATGTTTTCAACAGCTGCTGGACATCCCTACCCAGTGGTTGGAAATAGACCGTTCTTTCCGGCGCCAGATATTGACCATCTACCTTGAATCCTTGGGGGAGAATGGCCGAAACTTCGTTCACAGAGCGTAGCTGGCGCATGCGTACGATGATGTGGTTGGCCCGGATCTTCAGATCTCTGCCGTTCCATGGGATGGTGAGCTGCGATTCGGAGAACTGAGCAAGGGCAGGAACCACGCCGTAAACGGCAAGTCCGATGATAACGTGGACAAGTAGATGCCTCATGAGTTTGCCCATGGCGGTCCTATTTCGCAGTTTGGATGGTTGCATCACAGAAGACTATGTCAGAAGAACAACGTTACATCGTTACAGCTCGGAAATGGCGTCCACTTCGGTTTTCCGACGTGGTTGGTCAGGAGCACATCACCACAACCCTCAAGAACGCGATTGGAACGGGGCGCATCCATCATGCATACCTCTTTACCGGACCGCGTGGAGTTGGCAAGACCACTTGTGCCCGGATCCTTGCTCGCGCGCTGAACTGTACCAATAGCGTCGACCACGAACCGTGCAATGCCTGTCAGTCCTGTACGGACATGCTCGATGGCCGAAGTGTGGACATCATTGAGATCGACGGGGCATCGAACAATTCGGTGGATGACGTTCGCAAACTACGCGACAACGCGAAATACGCGCCGATGTCGGGCAGATACAAGATGTACATCATCGACGAAGTACACATGCTGTCCACGGCCGCGTTCAATGCGCTTCTCAAGACGTTGGAAGAGCCCCCTGAACACCTCATCTTCGTTTTTGCGACCACTGAGATCCATAAGGTACCGGCCACCATCCTGAGTCGATGCCAACGTTTTGACTTCCGCCGGATGGAAATCGAGACCATAACAGGTCATCTTCGACATATCGCCGAAGCTGAAGGGATCAACGTTGACGAGGCATCGCTTGTTTCCGTAGCCAAAAAGGCCGACGGGTCGATGCGAGATTCACAGTCCATCTTTGACCAGGTGGTGTCCTTCTGTGGGAAGACGATCACGATCGCCGATGTGAGTGCCGCCCTCCATCTCATTGATCTTGACTTCTTCTTTTCTCTGAGTGAGGCTGTACGTCTTCACGATGTGCCCAAAATGTTCTATCTGGCACGGCAGGTGGTACAGAGGGGCTACGATCTGCAAGAGTGTTTGATCGGACTACTCGAGCACTTCCGCAACATTCTCACCGTGATCACAACCCAGGGTACGGGTCTTATCGAAGAATCTGCCTCAGACCTAGCCCGGTATTCGGAAGAGGCCGCGCTGTTCACACAAGCCGATGTGCTCCGGATCATGACGTTCATCACGCAGGGAGAGGCTGTCCTGCGTCAGAACCCGCCGCAGCCACGTGTTCGTTTTGAATTCACGCTTGTGCAGCTGGCTTCCATGGATTCAGCGGTTGACCTCGGTAAGGTCTTAGCCCAATTGGGATCGGCTGGACCTTCTGCGCCTCGTCCGGCAGCACCACCGTCTTCGCTGCCAAGTACGGCATCGCAAAGTATTGTAGGGGGCGTGGCAGCTGCTCAGCCCCTTCCCATACGGATCGGGAACCCGGTGGTGGTGCGATCACATCAAGCGCCTGTGAATTCGATGTCGTCCGGTAATCTGGCCAAGCGTTGGAACGACGTTCTGGAATCTCTTCCCGAGCATCTGACCTTTGTGAAGTCATCTGTGAAGCAAAACATGCTCACCGTAGACTTTACGGATGTAGGCATCGTTCTTCGACCGCTGGCCGAGATCGTCCATCATCGTTTGGAAGATAAACTTGCCGCGTTAAAGGCTCATCTTGTTGCAACCTACGGAGTTGCACTTGGCGTACAACTCGTAAAGCCGCGCGGTGTAGATCGTGGTTCTCAGGCCAACGATAACGTAGCCACTCCTTCGTCTTCGTCGGCAACTCCGGCAACAGACGAAGATCTGCTGCCAATAGAACGCACGCTCATCGAACTCTTCAAAGCACGCAGGGCATCAACGCCCGGGAACTGAACACATGGCACTCGCAGAAGGAACAAAGGCACCCTCATTCAAGGGGGCGACGGACAGCAATGGGTCATTCGCAACTAAGGATCTGAAGGGGCTCTGGACGGTTTTGTATTTCTATCCCAAAGATGATACAACTGCCTGTACGGCCGAAGCATGTGATTTTCGTGATTCCATGAAGCGTCTTACACGAATTGGAGTTCAGGTAGTAGGGGTTAGCCCGGACGCTATTCCTACCCACGAAAAGTTCAAAAAAAAATATGACCTTACGTTTCCGCTTCTTTCTGACCCCGATCATTCGATCTGCGAGGCATTCGACGTGTGGAAGGAGAAGTCCATGTATGGTAGAACGTACATGGGCGTGATCCGCTCTACCTACCTCATCGATCCAAAGGGCATCATCGCTGCCGTGTTCGACAAGGTGAAGGTAAAGGGGCATGTTGATGCAGTGATCTCAGCGCTAAAGGAGCTCGGAGCGTGATCGATACACACTCGCATATCGATGCAGATGCATTTGATGAGGATCGCGATGCGATGCTCCGCCGCGCCCATGATTCTGGTGTTGAGATGATCGTTGTACCGGACATTCAGCCATCGAGACGGGCAAAGCTCAAGGATATCGTTGATTCGTATCCCTTTCTCGTGCGTGGCGTAGGCATTCATCCGCACCATGCGGGCGAGTGTACTGAAGAAGATCTGGTCAACCTAGAAGCACAATGCACCGAACCCAAGGTTGTGGCCATCGGCGAGATCGGCCTGGACTACTACTATGACTTCTGCAGTCCCGACGTTCAGAAGTCGTACTTTCGCGAGCAGATCCGCATCGCGAAACGGCACGATCTGCCCATTATCGTGCATAATCGCGAGTCGGATCAGGACGTTCTCAACATCATTGAGGAAGAGCAGGACGGAACTCTACGGGGTGTTCTCCACTGTTTCTCAAGTGATGTCTCGGTCCTTGAACGGGCACTTTCCTTGAACATGCACATCTCGTTCACTGGGAACATCACGTTCAAGAAATCTACACTCAACGAAGTGGTACAACGTGTACCGATCGACCGGGTGATGATCGAGACTGACGCCCCGTACATGACCCCTGTGCCGCATCGAGGCACCAGAAATGAACCATTCTACGTCCGCCTTGTAGCGGAGAAACTAGCGGAGATCAAAGGTATGTCCCTGAAGGAAGTGCTGACCACAACAACATCAACGGCGCGGCGGTTCTTTGCCTTGATGGCCGTTCTCCTTCTGTGGTCGATGACCGCATCGGCGCAGCCCAAGAAGCCGATCGACGAAGAGTACGAGAATGACACGGATTGGGAGATCGCTCTTGAGAACTATGAGATCGACTCGATAGGGTGGTCCAAATTCGTCAAGCCACGTAGCTTTGGTTTTGGCTTCACGATCGGTTCGAACACCGTTGTTGAGCAACAGACCTACACACAGCGATACTATCGTGCTATTCAAGGAACAACAACACCTCAGAGCTGGGTAACCTTCCCCCAAGACAGCGGTCCATCTCGTTCCTTTTCCTACGACGGACTTCTCAGCTTTGGCGGCACGGCGATGTATCAAGCAACGGACCGTATCCTTCTCGAAGCCACCTACATTTATACAAAGAATGTTGGTGATCGTGAGCTCTATGGCCTGCCCCCTATTGTAACGAACATCATTGAAGGGTCGTTCCTGTATACGCTCAACCCGTATAACAAGGTAAACTTCGTACCGCAAGCCGGTGCTACGTTTGCGGCTCAAAGTGACGGCAATGTTTCTAGCACTCAAATTGGTGTGAACGTAGGCATGGGCATCGGAGTGAACATCCCTACACCTATCGGCCTCTTCTACCCGATGATCAACGTTCGCTTCAATTTCATGCTTGGAACCAGTCGCGATGTGATCATCGGTACCTATCCTGTGATCGAGGGCGAGGACGCTACATATACAGTCGAGGATCCGAACAGCCCCGGCGTATTGCTACATTACAACCCAGAGAATCCGTCTCAATATTCGGTGGATAAGGCAGACGTTACAACGATCTACTCAATCCCGCGACTATCGATCATGTTCTTCCCGCAATTCTAGCGCAAGATGTCCATCATCCTCTCGGGCACTGCCTTGTCTACGGATCTTGCAACGATCCGGAATAGCGCTGCACCGATAGACGTGTTTCGAGCCGCCGTTCATCGCATCGGTCTTCACCTTGCCGTAGAAACGTCTAGGCACCTGCCCGCAAAGGAGATCACGGTTACGACGCCGATCGAAGAGACACAATGCAATGTGATCGACGGTTCTGTGGTGATCGTGCCCATCCTTCGAGCGGGCCTCGGTCTTCTCGATCCGTTCCTTACGATCTGTCCGGATGCCTCTGTTGGATTCATTGGTCTCAAGCGAAACGAGGAGACTCTGGCACCTGCGGAATACTACAGGAATCTGCCGCCTTCGGACCAGTCTACCACCTTCATCGTCATCGACCCAATGCTTGCCACGGGCGGGAGCATGACGGCTACCTTGACACTCCTTCGGCAACTGCCGCACCAACGCATCATTGCGGCCTGCCTCATAGCGGCGCCGGAAGGCATCAAGCGCATCCAAGACGACCATCCGGATGTGCTGCTCGTATCCGCAGCCCTGGACCGCGAGCTCAACGCCGTGGGATACATCATGCCGGGCCTTGGAGATGCCGGCGACAGACTTTTCGGCACACTCTGACAAAAGTCAGTGTCGAAAATCTCAAACCTTATTATGTTACTGGCAGTTCATTCATCTAGTACGATCTTCCACTTGGAAGGAGGCCGATATGACAACAATATTTCGTTTTGGCAAGCATGTGGTGCCATTCACAGACATCCACGACATCAATGTGGAATACAAGTACCACGATATGGAGGTCTACGTTGATCTCGAATTGAACGGTGGCGCACAGCTTAGCCTCAACCTGCCGGACTCTTTGACCTTCATGGAACAATTCCTGAAGAAGATCCGCGAGGAAAAGAACATTCAAGTGCCTGCGTAAGGCATCTCGCGTTGGTACATTTGCACCGCATTCACTAGTCGATCGATATCCGATGATGTAGTGTGGGCGTGAGTGCTACAACGAAGGATCGGACGGCCAAGCCATCGATGGACAACAACCTCGATGGCTTGTTCTGCATACAGCCATTGTTTCATGTGATCCGTGTCTGTTGAATGCGGAAGCAGGACGGCTGCCATCTGCAGCTGAGGATCCTGCCCATCTGCGCATAGTGGTTCGATCCCGTTGATGGCTATCAAGCCTTGCATCGCCATCTGCGCCAGCGCGCGACCATGCCTCTGAACGTCATGCCACTGCTGCTGCCTCATCCATTCTATCGCGAATGGAACACTAAGGAAGGGGCTCACATCTCGCGTACCGAGATATTCATGCTCATCCACAAAAGCGCCATCACCGGCCGTTGGGATCTCATTCCCCCAGCTTACAATTAGCGGCGGTATCAAAGGTTGCAGATCGGGTGAGACCCATAAGAACGCAGATCCCTTTGGTGTACACATCCATTTGTGACAATTGGCTGTGTAGATATCTGCATGTAGGGTTGACAGGTCAAGCGGGATGTGTCCGGGTGCATGCGACCCGTCCACTACGGTTCGTATTCCGGCTTCGCGCGCGCGCGCGCAGAGGACCTCTACCGGTATGCGTACTGCCGTTGGAGAGGTGATATGGCTGAGAAAGAGAACCTTGGTACGAGGCGTCACCATACTCCATATCAGCTCCGCGATCTCTTCGGAACTCGGAACCGGAAACGGTATCTCGGCACGCACATATCGTACCCCTTTTGATACACAGTACTGCTTCCAAGCGCGATCACATGCACCGTACTCATGATCGGTTGTCAATATCTCGTCACCAGGTTGCAGTATGTTGCCAAATGCGTGAGCCGCGACATTCACACCGAAGGTTGAATTCGTGATGAACACAAGATCTTCGGGCTGCGCACCTATGTAATCCGCAAGCGCCTCGCGCGACGTTCGCATCAGTCCCGTGAGTTCACGGAAGAACAGAACGGGTTCACGTTCAAGTCTTTCGATCCATTTCCGTTGCTCATCAAGGATGACACGCGGGCATGCCCCGAACGATCCATGATTCAGAAACACGATATCGTCGCGAAGCAAGAAGTCCGAGTGCGAAAGCATGAGATCCCTATCGAATGATAGCACGCACACTTCGGTTGGATACACGATCCATCGGAGTGGTATTGGCTTCTGCCGTGGTGCAGATGGTAGTGATGAACACATCTTGCTCTCGAACACCGAGGAGTTCAACCGCTGCACGCGCTCTGCGCTGAACAAGATCGGCATTGTAGTCAGCAAGGCCACAGTTGTCGGCACTTGCGAGCAAGGAGACCTTCTTGCCATCCTTCAGTGCCTTACGCACCTCAGCCACACCGTCAGTATTCGTGGTGATGAACGTTGTGCCGTCGAATGCAAAATGACCGAGGAGGATCGGTTCACCTTCGAGACGTTGCGGAGTGACCGTTGTTCGGACCTCCGAGCGCGACTTCACGCGTGGTGCAATGATGACCACATCGTTGGACGACGCGATCCGTCCGGTTGTGTCCTTCGCAGTTCCCTGCGCTTCAAGGACCTCTGTCTGGCCTTCAGTAAGGAGCAGTCGCTGTGGAAGGACCACAGAATACACCGGACCTGAACCCTGAACGGAGAGATCGGTTCCTGCAAACCGGGCTCGGAGCTGCGTTGCGCAAGGTCCGGCTTCACACGTAACGAGGTGGGCAACCGGCAGGATGATATCCGAAGCAGACCTTGTGGTGTCTCGCTGGATCACCGGGATCACCATCGCACGATCATTGATAAGGAAGGAGACCGATCGTTGTTCGTCGAGCAGCTCAGGATACTTCGCTTCCGTTGCTCGTTCCGTGCGCACCGTCATTCTTGCATCGATCAAGCCAAGCTCTCGAACAACCCATGAAACACGCTCGCGGGCCAACGGTGCTGCCTCGTCAGAGGCAGACGAGCCGATGATCGTGATGCGATCATTCGGATGGCTCTGCATGTATGATCGCACGGCCGTAAGAACATTCTGTTGGTACATCCCGAGCTGAGAGCTCGAGGCAACAGGTATCGTACTGTTCTTCTCAAAGAAGAGCACAGGTGCTGCTTCATAACTCACGGTAGCTACTACCTCGTTGATAGCAGCAACATCGATGGTATCGCCCTGGGCTGATCTTCCCTCAATGCGTACCTGTGATCGCAGTTCTGCTATGACCGGAGGAGGAGGTGGTGGTGGTGGCGGTTCCGGGGCAGGCGGTGGCGGAGGAGGTGGTGGTGGCTCTGATTTCGGCAACCGATACTGCACAGTTGCACCGCCTCTGAAAGTGCTGATCGTCCACGGAACGGACGAGACAACATTCGTAAGGCCAAGCTGATAGCGGATCTCCGGGGATACTGTGAGACCGTCACCGAGGTTGATCTCGTATGACAGTCCAAGAACGATCCCTGCGTACAAACCGGACGCATCCGGAAGAGCCCCTTCCGAGATATTGCGCTCACGCGACCCATTCTCAAACGTATACCCTGGGTCGGATGGCGATGTCAGTGCTTGCTTCTGAGCATAGGATGCACCCAACGGAATACCCGCCAACACTCCGATATGGGCACTCAGCGGGATCGAAGGTAGTATGGGAAGGGAGACATAGGGTTCAATTCCGATCACGCCGTACGATGCATCGAGCTCGTGCTCAACCAGACCTTGGGTCACCGTTGATCCGTTGATGATGTTTCCTACGAACTCGGACTCTGTGAAGGTACCAGAGAGCATTTGATACGACGCCGCGATTCCGACGTACATAGGCCTATCGAACAGTCCGGCAGAGAGCTGTGTTTCGATCCCTGCATTGATCGTGAGGCCGAAGCCACTTCCCGACGAAAAAGACACACAACAGTTCGGTACAACCGGCAATGCAGAAAAATCACCGCTGTGCATATTCATACCAGCAAAGGCACCACCGAAGAGTCGCAAGGATGTTCTGCCGGTATCTGCAGTCTGAGCCGCAGTAGTTCCAGAACCGATAACGAGAGCACTGATCAAGGCGCACGTGCAAAGAAGAGGACGTACGCTCATCGGATAACGACCACTGATGATGATGTAATATTCGTACCAACATGAAGGAGGATCATGTGGACGCCAGGAGGTAGATCGTGGGTGTCGATCATCAGATCCGTTGTACCGCGAGTCAGCTGTACTTGACGCGCACGATGAACAACACCTTGTTGATCACTCAATGTGAATGTTGCTAAACCATCGAGATCCGTAACAACCGTTACCCGAACATCATCTGATGCCGGCTGTGGAGAGACCGATGTGATGGCCAAAGCGCTCGGATGAAGGATATGTCGGTTCGGGTCGGGATTGAGGATCCTGAGGAGCCCCTTTTCATAGGTCATGGAAACGGCGGAACCGTAGGCAATGGCCGTTGAGTCAAATGTGAGTTCCGAAGAATCGATCTCCGCAAGTCCGGCCGGGCCTACCAAACGAGCTATCTCTTGCGTACGCGAATACGACCCTGTTACGCGGAACCGTATGTGACGAAGTCCGCCAATGATATCCTGAGAAACGATCTCTGTGGGTCCCAGATCACTGTTGATCGAACGGGCGATGAACAGTCTGGGATTCACCTGCATCGTTCCCTCGAAGGTTCGCTGTCCATTGTACGTAATGCTCTCTACAGTTGTGGCTGTTATCGGTATCACGACGTCACCGCGCGGATCGGCACTCACCGTTGGGGCCGTGATCGTTGATGATCCTGTATACGCCGCGAGTTTGATGTTCAAGGACGAGGCACATGGAGTAAATGCCAATGCCAACGCATCGTTCACACCGATCACTCCACCATCATATCGTACACGCAGGACGATCGAATCATTCCCTCTGATCGTGATCGGAACAGGTGTGAGAAGTGTGAAAGGGGCTCCTGCATTGACCACAGCAGATCCGAGCACTACATCATTCGATGAGCGGTTCGCGAGAACAACATCGCGTTCGGTGATCTCAGGAATAAAGGCGAGTACCGGGTGCGACAGAGCGATGTCTGCACCGGAACCATATCCTGTTACGCGAATGCTTCGTGTTACACTGATCTGACCGGCATACGTGATCACTACCTCGTCTGTATCTCTCCCTGCCGTTCTTGGAACGAACAGGATCTCCACGTTCAGCGTAGCACCGCTTGCAAGGGTAGCACCCGGTGTATAGCCACGAACTCTGAACTGCGAAGCAACACCCTTTCGCATTGCAATACCATCGATCGTAACTCCGATCGGATCATTATTGCGAACAAGCGGAACGGAGCGGACAGATGTGTCTCCAACACAGATGTTTCCGAAGTCCGTCATGTCACCGCCAAGCGTCAGATCACGATCAATGGAACGCACAATCACCGGCACAGCGAAGCGAACGCTGCATGCAGAAAGGATCAGCGAATCAACCAGGAGCCCCGTATCTCGTGGCATCGCTGTGAATCGGACGCTGAGGCACTGTCCCGGCGGGAGTGTGTCATTGGCGATCGTTTCGTTGAGTGTGAGCCAGGAACCTGCAAAGAGCACTCCGCTTTCGAAAACTGCTGGAACAATCCCGTTGTTGCAGATGGTTGCTGTTACTGTGGTATCGAGGTTGGTTCCGATGTATCTGGTACCCATGGTGATGGTCACAGAGGAAAGATCCAACGGAAGGATACGGAAGACTCCGTCGCTCATATCATTCTCCGGGGTGATGATACGGCGGAGAAGAAGATTGTCTTGTTTGTCTACTGAGCATGAAGCCAGTGTCGAACCGTCCGGACCGTATTCGATGTCGGTCATGATATCTCCATGACCTGGCATGTTTGCGATCGGGCCGGCCATGGTGCGGTTGAGGATGTCGTACTGCTGCACCTGCGGCTGACCGGCAAATCCAAGGGTTAAGAAGGTCTCACTTGGATTGAACGTAAGGCCTACCGAATTGCTTCCTTCACGATAGACGACACGAATGAGCGTCTCAGCTTGCGTGTCATAGATCATCGTACGTTGCTCTTGCGGATTGTTGCCTGCTCCCGGATTGGCGATCCCGGCTAGTGCGATCAGGCGTGTGGTCCGCGAAAGGCCAACGAAATTCGGAGCCGGACCGCCGGCGTTTGGCAGATCAGTAGCATAGCGGGAGATCTCGTTCTTTGTACTCGGGTCTATCCGTACGACCATTCCATCGATCTGAGCAACCGTAAGAACGTTGTCTGCCAGCTTTGCGGCGGCGGATGGTGACGAGAGAAGGATAGGAGCCTGCTCTATAAGTGTAGCCGCATCATAGACACGGATACGTCCGCCCATGGTTCCAACGGCAAAGGCACTCAAACCAAGACTATCAGTACCTATCTCGATCACATTTGGCAGATCAACATCCATTCGAGCATCTGGACTTGTGTTCCCGAGGGTGAAATGTTGGAGCTGGTCTTTAGCCGGACTTTGCCGATCGATCACGGCAAGGATGTTGCGTGATCGTCCCACGAATGCGAGTCCGGAGATCTTTGTTGCCGGTGCAACAACTCCATCTGCAACGTAGGTGTTCACGATCGTTGATGAAACGATATCCCATTCAGCGATAGTACCATCCGCATAGGCAACGGCGAGGAACCGTCCGTTGGCACTGAAGGCAAGGTTCGTAGCTGATTGAGCCAGACCGCGAAGCCAGCGAGCACCGGAAGCCCCTTGCTTCTGATAAACGCGGATCCGTGCACTGTCTGAATATTCAGATGGGATCCGCCATACGATCACGGAGTCGAGAGTTGAGTCAATGAACTTCCAGGACCTGCCGTTGTCCGTTGTGTATTCTGCGTGTGTATGGAATCCTTGAATGGCTCCGGTCCATCGAATGTTCACACTCTGACACGGTGTTAGGTTCTCTCCGCCATTCGGTGAAGTAACCTGAAGCACAGTGGTTGCTTTGTATGACGGTGCATTGGCGAACACCATCACGTCGAAACGTGCGCCACCTTCATATACAACCGTTAGCACGTCGCTGATCGGTCCCGTGGCCTTCGGCGAACAATACAGATCGAATCGATAGTCACCTCCTGCCTCCACGGAGACGGGAGGGGGCTTTGTACCATACGAACCCTTCCAGACGATCCGGAAGTTGTTCGTTTTTGTCATGATCGTATCAATGCGAAGATTCCGTTCGTTGCCATTTGCTGCACGTGTTGCTTCAAAGGCCCGCACATTGAGTTTGCGCATGGAGTCAACGCCCACAGGTACATCGCCGAAATCGATATACAGCGGCACGCGTTTAAACGAACTGTCCATCACGAATACCGACCCGCCACGATCCGGAGCAAGGTTCCACGTTACGGGCAATGATCCTACGTCCCCATTGTTTACGGCGTAGAGAAAAATGCCGCCACTTACCGTAGTTGGAATGGAATTGAGAACAGGGTTGAATTGCGATGTTGCGTATTCGGCGATATAGGTTCCGTTGCTCTCTTCAATGAGCTTTGAGACACCTTTGTAGGCATTTACTTCCAGGATGTAGACATCTGTGGAACGCAAGGTTACAGGTTGCCCGGCTCTGGTGGCACGGAACCTAACGCGAAGCACAGGATACTCGGAAGCGTCTATGAACGACCCAACACCAGGGATCGAAACACCGGTAAGTGTAAGCTGTGCAACAACTTCTTGCCTTGCAAAAGCGAAGAGACCCGCCAGAAGGCAGGCCAGAAGAAGGTTGCGAGTAATGACGTTCGTTGTCGGTTGAGACATCAAATGGGCTTTCCTGTGAGCCGTAGAGACGCCGCAGCGCCCAATACTGTTACACGGTAAGGGGTTAGGACGTGACAAATCGAGCCAGGAATTCAACGACCACGGGGTCGGTAGAGGCCTGTAATTCGGGTACGGTTCCGGAGAACTGTACCACTCCACTGTCGAGCATGATCACGTGGTCTGCGATGTTGTAGACACTGAACATATCGTGGGTGATCACCACGGACGTCACATTCTGCGAATCCGCAACATATCCCAACAGGTCATCGATCTGCTGAGATGTAACGGGGTCGAGCCCGGTAGTGGGTTCATCATAGAAGATGTAGGTAGGCTGACCAACCAGCGCGCGCGCAACACCAACACGTTTCTTCATTCCGCCGGAGAGGTCGCTTGGCTTCTTTGTTGCAAGGATCCTGTACTCACGTTCAAAGGTCTCTGCATCCGTTGTGGATGGATCCGGCACAAGGCCAACTGCACTGAGGACACGACGTCCTTCAGCATCAAGCATGGACTCATCTGTTTCTCCATGTTCAACGAGACCGATGACCACGTTGTCGAAGACCGACATTGAGTCGAACAACGCAGCGGCTTGGAACACGTATCCGATACGCCGGCGCATCTCAAAGAGTTGATCCTTTGTGAGCTTGCTCACGTCATTCCCATCGATCGTCACCGTGCCGGCATCGGCATGCAAGAGGCCAACGATGTGTTTCAACAGAACACTCTTACCGCAGCCAGATCTACCGATGATACAGGTAGTCTTGCCGTTGGGGATCGTCATGTCTACGCCGCTAAGCACAACCTTCGATCCAAAAGCCTTCTTGATGCCACGTAGTTCGATCATGCTATCGGACGCTCCTTTGTTCGCGCACGGATCGCATCAAGCGTTCCTGTAGGAATGGCGTTGATAAGCTTGCGTGTGTAATCGTCCTTCGGAGCGTCGTACAATTCATTCGACGTGTCCATCTCCACGATCTTACCGGCATTCATCACTGCGATGCGGTCGCTGATGAACTTCACAACCGAGAGATCATGCGAGATGAAAATGTACGTCAGCTTGAATTCATCACGCAGATCAACAAGCAGATTGAGCACCTGCGCCTGCACCGACACGTCCAAAGCACTCACACTTTCGTCGCAGATCAAGAGCTTCGGTTTCAGTGCCAGTGCGCGGGCGATGCATATGCGCTGACGTTGCCCACCGGAAAATTCGTGCGGGTAATTCGAGAAGTGTCGAGGTAGAAGGTTCACCTTATCGAGAAGATAGAGGACGTGTTCCTTCCTCTCAGCATCATTGGCACCGATGTTATGGACAGACAGAACCTCCATGATGGCACTGCCAACACTCAATCGCGGGTTCAGCGAGGAATACGGATCCTGGAAGATGATCTGGAAGTCTTTACGCATGGACTTGAGGTCGGTGGAAGCAAGCGCTCGCACGTCTTTCCCATCGAACATCACACTTCCGCCCGTTGGCTCTACTAGACGCAATATCGCGCGTCCGGTGGTAGTCTTCCCACATCCGGATTCGCCAACGAGTCCCAGTGTTTCACCCGGCTTTACGTTGAAGGTGATGCCGTCCACTGCCTTTACATGTCCTGATGTGCGACCAAAGATCCCCGACTTGATCGGGAAGTAGACCTGGAGATCTTTTACATCGAGAAGGGGCTTCTCTGTTGCCAATGCAGCGTTGCGCGCGGCGATCTCCTCACGCGAGAACTCCAGTTCATGCACGAGCTGATCTACAGACTCTTGCGAACGAAGCGTGATCTCGCCAGTCTCCGATTCGTCCATGAAGTCGCGGACGGTTGGAAGGATCTTCAGTTTCTTATCGAGTCGAGGGCGGCACGCCAGGAGCCCCTTCGTATACGGGTGCTGAGGGTTCTCAAAAATCTCTTGCACTGTACCTGTCTCAACGATCTTTCCTTTGTACATCACGATCACATCATCGGCGATCTCAGCGATCACACCAAGGTCGTGCGTGATGAACATCATGGACATTCCATGCTGACGTTGGAGATTCCTCATGAGGTCGAGGATCGTAGCCTGCACGGTCACATCCAGCGCCGTTGTTGGCTCATCGGCGATCAGCAATGACGGATTGCACGACATCGCCATGGCGATCATCACGCGCTGCTTCTGTCCGCCGGAGAGTTGGTGCGGATACGATGTCATCATCGATTCCGGACGAGGAAGTTTCACTTCCTTCAACAGCTGCAGAGTGCGTTCGCGGGCCACGTCCTTGCTCACGTTCTGGTGCAGCCGAATGGCTTCGATGATCTGGTCGCCGCAGGTGAACACCGGATTGAGAGACGTCATCGGCTCCTGGAAGATCATCGCGATCTTGTTGCCGCGGTAGGTGCGCATCTTCTCTTCGGAGATCGTCAGCAGGTCGGTGACCAAACCGTCGTCCTCATGAAAGAGTGCCTTGCCACCCGTAATGCGTCCGGGAGGGGTTTGGATGAGCCGCATGACACTCAAGCTCGTTACCGATTTGCCTGAGCCGGACTCACCAACGATGCCTAGCGTGCGACCCTTGTGGACCGTGAAGGAGACATCATTCACCGCCTTGACGTCATAGATGTCAGAGCGGAATTCCGTTACGAGGTTGCGAACCTCAAGAAGTGGTGCCATAAGGGGTCAAAGATACCGAACCTCTGCATCCTAACGGTGGGCTAGAACGGCTCCGGCACTCCATTTCAGGTAGACCGTTGAGGCTATCCGTCCAATGGCCATGGAGATCGCGGCCGAAAGAGCCCCATTGAGCTGGGTGAATGCCACGAGCACCACCATGGTGAGGACTATGCCCCCTACTTCCAAGATGGTGGAAATGGTGACCTTAACGTTCTGGCGTGCCGTGATCAGCACGGACCGATACACCGAATAGGCAACGGCGATGGTTGGCAAAACGATGAGGATCATCGTGGGATAGGTGGCAAAATCAGCCAATTCCGGGCGGAGTCCATATGCCCCTTCATAGATCAGTCCGAGAAGGGGCGTAAAGGTGATACAGGCCAAAAGCACCGTCGTAACCAAAATGATGCGGTTACCAACGCTCCTCACAACATCGTAGTTCTGTTGTCGGTCCCCAATGAGTGCAATTCCCACCTCCTGATACGAAAACCCGAAGCTCCGGAAGAAGAAGACGAACGAATCCACAACGGGCAGGACAGCAAGGGATGCCAAGGGGTCTGGGGCGCGGCTCATAAAGAATGCTAACAGCGGTGTAACGGCAAAACCAATGGCCGACGTGGCAGCCAGAGGCAGCCAGAACCGCACGATCTCGGCATTCGTGAGTGCTACATGTGATGGGTCGGATGTACGTTCATACATCCGTAAAACATCGCTCACCATGTAGCGAGTTGCGGCCGCTTCGAAGATCACGCCAATGGTAAGGCTCAGCGTGCCAACAACGACACCAGAGAAGCCCCCTATCATCACGAGAACGACAGCGGAGACGAGCATTCCAATGAGACGAACCACCGTACCATAGGCCACCAATCTCGTCCGTCCGTTGCGTATCAACAATCCCTGATAGAACCGTCGGTACCCAATGGCAGCAGGCCACGGGATCATGCACACAAAACCCCAATACATGAGAGCGGCCACATCCGTAGGCAGATGGATCAGGTCGTAGGCCACCCTGTCATAGACCCACGGGATCGACACCAAGCACATACCAAGCGTTACCAGTGCGTTGATGCGGAGCGTAAAGGACTTCAACGCCATCACCGATGCTTTGTCGCGCGCCAATGCCACAGACGTGCTCAGCAGATGGATCACCGGCGACTCGATGAGCATGGCCAGCGCAACCGCTACGCCGTAGGCTGCCAGGTTGAGCTTGTCGAATGGAAGGCGCGCAACTACCGACGTGAGAATGGGGCCTTCGATAGCCATCATCATCCACGTCAAACTCAACGG
>Ga0154020_10003360_pt1 | contig 19257 bp, 16 predicted proteins | sample Klosneuvirus_201_FD_109709 | JGI IMG/M metagenome (GOLD analysis project Ga0154020, IMG submission 109709) | Active sludge microbial communities from wastewater, Klosterneuburg, Austria - Klosneuvirus_20160825_MG | ecosystem: Engineered > WWTP > Aerobic digester > Activated sludge | place... | reverse complement strand
TGGGATCAATACAGGGGCGTGTATGAAGAAATCCAAACTTCTCGCTGACGTGGCGGCTGCTCGCCGCACGTCCGGTCTAAATCAATCTGAATTCTGGTCTCGATTTGGCGTAACCCAGTCGGGCGGATCGAGGTATGAAAGCGGACGGAATATTCCCAAACCGCTCAAGACGCTGATGTGGCTTTACGACGCTGGCAATATCAATGATCAGGATCTGGAGAATGTCCGGAAGGGGCTGAGCAAGAAGTAGTGAAGCCCCTCATGGGAGGGGTTGTTTTGGACCGACTAGATATCCGTCTGCTCGGAAATTTCCAGCGCATCGTCAACTTCTATACCCAGGTAACGGACTGTTGATTCCAGTTTCGTGTGCCCGAGGAGGAGCTGAACGGCGCGCAGATTTTTGGTGCGCCGATAGATCAACGTGGCTTTGGTGCGACGCATCGTGTGTGTGCCATAGGCTGTCGGGTCGAGACCAATCGAGGCCACCCAGCAATGGACCACCCGCGCATACTGCCGGGTCGACATATGGGGTGAAGCCCGGAGTCGGCTTGGAAACAGGAACTGCTCCGGCTTGAGCTTCGACTTTGCGAGCCAGGCAGCGACAGCGTCACGGGTCGGTTCCGTCAGTTCGAACTGCACCGGGCGCTTTGTCTTCTGCTGCATGATGATCGCCCGAGGGGCCACCTGGTTGCCGTGCGTGATATCTCGAACACGCAGGCTGACGAGGTCACAGCCACGTAGCTTGCTATCGATGGCGAGGTTGAACATCGCGAGATCGCGAGTTCGTTTGCCCAGTTGAAGGCGTACGCGGATCGCCCAGATTTCCTTCAGCTTCAGGGGCGGTTTCTGGCCGATAAGCTTGTTTTTGTTCCACGGTTGGCGGCGGCCGGTGGTAATGTCGTTTTCCATTTTGAACTCCTTCGGTGATTGAATGGAGTTCGATTGTCAGGTGAGAACCGCCTAGCCGCCGAAGGTCTTCCAATAAGTGTTCTCCTGAATCGGTAGCAGCAATGGCCGTTATTCGGCATCGAATTCTCGTGCTGAATTTTGGATGCAGGCTAAACTGAGTCGGGCCTCAATTAGGCGGCAATCGGCCAACTCCGGACGGTCGAGGTAGTCATCCAATTTCAATAGGTCAAACCCGTGCGAACTGGCTTGAACGTCCGGTTTTCGTCGGTCAAGTAGAGATGCTGGTTGCCTTGATCCGGCCATGACCGGCCGGTGGTGACTCTTCTCCATTGCGGCCATTGATTTGCCTCGGCCACTCGAATGCTGCCATTCAATAAGGGCCACCGGTCTTGTCGGTCCGAACTTTGGCTATGCAGCGACGGTCTGACAGACCGGTGAAATTTATCCCTCTGCCTTCGGCAATTAACCTTTGACGACGATGAATTTTGCGATTCGAACCCCTTTCAGCACCTGGGACCCGGATTTCAGCCGGTTCCCAGACTCCGTTGAGGGGTTCAGCAGTGCTTGATTTGCATAGAAGCTGGCCTTCGGCGAGTGAATTGACTGGTTACCCCAACCACTTTCGCCGGTCGAAGTTCGGGCTAGAGGTTCTTTATCGCGTCAAGAAGCCGGGTCATGTCCTTTTCGCTGAGGTGGCTGCCGAGCGCGAAGCGCAGCCGACTGGTTCCTTCGGCCACCGTCGGTGGGCGGATGGCCACGGCCAGGATGCCGGCTTCTTCAAGGCGCTCGGCGGCCGCCAAGGCAGCGGTTTCGCTGCCAATGACGGCGGGCACGATCTGGGTCGTCGAGCCCAGTGTGGCGAGGCCCGCGGCGGCAAGAGCCTGGCGCAGGCGTTTGGCGTTGTCGGTCAGACGGTGGCGGTCGGCATCCATGCCGGGAATCAGTTCAAGCGAAGCATCGACGGCGCCGAGTACTGGTGGCGGCAGCGCGGTGGTGTAGACGAAGCCGGAACAGCGGTTGGTCAGGTAGTCAATCAGCGCCCGCGAGCCGGCGATGTAGGCACCAAAAGCGCCGAAAGCCTTGCCCAATGTGCCCATAACGAGGTCGACGCCCTGATCGGCCGCCAGTCCCCGGCCGCCGGGGCCGAGCACGCCGCTTGCATGGGCTTCGTCGACATACAGGGCGGCACCATGGCGCTCGGCCAGCTGAACCAGGGCTGGCAGGTCGGCGCGGTCACCATCCATGCTGAACACCGATTCGGTGAGAATCAGTTTGCGGCCGCTGTGCTTTTCCAGAAGTTCCTCAAGATGGTTCAGATCGTTGTGACGGAAAACCGAGAGCGGCGAATTTGCGGCTTTTGCCATCGTCGCACCATGAATGATGCTGGCGTGATTGAGTTCGTCGGAGAAAAGTGCCGTCTCGCTAGCACTGACTTTTGCGAGTGCGGGAATTACCGTGGCGTTGGCCTGGAAGCCACAGGAAAACAGCAGCGCGGCTTCGCAGCCTTTGAAGGCGGCGAGTTTCTCTTCGACCGCCAGGGTGATATCGCGGGTGCCGGTGATAAGGCGCGAGGCAGGCACGCCGGCACCGTGGCGCTCGGCCCATTCGGCGGCGCGCGCTTTGACCAGCGGGTGCTGGGACAGACCGAGGTAGTCGTTGGACGAGGCGTCGATCAGGACACGGCCTTTGGAATCTCGCAGGTGGCCGTGTTGCCAATGCACGGGTCTCAGCCGGCGGCGGCGGTGGACGGCGTCGAAGCTGTCGAGGCGAACTTGCAGAAGGGTATCGAGGGTATTGTCCATAGGAAGCCTGCCGCGGGGTCTATGAGCACGCTTTGCAAGACAGTAGAAAGGATCTGATGTCGCTGGCGTTGCGAACCTGGGCCGTATCAAGTTCCGGTAAATGTTGCACTGGATATTTCCATATTCGTCTGGCTTTCAGAGAAGGCGACCATCACGTTCTGTCACGCGTATAGCCCTAGTGCTCAGCCCACCTGATTTCTGCAATGTGCGACGGGGCCATCCAATCTTGGTCTTGGCCCCATAGTTTGAAAAATGATTCACCGGCGGATTACGCGTTACAGCGTTCCTACAGGTATTTGTGACCGGCAGCTTGATGATCAGAAACCGGCTTTGGGAAAATTGAACCAATACACGGGGATCGAGGTGGAGGATCGACTTGCAGTTTATGTCTTGAGAAAGCCTCCATCAACGGCAATCATTTCGCCGGTCACGAAAGTTGACATATCTGAAGCGAGATATATTGCGGTGTTTGCTACATCCTCCACCGTCGCAAGTCGACCAAGAGGAAATCGAGCTAGCACCTTGCGGGAAATTTCCGGCGTCATTGCTTTCTTGACCATATTGGTTTCGACTACCCCTGGCGCAATCGCATTCACACGGATGCCGCTCGGACCAAACTCGCGAGAAAGTCCTTTGGTGAGCGCAACCACTGCGGCCTTGCTGGCTCCGTACCAGATATTGCCGATGGCCCCGCCGCCTTTCACGGCCGAAACTGAAGCGATATTGATAATGCTTCCATGTCTTCGTTCAATCATTGAAGGCGCAAACGCCTTCACACAGTTGAAGATGCCAGTGCAATTGACAGCAAACAGGTCATCCCACTCTTCATAAGTTGTATCTAGGCAGGGTCCCATTGTCATCAGACCTGCGTTGTTGATTAAAACGTCGACTGCGCCACGATCACGGAAAATTTTCTGCAATGCCGATCCTATTTGCTGCCTGTTGCGAACATCCATATGAATTGCTGTAGCCCTAGTACCGATATTTCGTGCATGTTCCTGAGCTGCATCGAAGTCGACATCGCTGACGATGACATGGCAGCCTTGTTCTGCAAACTTGCCTGCGAGATGAGCCCCGATACCATGTGCGGCCCCTGTTATTACAACCGTTTTCCCAGCCAAATTTAAGGTCATCGCGTGGTCCTTGTTCTTGTTCAATAAATATGGAGCTATGCGGTTAATGGCATGCACATCAGTTGGATTTCGTGTGGAAAACAGACCTTGGCCATCGATCGTTCAATTACTCATTAGTGCTCGCCAGCGGCGGAATCGCAAAAGCCCGTTCATGCTTGTAACTCAACACGATCTTGAAAGTAGTCCAGTGCCTCTGGGTTTGCCAAGGCTTCTAGGTTGCTTACCGTATTGCCGTTAACTACATTGCGAACAGCCAGCTCGACGAGCTTGCCGTTCTTTGTTCGAGGAATGTCTATGACCTGTACGATCTTCGCTGGCACATGACGTGATGTGGTGTTATCGCGAATCATTGCCTTGATGCGCCGCTCCAGTGATTCGTTAAGAGACAAGCTGTCACGCAATTTAACGAACAGAACGATCCTAACGTCGCCGCTATTACCCGGTGGCCAGTCTTGGCCGATGACGATGGATTCAACCACTTCGTGGAGCTTTTCCACCTGGCGGTAGATTTCGGCAGTGCCGATGCGCACGCCACCTGGGTTTAGCGTCGCGTCCGAACGGCCATAGATGATGAAGCCATTGTGTGTCGTGACCTCGGCGAAATCGCCGTGACACCAGATCGTCTTTGGCAAATTCGGGAAGCGTTCGAAATAGGCGGCGCGGTACTTCGCGCCACTCTCGTCTTTCCAGAAGCCGATCGGCATCGCCGGAAAGCTTCGGGTACACACTAGTTCGCCCTTTTTGCCGCGCACGGGATTTCCGTCGTCGTCAAAGACGTCAACCGCCATGCCGAGCCCGGCACACTGTATTTCGCCGCGATGCACGGGGCCATTTGGGTTGCCATTGACGAAGCAGGAAATGATGTCAGTACCACCAGATACCGAGGCAAGCTGGATGCCAGCTTTGATGTTGGCATAGACATAATCAAAGCCCTCCGCAACCAGCGGGCTGCCGGTCGAGAACACAGCGCGCAGGGAATCCAGCCTATGCGTCTGGAACGGCTTGAGATTGATCTTGGCGATGGCGTCGATGAACTTCGCCGAGGTCCCGAAATGGGTCATCCGCTCAGCATCGGCGTAGTCGAACAGGATGTTTCCGCTGCCCACAAAGGGGGAGCCATCATAGAGTAGCAGCGTGGCGCCCGAAGCCAAACCTGTCACCAGCCAGTTCCACATCATCCAGCCGCAGGTTGTGAAATAGAACAGCCGGTCGCCGGCTCTCACGTCGCCATGCAACTGGTGTTCCTTTAAATGTTGCAGCAGCACGCCTCCGGCACAATGCAGAATGCACTTTGGCACCCCGGTGGTGCCCGAGGAGTACATGATGTACAGCGGATGGGCGAAAGGCAGTCGTTCGAAGTGGATCTTTCGCTGGCCGGCGAAGGGGGAAAGGAAATCCGCAAGCCAGACGGCATCCCTGATCCCGGCAATCTCGCCGCTTCCGGCATAGGGAACGACGACGACGCGCTCCAGTGAGGGCAGGCGTGCAGAGATTTCGCCAAGTTTATCTAGGCAGCCGATGACCTTGCCGTTGTACCAATAGCCATCACAGGCGAAGAGGACCTTTGGCTCGATCTGGCCGAAGCGATCGAGCATGCCCTGAACGCCGAAATCCGGCGAGGCGGAGGAGAAGATGGCGCCGATCGAGGCCGTGGCCAGCATCGCCACCACGGTGGCGGGTAGGTTCGGCAGGTAGGCGGCGACGCGGTCACCTTTGACCACCCCCATCGCGCGCAGGGCGGCAGCAGTCTGCGCCACGGCGGTGTATAGCTCGGCGTGGCTGACCCGACGCTTTACCTTGTCTTCTCCCCAGAACACCAGCACATCACCCTTGATCGGGCGGCTGAGCACGTTCTCGGCGAAGTTCAGGCGCGCCTCGGGGAACCAGTTCGCCCCAAGCATCTTATCGCGGTCGATGACGACCTTTGTACCCATTTCGCCGACGACCGTGCCAAATTCCCAGACCGAGGTCCAGAACTCGTCAGGATGATCGATCGACCAAGCATGCTGGCTTGAATAGTCGGCGCTGGCGAGACGGCGATGCCAGCGTTTGTCGACCGTCTTCATGAAGGCCGTGAGGCGTGTAGCGGCGATACGTTCGGCCGAGGGCAACCAGATCGGTGCAGGGAGCGAATCCGTCGACATGCTGCCCGATTTCGGATCCAGTTTGTTCACGGTGCGCCGACCTTGGCGAAAAATGCGCCAAAAATGTCTTCTTCGTTCGGGACCCTTTCGGGGATCGGCCGCGAGACACGCGTGATGTTCAGATAGTGGCGGTAGTTCATGTTTTCCGAGAAATTGTTTCCGCCCCACGTGCCGCAACCCATTGACAGAGAAAATGGCAGTCCGTTGTCGAAGCTGCCACCCGTGGCGATGCAATGCGCCTGGTTGAGAATCACGCGCGAGACCGGTAGTGTCAGCCCGAGTTGCAGTGCCCGCTCCGGCAATGCGCTGTGTAGTCCGACCGAATGTCCGGCCCCCTGCCAAGCGTAAATCTGCTCGACGATGCGCGACGCGTCGTCGAAATCACGCGCGGTATAGATCGTCAGCACCGGGCTCAACTTCTCCCCGGAGAAGGGAAAATCGGGACCGACGCCAGTTTCTTCGACCATCAGTATGCGCGGACTGGTCGCCGCTACCTCAGCGAATCCGGCGCTCTCGGCAATCACTCGTGCAGATTTACCCGTCACCGCCGCCGAAAGCTTCTGCTCCGGCCACATTAATTTTTGCAGCGCCGTCTTCTGTGTCTCGCTAAGCAATACCGCACCGCGCTTTGCCAGTGCCGCAAGCATCTTGTCGCGCACGGCCTCGACGATCACCAAGCTGTTTTCCGACGAACAGCTGGTGGCATTGTCGAAGGTCTTCGATCGCAGCACACGCTCCGCAGCGGCATCGAGGTCAGCGGTCTCATCGACGATGCCGGCCACGTTGCCGGCGCCGACGCCGAAGGCTGGCGTGCCGCAGGTGTATGCCGCACGTACGTTCGCCTGTGAGCCGGTGGCGACCACCAGATCACACTGGCGCATCAGTTCGGCAGTTGATTGTTTGCTTATGGGTGTCGGCAGCAGTTGCACGAGATCGCGCGGCGCCCCGATGCGGTCAAATTGATCATGAATGAATGTGATCAGGCGATCCGCCGTGCTCCAGCCCTTGGGCGAAGGGGCCACAATCACCGCGTTGCGCCCCTTCAGCGCGTTGATGATCTTGTTGGCCGGTGTCGCACCGGGGTTGGTGGATGGCGTAATGGCACAGACCACGCCCACCGGCCGCGCAATCTCGATAAGCCCAAGCGCGGGATTCTCCGCGATCACGCCGACCGATTTCGCGCCGGCAAGATCGCGCAGCAGGCCCAGCGTCTTGCGATAGTTCTTTCGGAACTTGTCCTCGACATCGCCAATTCCCGTATCGGCGACGGACAATTCGGCCAGTTCCCGGTTGCGCGCCGGCTCCATGATCGCCCACCCGGCGGCGGCGACTGCAATGTCGACTTGCTCCTGCGACCAAGTTTCATATACCCGCTGAGCGTTGCGCACTTTTGCCACCAGCATGCTTATCTCTTCCACGAACACTCCTTTTGTCTCGACTTCACTATTTGGGCTCACGCGGCTGGCAGATTCAGGATGGCCCTGGCTTCGGCCGGCGTGGCAGGATGGCGACCATATTCTTCACAGGCGTCCGCCACCTTGCGAACTAGTTCGGCATTACTCGCAGCGAGTCGATCCGGTGAAAACTTGATGTTGTCCTCGAGTCCTGTACGCACATGCCCACCCGCTTCAAGACACCATTTATTGACTTCCCACTGATGGCGTCCGGTACCCGCGGCCACCCATGTCGCATCCGGAAGTACCTCTGCGAGTTCTGCACGCAGGAAGTCGAAGACGCTGCGACGAGCCGGTAGCGCATTGACGATACCAAGTACGAACTGAACATGAAGAGGCCCCCTGATCAGCCCCTTCTTCGCCAGATTGGCGGCGTTGTAAAGCATGGCTAGATCGAATACCTCTATTTCGGGCTTAATCTCAAACTCAAGCATGGACTTCGCAAACCCTTCGACAACCTCAGGCGCGTTCTCGTAAATCCCATTTGGAAAGTTGACCGAACCCGTTGCGAGGGATGCCATATCTGGTCGCAGGTAAAGCATTGAAGCCCGCGCGGCCTGGTCTCGCCCGCGGCCACCGGTCGAGAATTGCACAATCATTCCCGGGCAATGCTTTCGAACACCTTCTTGGACTTGAGCAAAAAGGTCCGGATCGGAACTGGGATTTTCGTCTCTATCACGAACGTGGATATGCACCAAAGAGGCGCCACTTTCGTAGGCCTCGTGAGTCGATTCAATCTGCTCCATCGGTGTCACCGGAACCGCCGGCGTGTCTTTCTTTCGGGGCAAGGCACCGGTGATTGCCGCAGTGATGATGACGGGTTTGCTCATGTTCGATCCTTCCATGAATGGATTACAACGATTGCCAAAGTGGCTCCTAACTTTCATCAGGTGATCAACTTTATTTCGAAATTCTATTGCAATCGCCAAGGAGTTGTGTGAATATTTCGTTATGTGCCATTTAAATGTCGCTGAATGAAATATGAATTCGCGATATCTGCTTACCTATTTCGCAAAGGGAAGACCAAGTGAGCAACGGAAAGATAGATTTTCAGGACGTATTGCATCTCGTCGAACTAATAAAATCATCATCAAACTTCAGCGAGATTCGTCTGCGTACGGGCAATCTCGAAGTCGAACTGCGACGCGACAGCCACTCACCGCTGGAGAAGGTATTAACGAACCGATCTATCCCGGCAGCGCTCTCCGAGCCATCGGTGATTGATGATCATGCCGGCAATGAAGGCAAGTCTTCCGGGCCTACCCCCGTCGAAGTCGCACCAAGGGTGCCGACCAAGGGCCATTCAGTGATTAGGTCCCCGATGGTCGGGACTGTCTACCACGCGCCGGAACCGGGGGCTGCGCCATTTGTCACCGTCGGACAGTCGGTATCCCCCGGTGACCAGATCTGCATCATCGAAGTAATGAAACTGTTGACCGCCATCAAGGCCGAGTGCCACGGAGTAGTCACAGAAATATTGGTCGCAGATGCAGAGATGGTCGAGCATGGCCAAGAACTCTTTGTCATCGCCGGCCGCTGAGGATTAGCCGATGAAGAATCCAACACGCCCAATTCGCCGGGTGCTTATCGCCAATCGCGGCGAAATCGCTGTGCGCATTCAGCGAGCTTGTCGCGAACTCGGCATCGAGGTGGTGCAGGTCTACTCCGAAGCCGATCGTAATTCAATGGCCGTGCAACTCGCCGACCACGCCGTCTGCATTGGCGCGGCGCGCTCCAGCGAGAGTTATCTCAAAGCAGATACGGTAATAGAAGCCGCAACAGCATTTAATGCTGATGCAATCCATCCTGGCTACGGCTTCTTGTCCGAAAGCGCGTCTTTTGCGAGACTTTGCGAGCAGCGAGACGTCATATTCATTGGACCGCCGAGCGATGTAATCGCAACGATGGGAGACAAGGCATCTGCTCGTGCGATGGCGTTGGCGTCAGGAATGCCGATAACCCCGGGCTCTTCGGGCATCGTCACTTCGGCCGACGACGCACTAGCAATCGCCGAGACGATAGGCTATCCAGTCATCCTGAAGGCTGTCGCGGGCGGGGGCGGACGCGGACTGCGTATAGTCGAACACAAGACCACTCTTACCGGACATTTTGATGATGCGTCGCGGGAAGCGAAAGCGGCTTTCGGCGACGGCTCAATGTATCTGGAGAAATATCTCGTCAACATCCGGCATGTCGAAATTCAGATTCTGTCGGACGGGGACAACGTTTTGCACCTCGGCGAGCGTGACTGTTCTTCGCAACGGCGGAATCAGAAGCTGGTCGAGGAAAGTCCCTCGCCAGGTTTGTCTGCAGCCATGCGCGCCGCTATGGGAGAGTCTGCGGTGAGTCTATGTCGGCATGTGGGTTACCGCAGCGCAGGCACAATCGAGTGCATTGTCGATCCGGTCGGCAAAAACTTCTATTTCATGGAGATGAATACACGCGTCCAGGTCGAACATCCGGTGACTGAAGCCGTCACTGGCATCGACATCGTCAAGGAGCAGATCCGCATCGCCCAAGGGGAACGTATTGCAATAAAGCAGCCCGACGTACACCTGCGCGGCCACTCGATCGAATGCCGCATCAACGCCGAAGATCCTGATCGTGACTTTGCACCCAGCCCCGGTCTGCTAAGTCAGTTGCACTTCCCGGGAGGGCCGGGGGTGCGCGTCGATTCACACGCGTACGCCGGTTATACAGTACCACCCAATTACGATTCCTTGATCGCGAAACTCATCTGCTGGGGTAGCGATCGCGACGAGGCGTTAGCCCGCATGCAGCGCGCGCTAGCCGAATTGCGCGTCGAAGGCGTAAAGACTACGGCACCCTTCCTCGCGCGCCTACTTGCCAGCGACACATTCAGACAGGGCTCGGTACACACGCGGTTCGTCGAACAATTCATTCAGGAGTCAGCCAAATGAACGTCAGCTCTCAGGGACTTTCGGTTGGGGACGGTGACAGACACTACGGCCTGGTTGACGTCACTTTGCGCGACGCCCATCAGTGCCTGTGGTCGACTCGCATGACCACATCGGCAATGACGCCGATACTCACGCGAATCGACGCAGTCGGCTATGAGTACATCAACATCCTCGGTGGCGCCGTATTCGATGTACAGGTGCGCTTCCTGCACGAAAATCCCTGGGAACGCGTCGGCCTGCTGTGCGAACGCTTGCGTACTCCCTGCGACGGACTGACTCGCGGGCAGAGCCTCTATACCTTCGAACTGTTCCCAGATGACATCATCGAGCTAAATTCAAAGGTGCTGGCGCGCCGTGGCCTGAAGGTGCTCACAGTGTACGACGCCCTGAACGACAACCGCAACATCGAATCTTCAGTACGGTCTGCCCACGAGGCCGGGATGCTGGTGAACGCGATGATGACCTATACATTATCGCCCGTACACACCGATGACTACTACGTGGAGCGCGCGCGCGAACTGGTTGCCCTGCAATCCGACTTCATATCCGTTAAGGATCCAACCGGACTGCTGACGCCGGAGCGTGCAAAAACACTTTTCCCGGCGCTGCTCGCAGCCGCGGACGGAATTCCGCTGCAATTGCACATGCACTGCCAGTCAGGCCTGGCAACGCAGGTCCATGAAGTGGCCATACAAAGTGGCTTTCGCTATGGACATACCGCCTCAGAGCCTCTGGCGAACGGAGCCTCCCATCCTGCAACCGAAGAAATAGACGATCGCGCGCGTGCATTGGGTTTCGCCACGGGTATCGATCGAGGCGCGCTAGCCGACGTGAGCGCATATTTCGGCATTCTTGCCGAACGTGAAGGCAGGCCTCGCGGCAAGGTCCAGGCCTATGACGCTGCGCTATACGAGCACCAAGTGCCGGGCGGAATGATCTCCAACCTGCGCTCACAGCTTGCCACCATGCGCATGGAGCACCGCTTGCCCGAGATTCTCGAAGAGGCTGCACGCGTGCGCAAGGACCTCGGGTACCCGATACTGGTGAGCCCCTTCGCGCAGTACATTGTCACGCAGTCAGTGCTCAACGTCGTTCAGGGCGAGCGTTACAAAACGATTCCAGACGAGGTGCGCAAGTACGCTATGGGCTTCTATGGACGGCTTGCCGCCCAGCCCTCCGAGGAATTCCTGGCTAAGGCCGGGATCGATAGGAATGAGATCTTGACGACTCGTGCAGGAGCCGATCTGGAGCCGGCGCTCCCTAGACTACGTCGGGAGTTGGGCGCCTCGGTTTCCGACGAGGATATTCTGCTGGCAGCCTTCTATGACCGAAGCCTGCTTGATCCTTTAAAGGTTAAACCCGTACCGTATCGATTCACTACGACTCCTCTAATGGAGCTGATGCTATTTCTGGAGTCGCGCACCGACGTGCGCCAGGCGCGTGTCAAATTTTGCGACACTGAAATCTCCCTGACGGCCTGAGTGGGAATATCCGTACGAACGAAAGCGCTGAAACCAGACCTGTAGTGTTGCTACGACAAGTTCTCTCAACAACAACGAAGGAGATAGCATGAACAAAGGAGACAGCATGAAAAGCGCCCGACTTCATAGTCCAATGCGCCGCCAACTCATTGCAACAGCGGCGGCAGCAATGCTACTTGGCGTGACGGGCGCACAAGCGGCCGGGGGGGCAACTGATTGGGGTTGGCCAACGCCGTACGAAAAGGTGTCGGACAAGTCGGTAAAGTGGCTGAAGGATAAGGGCTGGTGGCCAATTCAGGTTGCGTTTCAGGCACCGTGGTCGGGGCAGAACACGGTCAACATCGTGATGGACCGGATGGGGCTTCTTAAGCAGCGTGGCGTCGATGCCAATTGGACTGCTTTTGCTTCTGGCCCGGCAATTAATGAGGTATTGATTTCGGGCCGCTATCAGGTTGGCAACGGAGGTAACTTTCCATTTACGACGCTAGTAGATAGAAAAATTCCGGTGAAGGCTATTGCGATGGTGAGCCCCAACCTCATGCATGCGCTGGTTGTCCCAAAGGACTCGCCGGTCAAGTCCATCAAGGATCTCAAAGGAATGAGTCCGCCTGCGGTTATCGGGCTAGTCACCGGATCATCTGCTGAATTCTATATCCAGATGGCTGCGCAAGTGAATGGCCTCGAGATTGGCAAGGATTTGATCCTGAAGAATATGCCACCCGGCGAACAGATGAGCTTGCCGCGTGGTATCACCGGCGTCGTTTCATGGGACCCGGGTCCGGCAATGATGGTAAATGAGCGCAAGACCGGCCGTATCGTAGACAGCATATTCCCTTACAACATGTACGAAGGGCAGTTCTACCTGCGCGATGAACTTATCGAAAACGTCCCAGATGTAGTTCAAGCTTTCTCCGACGCCTTTGCCGAGGCCACGTTATGGATACGCCTCAATCCGGAAAAGGCGGTCACGCTAATGGCCGAAGATCCGAATCTGAAAAACTACTCCAAGGAAATACTGTTGCAGCAAGTAAAGGCCTACAACATCCTATACAAGCCTACTCACATTTTTCCGCATGGCGAGTTCTACGGGAAGGTTTGCGAACCGATATACAAATGGCTGTATTCAGCCAAGCGGACCACGCGACCGCTCAGCGCTGCCGACTTCACAGCTGCTGTCGACGAGCGATTCATGCGTAAGACCTTCGGCAAGCTGGGCTGGGCGATCCCCAAGCAGCCACCGTTCTTGCCGCCTGGCTGGAGCGGAAAACCTGATCAGCCGCCCTACCCTGATTACATAACCGTCCTGAATGCCAAAGATCCGCAGCCATTTCCAGAGGCAGGTGACCTGACGGCGTCCTGGACCTTCGGCGGACGGACTTACCAACCCTGATCGCTGGCTCGCTACGGCCGATTTGGGTCGACCGTAGCGAGAGTCTCACAGAACAAGAATAGAATATTTAGGGGGATACATGGAAGAGCTTGACAACATAACGCGCGCCTTCGCCAATACGGGGACATCATCTGTCGATGCCGTGCATAAGTCCGCGGGAAACTCGCGTCCGACAGTTACGTTACCTTTGCCACCCGGAGTCGGCGCAGTCATGTTGGCTCGTTTAAGGCGACTAGCGCTCCCGATATTGTTGGTCGCCGCCTGGCAAATAGTCAGCAAGCTAGTCCTTGACGATACAACCAGGGCACTTTTGCCTGCCCCCACGGTTGTAGCGGTCGCCGCCTGGGAACTGGTGTCATCTGGAGAGTTATTTCGCCACCTCGCGGATTCATTGAGGCGGGAGTTCATTGCATTCTCTTGGTCGTTGGTTGCAATTCCCGTGGGCGTTGCCATGGGATGGTGGAAGTCGGTCAATGAGCAACTCGATTCCCTTGTCGAAATCCTGCGGCCTATTCCTCCCCTAGCGTGGATTCCGCTGTCGATATTATGGTTCGGCATCGGCGACATACAGAACCAGTTCATCATATTTCTGGGCATTTTCTTTCCCATTCTGCTCAATACAATTACTGGCGTAAAGGGCGTCGATTTGAATCTGGTGCGAGCCGCGCGCTGCTTGGGCGCCGGAGAAGGCGACGTGTTGCGTCGGGTGGTCCTTCTCGCTGCTTTGCCGCAGATCGTTACCGGCATACGTATTGGGCTCGGAGTGGGGTGGATGGCGCTCGTCGCCGCTGAGCTCGTCGGAGCGAGTTCAGGTCTCGGCTTTCTGATTAACGATGCGCGTACGTTGCTACGAACCGATATCGTTATCGTCGGAATGATCACAATTGGCTTAGTCGGCCTTGTATTGGACCTGTTGATCCGTGAAATTAGCCACCGCCTGTTGCCGTGGTCACGGTCATTGCATCGCTAGACAAGGAGCCAGAAATGAGCGAAGTCAATATTCGGAACGTGACCAAGATCTATCCAGGGCATGGTGCGAAAGACGCGCCGGTACTGGCCCTCGACGATATCAGCGTAGACATCGCTGACAAGGAGTTTTGTTCGATTGTAGGCCACAGCGGTTGTGGCAAGACGACTCTGCTGAACATGTTGGCGGGATTCGAACAGCCAACGGCCGGAAACATAAAGGTGCATGGGGAAGCAGTAGGACGGCCAACGTGGCAGAGGGCCATGGTATTCCAGGATTACGCCCTGTTTCCATGGCTCACCGTCGAACAAAACATTTCATTCGGCCTAGAGATGAAACAGGTGGATATCGAAAAGCGTCGGACGATAATCGACGAGCAGATCCGCCTCGTCGGTCTCGTCGGCTTCGAGAAGCGTTATCCGCACCAGTTGTCGGGCGGAATGAAGCAACGCGTTTCGATCGCGCGGGCGCTATCGGTCAACCCTGAAGTTCTGCTAATGGACGAACCCTTCGCGGCGTTGGACGCACAGAACCGCGCAGTCATGCAACAGGAAATGGGGCGCCTACTGGCCCAGACAGACACTGCTGTGCGTAAGACGATGGTGCTGGTCACTCATAGCATCGAAGAAGCAATCCTTCTTTCGGACCGTATCATTGTTCTTTCCAGTCGCCCTGGACGCATCAAGGAGATTATGAAGGTCGACCTGCCACGCCCTCGTGACGAAGACGACCCCCGCTTTATCGCTTTGCGGCACCGCCTGCGCGAGCTCATCAATGAAGAAGTGGAAGATGAAGAAGTGGAAGCGAAGGCATGATTCGTAGCGTTCGACTAACTAGGCAATCGGCTACCCGAAACTGTTCCCGGCGTACTTATAGGCACTTGGTCTTTTATTTTAGGGACCGGGTTGCTCTTATTCGTAACCCGACCTTCTAGGAGTACCAATGACACCGACGCCTACCAATTCGGAAACGAACACATCCATCGCTTTGCGTGCATTCGCGATGCTAGAAGCGATAGTCAATGCGCCAGGACCGATGTCGCTCGACGAACTCACGTCCGAACTGAAACTGCCAAAGCCAACGGTGTTTCGAATCGTCACCATGCTGAAGGAAGCCGATCTGCTTCTTCGGGAATCCGCCGGCAAACGGTATGTGGCCGGCCCCCGACTACTCTCCTTCGGCATCGACATGTGGCGCAGCAATACTCTACGAGTGCAATGGCATCGAGCACTGGAAGACACCGTAGCGGAATGCGGCGAGTGCTGCAACTTGACCTTACTTGAGGGAAACCAGGTGCTCTACATTGACAGAGTGGAAACCAGTCATCCTCTCCGATTGCATCTGGATCCGGGAACCCGGGTACCTCTTCACTGCACCGCAAGCGGCAAGCTGTTCCTAAGTCAGATGAGCCCCGAAGATGCGAAACGCACGTTGGGTGACGAACCCTATGAACGCTTCACATCCAAGACCATTGTAAGTTTCGGAAAGCTTCAGCTTGATCTCGAAAAGGTGCGCAAGACTGGAGTTGGCACCCACGACTCTGAGCTTTTCAACGATTCGGTTGCAATAGCGGTCCCAGTGCTCGGGCGAAAAGGAGAAATTGTCGCCGCCGTTGCCATGCATGCACCTTCCTCCCGCGCAAGCATTGATACCTGTCTGGGATTCATAGACAGCCTGCGGAAGGCAGCATCCACCATATCTTCTACGATGTCACCGGTCGCTGATACTAGCAGTGACGCAGTTACCGGCCTTACACAAAAGGCTTCGCGCGCTGCGAAACGTGCATAGATTCAGCTGTGGCACTTAATCAAGGGAAAACGCTAATGTCGCAATCAGATCTGACAATGAAGGACGTCACCACGGCGCCTCCGCCGATGTTGAATCTGTCCGATAACGACAAGATGACCGTTGGTGAAACTTGGCCAATCAGGGACGTCAACGCACTCTTTGAACTTCCGCTGAACGAGTTGATGTTTCGCGCGCAGCAGATACATCGCGTCCATTTCGATCCGACCGAGGTCGAATTGGCAACGCTGCTATCCATCAAGTCCGGTGGTTGTGAGGAAGACTGTGGCTACTGTCCACAGTCGGCACGCCACGCCACCGGTCTAGTCGCGAAAAAGCTGCTATCAACTGAAGAAGTACTGAACGCGGCGCGAGCCGCGAAAAACAGTGGTGCCACTCGATTTTGCATGGGGGCAGCTTGGCGTGAGCCAAAGGATCGCGACATGGGAAAGATCGAAGAAATGGTCAGCCAGGTGAGCGCACTTGGCCTGGAAACCTGCGCGACGCTCGGTATGCTAAAGGATGACCAGGCGAGGCGTCTGAAGAACGCAGGACTCGACTACTACAATCACAATCTCGACACGGCGCCCGAGTTCTACGGCAATGTTATTTCCACACGTCAATACTCCGACCGACTCGATACACTCGGTCGGGTGCGCGAAGCCGGCCTAAAGGTTTGCTGCGGTGGAATCGTCGGGATGGGTGAATCTAGACTCCAACGTGCGGGCCTGATTGCCCAGTTGGCGAACTTGAACCCCTACCCAGAGTCGGTGCCGATTAACCATCTTGTTCAGGTTGAAGGTACGCCTTTGCATGGGCTTGCTCCGCTCGATCCGCTGGAGTTCGTGCGAACCATAGCTGTGGCGCGTATCACAATGCCGAAGGCGCGGGTAAGGCTTTCTGCCGGCAGACGCGAGATGGGCGATACGGTGCAGGCGATGTGCTTTTTGGCGGGCGCCAACTCGATTTTTTACGGAGATAAACTGTTGACCACAGATAACCCGAATGCTGCCGAAGATCTAGCCTTACTGGCCAGACTGGGTCTGCGTGCGCGTGAAGTCGCTTAGATCGTACCGGTAAACGACGAGTCTCGGCAAGAGGCGACAGCTTTGATCGTCGGCGTACTAGCCTGCTTGCCATGGACATAATCCGGCGCACGTCCGTTAAATAGGGGAGTAAATTGCAGTCTTGGTCCGGTAATCGCTATTTCAAGTCTATCGCCGATAGAGACCAGTACCAACCAGTACCGTCTTCATCCACCAGATCCACTATGAGGTTGGAAGTGAATCCCGATACACGAGTGCCGCGACAGGTTGAATGCAAATGTCCGCGGTGATAGCCGGAAGCATCGCGGTTGCAGCGATTGGGGGTGTGATCCGGGGTGCAACCGGATTCGGCGGCGCCATGGTGATGACACCGACAATGTCCCTGCTGCTTGGCCCAATTCCTGCCGTGGTCATCGCCCTGCTGCTAGAAACGTTTGCGGCATTCAAGATGATTCCAACTGCGGTGCGGACGGCCAACTGGAGCACGATCGCACCGATCGGCGCCGCCGCGTGTATGACCGCGCCCCTCGGTGGTTACCTCTTGATGACGCTCGATCCGCAGCTAATGCGGCGCGCTATTGCGGCAACCGTAGTGGTGTTTTCGTTGTTGCTGCTCGCCGGACTGCGATATCGAGGTACGCAGCGGGTGGGAACGTCAATTGCGCTTGGCGCTTTGAGCGGTGTGCTGGTTGGAGCCACGAGTGTCGGTGCGCCTCCGGTGATCGTCTACTTGCTGGCCAGTTCAGACCGGTCTGAAGTAACGCGTGCCAATTTGACGCTGTTCGTAACAATTATTTCCCTGGCTGCCCTAATAGTGATGACCTGGAACGGCATGCTAGACCGAACCAACGCGCTGAGGGCATTAGCGCTTAGCCCTTGTTATTTTGGCGGCGTGTGGCTAGGCAACCACCTATTCGGCCGTGTCAACGCTTCCGTGATGCGGCTGTGGACGCTGATATTCCTTGTGATCGTTTCGGCAACGGTGCTGGCACTCTGACTTGTACCATCCCATTGGGGAAAATCGATGAATCTTGATAATCGGGTAGCTGTAGTAACCGGTGCAGGCAGTGGTATTGGCGCCTCGATTGCGCGAGCCTTCGCGCGCCAGGGCGCGCGGGTCGGGATCGCAGATCTGGATCTGGGGTCGGCCGAAGAGGTCGCTGCGGAACTTCGTGCTGAAGGCAGTCAGGCTGTAGCGGTGAAGATGGATGTCACCGACGAGACGCAGGTTCGCGCGGGGGTGGATTCTGTGGTCGCTGCCTTTGGTGGAGTCGATATTCTGGTCAGCAACGCCGGATTCCAACATCTCGATACGATCGCCGACGTGTCCTTCGAAAATTGGAAACGCATCCTCGCCGTGCATCTTGACGGAGGCTTTCTGACAACTCGCGAGTGCTTGCGTCATATGTATCGACAAGAGCGCGGCGGCGCGATCATCCTGATGGGGTCGGTGCACTCCAAAGAAGCCTCGGTAAGCAAGGGCCCGTATGTGGTTGCCAAACATGGGCTGCTTGGATTGTGCCGGACTGTAGCCAAGGAAGGAGCGGCACATGGGGTAAGAGCCAATCTGATTTGCCCGGGCTTTGTACGCACGCCGCTTGTCGAAAATCAGATCCCAGAACTCGCAACGCGAATGGGAATGAGTGAATCGGAAGTAATTCGCGAGGTGATCCTGAGGACGACTGTTGATGGCGAATTTACAACCAGTACGGACATCGCTGAAGTCGCAGTCTTTCTAGCAGCCTTCCCTTCTACCGCACTGACTGGCCAATCAATCAACGTCAGCCATGGTTGGAACATGGCTTAACGAACGGCCGCTTCCGAATTTGAATGTCTGGCACCAATGGCCGCTTCCATTTTGCTCCACTGACCGGATTGGGCACGGAGCGGAAGCTCATTCAACATGAGCCACTGACCGCTCCGGCCGACAACCGGTCCTACGGAGGGGTTGTGGCCGACTCTTCGCCGACGAAAAGAATTCATGGTGCCTTTAAGAGGAACACAAAATTGGCTGGTAGCGGTTGTTTACCTGGGCATCGCGGCAAGTCGCGCGGCCTGCGCCTGAATGCCCTCAAGGATCGGCACACTTACCTTTGCCGTAAAGCCTGGCGGCAACTCTGCCGCAACTTTCTCGAGCACGGCAGGCACCGCCGCCAGTACCTTCTCAATAGTCATCTCGAAAGTCGCACCCATGGCATTGCGTTTAGCCGTCTCGTTCCAGTGCC
>Ga0154020_10003359_pt1 | contig 19263 bp, 19 predicted proteins | sample Klosneuvirus_201_FD_109709 | JGI IMG/M metagenome (GOLD analysis project Ga0154020, IMG submission 109709) | Active sludge microbial communities from wastewater, Klosterneuburg, Austria - Klosneuvirus_20160825_MG | ecosystem: Engineered > WWTP > Aerobic digester > Activated sludge | place... | reverse complement strand
CCTGATTTCCCCTTTTTTGTTGTCACGATGACTACCCCATTACCCGCACGCGATCCATAAATTGAAGCTGCTGATGCGTCCTTCAACACTTGCATGGTTTCAATATCATTCAAGTTGATCGTATTTAAATTGCCCTTGGTAGGAACACCATCAATAACAAAGAGTGGTGAATTATCATTGATCGTACCGAACCCACGGATGCGCACCATCACACCTCCACCCGGACTATTTTCGTTACCCACAGTTACCCCGGCCACCTTTCCTTGCAAAGCTTGTCCAAGATTCGTTGAAGGGGTGGTGAGCAACTGCTTGCTGTCAATGGATGCAATAGCACCCGTAATGTCTCTTTTAGACTGACTGCTATACCCAGTAACTACAACTTCCGAGAGAGAAACTACATCAGGCTCCAGACCTACTGTAATATTGGACTGTTCACCTACCGGTACCTCTTTAGTAAGGTAGCCAACAAATGAAAAAACCAATATTGCATTGGAAGCGGGGATATTGATACTGAAATTTCCCTGAACGTCACTGACGGTTCCAGTGGCTGTGCCTTTTACAAGAATGTTAACTCCGGGCATGCCCGTATTACTTTCATCAGTAACACGACCCGTTAGTTTTCGCTCCTGCGAAAACCCGGAAAAAAACACGAAAAGAAGAAGCAAACTAAACAGCAGCTGCTTCCGAATTTTGTAATGTCTAAACATAATTTTGGGGTTAAGTGAAAAGGGGATTACCTAATATAAGATGAATATAAACATTCTTTTAAATATTTTTTAAAAGATGTTTAAAAGTTTATTACAGGAACAGTCGAAAACATATTTGTTAAAAATCGACATAACTTCATTAAATCTTACATTTACCTTCTAGTTTAAAAGTGTGAATAGAAAGGAACAACCTTTGTATAGTCAATTTATAAAATCAGTTTCTGCTCAATTGGGTTTTAGCTATTGCGGAATTTCTAAAGCTGAGTTTTTAGCTGAGGAAGCTCCAAGGCTCGAAGCCTGGCTGAAAAGAAACTACCAGGGAAAAATGAGTTACCTGGAAAATCATTTCGATAAGCGCCTGGACCCCACACTGCTTGTGCCGGGTGCAAAATCCGTTATCAGCCTTATCTATAATTACTATCCCGAAAAAGATTTAGCCAAAGAAAATCCAGATACTTTTAAAATTGCCAAGTATGCTTATGGAGAAGACTATCATCAGGTAATAAAGGATAAACTCAAAATCTTTCTGGAGAGAATTCGAGAGGAAGTTGGACAGGTTGAAGGGCGGGCGTTTGTGGACTCAGCTCCGGTGCACGAACGAGCGTGGGCAAAAAAATCAGGATTGGGTTGGACCGGGAAAAACAGTTTACTGCTCAATCGCAGCATGGGCAGTTTCTTTTTTCTGGCAGAATTAATTATTGACTTGGAATTAGAACCGGATGCTCCAATAAAGGATTATTGTGGCACTTGCACAGCCTGTATGGATGCCTGTCCGACAAATGCTATACCTGAACCTTATGTGGTTGATGGAAGTAAGTGTATTTCCTATTTCACTATTGAACTGAAAGAAGAAATCCCTGCCTCGGTAAAAGGAAAATTTGAAAATTGGATTTTTGGATGCGATATCTGCCAGGATGTGTGCCCCTGGAATAGTTTTTCAAAACCACATAGCGAACCTCGGTTTGCACCGCCCGACAATCTGAAGAAGATGGCACAAACCGATTGGATCGAATTAACAGAAGAAGTTTTCAAGACATTATTTAAAAATTCGCCAATCAAACGAACCAAATTCGAAGGCCTTAAACGGAACATCGCCTTTATAAGTTCTAAAGATTAGAATAGCATTAAATCTGATTATTCTTGGATAAGACAGGCTATTTTGGTTGCCTCGATTAAGATTTTGCAAAAAAATAAGTCCTGCAAAAGCAGGACTTAAACTTTAATTTTTGACTTTCAAAATATCAGACTCGTACAAAACAGCGATTTAAAATCGCCTCGTGCTCTCTCCCATAGTTGGCGTAGCACCAACGCTGGAGATCCTGGATTTCCTCTGCTATCAGCATTTTGATAGCTTTTCGCAGCTCTTTCTCAAAAAGCCGCGCGTCAAAACTCACCCGACTGAGGATGTGCTTTACGTAATTGAGCATCTTCATTTAAAAATTTTGTAAGTACGTTGTGCAACTGAATGTTTGCGTTGCTGCTATGAAGATACAAAAGCAAATTGAAGAGTGAAAAGAAGAATTTACTTTTGTATAATGCAACGAGTTGCGGAGTTAATTGCGCTATGAATTATTTTTATAAAACGATCTTTTTAATCTCTTTACAGTTACTTGCCTGGGTGGCCTGGGGTCAGGATAACGTGCAGATAACGCTGGGTCCCGATGAAATCGGTGAAAATCAAGCCTGGACCATAACCGTAACCGTTAATAACGACCGATTACGGAATTATGACAACTTTCCCGATATCGAGAGTTTTCGTAAACGTGGCACCTCTACCCAATCGCAAACCAGCATTGTAAACGGCCAGGTAAGCTCAACCCAGAGTATTATTATGACCTATCTGCCCTCGGGGCAGGGTACCGTCAATGTTCCGTCATTCAAAATGAAAGTTAATGATCAGGTCTTTTCCGTTGCCGGGAAAAAAGTAAAAGTGGGCGCTTCTGTGCAATCGCAACAACGCGATCCCTACCGCAGTTTTTTTGATCGTGACCAAGGGGACGACTTTTTTGGTCGTGGTGATACGGAGTTTGTAGATGTTAAGGAAGACGCATTGCTCACCTTAACCACCAGCAAAGAGGAAGTCTATGTGGGCGAAGGATTCACTACCACCTTATCCTTTTTGGTAGCAGACAATAATCGTGCGCCTATGCAATTTTATGAACTCGGGAAACAACTGGCTGATATTTTGAAAAAACTGAGACCTGCTACCTGCTGGGAAGAAAATTTTAACATTGAAAATATTGAAGGTGAGCATATCGATATTCAGGGAAAAGGATATACGCAATACAAAATTTATCAGGCCTCCTTTTATCCACTCAACACACAGGCTATCGAATTTCCAAACATTGGGTTAAAGATGATCAAATTCAAGGTGGCCAAGAATCCTTCCTTTTTTGGTCAGAATAGGCAGGAGGATTTTAAAACGTTTTATTCAAAAACCAAGACAGTTAAAGTAAAGGAATTGCCGCCTCATCCTATGCGCGATGCCGTTGCCGTAGGTGATTACAGGCTAGATGAAAAAATTGGTTCTACTGAGTTACAAACCGGCCAAAGTGTATCTTATGAGTTTCGCATATTCGGTGAAGGAAATATATCATCGGTGGAAAAGCCTACGCTTATTAAAGATAATGTATTTGATTTTTATGAGCCTAATGTAAAGCAGAATATCAACCGCGAACGTAACCGGGTAACGGGTACCAAGTCCTTCAACTATTTTATGATTCCCAAAGAGCCCGGAACCTATAACCTGGCGAATTATTTTCAATGGGTATTTTTTAATCCTAACACAAAAAAGTACGACACCTTGCGGTCGCATTATACCGTATCCGTGATTGGAGAGAGCAAGAAAAATCAGTTCATTGAAAGCACTGATCTGGGGTCATTTTATGATCGCATGGATGCCACCGGCAACACAATAAAAAATGCACATCAAAATGACTGGATGAAAATGGGATTTAACCTATTTATTGTAATTATGTTGGCCGCATCGGTCTATCTTGTATTTCGCAAATAACCATGAACTCTTACGGCACACTTTTCAGGATCAGTACATTTGGCGAATCGCATGGCCCGGCCATTGGTGTAATCATCGATGGCTGCCCGGCAGGATTATCCATTGATGAAAGTTTTATTCAATCAGAATTGAACCGGAGAAAACCCGGACAATCAAAAATAACTACGCAGCGCAAAGAAGACGATACGTTTAAAATTCTTTCTGGAGTATTTGAAGGACAATCTACGGGAGCTCCTATTGCTTTAGTGATTGAAAATCAGGATCAACGCAGCAAAGATTATTCACACATTCAAAATACCTTTCGCCCTTCGCATGCCGATTTTACTTATGAAAGTAAATACGGGGTTCGGGATTACCGCGGTGGTGGGCGCAGCTCAGCGCGTGAGACAGCGGCTCGCGTGGCTGCCGGAGCCATTGCAAAATTGATTTTAAAAAAATCGGGTATTGAAATTAATGCTTTTGTTTCGCAAGTGGGGGCTTTAAAAGCGCCTCCCTATACACAACTTGATTTATCTAAGACAGAAGACAATATTGTTCGGTGTCCCGATTCGGCCACAGCCATAAAAATGATTGCGCTCATTGACGAAGTAAGACTGGCACGGGATACCATTGGTGGAATTGTCACAGGCGTAATTAAAAATTCGCCCGTTGGATTAGGTGAGCCGGTGTTTGATAAACTACATGCTGAGTTGGGAAAAGCAATGCTTAGCATTAATGCTGTGAAAGGGTTTGAATACGGCAGCGGCTTTGAGGGTGTGCAACTTCGCGGCTCACAACACAACGATGAATTTTTTAATGAAGGTGGAAGAATCCGCACAAAAACGAATCACTCGGGTGGCGTGCAAGGTGGAATCAGCAATGGAGAAGATATTTATTTCAATGTTGCTTTCAAGCCTGTAGCCACTATTATGCAAGATCAACCCAGCGTTGATAAAGAAGGTAACGAAGCCATTGTATCCGGCAAAGGAAGACATGATCCCTGTGTTGTTCCACGCGCGGTACCCATTGTGGAAGCCATGGCCGCTTTGGTGATGGTCGATTTTTTATTGCGTAGCAAGGTGGCTAAACTCAGCTAGTCCTTAGCCTCTACAAAGTGTAATACAACCGCTTACATTTTTAAACCGGAATAAATCCGATTCGGGTCGCGATTCCTTTTCAATTCTGTTAACTTTAAAGATGAAGACGAAAAAAATTCCACTCTATGCCAAGATTTTGATTGGTATGGCACTCGGTCTTATTTGGGGTCTTTCGAACTCCGCGTTGGGCCTCACCGGCTTCACGCATGATTGGATAAAACCTTTCGGCACCATATTCATCAACTGCCTGAAGTTGATTGCTGTTCCGCTTATCATCGTATCGCTTGTTGATGGCGTGTCCAACCTTTCGGATGTTTCAAAACTTTCGCGCATTGGTGGCAAGACTATTGGGCTCTATATGTTTACCACGGTGCTTGCCGTTTCTATCGGTCTTGCGCTGGTTAATATTATTGAACCCGGCAAACTTCTTTCTGCCGAACGCAGAGACAGCCTGCACAAAAACTTTGCTTCTGATCTGAAGCAAAGCATCACAGCTGCCCACTCAACCCATGATGCCGGACCCTTGCAACCCTTGGTCAATATCGTTCCGGATAATTTTTTTAATGCTGCTTCTGATAACACCAACATGTTGCAGATCATCTTCTTTTCCATATTATTTGGCGTGGCTATGATTCTGGCAAACAAGGAAAAGGTTCAGCCGGTAAAAAGTTTTTTTGATGGAGCCAATGCCGTTATCCTTAGCATTGTTGATATAATTATGAAGTACGCACCTATTGGTGTGTTTGCTTTGCTGGCCAGTTTAAGTATTGATCTGGAATTAATGAAGGCCCTTAGTGTGTATAGCTTAAACGTAGTGTTGGGATTAGCCATCATGATGTTTGCTGTATACCCCACCCTATTAAAATTTTTCACCAAAGTAAAGTATAAGGAATTTATTCGCGGAATTTTACCCGCACAGATACTCGCCTTTTCAACAAGCTCGAGTGCGGCCACCTTGCCCGTTACCATGGATTGTGCTGAAAAAAATCTAGGCATCTCGGAAGAGGTATCCAGTTTCGTATTACCGTTGGGCGCAACGATTAATATGGACGGTACCAGTATTCATCAGGGTGTATCAGCTGTTTTTATTGCACAGGCTTTTGGTATCGATCTTACCTTGGGTCAACAACTCACTATTCTCATGACAGCCGTATTAGCATCCATTGGAGCGGCTGCCGTTCCTGGGGCTGGCATTATTATGTTAATCATTGTGTTAGAATCCGTTGGCTTAGACCCAGCAGGCCTGGCCCTTATTTTGGCTGTAGACAGGCCCTTGGATATGTTGCGGACCGCTGTAAATATTACGGGCGATTCGGCTGTAGCCAGCATTGTTGCAACCAGCGAAAATGAATTAAACATAGCCACAGCAAACGATCCCACCACCAATATAAATAAGGACTGACCTCTTAATTCTACTGCTTAAAAGTATAACCAAAACTTCTATATTGCTGTCTTTCTAAATAATATTATCAGTCTATGGCAGCGCCTCAACCTCCCGAGAAGAGCAAACTTACTCTTTACATTATTATTAGTTTGATTGCTGGCGTTGCGCTTGGTTTTGGGTTAAACAAAAGCTATCTCTCAAAAGATAATGAAGCCCTTAAAAAAACTGATTTATCGATCCAGCAAGTACAAGAAGAAATAAAGCAAACCCGTGATAGCCTTGTTATTAAGCAACTTGAAAAAAAGAGAAAGGATTTAGGTAAAGAACGTGGGGCCATTTTAACTGCCCGTGATGAAAAAGTTGAGCCCTTTTCGTTAATGGCAGACATTTTTTTACGTCTTATTAAAATGATTGTTGCGCCACTTGTCTTTACCACACTAGTGGTTGGGGTAGCTAAACTAGGCGACATTAGTGCCGTGGGGCGCATAGGTGGCAAAACGCTGCTTTGGTTTTTGGGTGCATCCTTAAGCAGTCTTTTATTAGGAATGGTTCTTGTAAACATCTTCCAGCCTGGCGTTGCTATGGATTTGCCCTTGCCTGAGGTGGGTGAGGCTTCGGGAATAGTCCACACGGGATTATCACTTAAAATATTCTTATATCATGTTTTTCCAAGCAGTGTTATAGATGCCATGGCGAAAAACGAAATATTACAAATTGTTGTATTCTCTATATTCTTTGGAATTGCCACCGCAGCCATTGGCGAGAAGGGTAAAGTTGTAATTACGTTTATGGATGCTTGCGCACACGTAATTCTAAAACTAACCGGATATGTTATGAACTTTGCTCCGTTGGCGGTTTTTGGTGCGATGACGGCCATCATTGCTCATCAGGGAATAAGCATATTAAAAACATATTCAATCTTCATTAGCGAATTTTATCTTGGATTGTTTTTGCTTTGGATAATTTTAGCCTTAGCAGGATCTGCCGTTATTGGCAAACGAATTTTTGGACTCATAAAGAGAATCAAGGAACCCATACTTCTTGCTTTCAGTACGAGCAGCAGTGAAGCTGCCTTTCCAAAAACGATGGAGGAATTGGAACGCTTTGGTTGCAAGGATAAGATTGTAAGTTTTGTACTACCGCTCGGGTATTCCTTTAATCTTGACGGTAGCATGATGTATATGACTTTCGCCTCATTATTTATCGCCCAGTCCTATGGCATGCATTTGCCAATACCTACTCAATTAAGTATGCTATTAGTTCTTATGTTAACAAGCAAGGGAATTGCCGGGGTACCGCGCGCCTCCTTAGTAGTCATAGCAGGCACCCTCGCTACTTTTAATATTCCAGAGGCCGGGCTTGCCTTATTGCTTGGGATAGACCCCTTATTGGATATGGGTAGAAGTGCTACCAATGTAGTAGGCAACAGTGTGGCAACCGCTGTGGTAAGTAAATGGGAAAATGCATTGGGAGACCCGCTGCCCGAGGGTGCCGAACTTTAATTTCTTAATTTTGTTAAAGATTCAAAGCCAAATACTATGCTGAAACCTGAACCAAAAAATATTCATATATACCTGGAGTCAAACCCCAATCCTAATTCATTAAAATTTGTAGTCAATGAGATTCTCGTTCCGGAAGGGATGAGTTTTGATTTTCCAACACCGGCCGATGCGGAAGAGGCTCCGCTGGCCCAGGAATTATTTATGTATCCCTTTGTGGATCGCGTTTTCTACATGAGCAACTTTGTTACTGTAACAAAGAAGGAGGATGTAGAGTGGATGGAAATTCAGGAGACATTAAAAAATCATATCAAGACGTTTCTGCAATCTGGAAAATTAATTCTGGATATGAAGGCTCCGGAAGCTCCGGAACAAGAGGAAACAGAAATCGTAAAAAAAATAAAAACTATTCTGGACGAATACATTCGCCCCGCGGTTGAACAGGATGGGGGCGCCATTACCTTTCACTCCTACCACAATAAGAAAGTAACCGTGGCCCTGCAGGGATCATGCAGCGGCTGCCCTTCTTCCACCGTAACCTTAAAAGCGGGTATCGAAAATCTATTTAAGCGAATGATGCCCGAAGAAGTAGAGGAAGTTGATGCGCTGGGCTGATTTGCTCAATGAAAATTAGTTTTCTAATTCTCCTTTCCTTTTTCACCATGGTTAGCCTGGCTCAATCCGTTTCGGTAATGAGTTATAACATTCGGCTGGATACAGAAGCCGATGGAATCAATCAATGGAAAAACAGATCCGAAAAATTAGTTACCGTAATCAAAAAATATAATCCTGATTTATTGGGCGTGCAAGAGGCCCTTCATAACCAGATGATGGATTTGCAAAAAGGACTACCTGATTACGCATTTGTTGGCAGTGGCCGCGATGATGGAAAAGAAAAAGGGGAGTACTCCGCTATCTTTTATAAGAAGGATAAGTTTGAAGTAATAAAGGAAAAAACTTTGTGGCTGTCTGAAACCCCCGAAGTACCCGGCAGTAAAAGTTGGGATGCCGCCATCACCCGCGTTGTTACGTTTGCTGTGTTAAAAGATAAGGCTAGTGGGAAATCATTCATCTATGCCAATACACATTTCGATCACATCGGTAAAGAGGCAAGAAAGAATAGCGCAAGTTTGATTAAGATTTACCTGAAGGGATTTATAACTGGAGCAACATTCGAAAAAACTGAAAAGGAAATTCCAGTGCTCGTTTCTGGTGACTTCAATTCGGAGCCGACAGACGAGCCCTATCTTACGATGATCAATGGAAAAGATATTACCTTGTTTGATGCACGCCCCGCAAAAAATCTAACTGGAACTTTTTGCGGCTTTGAAGTAGGAAAAATGGAATGCCTCACAATCGATTATATTTTTTATTCTACACCATGGAAAGCCAGCAACTATAAAGCGATTCAGGATCATGATGGAAAATATTATCCCTCGGATCATTTGCCGGTAATGGCGACTTTTACATTGAAATAATATCTCACCCTACCCTCCCTGAAGGAGAAACTCAGAAATTATTTTTTATTGGCTAAGTAAACGCCTCCGAGGATAGACGCCATCCCAATGAAGTGGCCAACCATTAAATTCTCGCCATCAATCACGCCCCACATGACTGCAACAATTGGCATAATGTACGTGACTGAGCTCGCAAATAATGGTGTAGAAATTTTCAAAAGTTTCACAAACATTAGATTGGCAATAGCCGTACTCATCAACGCTAACAAGCTAATAAATCCAAATGCTTGCCAGGCTCCTGGTTTGCTTACCATGGTCTCAACAAAATTGCTGAACCCAAAAAGATAAATAGCCGCCACGGGCCCAATAAACAAGAGGGAAACACTGGTAATGGTTAGCGATCCCAAATCATGAATCTTAAATTTTATCCAATTGAGATTGGCACCATACAAAGCACAGGCAGCAACAATAAGAAGTGCATATATATTGAAGCCAGTAATTGATCCGCCTGAGCGCGACAAGGCTAGAAGTATAGTTCCTGTAAAGGAGATGATCATGCCCAGGATAGCATATCCGCGAAAGCGCTGGGTAAAAAACAAGGCTCCCATGATCATCGTCCAGAGTGGTGAAAGCGTATTAAGAATTCCGGCCAACGAACTATTGAGTCTTGTTTGAGCCCAGGCAAATAAAAAGGCCGGAAAAAAAATTCCCATTAAGCCCGAGACTAACAATTTAAAATGATCGCCCTGTTTTAATTCTCTTAGACGTGGCAAGGCCAAAGGCAAAAGAAAAAGGGAAGCTGCCGTTACGCGAAGCGCTCCGACTACATCGGGTGAAAATACTTTTAACCCTTGCTTAATTAATATGAAGGAAGTACCCCATATCAAGGACAAGGTGATCAGTAGGAAAACTGCTAAATACTTTTTTTGAGAAAACATCTTGCCTAAGCTTACTCAACAGCAAGCGCGCAAAGAAAGATATTCCTAAAGGATTTTAAATCTGTTTTCTTGCTAAATCTTTTCAGGCTTCCACCAAGTCATTATAAACTTCCACAACCTCATCGAGTATGGCGTTTACCTCCGCTTGTGTAAAGGCTTCAACCATCCGGGTGCGGAAGGGTTTGAAGTCGGGTGTGCCTTTGAAGTAGTTGGAGTAATGCCTACGCATTTCAAAAATGCCAAGCTTATCGCCTTTCCAACGAATGGAAAAATCTAAATGCTTGCGTGTAATGTTTACACGCTCCGCCATGTCCGGTGGTAGTAATTCCGTTCCGGTTTTAAAATAATGTTTGATCTCATTAAAAACCCAGGGCGAACCAATAGCAGAGCGGCCAATCATAATGCCATCAACCCCATAACGGTTTTTATACTCTAATGCCTTTTGTGGATTATCAATATCGCCATTACCAAAAATTGGAATGTGCATGCGCGGATTCTCTTTAATTTTTCCAATCAATGTCCAATCCGCTTCACCTTTATACATTTGCACGCGTGTGCGGCCATGTATTGTCAGTGCTTGAATGCCAATATCCTGCAAGCGCTCAGCAACCTCCACTACATTTTTAGTAGTGTCATCCCAACCTAATCGGGTCTTTACGGTAACAGGCAAGTGAGTTGCTTTAACTATTTCAGCAGTCATCTGCACCATTTTGGGGATGTCTTGCAGCAAAGCAGCACCGGCACCCCGACAAGCAACCGCCTTAACGGGGCAACCATAATTAATGTCAATCAAATCCGGATTGGCCGCTGTAGCAATCTCGGCCGATTGTACCATGTTGCCGATATCGCCACCAAATAGTTGAATGCCGATGGGTCGTTCGTATTCAAAAATATCAAGCTTCTGGCGACTCTTCGCTGCATCGCGAATAAGACCTTCGGAAGAAATAAACTCGGTGTACATCAAATCGGCACCACCCTCTTTGCAAACCGCACGAAAAGGTGGGTCACTCACATCCTCCATGGGGGCGAGCAAAAGTGGAAACTCTCCAAGCTGTATTTTGCCGATTTGTACCAAATTTGATATTTAAACTAAAACTCCGTTGTTTGCGGCCACAAAATTAACCCTTTTGTCGAGATGTCTGAACTGACGGGGATTTCCAACCGACACCCACTAATATCTGTTATCTTCATTTTGTTCACCATGGCCATTGGCTTTATTGTGATCGGACCTATGTTAGGCTTCCTGATTGCACTGCCCTTTTATGACGGAACAATCTTTGAACTGACTGAAAAGATTTCGAACCCAATAAATCATCCTGAAATCCGAATGCCTCTTATGATCATTCAAGGAGGCGCTACCCTATTCGGATTAATCCTGATTCCGTTTCTCTATTTACTATCTATTGAAAAAGTAAATCCAATTCAATGGCTTACATCAAAAACAACTTCCTGGTTGATCATTCTTGTTACTGCCGCCATTGTTTTGTCATTTATGGCAACTAACTCAATATTTATAGAGTGGAACGCAACTTTTACATTCCCTGAATTTCTAAAAAATTTTGAACACTGGGCCCGCGAGCGAGAAGATCTTGCCGAAAAGCTTACGAAGTTCTTTGTCACCTTTGAAACAAATGGTCAGTTTCTGTTTGGTGTATTGGTTATAGCTGTACTGCCTGCCATTGGCGAGGAGTTGGTGTTCCGTGGCATGCTACAGCCTGAACTCTTTCGCGCCACGGGTAATCGTCATGCTGCTGTCTGGATCTCGGCCATTATATTCAGTGCTTTCCATATGCAGTTTTTCGGTTTTGTGCCACGCATGTTGTTAGGTGCCCTGTTTGGATACCTCTACCTTTGGTCGGGCAATTTACTTTTGCCTATGATTGCTCACTTTGTAAATAACGGGTTCTCGGTGCTAATGATGTACCTCTACCAAAAGGGAACCGTTACCGTTGATATGGAATCACCAGAAACGGCACCTTGGCCGGTTGTACTAATTTTTACTACCATCTTTGTTGCCTTACTTTACTATTTTAAAAAGTATCATCAATCGGTTAATCAACAATCAATAACGTGACGGCACTCAATAAATTCAGCAACCTTACCCAACGATTGATCACCGCCTTATTAGGTGCTGCAGGTATCGTGTTTGGAGTTGTCTATAGCGAATGGACTTACCTGATTGTGTTCTTTATCATCTGTCTTTTTTCACTAATAGAATTTTATAGGCTCTCAGGCTTAGATGGTATGTTGCCGCAAAAAACGTTTGGCACGCTGTGTGGTATTGCCATCTTCTGTCTTTCATTTTTTATTGAGCGGGGTGATATCTCCTATCGCTATTACTTTTTAATCTTCCCTACTGTTTCGTTTGTGTATATGATCAAACTTTATAAAAAGTTTGAGCGCAAACCATTTACCAATATCGCCTATACTTTTTTAGGATTGTTTTACGTGGCCATGCCCTTTACACTTTTAAACATTGCGGCTTTCGAAAATCAGGTATACGATTATCAAATTGTTTTTGGATGCCTGTTTATTTTATGGGCCAGCGACACCGGGGCTTACTTTGCAGGTACATTATTCGGAAAGCGTAAATTATTTGAACGCATCTCCCCAAAAAAATCGTGGGAAGGATTTATAAGTGGTGCCATACTCGCTTTTGGTTTTGCTTATGGGCTTCCTTATTTCTTCAGCGCTGTTGGTCACGAACCTACTATCAAATCCTGGCAGTGGATGGTTATTGGCGTAATCATTATTATTGGGGGTGCCTTTGGCGATCTGGTCGAGTCGTTGCTCAAGCGCAGTATTGAAATTAAAGACTCAGGTGACAGTTTACCCGGCCACGGAGGGTTTCTCGATCGCTTTGATGGTCTGCTGATCTCTACGCCATTTATTGTAGCGTTTTTAGAGATATTTTAAGAATACAACGCTATCCTAAATTCTTTAAGAGAAGTTTTACAATATAACAGACATTATTTTGCAAAAGGGTAATTCGGACATACAAAATCCTGCAAAGCGGCTGTTAGATGCTTAAATCTATTGATAAGTTTTTCGTGTGATTCAACCGTATTGGAATAATGAATTTCCATATCTTTGCAACCGATTTAGCGGCTCAGAAACAACTTTTTACTTGATTTAGGGCCTTCCATATAAACCGAAAAATTCAACAAACTTAATATGGCATATATAGAACCTGCTCCGCTTCTTGATAAGGAAAATCCTTTTGAAGCAATGATGTCGCGTTTTCAAACCGCCTCACAAATTCTTGGATTGGAAGAAGAAATCTACAACGTACTTAAATCACCAGCCAAGCAGGTGATTGTATCGCTACCAGTAACCATGGATGATGGCAGCATCAAGGTGTTTGAAGGCTATCGGGTTATTCACTCCACTATTCTTGGCCCTTCTAAGGGCGGTATTCGATTTGATCCACATGTAAATCTGGATGAAGTAAAGGCCTTGGCTGCCTGGATGACCTGGAAGTGTGCCGTAGTAGATATTCCCTATGGAGGCGGTAAGGGTGGCGTAACCTGTAACCCGCGCGAGATGAGTGCTGGGGAGATTGAACGTTTAATGCGTTCTTATACACAAGCCATGATGGGTGTTTTTGGCCCCGATCAGGATATTCCAGCTCCCGACATGGGTACAGGTCCACGCGAAATGGCCTGGCTGATGGATCAATACTCCAGAAATAAAGGAATGACCGTTCCGGCTGTTGTTACGGGAAAACCCATTGTAATGGGTGGATCTTTGGGAAGGACAGAAGCCACCGGGCGTGGTGTAATGGTTTCTGCTTTAGCGGCCATGGAGAAATTGAAAATCAATCCTTACAAAGCAACATGTGCCGTACAAGGTTTTGGAAACGTAGGCTCCTGGGCCGCCCGATTACTTGCTGAGCGAGGCTTAAAAGTAGTGTCGGTGAGCGATATCTCTGGCGCTTACTATAACGAAAATGGAATTAATATCGATGCGGCTCTTGCTTACCGCGATAAGAACAAAGGCTCCTTGGAAGGGTATGCCGAAGTTCAAAAATTAAATGGTGGTGATTTACTAACTCTCCCCGTAGATGTACTTGTGCCTGCTGCCACCGAAGATGTGATTACCAGCAGCAACGCGGGAAAAATTCAGGCGAAGTTGATTGTAGAGGGCGCCAACGGGCCTACCTCATCAAAAGCAGATAGCATTATTTATGAAAAAGGTATAAGCGTTGTGCCCGACATTCTTGCTAATGCCGGTGGAGTAACTGTTTCCTATTTTGAATGGGTGCAAAACCGCTTAGGATATAAATGGACGGCTGAGCGTGTGAATCGCAGAAGTGATCGGATTATGAAAGATGCATTTAACAATGTTCATAAAACTTCTCTTCAATACAATGTATCGCTACGAATAGCCGCCTACATGGTGGCCATTGATAAAGTAGCTAAAACTTACAAGTTCAGAGGGGGATATTAAAAGGTATTCGGGTAACCCGTTGGCCGAGTAAACTGAATTTAATCAAGCTACCCGGTAACGAGTATCCAGTATCCTGTCTACGATCCTTCAGATTGTAGGATAAAATGCTAAACTTGGGATTTTTAAATCCAGAAACGTAAACAATGACGATTCACAAAGAAGGCCGTACCCTATTATTTATTCTATTGATAGTTCTCTTTGGGCTTAATTGGGCAGTCACACATTTTTTTCCAACCCAAACCGTTGTTCACAATGTTTTGATTGGGATAAGTGTCTTTTTTTATCTTATCATCCTTCAGTTTTTTCGGATCCCCATTTTTCAAATCAAGAAAAATGAAAATCAGGTTTTGGCGCCAGCCGATGGAAAAGTAGTGGTGATTGAAGAAACCGATGAGCCCGAGTATTTGAAGTCGCGCAGAAAACAAATTTCTATTTTCATGTCGCCCATCAATGTGCATGTAAACCGTATGCCGGTGTCGGGCACAATCTCCTACGCAAAATATCACCCGGGTAAATATCTGGTGGCCTGGCATCCTAAATCAAGCACTGAAAACGAGCGTACCACGGTTGTAGCCAAAATGAATAATGGTACGGAAGTTTTATTCCGACAAATTGCCGGTGCGTTAGCCCGAAGAATTAAATGGTATGTAAAAGAAGGGCAGCCGTTGCAACAGGGCGATGAATTCGGGTTTATCAAATTCGGTTCGCGCGTGGATATATTTTTGCCCCTAACTGCAAAGGTATCCGTTAAGGTTGGCGACATAACCAAAGGTGGCAAAACAGTAATTGCTGAATTCTAATCCCTCAATTCATCAAAATTATTTGCCTTTTGTCAAGATTATGATCGATAAGCGGGGTTTCAGGGTCATAATCCCTATCTTTCTAAAATGAAATTTTAAAAATCCCGTTTGTTGTTGACGTATGAGTTGATAAAGCAAAAAACAACTATAATTTTTACCTATGAGTCTGAATTTAAACCTTAAGTTCTCAACTAATCAGAAAGATTTTTTTGTGACACTTAATCAGCGGGTTAATACCTACTTTAAAAGCAGGGAGATTGAACGCACAGCCAACAGCGAAATGGTTATCAAAACCATCTTCATGTTTTCTCTGTATCTGATACCCTACTTTTTATTGATTGGTGGCATAACCTCCAATCCCTGGATCATGCTGGGTCTTTGTGCCATTATGGGCTTGGGGGTTGCAGGCATCGGGCTTTCCGTTATGCATGATGCGAACCATGGTGCCTATTCAAACAAAGCATGGATAAATAACTTATTGGGCCTTTCTATGAATCTGGTGGGCGGTCATGCGCTTACTTGGAAAGTTCAACACAATGTTTTACATCATACCTATACCAATGTTCACGATGTGGATGAAGATATCAGCCCCCGTGGAATTATCCGCATGACTCCGGCTTCGAAGTGGATACCCCTTCATAAGTTTCAACATTATTATGCCTGGTTTTTTTATGGCCTAATGACTTTGGTATGGGTAACGGTAAAAGATTTTTCGCGCATTATTAAGTACCAACGCGAAGGATTGGTAAAAAAACAAAGAACCTCTGCCACCCGCGAGTGGATTATTATGTTGACAACTAAAATAATTTACTACGCCTGTATTTTCGTGATCCCCATGTGGCTACTTCCTGTTTCCTTTTGGCAAGTAGCGATTGGCTTTTTCGTTATGCATTACATTGCCGGTTTTATTCTCGCCATAATATTTCAGCCTGCTCACGTAATAGAAGGTACTGAATATCCTCTTCCCGATGAAAACGGAAATCTGGAAAACAGCTGGGCCATTCACCAACTACACACCACAACAAACTTTGGCCATAAAGAAAAACTTTTCTCCTGGTACGTGGGTGGACTGAACTACCAGGTAGAACATCATCTTTTCCCAAATATTTGTCACGTACATTATCGTGACCTGGCGAAGATTGTGAAGCAAACAGCAAACGAATTCAACTTGCCCTATAAATCAAAAGAAACTTTCTTTGAAGCCGTGGCTGCTCATGCGAAACAATTAAAAATTCTTAGTGAGAAGCCCGTGAACAAAATCGGAGCGATAGCAGTAGCTGCCTAGGTGGATTGTAAAACTTCGCGTAAAACGGGTAGAGATTTCATTTCGCCAAAATTGTCGATATGATTACCGTAAAACCGGAGGATACTTAACAAGAGTGTTTGCCGCTGATCATAATTCATTGACACGGAAGTTTCGTAATCTGCCTGCATTAATTTTTTAAGAAGCTTCTCTTCTACCTGATCTATCCAGTGTCCGCCAATAATCTCCTCGGTTAGGTTAGGACCAAACCCAAGGTGCTTACTTAATCCCAGCAAAAAAATCAGATGGAAGTTCTCGGGATGAAGCTGCGTATCGAGAACCCGTAATGAATGGGAAATGAAGTTATGAATTTCTTCAGTGTGGCTTTGTTCCTTTACGGCTTTATTCAACACTTCATTAATAAACATGGCTATGGCCGATTTACGAATCCCTTGCGTTATTGATTGATAGGGGTGATAACATTTTACTTCCTTTATTCGAAGAATATTGGCATTCTCTTTATAGTAGACAACTAGATCAAGAAGTGTAAGGGGTTGAAAGAGGGCTATCTTACTTCGCTTTGAATTGCTTCGCACACCATTGACTATGTAACTCTGCAATCCAAATACCTCCGTGAAGATGTTAACAATTATGGATGTTTCGCCATACTTGGTAAATCGAAAAACAATACCCTTTGTTTTATGGAGCACGTTAGCTTTTAGGTTTGCGCAAATGCTTAAAGAAAGCTTGTCGGCTTCTGGCCTCATAGGAATCTTTTTCACCCAGCATTACTTTGGCATTATTGGTATTTAGTCGAAATGAGTAAGAAGCGAGTTCCCCAGTTTGCGCACAGATGGCATGTACCTTGGTAACATATTCTGCTACCGCCAATAAATGAGGCATTGGGCCAAAAGGTTTTCCTTCATAGTCCATATCCAATCCAGCAACAATAACCCGTTTACCACTATTGGCCAAGGTATTACATACCTCAACGATAGAGTCATCAAAAAACTGTGCCTCGTCAATTCCTACTACATCGCAAGTACCTGCTAATAAGACAATGTCGTTGGCAAAGTCTACGGGTGTGGAGCGAATCTCCCGCTCGCTATGGGAAACAATTTTCTGATCATGATAGCGTGTGTCTATAGTGGGTTTAAATATTTCCACCTTTTGTTTTGCAATCAAAGCCCGGTTGAGCCTTCGGATCAGCTCTTCCGTTTTACCCGAAAACATACAGCCACAGATAACTTCAATCCATCCGCTTTTGCCTGGTTTATTACTTCTGCCGAGTTGAGGTTCAATAAACATAGCGCAAGTTAAGATTTACTAATGGTGAAATTGTTTAAAATTTAAATGGTTTAGTCTGTATAAGTCATGTGTGGCAGTTTGTTTTCATCTGGAATTCGAATTCTACATTCGCCCAATACTGTAGCCTGGCAGGCAAGCCTTTCTTTCTCGCCAAGTTCCCCTTTGTTCCGGTAGCCAAGTTCTGCTCCTGTTATTGGACCTAGTTGATCGCCACCTTCCACAACCTCAAACTTGCAGGTAGTACATCGCCCCTTTCCACCACAGGCGTGCATCCAATCAATGTAGTTAGCCTGAATCAGTTTTAAAACGGATGTTCCTAAACCAATAGCAGCCACTTCCTTTTGAGCCAAATTTTCAATCACTATCTTTACCATACAACAAGGTGTTCCTTGGCACGTTTTGATCAAACAAGAATACAAAATAGTAACTCATGGACGAAAAGATTAGTTTGAAGTCGGTGGATCAATACGCGATAAAATACGCCAGTCAATTGGCCGATTCATTCTTTTCTAAACAAGAAAAAATTAGCGGCCCCGAAATACTGTCGCTATGCGAAGTAAAACAGGTAAATCTATTTGTGATTAGTGATTTACTGAGCGTTTGGCAGCAGGAAAGTCAAAAATTAAAAAGCCCCTACTTCGACTACCAAGCCAAACCCGTCATTGATATACTCAATCAATTTCAGAATACCTTAAGCAATCATATCTTAATTGGAAAATCGGATTTTCTCCCCTTGTTACAAAAGGCCGTAAGCCAAACGCTGTATTTAATTTTAGCCCCCTATGATTTTTATGCAGATACTCTGGCCGCAAAGGGTAACGAATTTCTACATGCCCAAACCTTAAAAAATAAAGTAAAGTATATTAAGATTAATCAAGCTCCATTAGAAAAACTACTGGCGCACCTTCAGGAAAAAAACATTGCCACCCTTTCGGGGAAGGAAGCCTTTGCATTACTCGATCACATTCTGGAAGAAGTAAATTTTACGCCCGAAGATTTTGAGCCCTACCTATCTCTTTTCAATAAAATACTTCCTGTAAACATGGAAGGTTTTTATGGAACGATGGCCAGGCCTCAGGAGTCAAAACCCAAAATAGAAATTCAGAGCAAGCCTCCGGTAGTTGTAGAAACTGTTGAACCGAAAGCCACGCCTACCTTGGCCGATAATCTGGCTAAACAGAAAATGGCAAAGCTAAAAGAAAGCCTGACGATCAATCAAAAATTCATGTTCACCAAGATCTTATTCCACGGTGATTTTGAAATATTTTCAGAAGCCATCGACAAGCTGGATCGATTGGATAACCTGACGCAAGCTATGAGATTTATAGAGGATGGTTACCCCGATTGGGATAATGAAAGTGAGGAGTATGAAGAGTTTATCGAAATACT
>Ga0154020_10003354_pt1 | contig 19291 bp, 15 predicted proteins | sample Klosneuvirus_201_FD_109709 | JGI IMG/M metagenome (GOLD analysis project Ga0154020, IMG submission 109709) | Active sludge microbial communities from wastewater, Klosterneuburg, Austria - Klosneuvirus_20160825_MG | ecosystem: Engineered > WWTP > Aerobic digester > Activated sludge | place... | reverse complement strand
TGGTTGGTCAAAACCGGACGCTTCCGCAAAGAGGATCTCGGTCGCGGCATCTGGCCCGACCAGGTGTTGGAGAGTATTGCTGACGTAATTGGAGATTAGGAGATTGGAGATTAGGAGATTGGAGAGTAGGAGATTGGAGAGTAGGGGTCGTGTAGCACTCGTAGAATTTCCAATCTCCAATCTCCAATCTCTAATCTCCTAAGATATTGAAAGAGAATCGAACATGCAACCAACCAAGGTGATCTTATACGACACGACCCTGCGCGACGGTACACAAGGGGAAGGCGTGTCGCTCAGTTGCGACGATAAGCTGCGCATTGCGCGGCGGTTGGACGAGTTCGGCATGAGCTACGTCGAGGGCGGCTGGCCAGGGTCGAACCCCAAGGACATCGAGTTCTTCGAGCGCGCACAGACCGAGCTTGACCTTGCCTATGCGCGGCTGGCGGCCTTTGGCTCGACCTGCAAAGCCGGCGTCGCACCGGCCGACGATGAGCAGGTGCTGCTGCTGCTGCGCGCCAGCACGCCAGTCGTGACGATCTTCGGCAAGACCTGGGATCTCCATGTCACCGAAGTGCTGCGCACGACGCTCGACGAGAACCTGCGCATGATCCGCGAGACGGTGAGATTTCTCAAGGCGCACGGCAAAGAAATCGTATACGACGCCGAGCACTTCTTCGACGGTTATCTCGCCAACCCGGAATACGCGCTTGCCACGCTCAAGGCTGCGATCATCGGCGGCGCCGACAGCATCGTGCTGTGCGACACCAACGGCGGCGGCCTGCCCTGGCAAGTCGGCGAGGCGGTGGACGCGGTGCGCCAGGAGGTGCTGGGCCAGGAAACGCCCCTCGCCCCTCGCCCTTCGCAACTCGCTCATATCACGCTCGGCATCCATGCGCATAACGACAGCGAAACGGGCGTCGCCAACACGTTGGAGGCGGTGCGCCGCGGCTGCACGCAGGTGCAGGGCACGGTGAATGGCTACGGCGAACGCTGTGGCAACGCCAATCTGATCAGCATCATCCCCGACCTGCAGATCAAAATGGGCTACGACTGCGTGCCGGAGGAGAGTCTGAAGGATCTGGTCGAGTTGAGCCGCTACGTCAGCGAGATGGCCAATCTCAACCCCGACACGCATCAACCCTTTGTCGGGCAGAGCGCGTTTGCACACAAAGGCGGCACGCACGTCAACGCCGTCGTCAAATATGTGATGAGCTATCAGCACATTGACCCCGCGCTGATCGGCAACGAGACGCGTGTGCTGGTCAGCGAGCTGAGCGGCAAGGACAACATCGCCACCAAGCGCAAAGAGTTCGGGCTCGATGGGCTGAGCAAGGAAGAAGAGCGGCGCATCTTGCAGCAGATCAAGGAGCTGGAGAACGCCGGCTTTGCCTTCGAGAGCGCCGAAGCCAGCGTCGACCTGATGCTGCGCAGAGCGCGGCCTGGCTATCAACAGCCCTTCGAGATGATCGACTACACCGCGGCGGTGGAACACCGCGCCGGCCGCGGCATGTTCTCCGAGGCGACGGTCAAGGTGCGGGTGGCCGACCGTATCTTTCATGAGGTGGCGGAGGGCAACGGTCCGGTTAACGCACTCAACCGCGCGCTGCGCAAGGCCATCATGCCCTTCTATCCGCGGCTGCGCGCCGTGCATCTGACCGACTACAAGGTGCGCATTCTCGACAGCGACAGCGGCACCGCGGCCATGACGCGCGTCCTGATCGACTTCAGCGACGGCGACCGCCAATGGACGACCGTTGGCGCTTCGACCAACATCATCGAGGCGAGCTGGATTGCACTCTCCGACTCGGCGGAATACTTCATCCTCACGGACGGCGAGCGCAACCAGGTCGAGATTATCATGCCGGAGCTGGTGGCGGGCGACGATTGAAAGGGTGTAAAATTTAGACTTTCCTCTGCCGTACTGAATACTTTCGCTTGCAGTGGTGAGTGCTTTCCGTTGCAGTGCCGGCACGGAAAAGCACTGCGGGTGAGTTGCTGCAGAAAAGCGCCGCAATTGCTTTGGAAATCGCGGATAGCGGAGAAGCAGATAAACCTGTCAAGGCTTTATCAACACTTCTCCGCTGTCTGACCAGCGACTTCAAATCCAGACGTGGAATTTCGGTGGCTCACGATTTCATCGAAAGGCGCGGCATTGGTATAGTTATGACGGTGCCATAAAGATGTTCAATCGAGCGTCTGAGCATGGAGCCGAATGTTTTGAACTGGAAACGAGTTGGGTCGAGACGATATGGGGGGTCAGCGAGTGCAAGGATGGCGTTGTTCAGGGCAGCCAGCACCTGTGGGGTTTGCCCTCGACCAACGGTGCAGGCGTCTTCGCCCAGTGTGGAGTCGCGGCGCCAGTGGAGGCGATTCTCGATTTCCCAGTGCCTGCGGATGTGGTATAGAAGTTGAGTGGGTGGCGTCATCGCAGGCTTGAGACTGGTCAGCTACCGCAGGCCAGGTTGGCGCCAGGTAGTCATTCAACTAGGCAACTGGTGCGCAGGGAACGGATAGTCAAGCGTCCATGGTCTTGATTGACCTGCTTGGCGTGTGCTCTGGGAGCCAGGGTCGAGGTTGCTCGCTGAACAAGCAAGCGATATCGGCGTGCAAGGTGCACTGGTTGGCCTTGGCGATAAGCAGATGGTAACCGGGCGCGCTCCAGTAGCAAATGTGCCTGCACCCAATCGATGCGGAGCCGCGCCCATTGTGCCACGCCGCTCAGCTTACTTTCGCCGCTCATTTTGGCCAGCAGCAGCAGCGTCAACACCAGCGCCGACGAGCACCGCTTCCCGCATGGCTTGCGTCGGTCTGGCACTCTTGCCAATACTTCATAGAGACTTCGCACATCTGCTTTGGCTGCCCTTTCTGGAATCACCACCTTCTCAACAACTGTGGCAGCATCCACGATCAACTCCTTTTGTTTGGTAGACAACGGTTTGACGCCTCTAATCTACAAACAAAAGGAGTTTTCTGCTTCTGCGACTTTTGAAAAGCCCTGTGATCTTGAGCTATCCTAGACCGCGATTCATACCCGGTTTGAGGATGGTGCTCCCATTTGACTGTGAATCCGGCCCGGACTACACCACGAGCCACTATCCCTTGACTACATGAAGCCATCGGTGAAGCATGTAGTTCTCACTTCGCGATTGGCTTAGTCAGTTCTTGCGGGCAGCGTGCCCGCGGGAAGCATAGTCAGCAGAGCACGGTGACGGGCAATATTTTTACAGAACGCCCACCGCAACTCCTCGTCAGCGATCAGGCCGGCCTGCTCAGCCAGCAGACGACGGCCGCGCACCAGCATCTGCTCCGCCCACGGCTCGCCTGCGGCAATCAACACCGCGTGACAGGTCATATAGAGCGAACTGGGGTCCATACCCTGTTCGATCAACCGGCGCGGGTTGTCGGCCACCAGCTCTGCCACGCAGGCCAGGGCACTCTCATTATCACCCAGCGCCATAGCAAGCTGGGCCTGGGCGGCGACGATTTCAGGAAGCAGACGCCAGGCGACCTCGCCCTGCCCCGCCTCGCGCGCCTGGGTCAGCGATGCGGTCGATTCCATCAACCGGCCCTGTCGCTGCTGGACATGGCCGCTGAGCAGCCACGCTTCGGCCAGCAGACTGGCGACGCCAAGCTTGTGAGCCATGGCCAGGGCTTGGTCGACATCGGCGCCCGCTATCTCCTCTCCGGTCGCCAGCGCCATGCGAAGCCGAAGCAGCAGTAGGCGCAGCTTGAGTAGCAGGGCGCTCAGGGCATCGGCCGTGGCGACTGCCTGCTCGATAGTTTCCCTGGCTTTCTCCCAAGCGCCAAACTGCACAAAGAGCGTGGCGGCCTCCAACCGAGCCGCCGTCGCCGTCCAGCGGTCGTCGATGGCCTGGCAGTGCTGGAGGAGTTGCGGGTAGAGCGCCAGGCACTCTGCACAACACATCGACAGACGGTAGAGCGCTACCTGGTTTAGTAACACCTGTCCTTCGAGCCAGGGGTGGTGGAGCTGGTGGGCCAGGGATAAGGCGGCGTCCAGCAATCCTTCGGCCCGGCCATACTCTCCCCTTGTGTAGACGACCATCCCCGACCCCATGAGCGCGCATCCGCGCAGGAGCAGATCCTCAGAATGGGTCGGGCTTTCCAGCAATTCAGAGAAGACTGCGTCCGCGCCAGCCAAATCGCCCAGCGACCATGCCGCGATGCCCACATGAAGCCGGCACAGGCCGACTAGCGTCGGGGTTTCCATCGCCTGCGCACTGTGCAGAGCACGGACATAGCTGGCGTGCGCAAGCGAGATCTCGCCGCGCCACCAGTGGCTGCGACCGGCCAGCAGGTGCGCCTCCACCTGGGCAGCAAGATCGCCGGCGGCGACAGCCAGCGTGAGTGCAGCGTTGACGCCGGTGATTGCCTCCCAATAATGGGTCGTTTCTTCGGCCAGGGTTGCGCGACGCAAGGCGGCGCCCAGTTGTTGGGACGGCTGTTGGGTCAGCGCCGCCAGCCGCTCCAGCTCGCCCACGTCCTGCGCCCGGGAGCGCTGGTCGCGCAGCAGCGTATGGGCCTGCTCGCGCATGGCCAGCAGTGCGAAGCGTGCGCTGTGATCCTCTGGCGGCGTCAATGCCAGGGCCTGTGTCAGCAGGTCGACGGCTGTTACATGGGCGTGAGCCGCCAGCGCGCCCTGGCTGGCTGTGCGCAGGTGGCCGGCTGCCCTGGCGTGCTCCCCTGCCTGCGTGAAATGCCATGCCAGCGCCTGGGGCGTCACTCCGGATGCCGTCTTCGCTTGTGCGTCCTGCGCTTCCAAGGCTGACCCCACGGCCCGATGGAGCCAGACGCGGCGCCCTTCATCCAGCGTGTTGTACAGATAAGCCTGAAAGAGATGGTGGCGGAAACGATAGCGCAGACCGGACGCGGCTGCGTCGGCAGGTCTGCCGGAGGACGCGACGATGTGATGGGCTGTGGCAAGATCGCCGCTGAGCCGCGCGACGGCCAGGTGCTCATCCATGCGCGACACTTCTGCGGCGATCTGGGCGCTGAATTCGTCGCCCTGGACACAGGCAGCTTCCAGCAGCCTGCGATTACTGCTGAGCAGACGGTCGATCCGCTCGCCGATCAGCGCCTCGACAAGCGGCGGGAGCGCGTTCCAGTCGATCACGCCGCTTGCGTCCCAGCGCCCGTCGCGATCCTGGCTGAGCGCACCACGCTCGGCCAGCGCGTGGATCATCTCGACCGTGAACAGGGCGTGCCCTTCCGTATGCCGGTAGAGGGCGGCGCGAAGGGGTTCGTCGAAGCGATTGGCGGTGCGGTCGAGCAGGTCGTCGATGAAGCGCTGGCCGTCAGCCCGATCCAGGTCGACCAGCGTTGCCAAAGGATGGCGGCGCAGTTCATGGAGAGCCTGGCCGGCGAACCTACCAAGCTCGTCCTGTTCCAGGGCCAGCGCGCCAGGGCAGTACGCGGCGGCAATGAGGATGTGACTCCTGTTCAGCCGCTGCTCCAGATGGTGGATGAGGGCAATCGTGCCAGCGTCCGCCCAGTGCAGGTTGTCCAGCGCAAGCAGGAGCGGCGCGTGGCGCGCCAGGCGCATGAGGAAGTGCGTGAGTTGGTCAAAGAACGCGAGCTGTGGCCCCTTGGCCTGGTTGTTCAGCCCTCTGCCTTCTGCATCCGAGGACGCTTGCAACGATGGCGCCGCTGGCCGTGCAGTGGGCCGCACACCGCTCCGCTTGCCGGGCCGGCCAACGCCAGAGCCGCCCAGTCCGGCGCCTCTTCCTGCAGCAGACGCAGAGTTTCGGCCGAGGAGAACGGCCGAGGCACACCAGCTTCTCCGGCGACCAACATACGCAGCGCATCGACAACAGGCTGGTAAGGATCGCCGACGCCAAAGAGCGCCGTGGACGCAGCGATGGCGACCAGCCACGGTTGAGCCGCGCCTGCAAGCCGGCGGGCGAACTCGTGGAGCAGCGCCGTCTTGCCATTGCCGGCCTCGCCTACGACCAACAGGATGGCGCCGTGGTTTGAGGCAGCCTTGCGAACGCACTCATGCATCAGGGCAAGTTCTTCCTCCCGCCCGACAAAGTCCTTGCGCTCCGATGAATCTGGGTCGGCCTGCGGAAGCGCCAGTTGGGTGTGCGTCTCAAGGAGACCTGGCGCTTCGATTTGCACGGCCTGACCCGCGTGCAGCGTTTTATAGAGGGACGTGGTCTGCGCTTCCGGCTGCGCGCCCAGTTCGTCCTGCAGTTGGCGCTTGTATGCTTCATAGTGCGAGCGAACGTCCTGGCGTTGCCCGGCGGCGGCGTAGGCCAGCATGATCTTCCGGTGTACGGTTTCGTGGTAGGGATTCAGCAGCAGCGAACGCCGATAGAGCGCCAACGCTCTTGTAACATCGCCCTGATCCCAGCAATGGTCTGCCAGGTCATGAAACGCCTCGGCGACGAGGCGATCCAGCTCGCTGCGCACATCCACCACCCATTGTTCGAACTCTAGGCAGCCGCGCAGCGTGAAACCTTCCAGGAACGGCCCCCGATAGAGCGCGATGTCCTGCTTCATGTGAGCTGCCCACATGGGCGTGGTGGCCGGCGTCTTGAGCAGGTCACGCAGGCGCAGGACATCCACGACTGCGTCACTGGCAGGGTCGAACTGCACCGTCGTTCGCGTAATGCGCAGGTGGGGGATGCGCGCGCCCCGGTCGTCGATCACCGCGCGCAGGTTGGCGAGAACGCGGCGGAAATTGGCCGCGGCCGCTTGTTCAGAGTACGCCGGCCACAGGAGTTCAGCCAGCGCGGCGCGTGAGTGTGGGCGGTCGTGTTCGACGGCCAGGAAGGCCAGGAGACCGCGTGTCTTGTCGGATTCGACGCGCACATCGATTGGGTCTTCCAGGGTGAGTTGAAAGGGGCCCAGCAGCGCCAAGTTGAGGTGGGGCATGGCGTTCTCCCTGCGCAGCGCAGCGATGACAATGGTCGCAGAATTGTCCAACAAACTATGCTCTAACACATTGTACTACAAGCTATGGTCTGGCCTAGGGTGCGCGCGATCTGCGCGCGATGGTCTGCTACGATAAGAGCAGTTTTGCTGGGTTTGCGCGAACAGTCATGGCGCAGAATGTATGTTCATTGGGCTGGATTATAACCCGAGGGGAGCTTCATCGAATGTGGCGGTCGGCCTGTCGGGGACGATCTACGTTATGGGCTATCCCGCTCCTCGCGATTTGTAGGCTGCTAGGCGTTCTCGGTTGAACCTGCAAGCAGACGGGGTACCACACTTGGGCGATTTCTGATACGGGTGTGTCACGCTGAGAACCAAGGAAAGGAGCGAGGAAGGAATGTCAGTCTCTCATGTCTCAAGCAAACGTGAGCTGAGCGATGCCGAGAAAGACCGCATGCTGGAGTTGCACAATCAAGTCCGAGCACAGTACGGGATGGCAGATCTCACTTGGTCGTCGGATCTGGCGGTGGGTGCTCAAGAGTGGGCGAACCATCTAGCGGCAATCGGCGCGTTGAAACACAGCGAGCCAGACGGCAGATATGGCGAGAATCTGTTTTGGGGCGGTGGCAACTACACCCCTGCTGACGTCGTGGGACTGTGGCGTAGCGAAGAGAAAGACTACCACGGTGAACAAATCGATAGTTCGAACTACAAGGTCTTCGGCCATTTCACTCAGATGATCTGGAAGGATACCAAGGAATTGGGGGGTGGGAAGGCGGCAGGGACTTCAGGAGTGTACTGGGTATGTCGATACCGATCGGCAGGCAACATCATCGGGCAGAAGCCCTATTCGGGCAACTTCTGGACAGAGTTGGTAATTCGGGACGCGGAGGATGACCAGGGCAAGATTCCGTATCAGGGAAAGAACTGGTGGCAGAGCCCCGATATCACGGTCAATCCTGGCCCAGATACTGACAAGGCCATCCACCTAGGAGAACCCAATCAGATCGTGGTCTGTGTTTGGAACAAAGGGACTTCCGACCTACCCGTTGGCGTCAGATATACAGTCTCCCTGGGCTGGGATCGCCCCGCCGCCACCGTACCTTACCCGCTGCCAAAAGATCAGGTAATCGGACAAGTGGAGGAGGTACTTGGCTCCAACTGGAAGAAAGATACGCCGCGCAAGACCAGCTTCACCTGGAGGCCCTTGGCGAGTAAAATTCCTTTTGGGCATCACTGCCTGGTCGCCTGGGTTAACGCACTCCAGGATCCTGTACTTGATACCCCGGCAGTGAACTACGATGACAATCGTGCGCAGCGGAACATCGAGTTCTGTAAGGCGCCATCGCCAGGCGAGGATGGTTACGGACGCTTTTGGCTCAATCCCCAACCGAAGATCAGTGATCGCAGCCTCGAGATCACCTTCAGATATGGCTCGGATGCTCAACTGCTGCGTCGCGTACGCTTGCACCTGCCGTGCAGCGTCGAATTCAATGAGATCACCGGCGGAGAGCTGGTCGAGCGAAGCGAAGCTGATGACTGGGTCATCGGCAACATCGATCCGGCGGGACAGGTGCGCTTCGACGGTATTGGGGTGTCCCAGCCCGAGTTGCTTACCATTGAGGTGTGGGCGCAACCGGAAGGACCGGCCAAGAGGGCCCAGTCTGTTGATGTCGATGTTGTGGAATACGGCCGGTTGGAGGAGGGTGCTGAGATCATACCGATGGGTGGCTTAACCCAGCGTTTCGAGGAAGGTGGGGCAGAGAGCGGACTGAGAGTGTCTTTCTTTGGAGTGCAATGGCTATCTGAGCCGCATCCCGCAAACCCCGTGTTTGCGAAAGCCCTTCTGTATGGCGTGCCATGGGACTACATCCTCAACACAACCTTTCCAGAAGCCTACGTGCCGATGGCGGCACAGATCGCGGCCTTCGATGGCAAGTCAGGGGGATGGCACCTTCTAATCGCGGATGTACGCAGAGTGCGCTTCGACCCGTCAAAGGCCATGGAAACCCTATGGCAAGTAGCAAGTACAAAGCTGGAAGTCGTTGCGCCACCCGTCTGGGACGGTGTAGCGGCAGAAATAGCGAAGTCGCTAAATTCACTTGGTATCGACGCGAGAACCACGATCACGATCCGTCCGGACTCTTTCGAGTACTGCTTGGTAGGACTTGCAACAGGGGAGGCACAAGATGATATGATCTGTTTGGGAGGCAGGTGAGATATCCGGTCTTGTGCAGCCTGTCATTAGCTGGATCTCTGCTAGTTAGCATCTCTGACTTCGAAGGAGGATTCTCATGTTCACACCTAGAAACCCAGAAAAATATGTTGGCCGTGAAGATGAAGATGTAGTCAATGTCATCTTTTCCGCACGTCTGCGTAGGGGCAAGACCCGCGCCCTCACTCCACGCCCGATCAAGCGCAGTTGGGTGACCAAGGCAGAGCCCGAGCCCAAGCGCGCCCGCGAACCGGAGCCGATCTCGATCGAAGAACGGGACAAGATCCACCCGGTACTCAAGGAATTGATGAAATCTCGCCCTCCCGATGAACGCAATGAGCTGATGGTGGTCTTCCGTGAGAATATCGCCATTCCGCGCTTTCCAGAGCCGGACGATACACAGTCGCGCGACTCCGAGACGAACAAGCGTTTGCTGCGGCGAGCCGACGAACTGGTCAAGGAAATTGTCGCGGAAAGGGAAGAGGGCTATAGTACTCTGAGTGCTGTGTTGGAAGTGTCTGAAGCGAAAGTGCTGGAGACCTTCTGGATCATTAACGCAGTCCTGGTTGAAATGCCGCTACGCAGTGTGAATCGTCTAGCGGATCGTCCCGAGGTAGTCTCTCTTGAGCCACGCGACACCCGTCAGAAGCCGCCGCAGCGCATGATCTCCGATGGTCGGGCGCATCTGGATTCTGATCCGTACTTTGATCTGGGCCAGACTTCCGGCTGGATCGGGCTGCTGGACACCGGCCTTCGTTTCAGTCACACCCTCTACACCGACCCCTCGCATATCGGACTCCACATTGACAGCGTCAATACCGGCGCCAACGCCGATCCTGCGGATGATTGTTGGAACCACGGCACGAGCACGGGCGCAATCATCACTGGCAATGCCAACCTGGGCAACAATCATCGCGGCGTCACAGCCATCACCCTCGACAGTCTGAAGGTCTACCCGGCCAACTGCGGCGGTCTGGACAGCGTAGCGGTGGTGCGCGCCTTCCAGAAGGCGGTGAATATCCTTGATCGGGTGATCGTGGCCGAGATGCAGGATGTCAGCGATGACCTAGGTTCCATCTCTCAGGCCGCTGATGCGTCGTTCAACGCCGGCGCGGTGGTGATCGCCGCCAATGGCAATAATGGCCCTGGCCAGAAGACAGTCAATGCCCCTGCGAACGCCCACCGTGTTATCGGCGTGGGCGCTTTTGATGTAGTCAGCGGAAACCTGGAAAGCTACCAGAGTCGCGGCCCGACCCGTGATAGCCGTTTCAAACCCGATATCCAGGCACCAACCAATACCGAATCGGCCAGTAGCGCCAGTGACACAGCCGTCCAGAACTTCGGCGGCACCAGCGGGGCCACGCCTTACGGCGCCGGCGCGGCCGCCTTACTGCGCAACTGGTTGCGTGGCAACAGCGGCAGCATCGACCCTGGCCAAGTCTATGCACAAATGATCCTGTCCGGCCAAAAGCCATACCCGTTCGATAACGATATCGGCGCTGGCCATCTGCGCCTGCCGACCGATAGCTGGGCTTGGTGGGGCAAGGTGAATGTCAATCACCACGACAATATCGAGCTGCCAATCTCGATCGGCAGCAACATTCGGAAGCTGGATGCAGCCCTCTGGTGGCCCGAATGGTGCATGAGCCTCGGGTTTGTGACAATCGATGCTCACAACGACATCGACCTGTACCTCGTCGACCCATCCGGGGTCGCATGCGGCTACAGCTTCTCGACCTATAGCGTGTTTGAACGAGCGCAGGTGACAGGCGGAATTGCACAGGGCACGTGGAAGCTGCGCATTACTGGTTACAATGTCCCGGCTGGTCCTCAGGTAGTATACTGGGCGATGCTAGCGTTCCGCTAGTGGCATAGATGTGCAGATGATCCTTTGGACTCGAGGCTTTGACCGATGGCGCTCGTTGCCTAGAGAAACCGGCTGAAGCCTTTGCTCCAGATCGCGAAGCCGGAATCTTTATCTGACTCACTATAGTGGCGAGACATGGAAGTAACACAACGCATATTCGCTAGCGAACCGTGGTATCTTGAACGCTCAGAGCCGGAGGAGCAGTTCACCGGTTTCCTGGAGCCGGTGATGTCTCCCTCCGGCCCGGCTGGCCGGCCAGCCTTATCGTATGTACTCCATACGCACAGGGGAGACTTGCCCGTCTATGCTGCCGGGGTGGAGGAGTTCCTGAAGTCACTGGTTGGGCTTCCTGTTATTGTCCGAGGCAAACGGATCAGTTTTCCTCTCGCGCGGATTGCCACCGAATTGTGGATCGGAGAGATCCAGGCTGGGCATTCAAGCACCAATGTATAACTCGAGTTTTGACCAACAACGATTGACTCTGTAAGACCGAGTTGGTATTGACGTTCATGACATCCGAGGGGCAAGCGCCAAAGTGGTGGCTTTTGGGCTGTTTTCGGGTCTCTTTTTACGACCTCGTAGCGCTCACGGCGCTTGTGCAGGCATCCGGTGGGCCAACCGAGCGCTCTTCCGCGAGTTTCGGCCACGGGGTCGGTATGTCAACTACCGCCAAAAGTGCCGCCATGCCCTGGCGTACGCGACGGGGCGTCCTATGCTCCTCTGCTTGGGACTCCTACCACGGCAAGAGCACATCGTTGACGAGCCGCTGGGCCAGCCACGGCTGCCAGGTCGGCCGCAGACGGCTCGACTTATTACGCCATAGCAGAACGCCGCCGAGGCTATCACGCTGTCTCCGGGTGTTTGGACAATTGCAACGGGCGGCGGATACCCGTTCGAATGAACCACGACTGGTTGCTCTTGAGAGCTGCGACGTCGTGATCTTTCCTGCAAAAAGGATAGAACAATAGCTGTGTTGTCCGACTGCCCCGGCCACAGGGGTTCGGTCAGTGCGTGCCAAGGGCGGGGACGGTCGCGCTCCACGGCCAGAAAGGCCAACAGGCCGCGCACCTTGTCGGATTCGACGCGCGTGGCGGCGGGGTCTTCCAGGGTGAGTTGAAAGGGGCCAAGCAGCGCCAGGTTGAGGTGGGGCATGGGATTCTCTCTCCACAGTGCAGCGATGATGTTTGCACCTGAGCTGCTTAAAAAGCGCTGTTTTGTCTATTATCTATTTATACATTACTTGTGACGGCGTGATTCACTGTGCGCGCGATCTGCGCGCGATCGTCTGGTACATTCATCTTGGATGTTAAGCGCCTATCCGGCATGAGTCAGTGACGTACGCGCATCGGGTTACGGTCATGGAATTCTATGTTTCGGCCAGCTCGGCTTTGTTGCGGCTGAAGTCTACCGTTGCATTCGACGGTGGGGGCACCAAGAAGGTGTACGTTCAGGGTTGGCATCAGGGTGCCTCGTTGTGGGTGCTATCATCGCCCAGATCAGCACAGTAAGATACGAGTAATCGCGAACCAGACATCTCTAGAGAGGAGGCATCAAATGTTCAAGTGGCCACAGGCCGGTGTACCGGCGCATATTCCGCCAGCGTACTGCCAGTATGATTCACACTATTGCGGTGCAGCTAGCGTACAAATGATCATGAACAGCTACCGCGGATCGTATCAAGGTACCGTACAGGACCAGAAAGACATCTACGAATGGATTGAGAAACACCAAGCAGAACCTGCTCCATACAAGGCGCCCGGTATGGTTCGCGATGCTATACACGCCTTCTATCCCCCGCCAGCGCCAGCGCATTTCGTCGCCCCGGTGTTTGCTGATGGCCATGTAGCCATGTACAGCATCTTGCTCTGGATGCAACGAACCAACTATCCGGCAGCTGTGATGATCAACGGTAATCATTGGGTTGTCATCTCCGGCTATGAAACTGATGTTGCACCAGAGGGCAATAGCAGCGTCGTACTTCACTCGATTGACATCAACGACCCTATGCCCTTCTGTGCCCCCACTTGAGGGGGAGGTCTGAGCATCGTCGGTGCTCAAAAGCACATAGCGAAAAGCGGAACAACTTGGTGGTATGATGATTACTATAAGCCTGTAACGCTCTGGAATGGCACTTCATGGTATGGGCAGTATGTGGGGGTGTATGAACCGCCTCTGGAGACAGGGCGTGTGACTGTTCCACAGCCAGTGGTCGGCAGAAGGGTTATTCGCGATTTGGATCGCGTTCAAAGGCTCGCTGTTTCTTGGATAGACCAACATGGGCTGGCACGGCGCGACGGAATGGAACTCCTTGCTCAGGCGCCGCCCCTAGAACCCATGCTGGTATCAGTAACTGGAAGGCGCAACCGTCCGTACTACCTTGTTCCGTTTGGTATGGATCGAGGCGAGATCCAGGCAGCAGTGATCCTCAATGCCTACACTGGCGAACTAGAGGAGTCCATCGTGCTGCCGAGCGATTGCTTCTTCAAGTACTCGACTCTCGCTCAAGCCCAACAGTTGGCCGTAGAGGAGCTTGGCGTTCCTCAAGAATGGCTCAATCCCCCTCGTTTGACCTTCAGGCAAACGGCGGAAACACCAGATCGCTTCTTCCCCGTTTGGCAGGTAGGGCTGCGACGCGATGTGTTCATAACACCGAGTGCGGAATCCGTACACAGGCTAGCGGTCACAGAGGAAGAATACTGGGATCGACGAGGGAGGAAGGGTCCGGAGGCATGATGCTGCCGCACTCCAGTAACTGCTACTGCCTGGTGACGAACGATCCAGCACTTCCGCCATCGGGTGTTCAAGGGCGGGTTGCACTGCGATCTAGTATGAGGGGCCGCTGATGGCTGATAGTTTGCCATCAGCGGTCGGGGCCGTCGTGAGTAACGATGCCACAGATTCTGGACAGGTGACTCTATGACTCCTTCTTGGGATAGGATAGTTGAGATTGTGCTTGCTTCTCTCTCATTTGAGGAAAGCAAGGCGAGTGTAGTCTATTTGGATGAGCGGGAGTTCTCAGCAGAAACAGCCATAGAAATCGATGGTGCAGAGGTCTGCATGCCCTGGTTGTTCATGATTGCTTTCGTTGATCTGCAACCAACGGCCAACTGGGGGCATGCATGCCGCTACCTGTTCGTGAATCCGGAGACCGGGGATGTGCAGCAGATGTCGGCTCGTTTTCCTCCTTTCCTGCGCGGGCTGCCCCAGACGTTGCGGGTTATATGGAAGGGAGACGATGTACCAGACTGGGCCGTGGCACATGCCCCACCAGCAAAGGGGGAAATCTAGACCTGCGCCCAATGATTTCTCGGATCAGGCGAAGGAGGTGGAAGCATCGCACAATACTGATCAACAGTTGGTGTCCCGTTTTGGTCATCTGAGGGCAAGATGAAAGGAGCAAAGCAATGCCAACGCAAGAGATCTTTGATCGGATTCAGGAAGACGCTCGTCGGCGCATGTCACGCCGGCAGGCCGAGGGGTCGAATCTGTTCATTCAGAAGTCGGTAATACGCAGTGGGCGCGCCATCAAAACGCCACAAGAAAGAATTGCCATGGAGTTGGACACACTCCTGGTCTTTTCCGATGACGCGCCAGCAGCCAACTGGGCACATCCTTGCCGATACTTGCTCTATAACGCCGAGAACGGCGAGATGTACAAGGAGGTGCCGGCGAGGTTTCCGCCCTACTTGGTGAAGGTTCCGGAGACCTACGAGGTGTTCCATCAGGCGGTTACACTTGCGCCCGATTGGACGGTTCAGTACATCAAGCCCCAGCTGCACTATGCTTGGAAGCTTCCGTTGGGCACCCGCTTCGCGGTGCTTTTTTCAGGCGCTTCCAACTTTCGGCATGTGAATGATCTCGAATTCGCCTACCGGACGCTCGTGGACGTGTATGGCTTCTCGCCCAGCAACATCTATGTCCTGAACTACGATGGGAGTCTCAACTGGAGTGGCGCACCGTTCGGCGCAACGAATTGGCCCGGCGATGGAACCCCGCACCGCATGACCATCAACGGAGCAGGTACAAAGGCTGATCTGGAGGGTGTCTTGGGTGACCTGAAGACCAGGCTCCATTCCGATGACCTGCTACTGATCCACACCAACAACCATGGCGGGCACAACGGCACCGAGTCCTATCTGTGCACCTACTCGGGAGCCTCCTACAAGGCGTCAGATTTCGCGGCCAAGCTGGGACAGCTTCCCGAGTTCCGCTGTCTCATCGCCATGTTCGAACAATGTCACTCGGGGGGCTTCAACTCGCACGTGATCGGCAGGAGTCCCGCCACCCGGACCAGTGTGGCATCGGCCTGCAGTGAGTTCGACAGCTCGTGGGGCAATGGGCACTTCGATTACTTTGCCCGAGACTGGATCGCGGCCATAAATGGTATTGACCCCTACGGTGCAGCGCTGGCTTCGAACCCGGACTCGAATGCTGACGGATGTATAGGCGCCAGAGAGGCCTATGACTACGCCAACACGTACAAGTATGCTGCTGACACTCCGGTGTATAGCCAGGCACCAGCAGGCGCAGGCGAGTGTCATCTGGGCCAACTGTGGTATTGGTGGTGGCCGTGGTGGTACAAGCAGGTGTTGTACGAACGACCTCTGCTCCGCAGACCACCTCTGCCTGACCCAGAACTATATGAGCGGATCCATCACAGCATGATGCCGGAACTCGAAGAGATCGACCGATATGTGGCCGAGCGCTATATGAAGCTCGGTAAGGAGTTAGAAGAGGAAATCGGTCCTCGCGTCGAGGAGTTGATCGATGCGGCGCTGGGATAGATAAGACCCGCTGATCCCTACGGACCAGATCTGTCTGAGGTCACCCGGATCAAAACCGGGTGACCTACAATCTCTGCATATTGGATGGACTGACGGCCCGCGAAGTGGAGGTAAGGAACAATGAATGCTCGACTGATTCAACAGATGGTTGGGAAGGCCCGGGAGAAGTTTCTCTCCCTTGATGGAGTTTTGGGAGTCGGCTACGGCATGAAGTGGATCGGGGGTGAGGAGACGGAGACTCCTGCTCTGGTGGTCTACGTCGAGGAGAAGCTCGCTCGGGAAGCCGTTCCAGAGGATCAACTCCTGCCCACGACGTTCGAAGATTGGCCCGTGGATGTGCAAGAGGTCTCTTTCGACCAGGAGCGGGTCATGCGTGACGAGTCAGGCAATCGCGAGGGCGGCGGCATGACCGAGTGGTTGGATTGGGGCAAGATCCACCGCCTGAACATGGAGCAGAAGGAACGCCAGGGTAGAGCCCGCCGGATCAAGCGCATGAAACCGGACGGCAGCGAGGAGGAAGTGCTCGATTTCACCAGCCCTGCCATTGACGTGCGCGGCGACTTGTTCGTGATCGACGATGACGGCAGTCTGGCATACACCACCTCTGGTGGCGACAGAATTCTCGATATGGTAGGCGCATGGAATCTCTTCCGAACCCGCTTCGGCGACGACTATGACTTTGCCACTTTCCTTTTGGCACACGACACAGCGTGGGACGACACTGGCACACCCAACATGGGGAATGCCAGCAATACCATCTACAGAGCTAGTTCTGACAATGGCTATGGCATCGGCGCGGAGAACCATCGGGCGGACTGGGGAGGCTCTTCGCGGTTGCAGCGCTGGGTATACCATTCCTGGTACACTGCACGCACCATGCTTCATGAGCCTGGCCACCAGTGGCTCTTCTACGTCAACTATCGTGATTCCCAAAATGGCCCCGAGCAGGGGCTGCTTCATGAAAACTGGAATAGCGCGTGGAGTGCAAGCCAGAAGCCATTCCACCCCGGCGGATGGCCAGACAACGACCGTTCCTGCATGGACTATGACCACCTCGACTGGTTTGAGACAACACCAGGAACGCCCGGGACCTACGGTAGAGAGGAGCCCCAAGATACCGAATTCGTCTTCTGCCCCCTGGATCAGTACTTGATGGGCTTCCTCAACCCCGAAGCGACCAGCTCATCGCGGGTCAGACCGCCTACCTATCCGGTCAGCGGCTCGGACTTTCAGATCATCAAGGACCCGAAATCCAATCCGAACGGCACGTTTAGTTCCACTCCCGTGGCCATTACGGCTCAGAACATCATCTGGAATGAAGGAGCACGTACGCCGAACCTTCATAGCAGCCAACGCGTCTTTCACCAGGCGATGATTGCCATCACATCCAATGTGAACACCTATGCAGCGTTTCTCACCGCCGTGGAAACTCGACGCCACGACCAGATAGACAACTGGCGTCGGGCTACCTCGGGCCGCTCGGTGATGGACACCTCGCTCCTGCGCGCGAACGTGAATGATGTCTACATCCGCGATACTCTGACCGATACCGGCGTCCAGTCATCCGCATCGTCCGGCACTTTCTGGAACAGCCCGGATCTCTTCGTCCGAAATGCCGACGACAATCCGACCCTCTACCTGAACCCGGCGCTTGGTGACTCGATTCACCAGAAACCCCTGAGCAACCAGGATAACTGGCTGTATGCGCGCGTTCACAACAAAAGCAATACGAGCTATGACAACGTCACCGTTAGGTTCTACCTCGCCAACTACCTGGGTTTCGATGGTCATGATACTGTTGCGGAGGCAGTTCCGCGCACCGAGGTCTTCTATCCGATCGACTGGCATCCAACCCGTTTGATCGGCACTGCCGTGTTAGCAACTGTTCCGGCAGGAGGTACCGCCGTGGCCAAAGTCTTGTGGCCGAAAGCTCTGGTCCCGCCGCAGGCGAATTGGCATCCGTGCCTGTTGGCCGAGGTTTTCCCACTGGGAACGACACCAGAGAAGCTACACCACGTCTGGGAGAACCGCAAGCTGGCCCAAAAGAACCTCGAGATCATCTACATCACCGGGGACGCACAGAATTTCGTGATACCGTTCGAGATTGGGCACGCTTTCAATCTCCACCATCTGGAGGTTCTTGAGATCCTCAAGGAGGGTCCGTGGCAGGATGTGGCCGTTTACCTCAACCCCGGTGCCGCACTGCGCCGAGTGCGCGAGATAGAGGGCATCCCGTTTATTAGCTTCCAGCGCCAGACGCTGGTGCAACCCGAGGAGAAGCGGTTCGCTGAACAACTCAGAGCCGAAGCGCTCAAGGGTTGCTGGCCCCATGGCAGGCCGTTACCAGTGGGAGGACAACGTTCGGAGCTCTGGCCTTTGCAGGGGTTCCAACTCCAGAGAGTCGGGAGAGCGAACCTGTTAACGATGGTCGATCCACAGTTCGCCAGGTTGCCAGTTGGGTTGGGACAGATCGCTCAGCGACAAATGCAACTAAAACTTGTCACCCCCAAAGGTGGGCTGAAGACGGACGTAATGGTGCATCTGGTGCAGCGCAACAGCGCCGGAATCATCGTTGGCGGCATCGATGTGCAGTTACGATCCGAGCGTTAACAGGGCTGCTAAGCCTGTTTTCGACAGTTGAGATCCGGCGACGACCGACAAGACAGTTGCCTGGCGAGAGGTCAAACGTCTTCCTTTGGTGGCAGGGAGACCCATTCCGCTACATCTGGAGATCACGGCGCCACCCGCGGCGCAATTTGGCTCTAACTTCTATCTCTGCATCGAGCAGGGGGTACGCAACACGATTACCGGTTGCTACACCACAGTCATAAGCATCGTTTAGCATAGCTCGGCGCGTTGATCGTCGCTGCCGAGTAACCATACGTGACTCACTCGCTTTGCAGTACAAATGTACAAGGAGGCTTATCATGTCCGAAGAATTTCCACCAACAGCTCCGCTCACGATGTCCCCAGGCAATGAGTTTGCACTGACGGGGTTGAAGGTTTTCGGTGGATACGTTGGTGAGAAGAGGAATTACAACCTTCAACCCAATGTCACCGAGTACAGACTCTGGTCAGCTTCGACCGTCGAATGGGTACCCAACCAGAGCAAGTACAAGGCACGCGTTCTCATCGAGCACAAGAGCACGCAGGACATCGTCGCTCTCAACTCCTGGCACCAGGACTTTGCCGACGCAGAACGGGCAATCGATCTCGTCAGCGACAGTCTGAACCAAGTCGGAGACCGCCGCGTCTACAACGTTTTCTGCGAAACCATCGAGATACACACGTCACCTTCCGTCGGCGGTTCCTCGCACCACGTCGCAGAGGTACTAGCCCTAATCTGGTCGATGATGTAAACGCAGTGCCATGACCAACCGACATAACTGCCGCTGCCATCCGGGATGAGTGTACTTGACCCCAATGTCAAGACCACGAACTGACGAAAATAAGATGGATCTGATAGACTGACCGCCATCTGTGCGGAGGATAGGGCAACGCTGGAGAGCGACCCGAGCGCCGCGCAGATGG
>Ga0154020_10003352_pt1 | contig 19295 bp, 20 predicted proteins | sample Klosneuvirus_201_FD_109709 | JGI IMG/M metagenome (GOLD analysis project Ga0154020, IMG submission 109709) | Active sludge microbial communities from wastewater, Klosterneuburg, Austria - Klosneuvirus_20160825_MG | ecosystem: Engineered > WWTP > Aerobic digester > Activated sludge | place... | reverse complement strand
TGCGCGGATCACGCAGTAACCCGCTGTCCTCATTGTCGTTTGCAAATGAGCTCTGTAGAAGTCATAGCCTCTTTTGCTTGTAGTGCCCACCCCTGCGCGGATCACGCAGTAACCCGCTGTCCTCATTGTCGTTTGCAAATGAGCTCTGTAGAAGTCATAGCCTCTTTTGCTTGTAGCGCCCTCCACTCTGCGGATCACGCAGTAACCCGCTGCCGCCTTAATGCCGTTTGCATGATAAGCACTGTCGAAGGCAGGGCCTCTTTTGCATGTAGCGCCCACCCCTGCGCGGATCACGCAGTAACCCGCTGTCTTAGCCATATCGATTGCAACTGCAGACGGAAAAAGCGATGCAATGTGTTTTGTTGTCCTCCGGTCGACCTATTTTTCCGTGAACAGGCTCTATACTACAAATGCCCGGAATGCTGCGTCTGTTCCGTTTTCATAAACCGGCGATCATAAACCTTCAAAACCAGATAGGCGGCAAAGAGCAATATGCTGATCATGCTGGCTCTGATATACGTTTGCAAATCAGAATGCGGGTTCCTTATACTGTGAATGCTTTGTGCCAGAATCTCTTGTGGCTTAATCAGCACATCCCAGGAATTAAAGCGCAGGTCTCTGCCCAGGTATATGCCAAAACCCGTTACCAGGCAAATGGACAGCACGATGAGGTAAACCGTGCTGAAATGGTAATGGCGCTGTAATATCTTGGATATGTCGTTCAGCGAAATCAATGCAGCCGCAAATGCAATCAATGCAACAAAGGCCCAGGTGCAGAGGTTGAGTAAAAAATAGGCCTGTCCGCCGTAAAACACATGCACATAATCGGTAAGCATATACGGCGCATTGGGGAAAAACATCAGCCAGCCAAGGCTTAAGACAATCCCGGGCCGGCCATCCGCTGATTGTTTTGAGCGATGTGCTATTATCGTACTGATGGCCAATGGAATCAATGCCAGAAACAAATTCCAAAGCAGAAACAGATAGGGTTTTCCGGTAGGCAGAAACTGCCTGAACAGTATGAGCAAAAATGCGCCCGTGCACAAAAAAAAGAAGGTCTTTACAAGTCTTTTTCTTTCATAAAAACCATTCAGGAAATCCATAACACAAATTTACAGGAACATGCTTACTGTGCTGAGCTGAATCGTCGGGCATACACAAAATTCGACGTAGTCGCTCCCAATAAAACATGCCGGCATGATTCCGAAATTGGATATATCAGCAAAAAAAACAATCTTTGAACTTTTAATGCCATTTTGGATTCCGTAAAGACTAAGATATATTTTGCTTCTGATTTTCACCTGGGTGTACCAGACCATCAAAGCTCGCTGATTCGCGAAAAAACGGTTTGTGCCTGGCTGGAAAGCATACGCAGCGATGCTGCCGAAATATACCTTGTAGGTGATGTTTTCGATTTCTGGTTCGAATACCGCGATGTGGTGCCAAAGGGTTTTACACGTTTGCTTGGCAAACTGGCCGAACTAAGCGATGAGGGCATACAGATTACCTTCTTTAAAGGCAACCACGACATGTGGACATTTGGCTATCTGGAGCGGGAACTGGGCCTGAAAGTGGTTTCAAACGAACTTACCATAGAGCGAAACGGCAAGACCTTTTACATTCACCATGGCGACGGACTTGGTCCCGGAGACCATGCCTATAAACTGCTGAAAAAGATATTCAGAAGCCGCGTTTCGGTTAAGTTGTTCGGTTTCCTGCATCCGCGCATTGGCATTGGTCTGGCTTCGTTTCTGTCTAAAAGCAGCCGCATAAGCAAAGGCGGAAACGATAAAACTTACCTCGGCGATGATAAAGAATTCATTATTGTGTATTGCAGGGAACTGCTTAAGCAGAAACACTTCAATTACTTTATTTGCGGACACCGGCATTACCCTATGACGCTGAAATTGTCTGAAGATTCTGAATATGTGAATCTGGGCGAATGGGTAAACGATTTTACATACGCAGTGTTTGATGGCACGGAACTTGAACTCAAACAGTTCAAACCATGAACTTAAAAGCCTCTGTTGTCTTGTTTGCCTTATGCTTAGCCTTTTCTCTCAGGGCAGATGTTGTAATGCACGACAGCATTGTGGTTCCGCCCGGCAGTCAGTTTACGACCGACAATATGGGCAATCTATATGTCTATACCCCTACAAACGACATCGTTAAATACAATCCGGAAGGTTTAAAGATGGCAACTGCCAACTTCAAGGTACTGGGCAATATCAGTTCCATAGATGCCGGTAATCCCTTCGAAATTTATGTGTTTTACAGAGATCAGAACAAGGTGGTTTTTCTGGATAATTTGCTGAACATCAGAGGTGAGTGCGACATGGAAAGCATAGGAGTTTCGCAGATTGCCTGTATTGCCCGCAGTTCAGACAATCAGATCTGGCTGTTCGACATGGCCGATCAGAAGCTTAAAAAATACAGCAAAGACTTAAAACTGATCATAGAAAGTGCTGCATTAAACAATTTCCCGGTGGGCAATAACATCAATCCGACCTTGATACTCGACATCAATTCGTCGGTACTGGTTTTAAACAACAACCGCATCCTGGAATTTGATTTGTTTGCGAATTTCAATAAAACGCTGATTGCCGATACCATTGCGACTTTTCAGTATCTGAACGGCAATATTATCTATTTCAAAAATGGTCAGGTTCAGATGTTTAACCCTTTATCTTTTAAAATGGATGTACTTAGCCTTAATCTGCCTGAAAAAACATTGCAGGTACGTCTGGAAAAAGAAAGATTGTTCATATTAAAGGATGAATTCGTAATTTTGCGCTTCATTCCGGAATAATTGGTATTCCGGGCGTTTATATCCGATGTTAGATAAATTTGAAGCCATTGAGGCGAGGTTCAGGGAAGTCGAATTGCTCCTGAGCAACGCAGATACCATGCAGGACATGAAGCGGTTCACCCAGCTGAATAAAGAATACAGCGAACTGAAAGAAGTGGTTGAAACATTTCGCGAATACAAAAATGTATTGAACTTTCATCAACAGGCAAAAGACCTGCTTTCAAATGAGAAAGATGCGGAACTGAAGGAAATGGCCAGACTGGAAGCCGATGAGATGGAAGCAAAAATAGGACCCCTTGAAGACAAAATCCGCTTGTTGCTGATCCCCAAAGACCCTGAAGATGCCAAGAATTCGATTGTTGAAATAAGGGCGGGCACGGGTGGCGACGAAGCGAGTCTGTTTGCCGGCGACCTGATGAAAATGTACATGCGCTACTGTGAAAACAAAGGCTGGAAGGTGGAAGTACTGGATGAAAGCGAAGGTACTGCAGGTGGTTATAAGGAAGTGATACTGGAGGTAACGGGCAACAATGTTTACGGCGATCTGAAATACGAAAGTGGTGTGCACCGTGTTCAGCGTGTACCTAAAACAGAAAGCGCCGGCAGGGTGCATACTTCAGCGGCAACAGTTGCGGTAATGCCTGAAGCTGAAGAGGTGGATGTACAACTTAACCCGGCAGATATAGACATGCAAACCAGCCGGAGTGGCGGAGCTGGCGGTCAGAATGTAAATAAAGTGGAAACCAAGGTACAGTTAACACACAGACCAAGCGGAATTGTGGTGGTGTGTCAGGTTGAGCGTTCTCAGCTTGGTAACCGTGAGCGGGCTATGCAGATGCTGCGCACAAAATTATATGAAAAGGCTTTGGAAGAACACAACTCGAAAATTGCCAGTACCAGAAAAACCCTTGTATCCAGCGGAGACCGAAGTGCTAAGATCAGAACATACAACTTTCCGCAGAGCAGAGTCACCGACCACCGCATCAACATGACGGTTTATTCGCTTGACAGTTTTCTGAACGGCAACATACAGGAGATGATAGACGCTCTGAAAGTCGCCGAGAATGCAGACAGAATGCAGGAAGGCAGCGGAGTGTAAAATTACACGCCGGCAGGTCCCTGTTTTACTCCGTCACCGTTTTTACGAATGGGTTTTTCCATTCCTTTCTTCCGGCTTCGCACTTTAGGATATTTTTTTTCGGTGCTCATGTTGCTTGTTTAACACTTAATTGAATTCAATTATTGTGCCTCTTTATTAATTAGACGTAAAAATTCAGAAAACGTTTCACCAGTTTTCAATTTTATTTAAAATATGAAACATTCATGACAATGATTTGGGCACAAGGATTGTGCACAAACCCTTGTTGCAACAAAGTTTAGGCGAAAAAAGTGCCCCTGGAAAAAAAATTGTCAACAGGGACAGGACGTTGCGGTCGGTTTACCAGGTATCTGAAATACTGGACAATTATAAAAACCTATTGGGGGAAACTCAGGCTTTAAAGGTTTTAATAAACCCTTCTGCCATCTTTTTGCCTTCACGCACTGCGTAATTGGTTCCGCGGTCTTCCGGGTAAATCTGTGCCATGGTATTGATGTAAACACCATTTAAAGGTGTCTGAAAACCCGGAATAATGCGGCTGTAATGCTTGGTAACCAATGGCTGTGAATATGGTTCCTTCCACACATGGTAATCGAGTACCCAGTCTTGTCTGAAATCAGGGAACATCTTCTGAATAAATGGCAAAGCGTAATCAAAAAATTCCTTTTCGCTCATGTTGTACAACACTTCGTCTGTTGGCAGGTACTTCGACAGGTACACGATGTGTCTGCCTTTGTAGGTTTCTACCGGTTCAAAATTGGTGTGCTCAATGATGCCGACAAACGGAAAACCCGGGTCGTTTACATTCAGCCAATATATTTCACTGAGACTCCGGCTTAGTTCCAGAGTCAGGCAAACATTGCCGATGTATTGAATTTTGCCAAGCGATTCCAGATAATCACTGCCCACAGATTGTGCCAGCATTCTGGCGCTAACCGGCAAAGGCGTGGTCAACACAGTAAGGTTTGCCTCAGCAAGAGGCCCGTTTGCGGCATGTATTCTGCCTTCTGCATCCACAGTCTGTATTTCACAATTGTAGCGGATGTTTCCGCCAAAAGCGGTTATTTTTTCAGCAACCGATTCCGCCAGAGAAGCAAAACCGCCTTTGTAATAGGCAAGATTTTCTTTTCCCTTTTCGCCGCGGCTGCCGCCCCTCAGTTTAAGCTTGTTCCAGAACCAAACCGCAGAAACCGTCTCGGCATAGCGGCCGAACTTGCCTTTTAACAAGGGTTCCCATACAACCGTATAACCCTGCTTGCCGCAGATTCTGATCAGCCAGTCTTTGGCTGTAATGTTTTCGAGTTTTTTCCAGTCTTTTACCATTCTGACGGCCAGAACAACAAATCCAAGGCGAATGCGGTTGATCAGATTTAACGGGGTAAACTTCAACAGATCAAAAGGCGAGCTCAGCTTGAAAAAGTTATTTGCATAATACATGCCGGTTCTGGTAGGTCTGATGACAATATGGTCTTCACATTCAAGTTCCTTAATCAGGTCCATTATGTGCCGGTCGTTGGTAAACCAGTGGTGGTAGAATTTTTCGAGGTTTTCACCCTCTACCTTAAACGAACCTGCCAGTCCGCCCGGCTCCGCATCCCGTTCGTAAATGTTCACCTGCCAGCCGGCTTTTGCCAGATAGTATCCAAGACTAAGGCCTGTAAATCCGGCCCCGATGATGTTAATCGATGGTTTAGACATGCCCTGCGAAAATACCATAAAAGGCCATACTTTTCATTGTAAATTACTTGCAGCTGCTTTTGGCAGGATCTTCAGGAACAGTTACTCGCGAATGCTTGCACATTTTTAAGTTGTGTAAACAGACGGGATCTCTATTGTCAAGGTTGTAACGATGCTGATCAGAACCGGAATATCAGTGCGGCACAAATGGGCAATCGGGTCGCAATTACCTGTCAAACCCCGTTTTATCGCGTATGATGTATAGCGGTCGCTGTTTAATTTCACCGTAAATGCGGCCAACGTATTCGCCGATTATACCCAGAACCAGCAGAATAATGCCACCAATCAGCAGAACAGAGATCATCAGCAGGGTCCAGCCTTCTACAAAATTATCGGTGAACAAACGCATGTAAAGCGAGTACAATATGCCTACAAAAGCAACCAAAGACGTTATAAAACCAACAAAAGTAGCCACTTTAAGGGGGGTGTTCGAGAAGGAAAGAATGGCGTCGCTGGCCAGTCTCAGCATCTTTTTAAGCGGATACTTGGTAGAACCGGCAAAGCGGCTTTCACGGTCGTACTCCACAAAAGTCTGCCGGAAGCCGATCCAGGCCACCATACCCCTTACAAAACGGTAGGTTTCGCGCATTTTCAAAAACTGATCCAATGCTACGCGGTCCATCAACCTGAAATCGCCTGTATCCAGCGGCATATCAACATCACTCAGGCGGTTGATAAAGCGGTAAAACCATTTGGCGGTCAGCAGTTTAAAGGTACTCTCACCGGCTCTTTCGCGGCGTTTTCCAAAAACAACATCAAAACCCTCTTCCCATTTGTGCACCATTTCCAGTATCACGGCGGGCGGGTCCTGCAGGTCGGCATCTATTACAACTGCGGCATCGCCTTTGCAGTTGTCCAGTCCGGCCGTAATGGCTATCTGGTGTCCGAAATTTCTTGAAAAATTAATCCCTTTTACACGCTTATCCGCAGCAACGGCATCCTGTATCTGCTGCATGGTATTGTCTTTGCTGCCATCGTTTACAAAGATCAGTTCGTAGGTATACTTTGCAGGATCCAGCTGAGCAAATGTTTCTGTGAGTCGTTTCAGAGTCTCCTGAAACACTTCCTGCTCATTATAGCATGGTACAACAATGGAGATTAATTTCATCTGGGGTTTGGATTACAGTGGTATGTTGCCGTGTTTTTTCTTTGGCAGATTCTTGACCTTGTTTTCAAGCATGGCAAATGCGGAAATCAATCTTGAGCGGGTTTCTTCCGGGTAGATAACATCGTCTATAAAGCCGCGTTCGGCTGCTCTATATGGATTGGCGAAAATTTCAGCATATTCTGCCTCTTTTTCTTTCCAGGCTGCATCCGGGTCAGAGGCTGTGCTGATCTCTTTTTTGAAAATAATTTCAGCAGCGCCTTTGGCACCCATAACGGCAATCTCTGCTGTTGGCCATGCAAAGTTCATATCGGCACCGATGTGTTTGCTGTTCATCACGTCGTATGCCCCGCCATAGGCTTTTCTGGTGATAACGGTTACACGCGGCACCGTAGCTTCGCTGAACGCATACAACAATTTAGCGCCATTGGTTATAATCGCATTCCATTCCTGATCGGTACCGGGCAGAAAACCGGGAACGTCTTCCAGCACAAGCAAAGGAATATTGAACGCATCGCAGAAACGCACAAAACGTGCGCCTTTGGTAGATGAATTAACATCCAGAACGCCGGCCAGGGAGGCAGGGTTATTTGCCACTATGCCGATGCTGCGTCCGGCCAGTCTGGCGAAACCAACGAGTATGTTTTCTGCAAAATTTCTGTGTACTTCAAAAAAACTGTCTTCATCCACAAGACCTTCAATTACCTCACGCATGTCGTAGGGCTGATTGGCATTTTCAGGAATAATTGATTTCAGTTGTTCGCGCGTTTCTGAACCCGTTTTATAAGGCACCGCCGGTGTTTTTTCCTCACAATTCTGAGGCATGTAAGACAATAATTTCTTCAGGCTGCTGAGGCATTCTATCTCGTTTGCAAACGCGAAATGCGCCACACCAGACTTAGACGAATGCACAGAAGCACCGCCAAGCTGCTCGCTGCTTACTTCTTCGTTGGTAACAGTTTTTACCACGTTTGGCCCTGTAACAAACATATAACTGGTATTTTCAACCATACCGATAAAATCGGTTATAGCCGGTGAGTATACCGCGCCGCCTGCACAAGGCCCCATAATAGCAGAAATCTGAGGAATGACTCCGCTGGCTATGGTATTCCGGTAAAAAATATCGGCATATCCGCCCAGGGAAACCACCCCCTCCTGAATGCGTGCGCCACCGCTGTCGTTAAGTCCGATGATCGGCGCACCATTCTGCAGGGCAAGATCCATTACCTTGCAAATTTTCTCAGCATGGGTTTCGCTCAATGATCCGCCAAATACGGTGAAATCCTGAGAAAACACATAAACAAGCCGCCCGCCAATGGTGCCATAGCCCGTAACAACGCCGTCGCCGGAGAACTTTTGTTTCTGCATCCCAAAGTCGTTGCTGCGATGTGTAACAAAAGCGCCGATTTCGGTAAAACTATTCTCGTCCATCAGAAAATGTACCCGTTCTCTGGCGGTCAGCTTTCCTTTGGCGTGCTGGGATTTGATTCTGTCTTCGCCACCGCCCAGAAGGGATTCTTTTCGTTTTTGTTCGAGTATATCGCGCTTGTTCATATATTCCTGAGATTGAGTACCCATATGTTTTTTAACTTTGCAAATTAAAGCTGTTTTTTTAAATATTGCTGTTTTTCCATGCCTTTAATTCAGCCACACTTGCGCGGATCCCGAATTTTCCTGAACCGATGCCATCCGGCAAAGAAAACGCAATAAAACCATCCGCATTTTTTTTGTCGGAAACCAGATAAGGGTATAGGAGATCAAAATCCTGCGGGCTGATCTGCCATTTACCGAATTTGTCTGAAAGCATGTTCAGAATGGTGCTGCCGTCAGATTGCGGTAAAACGCCCTTAAACATGGCAAATGCGGTTTCTTCAAACATGCCTGCGGCAACTGCATATCCGTGGCGCACGGGCTTTCCGCGCTGCAAACAAATCGACTCGTAGGCATGACCAATGGTATGTCCGAAATTAAGCAGCTGACGCAGATTTTCGTCTTTAAAATCCCTGTCGGTAATGCCTTGTTTTGTCTTTACACAGGCGGCGATGATCTGTTGCAATGGCGCCTGATCCGTTATCAAGCGGTACAATCCGGCATCGGCAATAAGCGCCGTTTTGATGATTTCTGCCCAGGCACTGTCTTTTTCCTCTGCATCAAGCGTATCCAGAAAGGCATCTGAGATCATTATGGCCTCAGGCTGACTGAATGTGCCGATGTAATTTTTGAGGTTCTGGTGGTCTACACCCGTCTTTCCCCCAATGGCTGCATCGGCCATGGCCAGCAAAGTTGTTGGTATGTTGATGAATCGAATGCCCCTGAGGAATACAGATGCCGCAAACCCACCGATATCCGAAACCACTCCGCCGCCCAGATTTACCAATACGGTTTGACGGTCGGCACCGGCATCAATAAGGGCGTTCATAATAAACGCTGCAGTCTCAAGGTTCTTTTCGGCCTCACCTGAAGGTATTACGATGTGCCTTACATTCAGTTCACCAAGTAAAGGGAGACAATATTGCTGCGTATTGATGTCGCATAGAATCAGCATTTTGCCGATTGAATGTTCAGCGCAATACGAATTGAAAGTTTCCCGGATGTTTTGCGTAAAAAGCAGTTCGGGGCTTTTCATCAGGTCTTGATTGTGTCGTAAAAGAGTTTGTTTGCCGGATCCATTTTAGAAAGCAATTCCATAGCTTTGGTTTGTTCGGCAGTAGGCGCACCTTTAAAAATTTCAATCAGTTCTTTATACTTGGCATTGAAAAACACCTTCATCAGCATGGAATTGGGAAACAGGCGCGTCAGTTCCTGAAAGCTTTCGAGCGATTTAAACACTTCGTCCCTGCCTTTGGCAACGTCTTTGTGCATTAGATCAAGACCGTTGATGTGGTAATTGTATAAACTTTTCCGGACCGACATATAGCGGTCATTTGTGAGGTTGTCTATCAGGTAATACCGGTTTTTAAGACTCTGTCCGTCGTTGGGTTTCCAGCCTGAAATGTTCTGACTTGCATTCAGTATTTCGCGTGCTTTCAGATAATACGGAGTACCGGCCTCCGCCGAATAGGTGTCGTAGTTCAGTCCCAGCACCACATTGACATAAAACGCCAGTATGCCGGTCAGGTTGTATACGTTGGCATTCTGCTGAAACTCCATAGCCTGAAATTCCTGATACTGAAAGTTGAAATCCTGATCAAGCTGATTGAATATGACCGAATTGTAGGTGCTTCCAAAAACCGGTCTTGTAGCCTGTATCTGTATGGTGCCCTGAAAATCGTTTGAATTGAGCTCATAAGACGTAATGTCTATGAGTATGGTCATTTTAAAATGCTCAACTGCCGTCAGTTTATCACTGCACCAGAGGCGTTGGTTGATGAACTGAGAGATGGAAGATTCGAGCGACTTGAATATCTGGGTATTTGAAATCTGTACTTTCGGGTGAATTACCGACACTTTGGCTTCAACGTCCTGTGCCTGCACAGAGTGAAGAAACCCCAGGCAAATGCCGGTGAACAGAATTGCTATTTTAAATTTTCCGAAATGCATGTGATGATGTCGATGGCAACTAAGTGTTTGTCTTTTAAGGGGTATTCAAAAATAGTACCTTTCTTCAGAATAATACTAATTTTATTGGTATCAAAACGAAAGCCGGCGCCGGGATCGTTAAGTGAATTCAGAACAATGGCATCGGCGTTCTTGCGTTCCAGCTTTTCAGTGGCGTTGGCGACTTCGTTGTTGGTTTCAAGTGCAAATCCGACTACAATCTGTCCTTCTTTCTTCATGTGCCCCAGGGCAGACAGGATGTCCGGGTTCTTTACCAGCCTGAGTACAAGTTCATCAGATTTCTTTTTAATTTTTGCCGTTTCGGCTTTTTCAGGACGATAATCTGCGACCGCAGCAGCCATGATTGCCATATGACATTCCGGAAACAGACGGGTACAGGCATCATACATTTCTATGGCCGATTCAACCGGATATACGCGTATAGCGGGGTTTTCGGTGCTTATGTTCACCGGTCCCGACACCAGATGCACTTCTGCACCTGCATCGGCTAAAGCTTCTGCAATAGCGTAACCCATTCTGCCTGTAGAGTAATTGCCGATGAAACGCACCGGATCGATCTTTTCGTATGTTGGACCGGCACTTATGACAATTTTTTTACCTGTATAGTATTCAGACAGCAAAATGCTTTTCTATGTATTGAAGAATGTGTTCGGGCTCAGCCATTCTGCCTTTTCCCTCCAGTCCGCTGGCCAGCTCGCCGGATTCTGCGTCTATCAGATGGTTTCCGTATGAAATCAGTTTAGAGATGTTGTTCTGAACCGACGGATGTCTGTACATATCCAGGTCCATTGCAGGCGCAAATAAAACCGGACAGCGGGCAGACAGATAGGTGGCCGTTATCAGATTGTCGCAGACACCATTGGCCATTTTTGAAATGGTATTGGCACTGGCAGGCGCCACAATCATGAGGTCTGCCCATAACCCGAGTTCAACATGGTTGTTCCATTCACCGGTATGTTCCGATTTTAAAAAGTCTGTGATAACCGGATGCTTGCTGAGTGTGGCAAGCGTCACCGGGGCAATAAAAGAACTTGCGGAAGCGGTCATAATAACCTTCACCTCGGCATGCGCCTTTACAAGCAGCCGCGTTAAAAATGCGGCTTTATATGCAGCAATGCTGCCTGTAACACCAAGAATAATATGCTTATTCCTGAGCGTCATTGTCCGGAAGGCGATGGTACACCTTAGCGTTCAGAAATTCCTGGGTGGCAACCAGAGTCGCTTTTGGCATCTTCTCGTACAAAGCACTGATTTCAATCTGTTCCCTGTTTTCGTGTACTTCTTCCAGATTGTCGTGGTCAGAAGCAAATTCAGAAAGTTTATTGGTCAACTCGTCTTTTACCTGCTGTGAAATCTGATTGGCCCTTTTGGCGATGATCACGGTAGAAAGGTACAGATTGCCTGTTACACTTTCGATGTCTTTCAGATTCCGGGCTTCAGCATTTGGAGACAATTTTTGTTCTTTCATGTTATTGAATGTTATGGAGTTTTTGATGTTTGCTTAAATCTTCTTTGGCTTTCTCGTTGTAAAGGGTTGCCTCTTCAAACCACTTGTTGTCTGGCTTGTTGTTCCGGGCAAATTCCTTGTATTCTGCAAAAACCGTTTTGTATCTTTCTTCTTTCTTTTCGTCTATACTGTATCTGGCATAGAAGTATGAACTTTTAACAATCAGGAATTCCAGCTGGTCTTTGTTTTCCATATCCGGGAACTCCTTCAGTGCATTTTTAAACGAAACAATGGCAGCATTATAATCTTCCAGCTTGTAAAACAGCATGGCGTTCTCGAAGGCTTTTTTCTTCAGCTGACCACGCAGTTCTTCAACATGGCTGTTGCAATTGTCTTTGTATTTTGAGGACGGATACAGGTTCAGAAAAAGCTGAATTTCGGAAATAGCCTTTACAGTGTTTGTCTGGTCCAGAAAATATGGCAGGGCGTCCAGATATAGACACTGCACATACTTATAACTGCATACCTCCATGGAATCGCTGTTGAAATAATTTTCAGTAAAATTCTTGAAGTGGTATGCCGCCAACTCATACTGACCCATCTGAAGGTAACAGGTTGAGTAATAGTAATAAATCAGTTCGCTCTCTTCTTTGCCTCTGTAAATGGCCAGCAAATCTTCAAGGAGTGGCAGAGCGCGCACGTAGTCCTTTTTGTTGAACATCTTTTTGGCCATGGCGTACTTCTCTTCGTTTGTGCCTTTCTTGGTCACCCTGCTGTATTCAGAACAGGATACAAGCAAGACCACGAATAAGGTATAAATGAAAAATCTGCGCACTGTGGATAGAATCTGCAAAAGTAATACATAAAACGCAGTTATTCAAAAATTGTTACAGCATGCCCTCGTCGGCATAGCTGTAGTAACCGGACTGAGCAACGATAATATGATCTAAAACACTAATGTCCAGCAATTTACCTCCTTCTTTCAGCTTGCGCGTCAGCTGGTTGTCGGCCTCACTGGGTTGCACATTGCCGGAAGGGTGGTTGTGAAATAAAATGATGCCGGTGCTTTTGTCGTCGATGGCCAGTCTGAAAATCTTGCGCTGGTCTACAATGGTGGCTGTTATACCACCCTCGCTGATCCGGTGTTCTGAAATGACGCTGTTTTTGCGGTTCAGGGTCAGTATCCAGAATTCTTCATGGTTCAGGTCTTCCATACAATGGCGCATGTGGCGGTATGCATCGCGGCTCGACTGCACCATGCGGGTTTCTCTGGATTCGGCCATCAATTTACGGCCCGCCAGTTCAATAGCCGAAACTACGGTAACCGCTTTTGCCGGACCGATGCCATCTATTTTACAAAAATCCTGTACGTTCCATCTGGCCAGCTGCCTGAGATCGTTGTTTGCCCGCATCAGGATGTCACGCGCCAGATCCAGCGCCGATTTATTGACCGTCCCGGTCGATAACAATATTGCCAGCAGTTCGGTATTGCTGAGGGCTGAACGGCCTTTCCGGATCAGTTTTTCTCTTGGTTTTTCGTCTTCGTTCCAGTTTCGCATTGGTATGAAATCACTCATATAACGAATTTAACCAAAATGATGCGAAGGCGCAAGCAAAATTCTGTCTGAAAACGAAAAAAATCAGGACTTTGTCTGCCGGTCGGCAAACCTTATGTTTCGGGTCAATCCGTTGAAGCCGGTTCTTTTAACAGCGCTTTTGGCGAATACAGATGCAAATACGGTCTCTGAGATTTCCCGCCACTGATTCCGGTCCATTTCGAGCAGGCCCGCCTCCGGCATAAACTGACTTTCGGTATGTGCCTGAGAGAAACGGTTCCAGGGGCATACATCCTGACAAATATCGCAACCGAATATCCAGTCGTTCATCTTGCCGGCGAATTCAGACGGAATGGCATTTTTAAGCTCTATCGTAAGGTATGAAATGCATTTTGAGGCATCCAGAGTTTTCCCCGGCAGTATGGCTTCTGTAGGACAGGCATCCACACAGCGGTTGCAGGATCCGCAAAAATCTTTTACCGGCCCGTCCGGGGCGCAGTCCAGATCAATAATCAGTTCTGCAAGAAAGAAATATGAACCCTGCGTTTTATTAATCAGCAGTCCGTGCTTACCAATCCAGCCCAATCCGCCTTTTGCGGCCCAGGCCCGTTCCATAACCGGAGCAGAGTCTACAAATGCGCGGCCTTCAACTGCGCCCACTTCCCGTCTCAGATCTTCCATCAGCGCACGAAGCTTCTCTTTTACCACATCGTGGTAATCAGCTCCATATGCATATTTGGCAATTTTAAAGGTCTCTTCTGCCTGTTTATCTGACGGATAATAATTGTACATCAGACTGACAACGGTTTTAGCACCGGGCACCAGCAAACGGGGATCCAGTCGTTTTTCAAAGTGGTTTTCAAGATACTTCATCTCTCCCTGATAACCTTGCTTAAGCCACTTGTCCATTCGGCCAGCCTCTTCATCCAAAAACGCAGCTTTAGAAATTCCGCAAAACGAAAATCCCGACATTTTTGCCAGTTTTTTAATAAGCTCAGAATTCAGGGCCGGATCGCGCATGGTTTTGAAACTGCGAAATTAACAAAATACCGTCGAATGCTGCAGCAATTTACAGCTTGCCGGGCGGCTTCAGATTTAGACCTTTAGCGCCGCAGAAAGGACTTATAAAGTACTGAAAGATAAGGCTCTGACAATGCGTTGACAAGCCCGTGTTTTAATTTTATCTGATAATGTCGATTATTTGTTGTACCTTTGCGGCTTCTTTATGACAGTTACATTTCAAGACATGGGTTTAAGCAAACCCGTGTTTGATGCGATCAGTGATCTTGGCTACGTCAATCCCACTCCCATCCAACAACAAGCCATCCCCGTTCTTTTACAAGGAACCAAGGATTTCGTAGGTCTGGCTCAGACCGGTACAGGTAAAACCGCCGCTTTTGGTTTGCCATTATTGTCTCTTGTAGACACTTCAAACAAACAGGTTCAGGGTCTGGTTATATGCCCTACCCGCGAACTTTGTATTCAAATCACCAATGACTTTAAAGCCTATGGAAAATTCCTGGATGGTTTTGAACTGGTTGCCGTTTACGGCGGCAGCAGCATTGACACACAGATCAGAGCCATCAAAAGAGGTGTTCAGATCGTTGTGGCAACCCCGGGCCGTCTGATTGACCTGATTGAACGCAAAGCGCTGAAACTGGACGCTGTGACCCACGTGGTTCTGGACGAAGCGGATGAAATGCTCAATATGGGCTTCCGTGAAGACATAGAATTCATATTGTCACATGCAACTGCCAGACAAGCCGCATGGCTTTTCAGTGCAACCATGCCAAAGGAGGTTAAGCGTATTTCACAAACCTTTATGGAAAATCCGGTTGAGATTAAGGTGAATTCCGAAATCACGGCCAAAAACATCAAGCACGTATATTACCAGTGTCAGTCTTCTCATAAATATGAAACCCTTAAACGCCTGATTGATTTTAATCCGGGTATGTATGGCATCATTTTTACCCGAACCAAGCTGGAAGCACAGGACATTACTGAAAAACTCCTGAAAGAAGGCTACGAGATTGACGCATTGCACGGCGACCTGAGTCAGCAGCAACGCGACAAAGTAATGGGCCGCTTCAGAGAAAAAACCATTCAGCTTCTGATTGCTACCGACGTGGCTGCCAGAGGTATAGACGTTGACAGCATCACACACGTTATCAATTACGCACTTCCGGATGAACCTGAAGTATACACGCACCGCAGTGGCAGAACAGCCCGCGCAGGCAAATCAGGTGTATGTATCAGCATTCTGCACAGCAGAGAAACAGGCAGACTGAGAGACATTGAACACCTGACCAAATCGCAGTTTGAAAGACTTGAAATTCCAAGCGGAAGAGAAGTGTGCGAAAAACAGTTTTTTGCCTTCATAGAAAAGTTAAAGCTGGCCGACATCAGCCATGGCGATTACGAAAATTATCTGCCGTATCTGAAAGAACAGTTTGCCGATATGAGCAAAGAAGAGGTCATCAAACGGGTTGCAGCACTTGAGTTTAACCGTTTCCTGAAATACTATGAAAAAGCAGGCGATCTGAATGCCAGCGGCAATCAGAGAAACAGCAACAGCAATTACAACAGACTCTTCATCAGCCTGGGCGAGAAAGACGGTTTTTACAAAGCCGCATTTCTGGAATTCCTGCTGGATACCACCGGTCATACCAAAGCACAGCTTGGCAAAATTGAACTGATGGATGCATACAGTTTTGTTGAGATCGACAAAGACATCACCGATGCCTTTATAGGCGCATTTGAAGGTAAAAAATTCAGAGGCAGACCCATCAAGATTGAAGTTTCGAGCGAAAGAGCCGGCGGCAACAGTGGTGGCGGCGGCGGAAGAGGCCGTTCAGGCTGGGGCCGCGACCGTGACAACAAAGGCGGCAGAGGCGGATACGACCGTGGCGAAAAACGCTTTGACAACCGTGGTAAAAGCGGTGGCGGTGGTGGCGGCGGTTACGACCGTTCGAAAAAAAGAGGCGATAAAAAGTCTTACTAAACTGGGAATTTCCCCTTAATACAACAACAAATCTACAAAAACCCGCCACGAATAAATTTGTGGCGGGTTTTTTTATGTTGCAAACTTGTGTTCTGAAACGATCTTATAGATTTTCAGCTGATGACAAAAGCGCACTAAACGCTCCGTCAATTCAACATCGATGAATGCAAAAAGCAGCGATTCCATTTGTGTAACCCGGATTACATACGAAGACCCATTTTTTTTGTATTTTCGCGGACTCAATCAGAACAAACATGAACGGATTCTTTAAAGTTCCAGCAGCCATTAACGAGCCAGTGCTGGATTACGCACCAGGCAGCAAAGAAAAAATTGCCCTTAAAAAAGCACTCGAGGAAGCACGCAGCCGGGTCATAGACATTCCAATGTACATCAACGGACAGGAAATACGCACAGGTAATACCAAAGCCATTTGTCCGCCGCACGACATCAAACATCAGATCGGCACTTTCCATCAGGGCGATGCCTCGCATGTGCACATGGCCATAGAAGCTGCCCTGGCAGCAAAACCAGCCTGGGAAAATATGCCCTGGGAGCAAAGGGCTGCTATTTTTCTGAAAGCAGCAGAACTGCTTGCCGGACCATACCGCGCCACTATGAACGCCGCTACCATGCTGGCACAATCTAAAAATGCATTTCAGGCTGAAATCGATTCTTCATGCGAACTGATTGATTTTTTAAGATTCAACGTTCAGTATATGTCTGAAATTTATGCCGATCAGCCAAGTGCAAACAGTAAAACGATCTGGAACCGTCTGGAACACAGACCACTTGAAGGATTTACGTTCGCGCTGACACCGTTCAACTTTACCGCCATTGCAGGCAATCTGCCCAGCAGCATGGCCATGATGGGCAACGTGGTTGTCTGGAAACCGGCCTTTACGCAGATTTACTCGGCTAAAGTGATTATGGATATTTTCCGTGAAGCAGGACTTCCGGACGGTGTCATAAACCTGATATATACCGAAGGACCGGTTACAGGAGAAATTATTTTCAATCACCCTGATTTTTCCGGTTTGCATTTTACAGGTTCAACCGGTGTGTTCAGAGGCATGTGGAATGCCATAGGCGCCAACATCCACAAATATAAAACGTACCCGCGTATTGTGGGCGAAACCGGCGGCAAGGATTTTGTTCTGATACATAAGAGTGCAGATGTGGATACTTGTGTGGCTGCTCTTGCAAGAGGTGCATTCGAGTATCAGGGACAGAAATGTTCTGCAGCGTCACGTGCATACATCCCTTCCAATCTCTGGGAAGAAATGAAATCCAAACTGGTAGCAGAAGTAAACAGCATGAAGGTGGGACCCACAGAAGACTTCAGGAATTTCGTGAATGCGGTTATTGACGAAAAGGCATTTGATAAGATTACAGGCTACATTGAACGGGCCAAGCAAGACAGCAGCGTGGAAATCATCTGCGGAGGCAAGAGCGATAAATCCAGCGGATATTTTATAGACCCTACGATTATTGTGGCCCAGGACCCTAAGTACATAACCATGTGCGACGAATTGTTCGGACCGGTTCTGACCCTATATGTGTATCCAGCAGATGATTTTGAAGTTGCATTGCAACTGGTTAACACCACCAGTGAATACGCCCTTACTGGCGCTGTAATTGCCCAGGACCGTTATGCCATCACACAGGCCACAGATTATCTGAGGCATGCTGCAGGCAATTTCTATATAAACGACAAACCAACCGGTGCAGTGGTAGGACAGCAACCATTTGGCGGAAGCAGAGCCAGCGGAACCAATGACAAAGCCGGCAGCAAGGCCAACCTTTTGCGCTGGACAAGCACAAGAACCATTAAGGAAACGCTGGTTCCGGTTAAAGACTACAGATATCCATTTCTGTCTGAAGCATAAAAATTGAATCAATTGTTAATGCTGTTTGAAAACCTGCGAATTTCAGGCCGGCATAAAGATTGTTTTAAGACTGCATCACAAGGGGTTTTGGCTAAACCAAATATACGCTTAACTTATCAACACTTGTTATGACAAGTTATTTGTGTTTTTCGGCGGTGCTCACACAATAATATCAAGCGATTATAAGTCGAAATAAAATTACCGCCCTAAATCAAAATACAGCTCGATTGAGCACTTATCCACAAACAGAAATTACAATGTAAAAATATTTATTTGAAAATATCGGGATAACATTACATTTGTGATGTGTTTTCATAGTTTTAGTTTTTAGAAAGGGTTGGGCTTTTAAGTCCAACCCTTTTCTATTATAATGGTTTTTGAGCAGTTCCGGATTTAACAGACAAAGGCCGCAGTTTGCATTTGTTTCTGCCTTTCGAAACCCGGGTTATCTGATCCGGTAAGCTTAAAATCAGCTGAAAACACATTAATACAAAATACCTACAGTATCATCAAGCAATTGCATTTCTAAGCATGACACCAAAACAGGCCCGATATGAAGCGCTTCTACACGAAATAAAAGCCCTTATTGACCCGAATTGCGGTCAAATCGCAAACTTCGCCAATGTCAGTGCCGCCCTGTATGCTGCTTTAAAACCCTGGTGGTGCGGATTCTATATTGTCAATCAAAACGGGCAACTGGAATTAGGCCCGTTTCAGGGGCCGGTGGCCTGCACCCTGATTGGTTTCAACAAAGGTGTATGCGGAACTGCATGGGCCACCCGTAAAACCGTTGTTGTGCCGGATGTGCACGCGTTTGAGGGCCACATTGCCTGCTCTTCTGAAAGCAATTCAGAGATTGTCGTTCCGCTGATCCGCAACGGCGAAGTTACTGCGGTGCTCGATATTGACAGCACCGAATTCAATGCTTTCGACGAAACAGACCGCCAATATCTGGAAGCCATACTGGACTTGCTCTGATTGTGCATTTAAAACAGACCGATATGCGCGCTTCCGGGCGAATCTGCGCGTCTTGATTCAGGCTTACTGAGAAAAAAACATTACCTTTGTGACCAAATGTCAAGAATTGTCGCCATTGT
>Ga0154020_10003351_pt1 | contig 19295 bp, 11 predicted proteins | sample Klosneuvirus_201_FD_109709 | JGI IMG/M metagenome (GOLD analysis project Ga0154020, IMG submission 109709) | Active sludge microbial communities from wastewater, Klosterneuburg, Austria - Klosneuvirus_20160825_MG | ecosystem: Engineered > WWTP > Aerobic digester > Activated sludge | place... | reverse complement strand
GGCGGCACGACCACCTGCGCCAAGGCCCTGCACTTCCGCTGTCCGATTGTCTTCAATGCGTTTGGCGGAATCATGCCGCAGGAGAACCTGACCTGGAAGTTTTTCCGCAATGGCGCCGGGTCGGAGAAGATCGAGAGCGCGGAGGACTTCGGGAGAATCATCGACGGCTGGATGGGGCGGTCGGATACGTATGCCCGGTATCGCGAACGCTTCCTTGAACTGCGCTACGAGGAAGATCCGACCCTGCTGATCGACGAGATTGTGGCACTGGCCCAGCAGGCGGCCGGATTGACGCTCAAGCGCCTGCCATTCCCGCCTGATGGCGGCCGTCGCCGCGCCAGCCGCACCTGAAGGGCAGACCCTGGTCCCGCCGTGTCGAGCCAACCCCCCACGATCGCCTACTTCTTCACGACGTTTCCGCGATCGACGGAGACGTTCCTGCAGCGTGAGGTGCGCGCCATGCAGCGTCGCGGGGCTCGGCTTCGGTTGTATTCATTCTGGGGTGGGGGAGGCGAGTTCGAAGGCCTGCCGGTCGAGGCGTTCCCCAAATGGAAGCTGCTCGCGTTGATCTGGATTATTCCCTGGGCCTCGGTGCGACACGCATCCGTTTTCTGGCGACTGATGCGTGGGCTTGCGACCCGGCGGCCCCCGTCCTGGATCAACTTCTGGGAGAACATGCTCGGCGCGGGTTTTGCCGGCGTGAACCATGGTCGCTTCCGGCAGGAACCACCGGCATGGATCCATGCTGCCTGGGGTGGGGCGCCCGCGACCGCGGCCTGGATTCTGCATCGTCTGAACGGACATCCCTACAGTGTCGGCGCCCACGCCTATGACCTCTACGAACACGGTGGCGATTGGTGGTTGAACGAAAAGTTGGAGGATGCGGCCTTTGTGCACACGTCCACGGCGATGGCGGCCCTCAGTCTGGCGGAGCGGGGCGTCCCTGCCGGGAAAATTCAGGTGATCCGCCGGGGACTTGATGTGTTTCCGGAATTCAAGCCGCTCCGGCCAAACCGCGTGGTCCTGCGGGTCATTTGCGTGGCCCGCCTGGTGGAGAAGAAGGGGCTGTTTCAGCAGCTGGAGCTTTACGCGAGGGCTCGTGACGCCGGACTGAACTTCGAAGTCCGAATCCTCGGTGACGGTCCCCTGCGCCAGGCGCTGGCGGCGCGGATTGCGGCCCTGCGGTTGAACGATCGCGTCCGGCTGCTGGGGCACTGTTCGCAGCCGGCCGTTTGGCGTGATCTCGCGTGGGCGGACGTGCTGGTACACACCGGGATTGTCGCGGCCAGTGGCGACCGGGATGGCCTGCCCAACGTGATCCCCGAGGCAATGAGCGCCGGAGCGGTGGTCATCACCTCGCCAGCGGCTGCCACCACGGAGGCGATTGCCCACCGCCGGACGGGGTTTGTCGCTTCTTTGGATACGCCAGAGGCCTGGCTCGCTGCTTTCCGTGAGGTTTCCGCTGGCGGCGAGGAGCTTGAGCGGATTCGAGGGGAAGCGCGGCATTGGGTGGAGGAAAATTTCGACGCCCACCGCAACGCCGCCCGGCTCCACGCGTTGTTCGAGGCTGGCATTCAGTCGGCCCCGACGGGGAACCTCGGGCCGCTAGCCTGACCCTGCCGACTTCAGCGAGAACCAACCGGATGATCTACTTCGATCTCACCCAAACGGGCTCCGCGCGCCATCGCTCGGGATTGACCCGGGTCACCTCCCGGCTGCGAGACGAGGCCGCCGGGGCATTTTCGCCCGTTGTCTGGAACCGGTGGACGCGTGAAGTCCAGTCTGAGGACTGGTTCCTCTCTGCGGAACTGTTTTCAGAGGAGGAACGGCCCGGCCTGACGAACTGGTTGCGCCGCCGCCCCTGCCGGTTTGCGGCTGTCTTCCACGACGCGATTCCCCTCCGTTATCCGCACACGACCTGGCCGAAGAGTGTCGCGCGGCATCCTGGGTACATGAAACTGCTGGCGGAGTTCGACCACGTTTTCGCCGTTTCGGAAACCAGTCGCCAGGACCTGCTGGCCTTTTGGCGCTGGCAAGGGGTGGTACCGCGCGCGCGGGTGAGCACCTTGGCTTTGGGGGCGGATGGATTGAAGACGCCGCGCACGACGTCCCCGTCGGCGACGCCGTCTCGGATACTCCTGTCGGTTGGAATTCTTGAACCGCGCAAGAACCAGGCCTTTCTGCTCGATCTCGCCGAGCGCCTCTGGGCACGGCAGGTTGAATTCACCTTGGTGTTGGTCGGTCGGATCAATCCCCATTTCGGAAAACCCCTGCAGGCTCGCATCCGGGAGCTCCAACGACGCCACCCTGGCCGCCTCGTCCACCTTGGCCGGGCGGACGACCGGACGTTGGCTGAACTCTATCGGAAAGCGCGGGCGACCCTCTTTGCCACAGTCGCGGAAGGGTGCGGGCTGCCGGTGCTGGAGTCCCTCTGGCAGGGAGTTCCCTGCCTGTGCAGCGATCTTCCGGTCTTGCGGGAGAATGCGGACGGAGGAGGCTGTTGCGTCCTGCCGCTTGACCGGCCGGATCGATGGGAGGAGGCGGTTCGACAGGTGCTGGAAGATGACGACGCCTGGCGCTCACTCGCGGTTGCGGGCGCGGCCCGAGCTCTGCCCTCCTGGGGGGAGGCCGCCCGGACCTTGATCGCGGGTTGCGTCTGAGGGGTTGTTGTTCAAAAGCGGCTCGCGGCTTGACCGGGGGAGTTGAAGCGGGAGACTCGGGTTCCCATGAGTGAACACGGACTTGGAACCAAAGCCCTCCACGCCGGCCAAAAGCCGGACCCCACCACCGGCTCGCGCGCCGTGCCGATTTATCAGACGACCAGTTACGTTTTTCGCGACACCGAACACGCTGCGAACCTCTTTGCCCTGAAAGAGCTCGGGAACATCTACACGCGGATCATGAATCCGACGACTGACGTGCTCGAGCAGCGGGTGGCCGCGCTTGAGGGTGGCAGCGGCGCGCTCGCCCACGCGTCCGGACAGGCCGCGATTACGGACGCCATCCTCAATCTGGCCGGCGCCGGTGACCATATCGTGTCCGTGGCGCAGCTCTACGGTGGAACGTATAATTTATTCCATTACACCCTGCCCAAGCTTGGCATCGAGGTGACGTTCGTGGATGCCCAGGATCCGGATGCCTTCCGGCGGGCTCTCCGGCCCACGACCAAGGCGTTTTATGGCGAGGGACTCGGCAATCCCGCCTTGAATATCTTCCCGTTCGAGGAGGTCGCCCGGATTGGCAAGGAAGCGGGAGTGCCCCTGATCATCGACAACACCTGCCTCTCGCCGATGCTCAACCGTCCCTTTGAATGGGGCGCGAACGTGGTCGTGCATTCGACCACCAAGTACATCGGCGGTCACGGCACCTCGATCGGCGGCATCGTGGTCGATGGAGGTAATTTTGACTGGGGACGTGGCCGTTTCCCGGGCTTCACCCAGCCGGACGCGAGTTATCATGGGCTGGTGCATTGGGATGCCTTCAAAAGCTTCCCGCCGGCCGGAGGAGCGAACGTCGCGTTTATCTTGAAAATGCGGCTGCAGCTGCTCCGGGACATCGGAGCGTGCATTTCGCCATTCAATTCCTTCCTGATGCTGCAGGGCATCGAAACCCTGCACCTGCGCATGGCGCGGATCTGTGAGAACGCTCAAAAGGTAGCCGAGTGGCTGGAGGCGCAGTCGCAGGTAACCTGGGTCAACTACCCGGGTCTTCGCAGCAGTCCGAACCATGCGGCGGCCCGCAAATACCTCACGGGCGGTTTTGGAGGGTTGATCGGGTTTGGGGTAAAAGGTGGCTACGAAGCCGGACGCCGGCTGATTGAAGGGCTCAAACTCTTCTCCCATCTCGCCAATATCGGCGACTCGAAGTCGCTGGCAATCCATCCGGCGAGCACCACCCACAGCCAGCTGACGGCGGACGAACAGGTGTCGACGGGCGTGTCCGCCGATTACGTGCGGCTTTCGCTCGGCACCGAAGACTTCGCAGATCTGCAAAAGGACCTCGAACAGGCGCTGATGAAGGTTTGATGCAGCCGTTGGTTCGGGGCCACGGCTGTTTTGACGTGCGCAGGGTTCGGGAGATCCGTCGAGCAGGGTGCTCCGCTCGGCTTCAGGGATTTCACCGGACCTGAATACCACCTTGGGCGTATGTGTTTGGAGGTGCATGCATCGGAAGGGGTGGCAGGATGCGAAGTCGTCGCCCTGACACCCTTCATGCGCCCCTTTCAGCGTCTGTTTTTCCACGGAAGCCTCATCTTCCTGCTCCTCGTCCTGTCCGGCGGTTGTAGCCGCCGCGAGCCGCCCGTGGAGCGGGGTTTGCGGGAAGGGGTGCTCTATCGCGGAAACAGTTCGGAGCCAGAGTCGCTCGATCCGCACCTCGTTCGCGGCGCGGTGGAGTGGACGCTGGTCGGCTCCCTTTTCGAAGGCCTGGTCACGGCCGATCAACAAACTCTCGAACCGCGGCCCGGGGCGGCGGAGCGCTGGGAGGTGTCGCCCGATGGACTCGTCTATACCTTTTACCTGCGCCCGGGCTTGATGTGGAGCGACGGCCGCCCGCTGACGGCGGCGGATTTTGTCTACAGCGCCCGACGGATGCTGGCACCGAAGCTCGCCTCCTCGCACCCGGAGAACACGCTCTTTTTTGTGCGGAACGCCCGAGCCTATCAGGCGGGCACCGTCTCTGATTTTGAGACGGTGGGGGTGAGGGCGCCGGACGAGCGCACCCTTGTCATCACGCTGGCCCGGCCGACCCCGTTCTTCCTTTCGGCGCTTTACCTCTTTTTCCCCGTGCCGCAGGCCGTGATCGAACGCTATGCACCCCTGGACCAACGCCAGAGTGACTGGACCCGGCCCGGCAACCTCGTGGGAAACGGTCCGTTCCGGCTGAAGCAGTGGCGGCCACACCATGACGTGGTGATCGAGCGCAACCCTCAGTATTGGGACGTGGCGGCGGTTCGCCTGAAGGAGGTGCATTTTCAGCCGATCGAGAGCCCGACGGTGGAGGAGGCGGCCTTCCGCAATGGCTTGCTTCACATGACGAGCTTCGTTCCCGGACAGAAGATCGAGGTCTATGCCCAGGAACGACCCGAGGTGTTGAAGATGGTCGACGACCGCGGGGTCTATTTTTACTCCCTCAATGTATCCAGACCACCGCTGACGGATCGTCGCGTGCGTCAGGCACTTTCGCTCGCGGTCGACCGCGAACGTCTGACCGACCGCGTGGTTCGGGGTGGCACGCGCCCGGCGTCGCACTTCACGCCCGATGGCATGGGCGGCTACACGGCACCCCGTCTGCTAAAATTTGATCCTGCGGAAGCCCGGCGGCTGCTCGCGGACGCAGGATACCCCGATGGCCGGGGTTTCCCCGAGGTGGAACTTCTCATCGACGCTCGGGAAGTCCATCGCATCGTGGCGGAGACGGTGCAGCAGATGTGGCGCCAGCACCTCGGGATCACGATCATTCTGCGCAACGAGGAGACGCAGGTACTCAACGCCAGCAAGCGCAACCTGGATTTCCAGATGGTCCGGGGCTCGTGGAACGCGACGACCTACCAGGATCCGATCTACTTCCTGGGTGCCTGGCAGACAACTGGGCTGTACAACGAGGCGAAATGGTCGAATGCCGCTTATGACCAATTGATTGAGTCAACCTGGACGAGCGACCTCGCCCAACGGGAAGCCAGCTTCCGGCGGGCGGAGACCCTTCTCCTGGAGGAGCTGCCGGTCATCCCGCTGTTCTTCACCCGCCAAGTGATTCTCGTCGACCCGATGGTTAAAGGCTGGGTTCCCCGGCCCTTTGCCGACCGTCGGTTGAAATACCTATACCTCGAGAAATAGGCTGTGCCTTCGGTGCCCGGGCCGCCGTGACACGCCAGCGGGCTGGGTCTTGGGGAAGGTGGGGTGGCTGACACGAACCGAGGTCAGGCGTTACACTCGGCAACCCAACCTCTTTGCCGTAGATTGACCAAGGGGCGCGTGGCGGTAGGGTGTGCGGCCATGACCGCCCGCGCCACGCCCCCTCTCTCCGTAAACCCGGCGCGGTGGGAGGAACACCTGTTCCCGCTCCATGCGGCGACCGAGGTGGATGCGCTCTGGCGAGCGGTCCTTCCCCTGTTGCGGGCCGCTTTTGCGCCCTGCGTGCGGGTAACGCTTTTCCTCGGTCACTTCGGCATGCGCGAGGCGCGCCTGGTCTTCACCGATCCGGTGATCAAGCGTTCCGCGGACTGGTATCGGGAGCGCGGTCGGATCAATCCGTTTACGGCCCATATTCGCAGCCACCGACGAATCCGGCACTACGTTTTTCGCGACATCGTCGGTCCGCGGGAAAAATTCGTGCAGACCGAGTTCTACCAGCGTTTCGCCCGCGTCGAGAAATGGGACAAAGGCATGTCCGGCCTTTGTTGGGAAGGAGATGAAGTGAAGTCCATGTTCAGCGTCTATCGCTCCCCGCGGCAGCCGGACTTTGTGCCGGAGGAGGTAGCGCGGCTGGATGCCTTGCTGCCACACATCGAGACGGCGATCGACCGCGTGCAAAAGTTGCAGGAGGAGCGTCTGCACCGGAAGGTCCTGGAGGAGTTTAATCGCTACATCCCGGTCGGGATCGTCCTGCTCGACTGGGAACTGAAGACGGTCTTCGCCAACAACGAAGCTCTAAAACAATGCACGGTCTGGAACCACGGTCGCCTCGCGGCGCGTGGGCTCGTCTCTCGCGAGTGGTTCGAGCTGCCCGCCTCGTTGCGGGCGGTCTGCGAGCAGATTCGCGGCGGGATCATGGGCCTGAACGCCAAGGACAGGTTTGCCGTGCCGCCGGGCCTGAAACGCGTGCCGCATCCGGACCTTCCTGGCAGAAAGGCGAGCGTTTCGGTGCTTCACGCCACGCCGGGCTTGTTGGCCAAGCCCGGCTTCATGCTGGTTTTGGAGGACCGAAGCCATGAGGAGGAACCCGCCGCCAGTCTTAGCGACGGGACGCAGCGGTTGCTATGGACGGTATCGCCGAGCGAGCGCGAGATCGCACTGCTGATCTGTGAAGGAGCATCCAACGCGGAAATCGCCCGCCGACTCTCCAAGAGCGTGCTGACGATTAAGAAGCAGGTGACTTCGCTGTTCGCGAAGCTGGGCGTGCCGAGTCGGGCTCGGTTGATGGCGTTGCTCCGCTGAATCGTGCAGCGCTGCCTCAAAGGTTCCAGCGAACACCCAGAACTGCGCTCCAGCCGGTGAACTCGTTGTAGTCCAGGCGGAGGCTTTCGCTGCCATTGTAGCCGTGGCTTGGCTCGTTGGTCAGGTTGGAAAATTCGGTGTAGACGGTCCAGTTGCGCCAGACGCGGTAACTGGCGGTGAAGTCGAGCGTCGTGCTGGGCGCCTCGTAGCGAGCGAGGGCAAGAACGTTGTCCGTCGCGAGATCGAAGAGGACTTCGCTTCGGTGGTGGAGCGAAAGCCGGAAGCGCGCGGGGCCCTTTTCGTAGTAGAGGCTCGCATTGATCGTGTCACCCACCTGATCGAAGAGCGGTAGCTCCACGCCTGCGAGGGCCGGCAGACCGGAATCAAGCTCCGAGTGCGTGTAGGTGTAGTTCACCGTCACTCCGAGTCCGTCGAGAGGCGAGGGGAGGAATTTAAGCTGCGAATCAAAGGCGAGCTCGATGCCGGTGAGGGTGCCGCCCTTCGCATTGCGAGGCTGGGTGACGCGGGCGGGTTCGGCTTCGAAGACTTCAGACTGCGTCGAGCGATAAACACTGTTTTTGATCTCCTTGTGAAAGACGCCCGCCGAGAGGTAACCGACTGAACCCAGGTAGCGCTCGACCGTGAGGTCGAGGTTGCGCGCGTAGACCGGCTTCAGGTCGATATTGCCGCGACTGACCGTGTCTGAAGTCGTGGAAATCGTCGCGCGGGGATTGAGCTGGTTGAAGGTCGGGCGCGCGATGGTCTCGGTGTAGGCGCCGCGGACGACGAGGTTCTTGCTGAGGTCGAAACGGAGGTGGATGCCGGGCATCCAATCGGTGTAGTCGCGCTTGGGGGCGAGGGGCACGGGGACGCCGTCGATGACGTTGAAGGTCTCGAAACGAGTCTCGGTCGTTTCAGCGCGCAGGCCGGCCAGCACCGTGAGGCGGCCGCGGCTGGCCTGGCCCAAGAGGTAGGCGGCTTGGATGTCCTCGCGAGCCGAGTAGTCGTTGTAGAGGCTGTTGAACGTATTCGTGGAGAGCGGGGTGAGCAAACCGCGCGCGATCAGGGTGTCGGAGACATTGCGCACGACCGTGGGGTCCAGAAAGTAGCCGTAATCGTAACGGCCGTCGCTCGTACCCGTGGCCTGGTAAGGAGCGACCAGCGATGGGATGTCTGCCTGGCCAGTGTAGCCAGTCAACGACCAGTTGGCGTTTTGGTTGTAGCTGCGAACGGTCTCATTGAGGTCGCGGGTGCGCGAGCGGAACTTGGCACCGGCCTTGAATTGGACCGTGAGACCGGCGAGCGTGACATCGCGGGTGGCGTCGAGAGCGCCGTTGAATTCGTCATCCCAATACTCACGAGTGCCCCGGAGCAGGTTGCGCATTGTATAAACCCCGGCGATGGACGGGGCATTGCGGTCGAGACCGGAGGTGGTCTGCACGGCGCTGATCGAGGTGAAGGCGGCGTCGCCCGGGGTGACTTGGTAGCGGGTGGTGAAGCCTGCGTTCTGGAACTGCGCCTGAAGAGAGGAGTCGCCTCCACCATCCCAATTCGCCCAGTTGTAGCCGGCGAGGTAGGTGATGCGCGTGTCGCCGATCTTCGAATTTCCTTCGAGTGCGACCGTGCTGGTCCGCTGAAGTTCGTCGAAGTCACGGACCTCGCGGCGGACCGTATTGCCGGACGCGGAAAGGCTGGTATAGGTGTCGCCCGTGACGGTCGGCGCTTCCGTGATGTTGCCGATGGATCCGTCGCTCACGCGAAACAGCGGAAAGAACAACACCTGGCGCTGGCGGCCGCGGTTCGTCTCGCGGGTATTCGTAGAAGCGAGGAAACGAAGGCGGTGGTCGTCGCTGGGGCGCCACTCGAGTGATCCATTGAGCCCCGAGCCGTTGATATCATCGAAGTAGTGCTGGAGCACGGCGGAGTCCATGACGAAGCCGCGCAATGGGTTGACGGTGGTGGAGCTGCCGAGACGGTAGCCGCGGGTGTCGTTCCACCCGGTGGTGCTGTTGCGTTGCTTGAGGAAAACGCGGTCGCGGTAGTTGGCACCCAGAGAAAAACCGAACTGCTGCTTTGCGCCGAACAGATCAGAGTAGGTGAGAGCGGCTTCATAGCCAGTCTGGTCGAACGGATAGCCGGAGGTGTATTCATCATGTAATGAAGAATAGTTGAGTCCGCCCTTGAAGCTCGCCGTGCGGCGTTTCTGGCTGAAGGCGCTGCGTGTGCGAATGTTCACGGCACCTCCGATCGAGTCGGCGTCCTGATCGGGCCGGAGCGCTTTGGTGACTTCGATCTGGTCGGCCACATCGGAGGAGACAACGTCGAGCGGGACCCGGCGGGTTATGCCGTCGAAGTCGGTGGCGTTCACGCGCACGCCGTCAATCGTCACGGCGTTAAAATCCGCGGACATGCCGCGGAGCGTGATGTAGCGACCTTCGGAGCCTCCGGTGTCTCGGTCGGTCTCGACCGTTACGCCAGGCAGGCGTTTGACGGCGTCGGCAATGGTCTTGTCGGGGAACTGGCCCGCAAAGTCGGAGGAAATGATGTTGGAGATATTCTGGGCCGAGCGCTGTTGGTTGAGCGCACGGGCCTGGCCGGTGCGCTCAGCAACGACGCGGACGCTTCCCAGCTGCACGATTTCGGTCCCGAGGAGGAAGTCCTTCCTCACGGTGGTGCCGGCCGTCACCGTGACCTGGGACGCTCGCGGCTCAAAGCCGATGTAATCCACCGAGATTTGGTGCGCACCCGCTGGCAGCATCAGCTCGAACGCCCCATTGGCGTCCGTCGTCGCGCGCACCGGCGAACCGGCCACCGTGATTTCCGCACCGCGAAGCACGGCGCCAGATGTCGAGTCAAAGGCGCGGCCGGTGACAACCCCGGTTGACTGGGCGGTGGCGGACACGACGAGGAGAAGGCAGGTCGCGCCAACAGCAAGGCGGCGGCGAAAGGTGGCAAGCGCGGGACTCATGATGCGGTGGGTTGGTGTTCGGTCGGCAAGGGTGGCAGCATAGCGGATGGTCCTGCGGACAGCCATACCACCTAGGAGGTATTCTCATCGTGTTTTCCCGTCCGGCAATCCAAGGCTGGGGTGAGCGAGCCAAGTTGGAACTGCGCGACGCTCGGTGATTTGGGTTCGGTTAGCGGCCCTCACGGATCGGACAGGGTGGCCGAAGAATATCTCGCCCGACACGTGGTCCGAAACGTAGCTTTGCGGGACTTGCATGAAACGGGTACTCATTGTCGGAGGCGGATTGGCTGGTCTCGCCTGTGGCGTGCGGCTGCAGGAGGCGGGCGCGCAGCCCTTGATCGTCGAAGCCAGCGACGACGTGGGCGGGCGCGTGCGGACCGACGTGGTCGATGGCTTCCGGCTGGATCGCGGGTTTCAGGTCTACCTCGACGCCTACCCGGAAGCCGGAAAATTGCTGGACCTGCCCAGCCTCGATCTGCGCCGGTTCAAGCCAGGCGCCCTGGTTTATCGCGAGGGGCGTATGCATCGGGTGATGGACGTTTTTCGTGAACCGCGGCACTTGCTTGCCAGCGCCCTCGCGCCCGTGGGTTCGCTGGCCGACAAACTGCGGGTGGCTTCGCTGAGATGGAGGATTGGCCACTCGACGCTCGATGAGATCGCGGCCCGGGCGGACCTCACGACCGAAACTTATCTCCTCGGAGCGGGCTTCTCGCGCCGGATGATCGACGGGTTCTTCCGCTCGTTTTACGGCGGCATTTTTTTGGAGCGCGATCTTCGCACTTCGAGCCGGATGTTTGAGTTCACATTTCAGATGTTCTCGCGCGGAAGCGCGACCCTGCCCGCCCGGGGGATGCAGGAAATCCCGCGCCAGCTCGCCAGCCGTTTGCCGCCTGAAGCGATCCGTCGCGCGGCGCGGGTGGTGGACGTTCAGCCCGGAAAGATCAAGCTGGCGTCTGGCGAATCGCTGGTGGGGGATGCCGTCGTCGTTGCTGCCGATGCGACGACCGCCGCGCGTTTGATCCCCCGACTCGTGGCCAAGGAACCCAGCTGGCGCGCGGTCACCGGACTCTATTTTGCGGCGGGACAATCACCGCTGCGTGAAGCGATCATCGCGCTCAACGGCACCGGGAGCGGGCTGATCAATAACGTATCCGTGCTTTCGGACGTCGCGTCCGATTACGCCCCGCCGGGTCAGTCATTGATCTCCGTGTCCGTTCTTGGAGTGCCCGCGGCCGCGAATCTGGAAGCGCAGATCCTCGTGGAGCTCGAGTCCTGGTTCGGTCCGGACGTGCGCAGCTGGCGGCACCTCCGCACCGAGCGGATCGAGCGTGCGCTGCCCGAACAGCCTCCCATTCCCGGTCCGCGCGGAACGAGCTTTCGGGCCGTCGACGGAATCTTCGTTTGCGGAGATCACCTCAGTAGCGCGTCCATCGAGGGCGCGATCATCTCCGGCCTGCGCGTGGCGGACGCGGTCCTTGGGTAGCCGTCTCCCTGTTACCGCAATCGCTGGTTACGGAGTGAGTGAGGCGAGCCAATCGCCCACTCACCGGGTCGGGGTCTGGGCTGACGCTTATTCCTCGTCGTCCTCGACCTCGGGCGGCTTGATGGCCGTGAGCAGGCGATCGAGTTCCGACTGGGTCGGATTGCGGATGGAGAGCACGGTCAAAAGAGCTTCGCCCGCGGGGAGCGTCACTTTGACCTGGGTGTTGGCGGACAAACCCAGCGCGGCCGTGGCCAGCGGGGAGTTGTGGGGCAGGCATTCGATTCCCGATTCGGGGTCGGTTGCGGTCTCGCCGTGCGTGGTCACGAGAAACGTAAACCGGTGTTTTCGCTTCGTCGCCACATCCTGTTTTTCGAGGATGGTCACGTGACCGAGCTGCAGCGTGGTGGTGGGTTTGGTAAGCCAGGTGGCGGGATCGACCTCGATGAACGTGTTCCGGGCGACGAAGCGGTCGAGGGCGGACATCTTGCGGTCGACCGCGCGGATTGCGTCCTTGGCAGCCTTGAACCCGAAGTTCTCGCGCAAGTCGCCTTGGCTGTGCGCCTCGACCTTGTCCTTGACCAGACCGATACGCTTGACCTTGAGCGCCTCGAACTCCTCAGCCAGCACGCGGTTGTAGCCCGGTCGCACGTAGATCGTCGTGGGGGGCGGAGCCGCCAGGTGGAAGATCCGTTTTCGGGAGAAGGACATGCGTCGTTGGGTCAGTAGGGCCTCGGGGGAAATGAAAGGCAACCCGGGCGGAGTCCGGTTTGCCTGACTCTTACTCCATCCTGTCGGCCGCGGGACGCTCCTCAACCACACTCCTCCTCCGGCGATGTATTGCCCGTCGTTTATGGGTATGCCGCGCAACAAAAGTGCTACGTCGAGGAAGTGCTTGCGTTGCGAACAAATTTGCTGCAACTTCCATGAATTCCGCAATTCTCAAATAGCAGGCTAGTTGCGTAAAAAATGAACAAGGATCAGCTTAAACTCGCCGATGTTGCGAAACGGGCCGGTGTCGCGGTGAGTACCGTGTCCCGTGTGGTCAACGGCTCGTCCTTGGTGTCGACCGAGCTCAGGCAACGCATTGAGCTGATTATTGAAACGATGGGGTACAAGCCGGTGCCAATGGAGAAGCGGAAGGGTGTCAGGAAAGAGCAGTGGCCCTGGCTCAAGCACCGGATGCTGAAGACGGTGATTTTTGGACCGTATGATTTGTTTTGGATTACCAACTACGCTCCCATTTACGCCTATGCCCTGCATGGCGTGGAGGAGCAGGTCGGCCATTTCCAGCTACGGCGAGCGGTGGACCGGGCCGAAACGTCTCGCGCGTTGATTGATGTTCTTGAGCGAGGAGATGCGGACGGGTCCCTGATTCTCAACACCGGAACTCAGCCGCTGCCGACTGAAATTGCATCCTATCCCGTGGTAGTCTTCATGGGGACGCATCCCGATCTGGCGTGCGACCGTGTGATTCCCAATAGCCGCCGTGCCGGCAACTTGGCTGCCGAATACCTTCTCAAAAAAGGATGCCGGTCTGGCATCGCGATCGGTGGCGAAAGTGCCGTGTACCGGGAACGGACTGATTCGTTTCGCGCACGACTGGCAGACCAAGGAATTGAATCCGCGGAAATCCACCAACCGGCGATCATCAGGGGTGGGGCGCACGTGCATCAGGCGAATCGTGCCGTGGTCTCGAAGGAGCTGCTCCCGCTCCTGCGAAAGATGCCCCGTCCCTTCGGTATTTTTTCGATCATGGACATCGTCACTCCTGCGGTCTACGCGGAGTTGGCGACTGCTGGGCTCAAGATCGGAACCGACGTGCATGTCGTGAGCTGCAACAACGAGCGTCCGTATCTCGACCAACTGCAGCCACAACCGGCGGTGATCGACACCCGAGCTGACTATATCGGCCGCCGCGCGGTCCGCCAATTGATGCAGCGGCTCGAGTTTCCGGCGACGCCACACGAGAAGGTTCAGATCGAGCCGCAGCTGATCGAGCCTGAACTGGCCTGACGACAGCGGGCGGGGTCCTGCTCATCAGGTCATTCGTCGGGCCGCCGCTTGGATTTTCTTTGCCCGGAGCCGGCGGCGTGGCGCGCGATGAAATAGTGGGATTTGCAGCAAAAAGCTTCGTAAGTACGCAGGCTTCGGCGCATTTCCTTCCGTTGGGAAGAGGTGGATAATTCATTCCTCCCCTCGACTCCGTGGCCGCGGGGAGTGCGCCTCACGAAGGCGCATTTCACGATTCAACGGACTCGGCATTCGTTTCGGTCCGCGGTTTGATCTGATTCAATGAAGTGTGTGCTTGGTAGGAGCTGCAAGAAGCGTTTTGTTGCAGCAAAAACGGCTTGACCTCTGGGTCAACGTTTCACTTAGTCGGGCTTCAATCGGACCCCGTCGTCCGAGCCCCACCCTGGTCAGTAAGTCCGTCGTTGTATTCCCAATGAAATCATCGCTGCCCCCGACTCCGAGGAAGACTCGCCACGCAATCGCTACCGTCCTGCTTGCTCTGACGGGAGCCTCGCTCCACGCCCAGCAAACCCAGGGGACTTCATCCGCCTCAGCCGGGGCCACGCCCGGTAGCCCCCTGAAAGAAGAGGTCGTGCTGCTCAGTCCGTTTGAAGTGAACTCCGACAGGGATGTTGGTTTTGTCGCAACCACCTCGCTGGCCGGCGGACGCTTGGCGGGCGACCTCGTCGATACACCAGTGGCCTATTCGGTCCAAACGAGGGAATTCCTGGATGCACTCAATATCACCGACCTGAGCGAGGCGCTTGATTGGACGGTCAACGCCACCACGACACCGGACGACGGCGGCGGCCAGCTTTTCGGCGGCACCGGCAGCGCCACGATCCGTGGCGTCAGCGCAAACACGGTGAATCGCAATTTCTTCGCGGGCGGTGGGAATCCATCCTCGTACAATATGGAGCGCATGGACTATGCCCGCGGCCCGAATTCGGCGCTGTTCGGCACGGGTTCCATTGGCGGAACGGCCAACGTGGTGCTCAAGAGTGCACGGCTGGGCCAGAATCGGAATGAGGTCCAACTTGTGGCGGAATCCTGGGGCGGTTTGCGCGCCACGGTCGACTTGAATCACAAGCTCGGCGAAAAGGCTGCCGTCCGGCTGGTCGGAACGTGGCAGGACACCAACACCTGGCGCGATTGGGAAAGAACCCACCGGAAGGGTTTGTCGCCGTCGTTTACCTACCAGCTCGCCAAGAATACCAAGCTGACGATCATCGGCGAAACCTACGAACAGGAGCGCACCGCCGGCCATGTCGCACTGAATGACTCCTTTTCCGGATGGGATGGCGTCAAAACCTACTCAGGCATCCAGCCGACTACCCCAAGCCAGACGCCGTTCGGAGCGTCTCGCATTGGCACCAACGTCCTCGTGTGGTCGCCGGCGTCAGGTGTCGGGGAAAATGTCGTGATGAGTTACACGGGCCTCATGCAGACCCAAGGCTATAGCGGCCAGCGTCCGATCAATGGCGTGACGCCGCCGCTCGCGACCGGCATGTACAGCGGGACCCCCATTCTGGATAACCTGTTCAAACCCCAGGCGCTCTACGATGACCCCGTGCGGGGCACCAACGGCTTATTTCAGATTCCGTCGCGCTCGTTCACGAACTTGGGGCCCGACACGACCAGCTCCGATAGTTTCCGGGACGTCACGTTCTACCTCGATCAACGCCTGCGGCAGGACGTCAACCTTCAGCTTTCCGGCGGCAAGAATCGGTTCGAGTCCTGGGGGTTGGTCAATTACTACCTCAACCAAGGCTACCAGAACACCTACATCGACATTAACCAGCTGCTGCCGAACGGTGCGCCAAATCCAAAATTTCTTGAGCCGTACAATGAGTTCATCCGGCAGGAACGCGCGAATACCGAACGCGAGAACCAGGCGCTCCGCCTTGCGGTCGCCTACGTGAAAGACTTCCGCTGGGTCGATTTGAAGGCCAACGTGATGGCCGGTGTCGAGGAACAGGATCATTTCACGAGCCGCGAATATTACATGCTGCCGGTCGACCCCGATCCCCGGGCCTGGGGCCTGATCAACACGAACCGAACGCAGACGATCCGTTATCGTTACTACTGGAACCAGGAGGAGCGGAGCATGCCCGAATTCGACAAAGTGACCGTCGTCGATCCCATCGCCAATACCAGCACCGACTACCAACCGCTCTGGGTGTTGGGGTCCGACCGGACCGACGCGACCATACTAAGGCAATCGGAAATCAAGTATTACCAGGCGGCGGCCAACCTCGCCTTCTTCGACAAACGCCTGATCCTTCTTGGCGCTTACCGGTCTGATACCATGGACCGCTCCCAGAAGCAGTTCATGGCGGCGATGGATCACCCGACGGCCGCCCCGATCACCGTCGATAACTTCGTCTATCGCCCGAATGCTCCGGCCGACTACTGGAATCTAAGCTATGTGCCCAAGAACGCGAGCGGCGTGGCCACGGGCCCGGCGGTGCCCGCGGTCACCCGACCGCGGACCAACGGGAATGCGCAACCGCAGTACGCCAACGATCGGTTTCAGAGCGACTACAACCCACCGGCCGTGAAGACAACGGCGGACACCTTGGCCGTCGGTGGGATTGTGAATATCGGCAAGGGCTTCTCGGTTTGGGCCAACTACGCCGAGACGTTCAATCCCGCGAATCTGGGCAGTACCACGATCGATTTCGGCACACCCGATTCCTCGGTCTCGACAGGCTTCGACGTCGGCATCCGCTACTCGCTCGGACCGAAGTTTTACGCCACCCTGAGTCGTTATGACTCAAAGGAAGACGGCGCCCAGTCCGGCGGGCCTCCCGGCTCTACCAATCTCCAGATGATCATCAGCACGAATGCACTCAACGACCTGAGCGGGGATGGGCGAAATATTCGCAATGTGCCCGATGTGCCCGTTTCATGGTCCGACAAAATCGACCGGCTGGCGTCCGGCTACGAACTGGAGGTTGTGGCCAATCTGACGAAGTCCTGGCGCACCACGATGAACTTCGGCACCTCTGACGCCACGCAGACTGACGCCTGGCGGGAAACGCGCACGTATATGGAAGTCAATGACAGCGTCTACCGACAGATTTTGGATGACGCCGGCATCGAGGTTGGCTCCGATAACGTCGCCAGGGCCAAGGCAGGCGTCACCACGGCCAACTCGCCGAACCTCACCACGGCGATCAACGCTTGGAACAACCTGACGGCGAGTCGGGCCAACTGGATCACCGGCGCACAGCCGCTGAACCGGCTGACAAGGTACACGGCGAATTTCTTCACCGATTACCGTTTCTCCGAAGGCCGGCTCAAGGGGCTGCGTTTCGGCTATGGCATGCAATTCCGCGGTAAACAGGTCATCGGCTACCGGGGACCCGACAGTATCGTCGATCCGTCGGATCCAACGAGGGTGATCGATGATCCGTCCGTTGATGCGACCACTCCGGTCTATCAGGAGCCCTATTACGTGGCGACCGCCACGATCGGCTATTCACTCCAGATCGCTGGCCTGCGGCCGATTGCGCTGAATCTGTCGATCTCGAACCTGTTCGATTACGACGAGCCGCTCTATAACACGGCCGGTATACGTCCGACCAATGGCGACTTGTCGACACGGGCCCGGACGAGCTACGGCCGGAACTATTCCTACGTTACGCCCCGGAGCTATCGTCTTTCGGCGACCTATACATTCTAGGTGGCACTCTCGCCTGCGGCGGACATTCCTGCCGATCCGCTGCAGGATGCCAGGGTGGCTTGTGGTGTTCGAGGTGAGCATCGACCCTGGTCTGCTGGGCCCCTACGTTTCCCTGTCCGCGAAAGTCTCATGGCACCGCTCGCCTTGAAGGAATCTCCCGCATCAGCGAGGCCAGCCCTGAGAGTCGGTACGCTGACGTACACGCGTCTGGGGCTCTGGCAGGTGCTGTTTTGGCTGCTGCTCGGCGATTTCTGCCTCCAGATCATGGAGCAGTTGCCGACCTCGCTCGTGCCGCTGCAGTTGCGCTGGGCCCAGGCTTCGGATGCGTTGATCGGGTTCGTGACCGGAAGTTTGCCGGCTGTCCTGGGCATCGTGCTCAATCCGTTCATTGGCGTCCAAAGCGACCGGCACCGCGGCGAACTGGGACGCCGCCGGCCCTTCCTGCTCTGGAGCACCCCCGTGGTGGTCGTCGCCCTCGTGGGCTTGGGCTTTGCCGCTCCGGTGTCAGAGGTCCTTGCGGCGGTCACGGCGGCGGAGTCCGTCAACGCGGTGAAGATCGGCTGGATTGGGGCGTGCATGGTGCTCTTCGTGGTGGCCAACACCTACATCATGCAGGTGTATCAATTCCTGTTTGTGGACGTCATTCCGGCCGAGGTGATGGGGCGGTTTGTCGGGTTCTATCGCGCCATTGGCGCGCTCGGAGCTTTCGTTTTTCATCGCTACCTTTTTGGGCACGCCGAAGCGCGGATCGCGTGGATCTATCTCCTGGCTGCTTTACTCTATGCGGTCTCGTTCTTCCTACTCGTCTGGAAGGTGAAGGAGGGGGATTACCCACCGCCCCCACCGAAGCTGGCCGGCGGATCGTCACAGGTGAAGGCGTACTTTCGCGAGTGCTTCGGACACCCTTTCTACCTCAAGACCTACTCGCTCTCCTTCTTTTTCTGGAGCGCGATCGTGCCGCTCTGGAGCTTTCTCGTTTTCTTCGGCACCCAACCCGGCGGCGGGCTGACGGATTATGCCCCGACGCTGGGGCTCTCCCTACAGGAGTTTGGCAACATCCGGGGGTGGTGTTCACTCGTCCAGATCCCCGTGTTCTTTGCGGTTGGCCCGATCGTGGACCGCTACCATCCCATCCGGGTCGCCCTCTTAGGGCTGGTTCTTTCATCCGCCACCTTTGCGGGCTGCTTCTTCTTCGCCAACGGCCCGACCTCGTTCCTCGTGCTGATGATCGCCAACTTCATGGCGCAGGCGATTTATATGGGAGCGTATCTGGCCCTGCTCCCTCGACTGCTGCCGCGCGCCAAGTACGGTCAGTTCTTCACCGCGAACCAAATCTTCGGATTCAGCGGAGTGATGTTGGCGCCTGTGCTGTGCGGCTGGCTGATCGAGAGCGTCCGAGACTACCGCTTTGTTTTCGTTTGGTGCGCGGTCTGCACGGCCCTCAGTTTCGTGATGTGCACTCGCGTCTACGCCGGATGGCGGGCCTTGGGCGGATCTGCCGCGTACCGGCCTCCTGGAGAAACCGTTTAGCGATACCTTTGCCGATGAGTGACCATTCCCCCGTCCTCGATTACTTTGCCGAGATCGCCACCGCGATCGATATCTCGTCGCATCCCGGATTGGTGGCACCGCCGCTGCCGACGGTTCCGGACATCGCCCTGCCTTTCGTGAAGGGTCCGGCGGCGGAAGCGCGCCCGCGGGCGGCGCGCATTTCGAGTGTGGAGCAGTTGCGGGCGGCATTGGAAGATTCCCGGGCGCAGCATGCGCCGTTCCTCGTCGATCTGGCGCCCGCCCTCCCGCAGACCCGAAGCCGATTTCACTTGCGGACTTTTGACTGGCGAATCGAGCAGCCCGTGGACCGGGAGGATTTTACGGGATGCCTCTCCGGCCTCGGCCAATGGCAGAAAGTTGACCTGCCCCACTACGGTCCGCCGCTCGGGCGGGCGGTGACGCTTTACCGGGTGGTCTTTGATCTGCCGGCCGACGTGCTCG
>Ga0154020_10003350_pt1 | contig 19301 bp, 15 predicted proteins | sample Klosneuvirus_201_FD_109709 | JGI IMG/M metagenome (GOLD analysis project Ga0154020, IMG submission 109709) | Active sludge microbial communities from wastewater, Klosterneuburg, Austria - Klosneuvirus_20160825_MG | ecosystem: Engineered > WWTP > Aerobic digester > Activated sludge | place... | reverse complement strand
TTTAACTGAGAATAATCTTATTCAATTTGATTCTTCCTTAATATAATAACTTGGTATAAATTAATTTATTTTATTTAAGTAAATTGCCCGCTTTAATTCTTTTGCTGTGACAATCCATTCTCCGATAATCCTTTCTACATTTTTTAAAGCTCATTATAAGTTTGTCCGTCTGCCATACATCCTGACAGTTCCGGTACCTCTGCAATATATGAATTATTATCTTTACTCCAATAAATGACTGTTTCATATTTATATTTCATTTTATGAGTTGTAATAATTTTTCAAATATAGAATCTCATTTTAATTCTTAACTGCATGCAATCTGTTTTAAAAAAATAATAATGTTTTTCTATGCATTTCTTCTTTGTAAAATTACTTTAAAAAAAGTTATTGAATATTTAAATCCTTATTTCTATATTTGTAACCGATTGGTTACATATAAAACAATTTAATATGAGAAGAGATATATTTCAGGGAATTGCAGATCCGGTAAGAAGGGAAATTATTCTAATGATAGCAAATAAAAACAGCTTAAATGTAAACTCTGTGGCTGAAAGATTTGACATCAGCAGACCTGCGGTTTCAAAACATTTAAAGATCTTAGGTGAATGCGGATTGATAAAATTTACACAATCCGGTAGAGAGAGATTCTGTGAATTAGAACTCGTAAAAATGAAGGAAGTGTCAGACTGGATCGATCCGTTTATGATACTTTTGAATGAACGGTTTAATAATCTTGATAATGTACTTTCAGATTTAAATAAAAAATCAAAAAACATTAATTCAAAAACCAAAAAATAAGATCATGGAAAAGACAATTTACACAAAAGATATTCCGAATAAAAAAATATTCGTGAAAAGAGAATTCAATTCTTCTCCGGAAATAGTATGGAAAGCCTGGACTGAAAGTGAATTACTCGACAAGTGGTGGGCTCCGAAACCCTGGACTGCTAAAACCAAATCAATGGATTTTACCGAAGGCGGAACATGGAAGTATTGTATGTGTGGACCTGATGATGAAAAAGTATGGTGCAAAGTAGTATATAAAAAAATAGATGAGATTAAAAGTTTTGAAGGCACAGACGCATTTTGTGATGAGAATGGAATAGAAAGTACCGAAATGCCGGGTATGTATTGGATAGTTTCATTCAAACCATCGGAAAACGGAACTACTGTAGATGTGGAAATCACATTTGATTCAGAAGAAGATCTGAAGAAAATTGTAGAAATGGGATTTCAGGATGGCTTTGCTTCCGGACATTACAATCTTGATGAATTGCTGAGAGATTTGACTGATATCAAAAATTGATATTTAGTCTAAATTAAGAAATTAAAATACGGGATGACAAAAAATTATCATCTCGTATTTTAAAAATTACATGTTTTTAATGTATCGGAAAATAAGAGATTTATAAGAGTTATTTAAGTATAACTTTTGTATCATTAAAGGGAAACAAATTAAATTGGAAGAATGGATAAATACAAATTATTATTCAAGAAGCTAATAATTCCTAAAAATACTTACTGAAATATTTTTAGTTTAATCTTATTATAATTGAAAAATAAAATTATGAAAAAATTTATAATACAAGCATTTACCTTTAAACATATTAAAGGTGAATTCATCGGATAAAACGGGACTAAAAAACGAACTATCTTCGGAAATAGGATACAAAAGGAATTACTTAAAGTAAAAAGTATAATAAATTCCAAAAAAAAATCCCCGCCAAAAAATGACAGGGAAAATATTTTGTGTTAAATAATTTAATATAATTACTCAGGCAATCACCCACGTCTTATCTCCAGACAGTATTTCATCCAGTGAAGGCTTGCCTTTCTTCTTAGTAACATCTTCAATTTGCTGCAGCATGATATCTTCATAAACCGGTTTCTCAATAGAATAAAATACTCCAAAAGGTCTTGGCAATTGAACTCCATCATTTTCGTTAGCAAAACTAGCAAGTATAGTTGCTTTGATCCTGTCTTTGTCATCATGTATCCAAAGATCATTTACAGAAACATTACTGTCATTAAGATCTACAATAACTGGTCTAAATCCGTCAAACTTTATTCCTTTATCATTATTTTCTCCAAACACCAGCGGCTTTCCTTCTTCAAGGATCAGTGACTCTTCTTTCTTTGTTCCTTTATCAGAATAAATAAAAAATACTCCGTCATTAAAGACCGGACAATTCTGATAAATTTCTACAAAGGAAGTTCCTTTATGTGCATGAGCTTTTTTCAAAACTCCCTGCATGTGTTTCGGATCTCTGTCAAGTGTCCTTGCGAAGAATGTACTTTTAGCTCCAAGTGCAAGCTCGGCAGGATTGAAAGGCTGATCTATAGAACCGAATGGAGTTGACTTGGTAACCAGTCCAACTTTTGAAGTCGGCGAATACTGACCTTTCGTTAATCCATATATTTCATTGTTAAACATAAGCAGATTCACATCGAAATTTTTTCTCAGCATATGTATCAGATGATTTCCTCCGATCGACATTGCATCACCGTCACCTGTTACGATCCACACATCCAGTTCAGGTCTTGAAGCTTTTAGACCGGCTGCGATTGCAGTTGCCCTTCCGTGAATTGAATGCATCCCGTATGTGTCCATGTAATATGGAAATCTCGAAGAGCATCCGATCCCAGATATAAATACAAACTCCTCTTTCTTTTTTCCGAGCTCTGGAAATAATCCCTGCACTTGTTTTAATATAGAATAATCTCCGCAACCCGGACACCATTTCACATCCTGATCCGGTGCGAAATCTTTATAGGTTAATTTCTCTACAATAGGTAAATCAATTAAAGGCTGATCAATAATCTCACTCATATTATTATTTATTTAAAATTTCAATAATTTTATTTTTAATTTCTGTAGTTGTAAATGGAAGTCCCTGAATTTTATTAAATCCGACCGCAGGAATCAGAAATCTATCCCTGATCATTCGTATCAACTGACCATTATTAATTTCAGGTATCAAAACATTTTTATAATTCATTAAAAGTGTTCCAAGATTTTTTGGGAATGGATTTAAATGTCTCAGATGAGCTTGAGCTACACTGTATCCTTCTTTATCCAATTCTGAAACTGCACTCTTAATCGAACCATAAGTCGAACCCCAGCCAAGCACCAGTATATCAGCATCTTCTTTACCTGTACAAATTTCGATCTCAGGAATAAAGTCTGCAATCTTATCAACCTTTGCCTGACGGATATTTACCATCAATTCATGATTCAGTGGATCATAAGAAATATCCCCTGTCTCATTCTTTTTTTCAAGCCCGCCAATTCTGTGCTCCAGACCTTTCGTACCGGGCTTTACTCTCGGCCTTACAAAATTTTCATCCCTTTTATAAGGAAGGAAAACTCCGTTTTCTGAATTTGTCTTGTCTATAAAAACAGAATTTATATTTTCAAGCTCATCCGAATTTGGAAATTTCCATGGCTCTGATCCGTTTGCAATATACCCGTCACTTAAAACAATCACAGGTGTCATATGTTCAACCGTTAATTTTACAGCTTCATAAATTGTATTAAAACAATCCGATGGAGAACAAGGCGCTAAGATAGGAAGCGGACATTCACCGTGTCTTCCATACATTGCCTGAAGCAGATCTGATTGTTCAGTCTTAGTTGGCAGACCTGTTGACGGACCGCCTCTTTGAATATTTATGACAAGTAATGGTAATTCAAGAATAGTCGCAAGTCCTAATGCTTCAGTCTTCAATGACATACCCGGACCGGATGTAGTAGTTACACTTAAGCTGCCGCCGTAAGATGCACCGATCGCTGAACAAATTGCTGAGATCTCATCTTCAGCCTGGAAAGTTCTGACTCCTGTATATTTATATTTTGCAAGCTCATGTAAAATGTCTGATGCAGGTGTAATTGGATATGAACCGAGAAATAATGGTAATCCTGATTTTTCGGAGGCAATCACAAGTCCAATTGCTAATGCACTGTTGCCTGTAATACTTCTGTATGTTCCGGGAGGTAAATGGGATGGATTGATCTTAAATCTTGTATTAAAAATTTCTGTTGTCTCACCAAAATTTATACCTGCCCTGATCGCCGTAATATTTGCTTCAGCGATCTCAGGTTTTTTAGAAAATTTTTCTTTTATAAAATTAATTGTATAATCAGGCGACTGGTCAAAGATCCAGTATAGCATTCCGAGTACAAACATATTCTTGGATCTCTCAAGTTCTTTATTGCCGAGTCCGGTATCTTTCAATGCTTCTTTAGTAAGACTTGTTACATTGACTGTATATACTTCATAATTTGAAAGTGATCCATCTTCAAGAGGATTTACTCCGTCAGAATATTCAGCAAGTCTTAAATTCTTTGCATCAAAACCTGCCTCATTGGTTATTATTATTCCGCCTTTTTTTAGGTTACCCAGATCAGATTTTAAAGCTGCAGCATTCATTGCAACGAGCACATCATATTCATCTCCCGCTGTAAAAATTTCCTTACTTCCGAAATGCACCTGAAATCCTGAAACTCCGGCAAGCGTACCAGCCGGTGCTCTTATCTCCGCCGGAAATTCCGGGAATGTACTTATGTCTCTTCCTAGAAATGCAGTAGTATCTGTGAACTGTGTCCCTGTAAGCTGCATACCGTCTCCCGAATCTCCGGAAAATCTTACAACAACACTCTCCCTTTCTAAAATCGCTTCTTCTGTTTTCAATTTAAATATTCGTAAATGATTTGTAAATCTGTTTTGATTTTTTATAAAATTAACATTTTTTTGAATTACATTCACCGCATTAATCAATTCAGATTTAATGATATTAATCATACTAATCTATATTTCATAATTATATATTACTTTGAAAAATTTTCCAAATGAACAGAATTCACTTCAGAAATTTTTAAAAATCTTAATGAAAAGAAAAAAAGTAACAATTGACGGAAACGATGCAGCTGCATATGTTGCACACAAAGTAAATGAAGTAATTGCTATTTATCCTATCACACCTTCATCGCCAATGGGAGAATTATCAGACGCCTGGTCAGCCGCCGGACAAAAAAATATCTGGGGAACTGTCCCAATGGTAATCGAAATGCAAAGTGAAGGCGGTGCTGCAGGAACAGTCCATGGAGCACTTCAGACCGGATCGCTGACAACTACTTTCACAGCTTCACAAGGTCTACTGCTTATGATCCCTAATATGTATAAGATCGCAGGTGAATTAACACCGACTGTTTTTCATGTTACTGCACGGTCTCTTTCTGCTCAGGCACTTTCAATTTTTGGAGATCACTCTGATGTGATGGCTGTCAGACAAACAGGATTTGCTATGCTTTGCTCCAATAATGTTCAGGAAGTAATGGACTTTGCATTGATCTCACAAAAAGCAACTCTCGAATCAGGAATTCCGATCATTCATTTTTTTGACGGATTCAGAACCTCGCATGAAGTCATGAAAATTGAACAGCTTAACGTTGAAGATATCCGAGAAATGATTGATGATAAGTTTGTCAAACTGCATAGAAGCAGAGCACTCAATCCAAACAATCCTTTTATCAGAGGCACTGCTCAAAATCCTGATGTATATTTTCAGGGAAGGGAAACTGTAAATAAATATTATAATGAATTTCCCGCTGTAATGAAAAATGCCATGGATAAATTTTTTGAGATCACAGGAAGACAGTATGATCTATTCGAATATTACGGATCACCTGAAGCAGACAGAATAATTATTATGATGGGATCGGGCTGCGGGACTGTAGAAGAAACTATAGATGAGCTTTCTAAAAATCCTGACGAAAAGATCGGTCTACTTAAAGTAAGACTATATCGTCCTTTTGCTCTGAATGATTTTGTAAAAAATATTCCGCATACAGTAAAATATATTTCAGTTCTCGACAGAACTAAAGAGCCGGGCAGTATTGGAGAGCCATTGTATTTAGATGTGATAGCAGCTTTGAATGAATCAATGAACAATAAAAATAATCCATTTGAGAAAATGCCTTATGTGACCGGAGGCAGATACGGATTGTCTTCAAAAGAATTTACACCGGCTATGATAAAAGCAGTTTTTGATGAAATGAAAAAAGATGATCCTAAAAATCATTTCACAGTAGGTATTAATGACGATGTTACTTTTACAAGTCTGGACTTTGATAAAAATTTTAAAACTGAGAGTGATAAACAGTTTGGTGCAATGTTTTTTGGACTCGGGTCAGACGGAACTGTCGGTGCAAATAAAAATTCCATAAAAATAATCGGAGAAGAGACTGATAATTTTGCACAGGGGTATTTTGTTTATGATTCAAAAAAATCAGGTTCGACTACAGTCTCACATCTGAGATTTGGTAAAGAGCAGATCAAATCTGCATATCTGATAGAGTCACCTGACTTTATCGGCTGTCATCTTTTTTCATTAATGGAAAAATTTGATATGCTAAAAGATATAAAACCAGGCGGTACATTTCTACTTAATACAGTTTATAACAAAGATGAAATTTTTGATAAACTCCCTGCAAAGATTGGACAGCAGATCATTGATAAAAAACTAAATTTTTATATTATTGATGCTTTCAAAGTTGCAGGTGATACAGGCATGGGTTTGAGAATTAATACGATCATGCAAACATGTTTCTTTGCTATCTCAGGAGTACTTCCAAAAGATGAAGCTATTCAGCATATAAAAAATTCTATAAAGAAAACTTATTTATCCAAAGGTGATGAGATCATTAATAAAAATTTTGAAGCAGTAGATAAGACTCTGGAAAATCTTTTTAAAGTTGATATCACAGATAAAAAGCCGGGAGAAATTCAGATCAAGGATACTGTATCCTCAAAAGCACCTGATTATGTAAGAAATGTTTTAGGGAAAATTATTGAAGGAATGGGTGATGATATAAAAGTAAGCGAGATGCCTGTTGACGGGACCTTCCCTACCGGCACTGCTCAGTGGGAAAAAAGAAATATTGCTCATCAGATCCCCGTCTGGGATGAAAGTATTTGTATTCAGTGCGGCAAGTGTGCAATGATCTGCCCTCACGCTTGTATCAGAATTAAAAGTTATGATGAAAAATATTTAAAAGATGCTCCGCCTACTTTTAAACACATGCCTGCAAAAGGAAAAGAATTTGGTGTGGACAAAGTTTATACAATACAGGTAGCTCCCGAAGACTGTACCGGATGTACATTATGTTTTGAAATTTGTCCGGTGAAAAATAAAACACAGGTTCGACTCAAAGCACTGAACATGGAGCCGCAGCTTCCATTAAAAGAACAGGAATCCAAAAACTGGGAACACTTTCTGTCAATTCCGGAATTTGACAGAACTGTTGTCAACACAGGACTTGTAAAAAGCAGTCAGCTCTTTCAACCGCTGTTTGAATTCTCCGGCGCATGTACCGGCTGCGGTGAGACACCTTACGTTAAACTCGTTTCACAGCTTTATGGAGACAGAGCAGTGATTGCAAATGCTACCGGCTGTTCATCGATCTATGGAGGTAATCTTCCAACTACACCATGGACTAAGAATAGTGATGGCAGAGGACCTGCATGGTCAAATTCTCTTTTTGAGGATAATGCAGAGTTTGGTCTGGGTATGAGAATCTCTGCTGATAAACATAATGAATACGCCGGGGAATTACTTTTAAGACTTAGAGAAAATATTGGTGATAATTTAGTTAACGAAATTTTAAATGCAGATCAATCAGACGAGCCGGGTATTTATGAACAGAGAAAAAGAGTTGAAGAATTGAATAATAAATTGAAAGTGATGAATACTCCTGATGCTGAAGAACTTCTGTCAATTGCAGACTATCTTGTAAAAAGATCTGTCTGGATAATCGGCGGTGACGGCTGGGCATATGATATTGGATTTGGCGGACTGGACCATGTTATTGCATCGGGAAAAAATGTAAATATACTTGTACTTGATACTGAAGTTTACTCAAACACCGGTGGACAGATGTCAAAAGCTACAGGGCTTGGAGCAGTTGCAAAGTTTGCTACATCCGGCAAGCTGACTCCGAAAAAAGATCTTGCAATGATGGCAATAAATTACGGAAGCGTCTATGTTGCAAAGGTTGCAATGGGTGCAAATGATACTCACACTTTAAGAGCATTTCTGGAAGCAGAATCTTACGACGGACCTTCTCTGATAATTGCATATTCACATTGTATAGCACATGGAATAAATATGGAAAAAGCTATTGATCATCAGAAGAATGCTGTCAAAAGCGGTTACTGGCCGCTGTTCAGATATGATCCGCGTCTTATTGATGAAAATAAAAATCCATTCAGACTGGATTCCGGTGAACCTGTTATCAAGCTTGAAGAATATGCTTATGCACAGGCACGATATAAAATGCTTACAAAGTCTGATCCCTTGCAGGCAAAGAAATTAATGAAACTTGCTCAGGAAGATGTAAAAAAGAGATTTGATATTTACAAAAGACTTGCAGAATCAAAACCAAATTCAGAACCTGAAACAAAATCAAATTCTGAATCAAAAGAAAGTAATTCAATAACTAATTAAAATAATTTTAATTTTTAATTTTTAATTTTTAATTCTTATAAAATGGATCTTTCAACAATATACATGGGCATGAAATTAAAAAACCCGCTAGTCGCATCAGCATCTCCGCTGTCCAAAACACTTGACAGTGCAAAGAATTGTGAAGATGCCGGACTGTCTGCAATAGTCTGCCACTCTTTATTTGAAGAGCAGCTTACACATGATGCGGGTGAACTTGATCATTACCTTACTACCAATGCTGAAAGTTATGCTGAAGCACTTACATATTTTCCCGAGATCACTGAATTCAATCTTGGACCTTCTGAATATCTTGAGCATATAAACAGATTAAAAAACTCTCTGGAAATTCCTGTGATCGGAAGTCTGAACGGAGTCAGTAACGGCGGCTGGATAAATTATGCAAAGCAGATCGAACAGGCAGGTGCGGATGCGATAGAATTAAATATTTTTTACATTCCGACAGATTTTGAAAAGGATAGTACAGTTGTGGAAGATATGTATGTCGAAATTGTTACAGCTATAAAGACAGTAGTAAAAATTCCTGTGGCCGTAAAGCTCAGTCCTTATTTCTCTGCAATGGCAAACATGGCAAAGAAAATAGATAATGCAGGTGCTGATGCATTGGTACTTTTCAACAGATTTTATCAGCCGGATATCGATCTGGAAACTCTTGATGTATTTCCGAATATTGAGCTGAGTAATCAATGGGAGTTAAGATTGCCTCTGAGATGGATAGCTGTTCTTCATGGAAATATCAAAGCTTCCCTTGCAGCAACGAGCGGTATTCACACTCACACAGATGTTTTGAAAGTCATGATGGTCGGAGGTGATGTTGCAATGGTCTGTTCTGAATTATTAAAGAATGGTATTCACAGAGCAACTGAAATTCTCGATGATCTGAAGATATGGATGGAAGATAAAGAATATGAATCCATTGAGCAGATGCAGGGCAGCATGGATTACAGATCTGTGAGCCAGCCGGCAGCTTTTGAAAGAGCAAACTATATGAAGGTGTTGAATAGTTATAAGATTTGAAACAATAATAAATTTTAAATAACAAATATAAAATTTTAATCACTTGGCGGAAATGACTTTTGAAGTATTAAGCAAAGTAGCAATCTCAGAATCCGATCTGTCATGACAGAGTGTTCTATTGGACATCCAACAAGCTGAGATCAATATTACGACCGGCAAGTAAATTTATTGTTGGAATTGGCAAACTAAAATTAAACAAAATTGACCTGAAAGCAATAGTGGTAATTTCCAAACTGTTGGATATTTTTATACAAATATAAAACATAAATTTAATTAACTAAAAAAATATTAAAATCATGAAAAGAGTTGAAAACAAAGTTGTTATCGTAACCGGTGGTGCATTAGGTATAGGACGGGAAACTTGCATTTTGCTTGCAAAAGAAGGTGCGAAAGTTGCAGTAACAGATTTACTTGATAAAGAAGGTCAGGAGTTAGCTGATGAAATTACACAGTCAGGCGGATCAGCTTCTTTCTGGCATCTGAATGTAGCAGATGAAAAAGAGGTTGAAAAAGTTTATTCAGAAGTAGTCAAAAAATTTGGTAAACTTGATGCAACTGTAAATAATGCAGGAATAGCAGGAGCCGATAAACCAACCCATGAGTTAACAGAAAATGAATGGGATGCAGTTATGAATGTGAATGTAAAAGGAGTATTCTTTTGTACGAAACATGCAATTCCCCTCATGAAAAAATCCGGAAGCGGAAGCATTGTAAATCTTTCTTCAATATATGGAATAATCGGTGCCGGAGATATTCCACCATACCATGCTTCAAAAGGTGCAGTCAGATTAATGTCAAAAAATGATGCATTAATTTATGCAAAAGATAATATAAGAGTGAATTCTGTACATCCTGGCTTTATCTGGACACCGTTGGTTGAAAAATTAGGTGAAAATGTTCCGGGATTCCGAAAAGATCTTGATAGCCTTCATCCGATAGGACATGTTGGTGAATCAATAGATATAGCTTTTGGAATACTTTATCTTGTGTCAGATGAATCAAAATTTGTTACCGGAAGTGAATTGGTTATTGATGGTGGCTATACGTGTAAATAGAAAGTCTTAAATTTACAATAGCATTGAACCGTTGTTGGTTTTCTAAAAGTATGTTTGATTAAACTTTAAATTAAAATTGTATCTTATTTAAGCTTTTGACTAATACGGGGATTAATGCCCTTATAGGCGTTCTTTAAAGTTTGCATAATGTACTGAACAGTTTAATAAATCAATGACGCAAACTTTCAAGCCACCAACAAGCTGAGATCAATAGTACAAACGGTGAATGGCTATGTTTTTAGAGACCAAAAAAGTTTTATGTAATTTCAAATTTATACTGCAGTCTGAATTCATCAATCTTATTGGAACTCCAACAATGACTCAAACTTAATGAGATGCTAATATAGGCTCAAATATATGCAACTGCTATTTGGTATTTATACTTTAGTTGCATATCCAATTTCAAACATTCTTTTCATTTGTTTATTATCGAATGTTAATCCATCACTTAACCATTCCAAAGGTCGGATAATCTTGAAGTCTATAAGTCTTTTCCCCCAGAACGGGTCATGTTCAGACGTAAGTGCCGAAAGAATTATTTCGTTAGCCACTCCGGCTCTTTCAAGTCTTTCTTTAATGCTGATACTATATTTAATTCCTTTGTTAACTGTCTCAGCACCTTTCAAATCGTTGATTGCAATTTCCTCTGTCAGTATTTCAATAGTTTTTTTCGCTACATCAACAGGATCTTTAAAGTTACCGGCTTGATAATATCTGCTATTTTCGGGAGTTGTAACAATTGCTGTTATGTGGTCAGAGCTCTGATCTATTAATACATCAATGGGAGTGAATTCTTTAATTCCACCGTCAGCATAAGCTTGACCGTTATGATGTTCAGCCGGCATTATCATTGGTTGAACAGAACTTGCCATTATACCTTTTATTAGTTCTGACTTATCTCTTATTCTTATTACATCGTACTTCGTAGAGCTCTTCAAATTTTTCGATGTAGTAAAATATACCAGAGCTTTATTATTCATACAAACTGCCGCCAGATAAATATCAGGAGTGCCTGGGCTTATAAGTTGATCATAAACTTCATTTGTAATATGTTTTCTGACAAGGTTTCTTAGTGGAGTTACATCATAATAAGCACCTTCGGAAAGTATTCTTAATGCCCAGTCATGCTTACTTAAAATATCTTTAAATTCAACCGATGTATAAATATGTTCAAGAAGTCCTAATTGACCTGTTGCCAGCAGAGGCGCAATTAATGCACCGGTTGAAGTCCCGGCAATATGATCATATCTATAACCTGATTCATATAATTTCTTTAATACACCTACTGTATAAGCACCTTTGTCACCACCGCCGCTTAATGCTGCTGATCTGATTATATCTGTTTTATTTGTCATTTTTAAACTGCTCCATATCTTAAGTTTACTTTTTTTGTAAAATATAAAAAATTCTAATTTTAAAACTTACAATATATTTCCTATTTTCTTGCAATAAAATTTATATTCACTTCCTTTAATCTGACAGGGACAAAATAATGTCTGTCTGAATAAAGAATGTATATATTCATTTCTTTTAGCTTTTCCGTCAGAGTTTCTACAAACTCTCGCGATGCACAGTAAAAGTAAGATGATTCAATCCTGTGTTTTTTCTGTTAAAGGAATTGTCCAGATATTTTTTTTCAGTATGAGCCAATACAATGTATGTTTCATTAAATGTAAATCTTATTCCGGAATCCCATTTTTGAAAAACTGTATAACTAAATTTTTCGGTTAGAAACCATACCCTGATATTAATTGGTCTTTTTATGATCCGAAACACATATTTCTATGTGATGTAACGGAACCTGTATTAGTCTATTATTAGACTATTTATACTTTTTTCAGGAAAATAAAATCTTCGGATATTTCCCTTTCAATGATTCACAATTTAAAAAACAGAAAATATTTTTATCGAAAGAAAAAATCTAATCACATTTTCTATCTTGTTTGAACAGGTGAATTTGTTAAAGTCTTTAAATTAAAAAAGCAGATAATATTTATCACTTAAAGCACGGGTAAATTATTGATTCCGGATTTTAAAAATTACCAGCTTCTTTTTTGAAACTCTTCAGCTTTTTCCAAAAGCCATTGCTGAGAAGTTAATTTCAATTCTGAGATGAGTTTTGTTATAACAAATTTTTCATCACCTGTACTTTCAATGATTTTCAATAATTTCGAATAATATTTAATGAATATACTGGACTTAGATTTATATATTTCAGGAAGAAGTTTATCAGTTTTAATAAAATGTTTATATGAATCAAGCAGATCAAATGCAGGAGTATACCATTTAAGTTCGTAATATATCATCAGTGTTAATTGTTTAACTGCAGTTTTATAAAAAACATTCTTGATAGATCCGCTTTTACCAAGAATTTCCAAAGCTTCTGTATAATTTTTCTTTGTGAATTCAAGAATAGATATATTGTATGCAAATACATATTGTCTTTTATTGGGTTCTATTTTATTGATAAATTCTTTAATAAATTTTTCAATCCAGTTTAATTCATTAGACACAATTCCGACCCATACTATTGTCATAAATCTCAATTCACTAACATACTTCCCTCCCTCTGCGGTGGTAAGAATATTCTTTTTTATAGAAAACTTTATTATTTCAATTACAGATGTTTTAAATTCACTTTGTCCTTCATTAAATTTTTTCTGAGCATAGTTTCGTAAATTTGCAATCAAATTAAACTTTTCGAAATAACTCAAATTATCATTGTCTTCAAATAATATTTTTTTAAGCTTAAAAAAATATTTATCATCTTCAGTCAGCAGCAGTAATGTCATAATGTAGTATAACTTTATTGCAGGTACTTTCATATAGTCTTTATTGTTTTTTAGATATTCCAGAATACTGTTAACAAAATCAGGATACCCTTCTGTATTAACAACAAAATTTTTTTGATTCAAAAAATACTGAAAAAATTTTAGTGAGCTTAAAAAGAAAAATATATTTAGGTTTTTCTGCTCAAGCAAAAGATCCTTATTCAGTTTATCTTTGTAGGTAATTGTTTTTGTATCTCTTGATTTAATATCATTCCTGAAATACTCCATTTTATACTTAACAAAATATGTATCTGCCTCTTTTACTTTTTGCTTATCAATTTTTCTATCAAGCTCTTGTATGTTTTTAATCAGCAGTTTATTTAATTCGCGGTTATTAAGTTCATCCAGCAGAATGGTTTCTTTGAGCAAATTGTTACGTTTCAAATTCACATGGACAAGAAATTCCTTTGCTAACTCCATCAAACGAAACACTGTCATTCTCATAAAACTGTCATCATATACCATCTTTCCGAATGACTTATTGTATAATGTTTTTTTATCCAGATACTTTTCATCGAAATCAGGATAAAGAATTTTGATCTGATTATACATTTTTATAACACTTTGATTTGTGTTGTAAAATGGTGAATTGATGAACAATCCAAATTCTTTAAGATCCTGTTTACTAAATGTTCTTAATGTATCAATTAAAGCCGTGTTATGCATTCTTAAATATATTATAAATTTATGGTTACGGTGAAATCATAAAATTGTCTAAAATTCTTTAAAAAACAACTAAATTAGAAATGTTGCCAATATAAACCCGAAAACAATTCAAAATAACTTTCTTTGAATTATCATTTAAGCATCACTATTTTTGAACGAGTAAATTTAAATTGACAATAATGAATAATTTGTCTTCGGCAAAAGAGATTCAAAATTAGAGATTATCCTGCAATAAGAATCTGTTCAGAAAGCTGTTTCTTATATTATTGAAATTGCAATTTCAGACCTAAAAATTGAAATATCTTATAAATCTGAATCGAGCAATGTTTGAAGCGATTAATCATTTTATGCTAAAATAAAATTTAAAAAAATTATAAAACTAAAAATTATATATATGAAAATGTTCAAAACCTTAATTATTCTTCTTACCCTAAGTAATGGCAGCTTAACTGCTCAGTGGCAGTCTGACGTGCGTCTGACAAATAATCCTGCTTATTCCAGTACATCTGAGAATAATTCAGGGTGCATTGCAGCAAGCGGAAATGTTGTACATGTTGTATGGTATGATTATCGTGACGGGAACTATGAGATATATTACAAACGCTCTATAGACGGAGGTGTAAGTTTTCAAGCAGATACGCGACTGACGAATAACACTGCTTCTTCATTTTCTCCTTCCGTATCAGTATCCGGTCTGGTTGTCCATATCGTATGGAATGACAGACGTGATGGAAACTATGAGATATACTACAAACGCTCAACAGATGCCGGCATAAGCTGGGGAGCAGATACGCGTCTGACGAATAATTCTGCTCATTCACAATTTTCTTCTGTTGCAGTATCCGGCTCGGTTGTGCATGTTGTGTGGCGTGAGATGGATGATATTTACTACAAACTCTCAATAGACGGAGGCGTAAGCTTTGGAACAGATACACGGCTGACGAACAACTTAGCCGGTTCAAATGGACCTTCCGTATCAGTGTCCGGCTCGGCTGTGCATGTTGTATGGTATGACTCTCGTGATGGAAACTTTGAGATATATTACAAACGCTCGATAGATGGAGGTACAAGCTGGGGAGCTGATACGCGGCTGACCAATAACTCTTTTCTTTCAACCAAAGTTTCTGTTTCAGTATCCGGCTCGGTTTTGAATGTTACATGGGTGGACGAACGTGATTCGTACAAAGAGATATATTACAAACGCTCGACTGATGGAGGCACAAGCTGGGAAGCAGATACAAGATTAACAATTCACACTGGTACTTCATCTGCATCCGATCCTTCCGTATCAGTATCCGGTTCTGTTGTGCATGTTGTATGGCATGATGATCGTGACGGGAACACTGAAATATATTATAAGAGCTCATCAGATGGAGGAGTTAGCTTTGGAGCAGATACACGGTTGACGAATAACTCTGCAGGGTCATACTATTCTTTCGTATCAGTATCCGGCTCGGTTGTTCATGTCGTATGGCAGGAACAGCGTGATGGGAACGAGGAGATATATTATAAACGCAATCCGACCGGTTCACAAATTCCTCTGACCTTAAATTTCACTGCATTTATTGAAGGATTTTATAATCCTGTTACAAATAGTATGATTAGCGATACTGTCAGAGTATACTTAAAAAATGTATCTTTCCCATTTAATAATATTGATTCTTCAAAAGGATTATTAAGTTCTTCAGGTACGGGAAATTTTCTTTTTACAAATGCAATGAACGGTGTAAATTATTATTTAACCGTAAAGCACAGAAACTCAATTGAAACCTGGAGCAGTGATCCTATAATTTTTGTTTCGGGAAACTCATCCTATACATTTATTGCTTTGCAATCTATGGCGTATGGGAATAATCAGATACAGATAGATTCATCTCCTTTGAGATTTGGAGTCTATAGCGGCGACGTAAATCAGGACGGAGCAATAGATCTTACTGATGCCGGTATGATTAATAATGATGTGTTCCTTTTTGCCAGTGGATATCTGAATACAGATCTTAACAGTGACGGCGTAGTGGATTTAGATGATGGAGTTTTTACTGATAATAATTCATACAATTTCGTAACCCGAATTACTCCTTGAGAATATATATCAATTTATATTTTTAAAATTTTTCTTTTGTATAATTAAATTTCTCGGTCAGAAACATACCCAGAAAATAATTGATCTGTTAAGATCCGAGGCATATTTTTCTATGTGATGAATTTCACCGTTCATAATTTTATATTTCTAAAATTCTGATAAATTCTTATACAATAATTTAAAATTCTTGATTTTTCATATTATTTATTACAGCTTAAATATTCATTCCATACATCTTCAATAATATTCTTTACAGATTTGACTCCGTTAATATTATTTAAACTTTTACCTGCATAAAAAGTCATAGCTTCTATGTCACCTGTAACTCCTGCTGCAGGTGCGCTGATACTATATCGCTCAATATCATCACCTTTCAGATTTTTACCGATTACATCAAATTCACCGGGTCTGTTACTTATAACCGGACAACCTGCAGACTCCCACATCCTGAAGGTTGAGTTTCGAATTATTCTCGATATAGAATTATCCCAGCCTTTATTCATGCAAACTGTTAATACTGTATCATCACTCTTAGAACTCACAAGTGACTCTTTATATACAGAATGCGCAATGCTTTCTTCTGAAGCTATAAAACGTGATCCCAATACTACACCGGATGTGCCTAAATCCATATAATGCTTCATATCCTTTCCGGATGATATACCTCCGGAAGCAAGTACTGGTATATCATTTTCTGCAACTTCAAGAACTTCCTTTAAAGCTTTTTCAAGTGACTTTGAAGCCTGTAAATGCCCGCCTGCCTGTGTCCCCTGACATACTAAAAAATCCGCTCCAAGTGAAACTGCCTTCCGAGCTTTCTGTGTCAGTTACCTGAATTCCTATTTTTGCTTTATAGAATTTGATCAATTCTAACATTTCATCATTTGGCATTCCCCAGGAAAATTGAATTATTTTTAACCCTGATTCTAATGTCTGTAAGCGCCTGAACTATCGGATATTTTATGTTGAACATTTCTGTGAATTTATTCATATCTATAAAAAATTAAGAATTATAAAAATTTCTAATGATTATTTACACCAAATTTTAGCAGTCGGTTATATTCATCAGTATCAAAAGTTCCTATGGAATTTCCAATCAGTTCCTCATCATTAAACTGCCAAAGTTCGAACCCACTGACGCGAACACTTTTTCCTGTGCCTTTTAGTCCGGTATTAGTACCGGTAAGTGTCCAGTGATATTCTGTATCTTCGTCAGTTGTTATAAGTTCATCCATTGAAATAACCATATCCGGGAAAGCCGTCATAAAACTTTCCGCAACCTTTGTGACGGCATTTCTTCCGGCTGCAGGTTCATTATTGTTTACTTTCAATGAACCGTCTACTGCAAAAAATTCAGCAACACTTTCCGGTTTCTGACTGCACCATGCCTCTGTGTATTTCTTTCCGAATTCCTGTAATTTATTTTTTTTTATAACTGTAATTTATTATTCAATATTTTTTGATTAGTGAAATTAAATAAACTCTTTCATTTCCAAAATCTCGTGCTCTCTTAACTCTGAGTATTTCCAATTATATTAAATCCGTCTCAAACATTTCTATTCCGGAAAGCATCTAATTTAATTAAGATCAATGCCAGGGACCTTTTTTGGTGACAGGGAAAAATTTTTCTCCATCAAAACGGAAGAGTCCTTTCCAGCCGCCAAACCAGAACCTTCCTACTTTATCTTCATAAATAGACTGTACCCCATTTGAACTGAGACCGTCCTCAGTGTAAAAATTTGCGAATGTATTTCCATCAAATCGGTACACACCAAAGTTTTCAGCTGCGAACCAAATATTACCCTTTTTGTCTTCATATAAGCCATATACTTCTTCACCGCTGACTGCACCGCTTTTTGTAAAATTATTAAATGACTTTCCGTCAAAACGACTTACTCCTCCAAACATAGTACCGATCCAAATATTACCATCTTTATCTTCCAGAATATCTGCAACATTATTATCGCAAAGTCCCTCCTGCATAGTAAATTGTGTAAACAATTCTCCATCGTATTTATAAATACCTGCACCATCAGTACCAAACCAAAAGTTTCCTTTTTTATCTTCCATAATACTCGAAATCCGATTGGGAGATAAGATGAAATTTTCGTTTTTAATTTTAGATTCCGGAAGAGTGAAAGATGTAAACTTTTCACCATCAAATTTCATTACCCCTTCCATGGTACCGATCCAGAATATTCCATTTTTATCTAATGTTATACTCCAGATTTCTTTGTTTATCTGACTGTCATTCTCACTGAAATTTACAAATGATTTTCCGTCGTATCTGACCAGTCCGGTATACGTTCCAAACCAGACATTACCTTCCTTATCTTCTATAATTCCTGTTATCCGACCGCCACCAATAACCTGGTTCTCAGATAAATATTCCAGTGTATCTCTATTGTAACGGATGACACCATAGTGATTAGTGCCTAGCCAAAGATTACCTCTGCTATCCTGATAGATCTTCCTTACATAATGGCTTAATTGTCCTTCAAAAAACAAAGGGGAGTAAATATCATTTGGAATAGAATTTGAATCAGAAGTTCTGTCTTTTAGTATAACTGTTTCGGTGTAATCTTTACAAGAGCAGATAATTATAGAAAATAAAATCAAGAGCAAAGTTGATCTGAACTTTTTGTACCTTTTTATGACAATCAATATATTATTATTTTAATATTCAAATCTGTTTTGATTTTCATTTCAGTTTCAGACTGACTCTAAAATATTATTAACTTTTTAAAATTTCTGCTTCATTTTTAAAATCAGACTCTAAGTGATCCGCGAAATCCCCTGCCTCCATAATAAGAATCCGCGCTGTTGTGATAAACGAAGACAGTATCGAAACGAAAGTCACCAAATATAGCACCGCCGAGTTTTCTGATCTCGGATGGTGTCTTCAGCCAGCTTGACGTTTTATTATCATTTTTAAACTGCTCCATATCTTAAGTTTACTTTTTTTAGTAAAATATAAAAAATTCTAATTTTAAAACTTATAATATACTTCCTATTTTCTTGCAATAAAATTTATATTCTCTTCCTTTAATCTGACAGAAAGTATTTTAAGCCCATGTATATGTTCTCAAAAATTTACTAATACTTCTGAACAGTTTAATATTT
>Ga0154020_10003348_pt1 | contig 19308 bp, 33 predicted proteins | sample Klosneuvirus_201_FD_109709 | JGI IMG/M metagenome (GOLD analysis project Ga0154020, IMG submission 109709) | Active sludge microbial communities from wastewater, Klosterneuburg, Austria - Klosneuvirus_20160825_MG | ecosystem: Engineered > WWTP > Aerobic digester > Activated sludge | place... | reverse complement strand
TGCCGCCCCAGCATTATCAACACGAATCTCAACGCCTGCTAGTCGTTTGTAGATCATCGCACTGAGCTCATCAGGAACCCATCGCATATGAGCAATAGTTGGATCATTCATCGGCGCAGGACCAAAACCATAACCACCACCCATCATAGGTTGCGGAGGAGGCGATGGCGGCGGGCCAGGATCAAAACTAGCCTCATACTGAGCATCCGACGAATAACTATCACGAGCCATTAACGCCAGCCTCCACTAAAAGGAACAAAACCCATAGACCGACGACGGGACACAGGTTTCTTTCTAATATTCCGCCCTTGAACCAACGCAACGGGTGCGCCAACTGCTTGGATGCGCGGTCGATATTTTCCTTTAAAACTGTTTGCCCAAGCTCTCATGCCCTCTGGTGAGTCTCGGATTTTAAACTTTGTTCCATCCTCGCGTTGAACCCAATAATCATATTGTTTCTGTTTCATTGTAGTTCACCTCTTTGGTACTAATGGATAAAATGCTCCTTTAACTTTGAAGTATTGTCGGCCTCTTGGTCCACGATAAATCTGTAATGAACCAAGCGTTGTCCTTACTTTCTTTTGCATCTTAACATACATTGTAGTTCACCTCGCTAGTATTGGTCTTGTTTCAAATCCTGTTAATCGTTTGTTTTCTTTCTTGCCTTTGATGTTGAAGATGAGAGCGTTCAGGCTAGGAGCATACTTGAAAGCTCGCCCCCGACCACGACCACCACCAGAACCCTTACCAGGAGGACCAAACAAAGGAACACCAAAAGGACCGCCTATACCAATGAAAGGTGGAGTCTCAACAGGAGGTCTTGGAGAAGGAACCGATATAGAAGAAGAACCACCAAAAGGAGTTGACATTATTCTCGTGGAAGAACCAACACCGACATCGGTATAGGAAGAAGAAACAACGCCGGGAATAACACTAGCTCCATAAAATGATAAACTGATAGAACGTGACGATGGGGTTGAAGAAGAACCAGACAGAGATCGAGAACCAGCCAAGATACCAGAACTCGATAAATAACTAGGAATGTTATACGCGGAAGCAAAAGATAACGGTATTGAAGAGGACATCACTCTCGGAGAAGAAATACCAAAAGAAGGCAATGAAACACGAGGACCACGAGGACCAGAAGAAGCAAACGGATTCAAACGAGTATTAGATATTGGCGGTGTCGTATCAATCGGGTACGTTTCTCCTAAACCAGTGAAGTCACGGAATCCATTACCAAAACGAGAATCAGAACTAGGAATGGCAATTTGACCACGACGACCAATAGGACCACGAGAACTGCGAGGAGATTTGAAATTAATATCAGCAACTCGCGAACGGAACTCCAAAGGACGAGTCTCCGTACCAACACCACGATAGAAACTACCAACATCCTCATAATTTATCTTTGCACGAGATAACTGAGAACCACGATAAGAACCACGACCACCACGAACAGAAAAAATATCAGTGGTGCTAATAACATTACTCACTAAACCTTCATCACGAGAAGAGAATGACGTTCTGAAAAATTCACGACCAGAGGAACCACGACCTGTCTTGAAAAACTCAAAACGATCTGATACCACATTAAAGCGACCTTTGTAAGAACTAAAACCATCAACGCGAGAACCTGCAACCTTGGAAGGTGTCGTGAACAAACGGAAAGAAGCGGGGATTGTTTCACCATTCGCACGACCACCAATATTTGCAAAAGTAACCCTCGACAATACTTCGGTAGAACGAATACCTGGTTTTCTAAAACCACCAAACGCTTCATAATTAACTTGCACACTTTCAGAACGATAAGCACTCAACCTAGTTCGTAAACCAGAACCAGATAGTTTTGTTATCTTAATCGTCGGTTCACCAATAATCCTCGAAGAAGTCTTTAGACCTGTTGCTGATCTAATACCACTGGCCGCACCAAAAGCACCGGGAATAATCATAAAGGAATCTGCACCAAGTTGTTGCGGTGTTTTTCCAGCTTCCGTAACGAATAAAGAACCAAGACCAATAGCACCAAGAGCTGCTTGTGAACGACGTGAAGAACGAAGTGCAGCGTTGAAACCTTCAACACCGCCGGTTGCGTACTTACTCGCTGCTCGACGAGCTAATGGATTAACCAAGAACTTCTGAGCGCCAATAGCTAAAACTTTACCACCGAAATATGAAGCGCCTGTTTCTGCTATTACTTGAAGTGGTTTGTCGGCGGCCTTTCGGCTTGCTCCTTCTAGATAACCGAAAGTGTTTGCTGAACCTTGTGAGAAATAAGATACTGTACCACCAGCTAGTTTATTGAATGCTGTTGCTTCTTTGTAGATCAAACTGCCATCATTGTTCTGCCCGACAGGAGAACTAGAACGGAGTCGTGTTCCGATTCTTGATGTGAAATCTGAGAACTCTGCAACCCTAGCAAATTGAGGTTCACTAACTGTTCCGACAAAGCTGATTCCTTTTGGTACGAAACTACCAACCGCGATATTCGTATCTACTCTTCTTCCGAAAAATGATATGGCCCTTGTTTTGTTTGGTGATGAAGTTCGCAAAGATGGAAAGACATCACCTAATCCTGTTCGTCCTGCTGCATCAGCAAATGATGTTAACAAACGACGACCAGTACCGGGGATGTTATTGATAGAAGCATTTTTTATATAACTCTCACCAGAAGACCAAGTGTTTTTAAAAGCAGAACCTGAGAAAGAAACAGAAGCAGATGCTGGTGCGAAGCTTGCTAGTCTGCTGAAATTGTTTTCTTTTGATTGTTGGCTGTTGCTCTGTGCGATAACACCAGTGAATAACGCACCAGCCGTTGCGAACGATCCGCTCTGTGCTCCTGTGCTGAGTGCTTCTCGTCCACCTTCATCAAGAACAATACCAGTACCACGACGTTCATTCTTTGGTTTGTAGACGAAACTACCGTCGTTGTTTTGACCGATAGGAGATCGAATCTCGATATACTCTCCTTGTTGATTAACAAAACTACCATCACCCGATGTACTAATGAACGCACCGCCAGTTTTGTATTGATAGATGCCAGCTTGCTTACTTGCTAACTCCTTTGCTTGGAAGTAACTTCGTGATTCTGATTTACCAGGGCCTTCACCACCAGGATCATAGTTGCGTTCTTGCAATCGTTCTTCACGATAACGCTTCGGCGCTGCTTGACGAGCAGCACTAAAAGTATCAGCACCTAATCCTTCGCGAAGATTCTGATACTCCTGAGAAGCCTCCGAGTAACGTTTTTGCAAACTCTGCAAATCATCCATGCGATACGTTGCCGCATCACGCTTCCCCTCATTTTGGCGTCGTTGTCGTTGTGCTTCAACGAAAGAAATCTTCTCCTGAATACGACCTAACTCTCGCTCCTTCGATGTAATACTTGCTCCTGTGCTGCGGAGTTGCTGGTATTCACTCGTCGCCAAACAGTAAGAGTAACCTCACGTAAACCCTACGGTCACTCATATATATAAACTTTCCGTTCCATAATACCAGATAGAAGCCCACCGTGGGCGGAGACAAGAACACAATGACTATGTTGGAAAAACTACAGAACCTCAAGACAAACCTTGAACTCAAGCGTATGAATCGCAAGGGTCAAGTCGGTGGTTGGGTATCGTTTGGCCTCGGCCTCGCAATCAGCGTCGTATCGTTCGTGGTCCTCGCGATCATGCTCGGTGCACTCCAGACGAGCCAGACAACGAACAGCCTCCCATACAATATCAGCGGCAACGGCCTCACGTTCCTATCGAACGTTACCGGCCAGCTCGGAACGGCAGGCACAATTCTTGGTGTCAGCCTCCTCCTCGTGATCATCGCAGGAGTAGGCTTCGCTGGTTACACCGCATACCAGAAGGTGCGCTAAGTATGGCCCGCAAAGAATCTTCTTCTTTTATCCCTTCGGGGAAGCGCGGTAACAGTGACGTAGGTATGTGGACGACGTTCTCAATTGTCCTCGCCGTCAGTGTGGTATCGTTTGTCGTGTTGGCTATCTTGCTTGGGGCTTTCAAGTCTACAAGCTTGTCGTGTCCAGCACTATACACGTTTAACTCTTCGGCGGATAATTGTTACTCGAACGCGAACAACAGCATTAAGTCAAGCTTGACTGGCGCTGGTAATATCACCAACGACGGTCTTGAGTTCTTGACAAACGTTACCGGACAGCTCGGAACGGCAGGCACAATTCTTGGTGTGAGCTTGCTTCTTGTGATCATCGCAGGAGTCGGCTTTGCTGGTTATAGTGCGTACCAGAAGATGCGGTAGAATGTATCGCATTCCTTTTTTCTTTACTTCTGAATGAGAAAACACCTCCCGATATATTTATATAACGGCATATACGGTATAACCAGCTATATGACGACGACCTACGAAGACCACAACGTTCTGATCATCACCAACAAACACGGCGACATACAAATAGACTCGCACAATAAAAGCATGAAAATACGATGCATCGGACACGAAGGATGGAAACAACAAATGAAAACCCTCAAAGGATTACAACGAGGTATGCTCTATGAAGATGAAGAACAGAATTGAAATAACCACAATTGACGAATTCCTACGACGACTGAGGATGACGAACCATGAACAACGATCTTAAGAACCAAAACGTCAGAGTCGTACAAACAGGAAACTGGAAGTACCAAGGACGAGTGTTAGACGACAACGACACCCACATTACCATTCTCGACAACCACACCGGGCGCAACGTCACACTACGAAAAGACACCCTCCTCGTCCTAGAGGTACTCTGATGGCAACCGAAGAAACAAAGGTTTGCATAGAGTGCTACAACCCAATACTTCCTGATGATCTACACGCACAAGAAGACTCACTTAGCCCAGGAGAAAAACTATACCGACACATAGCTTGTTTCCAGAAAATGAGCGACGGAGCAAAGGCCGACTACGAAAGAATGGCGTTACGCAACGCCCTACGAGAAAGTGAAAAAATAGAATATGAAGCAGAGCTAAGAACGAATCTCCTCAAAGGAAAATGGTTCTTGAAAGGAGCAGAAACCCTCATACGCATAAATCCTATCTACTACGATAAAACAGCGGCGTGGTGGGTGTGGAATCACACGACCCTATCTTGGGAACAAAAAGACGAAACTGACATACTGGTCTTATGTAAGAAAAGCTTGGAGCTTATTGGTGATACTAGCGTACGACACGGTAACAGCTTACTCAAAGCGTTACAACAGATCGGACGACAACGACAACCAGACGAACTATCCCCAGAGTGGATTCAGTTTGGTATTAACCAAATCAATGTACAAACAGGAGCGAAGCGTCTCAGTTCACCACAATGGTTTAGCACAAATAGTATACCGTGGGATATTGGCGACAGCACGGAAACACCAGTGATTGATGCTTTGATAGCTAGCTGGGTTGGTCCTGATAGAGTGCAAACTATCCACGAGATCATAGCGTACTGTGCTTATCGTGATTACCCAATACATCGAGTGTTCTGTTTTGTTGGTAGTGGTGCAAACGGCAAAACCAGGTTATTGAAAATCATAGAGAAGTTCATTGGGCAAGATAACAAAAGTAGTGTCACCCTTAAAAAAATGACTGGCAACAACTTTGCTCTATATCCCCTTTATCGAAAGCTGGCTTGCTTTGTTGGGGAAACAGCACACCATAACCTTGATAGCACAGAGATTGTTAAGGCACTGAGTGGCCAAGACCCTGTAAGCTTTGAAGCCAAGGGGCGCGATGCGTTTACTGGTATCAACTACGCCAAGCTTTTTATCGGCACAAACACCCTGCCAACAAGCAGTGATAATAGCCGTGGTTGGTTCAGGCGTTGGTTTATTATACGATTCCCAAATGAGTTTAAAGAAGGTGAAGATATATTAAATAGAATTCCCGAAACTGAGTATAACAACCTTGCCGCGAAATGTGTAAAGATACTCCCTGATCTAATACGCCGTGGTAGCTTTACTGGAGAGGGTACAATAGAAGATCGCCGAGAAACGTACGTTAAGAATAGCAACCCGATTAAAGCGTACTTGGAGGAGTTCTATGATCGTGACCCTGATGCGATAACCAGATATACGGAGGTGTACATTGAATATCTAAACTACTTATCAGAATTGAAGTTACGGCGTATTAGCAGAAAGGAGTTTAGCAAATCGTTAGAAGATGAAGGCTTGGAAGCGGAGCGCAAGAGTTACCGCGAACACGTAACGGGGGATGTAACGACCTATTTCGTTATCTTTGGTTTAAAAAGAAAACCTGCCCAGCGTACTATTTCGTCGTCGGAAACGTCGACGGTAAGAAATACCGGTATGCTCAGTAATACCTTGACTCTACCCAGCTCCCAAACGCTTAAAGAGGAATTGGGGAGTGAGTATGAAAAAAGCGTTACTGAGCATACAAGTATTACAACCGTGCACAAAATCGACGACAAAAACAACCCTATATGGCTTGAATGGCTCAACAACCAAAATGGTGGCACAGCGTCCGTAGATGAGTTTATCCGCTTCCTGGCGGTTTCTTGCCCTGGGATTTCTTACCAATATTTGAAGAGTCGCGGTGAAGTATACGAGCCACGATCAGGATTTGTCAGGGGTGTTTTGTAAATGAGCTGGGACAAACAAGTAGAAGATGCAAAAGATGAACTCGGTTATGGAAATAGGTATCTAGAGCCTCACGAGTGGGAAGAAGTCGTCGAGACAGCTAAACACCACATTGAGCAAGAATGTGAAGCAGACTATCAAGATCACCTTTACCGATACAAAGAATATATCAACTCACTGCAATGGGCAATGAAGAGAGCGCAGAGATTAGAGATGGACGGGAGAATCTGTCAGGATTGTAAAGGAGAAGCGCACCACGTCCATCACATCACATATGATCGTCTCGGTCGTGAGAATATGAATGACTTAGTATCTCTCTGTAGCTCTTGTCATAAGAGAAGACATGGCTTTGTGCGCCGTGTCTTATAGATATATTTATATAATCGTATAATTAAGAAAGGATGTTATATGGCAATGTTCCCTAACGATTACCTAGAAACGAAGTATCATCGTAACGTTCGCGTGTTTTTTGTTTCCAATAACCCGAAGTACGAAATGGATGGTGATGAGTAATGATGAGAGAATATAGTTGCGTACAGTGTCAGATCACGTTCAAGCACGATAATACGTTTCGTGGTGGCCGACCCCCGAAGAAGTGCCAAGAGTGCATGAAGTCTAAGCGGGTGAGAGAAAGTACGGTCGCGAAGAAACAAGCGCCAGAATCGCCTTTAGAATCGGCCAAGGAGGTTTTCGTATGAGCTTTCAAGCAGTCGTAGGAGAACAAGTCACGGTTGGTACGAACGATAAGGGTGAGTACATCCATACGGTGAATCTCATCCTGTTTGACTTGTCGAAGGAAGAACTCTATATGGTTCTTGATAGTGTGAACAAAGACACGGGCAAAACCGTTGTTGATCTCAAAAAGAAGTAGATTACCATGAGCGAAAGTTTCAACGGTTCAATATATAAAGTACGGTTGCTATGTCACGATTGTAACCACCGCCGAGTATTCCACATTGCCACGGTCGGTTGCACACAGCGGGGTTGTACTTGTTCCGAGTTCAACTCGCGTCGTGCTGGTGATTTAGCGAAGGATCGTTACCAGTACCAGAATAACCCGAAACAATACCCAATGGCACGTATCACGAGTAAACGGCAGTTAGATCATTATCCAGAAGCAGTCGCTCATAAGCGATTGCACGAGAGGATGTGAAGTGACGGTTGATGTTGTGAAGCGTGGTCCTGGTCGCCCACCAAAAGCTGTTGAGCCGATGAAGGAGCTGGCGGTCTTGCCTGATGGTGATGCTAGGAAACCAACCCACGACGCGCGACTACAATATTACAAGGTCTTGGAGTACGTCCTACTCACAATGAAGTTCAACTGCCTATCTGGTGATTATCCTGGTTGGTATCGTGGGTTGCGGCAATTTCATATTATGATTGTTGGTTACGTACCGAAGACTTCACTCGAAGGTTTGGATAAGAAGTTCAGTGAAGCTAATCATGCTCTCGCCGTATATCGCAATGCTAGTGGTATTCGTGACGCTGCGGTTCGTGCTAACTTGCCTAGTAAGGTGTCGAAGCTCGATGAGTTATTCTTTAGCATCGAACAGCAACTTCACTATGCGAGTAAGGACATGATGCTTCCGACTGGTGGATTGCAGAACGGCGATCTCGACATCGACCAAATGCTACGCAACAGCGGATTATAAAATTGGTGGTGCAAGAATGATTATTGACGAGTATACACCGACTGGTTCTGTAGGTCCGAAGTTCCGGCAGTTCATTGAGAAAGCAAACAAGACGGTTCACGTTAAAGACGATGATCTTGTCGGCGTGATTTGTGGATTAACAGGAACGGGTAAGAGTAATCTTGGTATGTCTATTCAAGAGATAGTTGTTCCAGTTCCCCGTATCGAACAGATTGCCTTAACGCGTCCTGACCTAGCGAGAGCCATTGATGCGGAGTTAGAAGCGCCAAGCGAGAACCGCTATTTACAATACGATGAGGGTAAGTTATCACGTCGAGAGTGGAATAGTGAATGGAGTCGTGAGCTGCTAGAACTCTACCATGATGTGCGCGGTTTGAATATCTTTCATGTATGGTGTACCGCAATGCCTAACTTGTTAGATCGTGAGTTCATCAAGTCAAGGGTTGGGTTCTTCATATTCATTTATACAAAGGATGAAGACAAGCCAAGGAACTTTTTACTCTTTACGAAGAATGATCTCTTGCGATTCCTTGAACAAAACAACGGCGTTATCAGCATGGACTTACTCAAGAAGTATGGTAAGAGTCACGCGAGTATGCAATCATGGTTCCGACAATACAACGGGCCTATGAAAGCCGCTTACCTTGATAAGAAGGAGTCTCGTATGCGTGAGCGCGTTAAGCAGTTCGCTAAGAAGTGGAGTGGCGATGAGATGAGTCAGCAGGAAGCTGGTCAGCAGATAGGCGTCGATCATCGTACTATTAATCGTTGGTTGAAGGATGATTTTTTTGTTGCCGACAGAGATTATATAATCAATCCGACGGGAGTAAAGAAGTTGACGCCAGAAGGTCTAAAGACTTTGGAGAATTATCAACGAATTAAGATGTCTGATGGTTCTAGGGCGCTTACGCCTAGCAAAAAAGCGGTTATACCGCCTTATAAGCAATATTCTAACGCGCGAAGTAAAGAAACGGAAGGGGTGTTGGAGCTGGCGGAGGAGGATAAAAAGATAATGAGCTACCGGGTGGTGAGTGAACTCATCCCAGATGGTGAGTTATGATCTCACGGGCCACTACCTTACGTGGTTTGTGGGATTCGTATAGTAGTAAGGAGCGTTTGGTCTTGAAGGTTATAGGGGTTGTAGCTGCTGTCCTTGGTGTTTGTTTCTTGGCGGTGTGGTTGTCTTCCCTTGAGGTGACTACAATCTGTATGCGTGGGTTGGTTGAGGTTCCTTGTCCTGATGTGGTGTATGGTGTTACTCCTATTCCTTTTGAAACAGGACAAACAATATATTTAAATATAAGTAATTTCAGTATAATGGAAAACGTGAGTAATAATAAAACGAGGACGATGAACGATGGCAAATGAAGGATTACTACCACTCATCGGTGGAGTTAGCGGCCTTCTCTTTGTAATATACGCTTGTGCGGTTCTTTACTTAGCCAAGCGCAAAGAGAAGATACTGCAACAACATTCCGTTACCCTGGCGCGGATCGAGGGAGTTCTTATCGGCCGTAAGCTCGGGAGGAAGCTACGATGACCACGTACACCTACTGCTCCTGTATCTGGAAAGACCAACGACGGCATATCAAGAACGATGACTGTCCAGCACACCAAAAGGTGAAACCATGAAAAGCGACTTTACCCCAATGTGTGCTATGAGGGGCCATCAACGATTTCAAAAAGGAGTCGGCAAGGTATATTGTGATACTTGTCCATCACTCCTTCCTTTTGACTTTATGGCAAGAGTGGTTATTGTTCTTATGGGTGTTGCTGCTATAATCCTTTTCTATCTTATTATTTTGAGGCCATTATGAAAAAGAAGAGTTTTATCGCTGAGATTCATCAACACGGTTTGTTGGTGTTTCGTGTTGATACAACGAATAAAGAAGATGTTGAAAAGGAACTTCGATGGTACGGCTTCCAGTATGCGAAAGACGGTCCAATAGACATTAAGAGGCGATACCGATGACTATGCCTTGTGTAAGATGCGGTAAGATCGTTATTGATTGTTTTGAACCATGCAAGAAACACAAAAAAAAAAGGTGAAACCATGACATCAAAGACTCAATTTAAGCGCATGGTTCCAGGTGATAAGATTTTGATTGAAGCTGGAGACCAGAAGATGCTTATCGAATGTCACAGTTGGAAAAGAACGATTCTCGTATATCGGCCACCGACAGATGAAGAAATCGCAGAGGTGTATCAATGAAGAGGTTGTTAAGATGAAAATTCTTATCGAGTATGAAGATTTAGAAGACGACCTGTGCAGGGCATCCGACCTTGAACTGTATATAATGCAACGTTACCGTGGTTCATGCACTATTAAAATGAGAAAGGTGCATCTATGAAGCGATACTTAGCCGATCAGATGTGTCAAGATCGCGGGTTCCATCGGCCAAGCTCAGATGGAAAGACCGTTAGGTGTGAGGATTGCTGGAGAATCATCAAGAAATGTAAATCTCACAAAGAACCGAACGCCGACTGCGATACTTGTCTCGATTGGGCTACGTACGAGCTTGGGAGGACTCTATGAAGCCACAATTTGAAGGACCGCACAACAAGGTCTTGGGGAATATGAATTTCCCAAAAGACGAGGATTACACCGACGAACCCTGCGATGGTGACGTATCTTGGGAACCCGTACTGGAAGGTTTCGTATGCTCAAAATGCCAGCTCTACACAGGTGTAAAATGAAGCCCTTCTTCAACGGTTGGATGTGGACGGTCCTGATCGTCGCGGCGCTCGTGTGTGGGATGTTCGTGTTCGCGAACCTCCACCCGTATACGCTGCGATTCGAGATGGACGACAATACCCTTGAAGCGGTGAAGACAATAGATTGGGATGCCCTCGATCCGAAAGAGGAGAAGGCTGGCTATAACACCTACACTGGCGAAGTGCGCGGTTGTCTGGCGGCAGAGGCGCGGGCCGTCTGCGGAGATCGGGAGCTTTACGGTGTCTGGCAGGAGATCATGTCGAATAGAACGCCACCGAAGAGCGGATCGTACATCTGCGACGCGGGGGATCATCTGGACTCCTACGAGTTCAACGAAACCGTGCTTAAGATATGCGGATGGTGGAACAATGACGACGAGTAAGCAGTCCATTTCCATTGAGGAGCAGTATATCGAACACGCGAAGCACTGCCAGCGATGCCAGAGCGGCGGAGACTGCGACTATGACCCCGAGAACTGAGCCAAAGTTTACCCTCGCTGATTTGATGACCATTGTAGCGAGAAGCTGTCTTGCCATGTTTTGGTTTTTTGCTGGACAGCTTGCTGGAAATTTGCAAAGCAGTCCTGATAGTATCAGAGTAGCAATCATTGGTATGATTGCTTGCATCACCATCGGCTTTCCGGCCGCAATAAGACTCAAAAACATAGAAAGGAGCACGGCAAAATGAAGCCGTTGTTGTATGTCCGTTTGGCCATCCTGACGGCGTTTGGTGGTTTGGCGGTTTGGACGGGCCATGATACACCGCTTATATTTTTCGCAGCTTCCCAAATACTAATTGAGGTGTCCCATGAGTAAGAAGCCATTGTATTCAAAAGTTCATCACATCTATTGCGGGAAATGCCAAAGGTGTCTTTCTTGCGGAGCGTGTCAATGTGAGTAAGAAGTGGTTATTTCGAGCAACGGTTTATGACAAAGACGGAGCACAGATAAATTGGCTTGACGCCTGGAGCGACCTTCACGCGATGATGGAAACCGCGTTCAAAAACCAAAGAGTAAAATGGGTTGAGGTGGTACGATATGAAGACAAGTAAGAAGCCTCAATCTATCGGTGAGCGTTTGACGTGCGGCGCTTTCGACAATGTTTCCTTCTTCGGGTTGCTTGGCATCCTGGCTATGTGCGCTCTCATATGGGTTTACATGGGGGCGGCTCAATGAAATCCAAGCTCATTTCTAACGCTGAATGTCCGAGATGTCATCGTCGGATGGTGCGTTACGAAGGAGAGTCAGTTGTGGAGTGTGGACAATATGACTGTCAATAAGAAGCCTCAATTACCCGTTAATAAGCAAAAGGCCGTTTCTCCTATTAACTCGGAGAAATCTATAAGCAAGCCATTATGCCCCTGTGAGTGTCATCAGGATTTGAAGCAACACGCTTGTTGTTGGGCATATCCTCGGATGTGTTCAAACGCAAAGGTGCAAGAATGATTCCTGATTGGATCTGCGGGCTTTGCCAGTTCGAGGGCAACAAGGAGGAAGTTAAGGCCCACGCGCGCGAGGTGCATAAATAATGGACCCGTTCTTAAAGGGGGGTAGTATGACCGTCAACCACCCCGTATTATTTGGGGGGAGGCTTGTTTACCCAAAGAGTGAGGCCGTACTTTGAAAGTCGCCCTATACGCCCGCGTGTCTTTGGATGAAGGTTACGAGGATCGGCGGTATCAGGAGCCGGAGAATCAGCTTGAACCTTTGCGAGAGTGGGCGAAGAGCCAAGGATGGGAAGTTATACAGGAATACGTTGATCGGGCAAGTGGAGCCGACCCAAACCGACCGGAGTTCCGTAAGATGCTTCAAGAAGCCATGATGCTTCGATTCCAGGCCATCATCGTTTGGAAGCTGGACAGATTCAGCCGAGAGACGATGAGCCAGGTAGTAGGCCGCATTCAAGCCCTACGGCTACGTGGCGTGGCCATCAAGTCGCTTACTGAGTCTTGGCTTGATACGGGACAGGAAAACCCGGTAGGCGACCTTGTGTTGGCGGTTATGGCTTGGGCTGCGGGTGAGGAACGCCGTAAGATCAGCGACCGTACAAAGGCGGGCATCCAAAGGAAGAGAAACCTTGGCCAATGGAAGGGTGGTCGTCCGAAAAAGGTACCCCCCGTTTCGGCAGAGGGTGAAAGGGTCGCGTAGGAAAGGGGTCGTTTTAACGCAAGTATTATATACTACCTTACTATTAGTATATTATGAAGTCGCACGGAAAGATACAGGAAAGCCTAAAGAGAGAATACGAATCAAAAGGATATGTAGTGGAGACTGAGGCAAGTGTTCCTAATGACAATGGTTCGTTCTATATTGTTGATGTCTTAGCCACTAATGACAAAGAAACAATAGCACTAGAAGTAGGAAATGTTACTGAGGCAAAAGAAGCCTTTTTGAAGAAGACTTTTACGACATACAAAAATATTCCCTATACAATCATTACAGACGATGGTTATGTCATTCACACATACTGCGGTTACAAATGGCAGAGTAGAACAAAAACACCGAAAGCCTGTCCACGTTGCAAAGGCAGATTAGACAAATTCAAATTATGAGGTCACACATGAAAGACTGCACGGTTACACTGGAAGATAAGTTTGGTGGTGTTGGCTGTTCCCGACCAAAGGGACATAAGGGGCCGCATATCGCTTTATGCTGTAAACTGGAAGAGATTGAAGATCCGGAAGAAGATATTGCGCTTATCTGGAAAGGAAAAAAGATCATTGAGACTAATTCATTCGATTGGCGTACAGAAATAAACAACGACTTAAGCAAACTATGAGGCGATTGATATGACGGTTATAGCTCCAAGCCTGTTTTATGTGTTCGGTGTTTTTGCAAGTGCTGCTTTGGTTACTTTTGTTCTTGGTTGGTTGCTTCTTCGTTTGTTCTGGCCAGATAAGAAAAAGAAAGGAGGTGATTCGTTATGAATTTTGATTTGGAGTCGACGGTTCATCGTTTGGATTGGTTGCAGGGTCGTCTTGAGCATCAGGGTAAGGACGTGACGTTGGAGAATGCGTATATGCGTAACATTGATCTCCTCGTGCATTACGGCTATATCTTGGAGGCCGATCCTTATCGTGATTGGTATAAGACGTTCAAAGGTGATGAGTAATGATCTATCATCCAATCAGCGAGGAATTAGACCTTATTGCAACAGCTCTACATGATTTAGAAGATTGGTCGGATTATTGTTGTGCTCACGATCAGCTGATGGCGGAAGCAATGGGTCTTGTTGAACAATGATGTAAATCGACAACTATTTAAGCTTAAATATATAATATTGTGATAAACGAATGGAGGAAAGTACCATGAAGATGTATATGTTCGGGTTTTTAGCTTTGGCCCTGTGTTTAGTGGCCGTTCCTGATGTTTCAGCGATTGATTGGACGGCCAAGCCAGGTTGGGTTGTTCGTGCCGAGGAGAAGTACAGTATTGAGCAGTCGAAGCCGTGGACTGGTCATGCATCGTTTGCGCCGCGTTCTACCTTGCCTTGTGTTGTGAAGGAGAACAAGTATGCTAACGGTGTGGTGTTCTATCGTGTCTGGGGCATTGAAGCGCGTAAGAGCGACGGATCGCGTATCTGTTATGTCCCGCGTAGCAGTGGCAACCGCAACACGGCAGTGAGCCAGTCGTCAGGACCGGCTCCTGTTGTCGTGGACACTTAGGTTTTTTATGGTCCTTACTTTCGATTACTGGGTTGTGACCAAAGGAATTATCATATTTATCCTCGGCGTAGGAGGCGGTATGTTTCTTGGCCGTTACTTCTACGGCGGAGATGATGAAGATTGAGCTGGTTAGGACGCCAGAAAAGAACGTTCTTTGTGCAAGCTTGTCGTTATTGTGACGGAGAACCTGACGCCGAAGTTTGCCCGTCTTGCCAAGCTAAGTATGGTGAAGATAAGAATGGTGGCCGACAAGTTCTAGAACGGGGGTGAGTTCTTCGGAAGGAGGTTGAAATCACCGGCCACCATTAAAAAAGTTCTAGGATTTACTGGTTAATAAATATATGCTTCCAACGAATAAGACGATGGCAGCGCCGACTACAAAGTCATTGACGAAACCGATAATACCGAATAGCATTGCGGTGATTGATGCTACAAAATTAGCCGCTACGATACGATCTCTGTTGCTTTCAGTGCTTTGACGGAAAAATACCGTCATCCAGAGTAGTACGATGATGCTCACGCCGAAGAGTCCTTCGGTGAGGGTGTTGACTCCTTGGAAGGTTTCTATTGGGCTGTGGCTTGTGAAGTTCCAAAGGGCCATTATATTAACCTCTTGACGCCGATAAGGAGCAGGTAAGCGAAGAGTATTGTGAAGCTGAATACGAAGACGCCGATGGCCATATTCACGTACGTTGGTGGTATACCTAGGATGATGGCTCCTTCTTCCATCAGATCAGGTACTAAACCGAGTAATCGTGGGAGTATGGTGATGATGCGTAGGCTTCTTTCGACGAGGTTCGTTTGTGGGTCGCTTGTTCCGCTTCCTTCGACGTTTTGTGTCGCTGATGCTTGGCTGTTGGTTATGTCGGTGATGTTGTTGATGAGCGCGACGTTATTCATCGTGTTATTGAAGGTGTAACCGACGTTTGTTCCATAGCTGTCATTGTAATAATTGAGCATACTGAGTATGGCGAATATGCTTACTGCGACTACTGCTAGTCCTGTGAAGAGCTTTTCGTATTCCATCTTATGCTCTCCCTATCTTGTAGACGATGATGCTCACGACGATTACCACTCCTGCGATGATTGCTGGTGTTGATGCTAGGAATCCGAAACCGCCGGCGATGAGTAAGCCGACGGCTCCGCTTACTGCGAGTCCTGCGATTCCGCTTTCTCCTCCTACGAAGATGAAGGTGATGAAGATAATCGCGGTGATGATCAGGCCGACGAATCCGAAGCTTTGGTAGGTGTTCGCGAAGTCCACCGAGAGAGAACCAGCCGGTAAGGTGCTGAATTCGGTACTCGTGGGCAGGGTCGCGATAGCCATATATCGTGTTCCATTGGTGTCATTGATGGTATGTACGATACTTCCGGTACTTCCAAGGCTGCATTCGTTGGTATTCACGGTTTGTAGGCCGTTTTTGAACTTGTATACTACTAAACATCCCTGTGTGACGATGCCTTCTGGATCGCTCCATGTGAACGTGTAGCTTAATGTGCTGTTGCTGAACGTGAGTGATCGAACGATGCCTGGGTTTGCTAATAGGCTGGTTATTGGGTTGCTTTTGGTGTTGAGCGTGTACGTGTTCGTGCTGCTCGTGAGCTTGGTTGGCGTGGTGGCGAGGGTGTGTGTTCCGTCGGTGACGATGAGCTTATAATAGACGATATTTGGTACTACACGGAGTACTGCTTGGCCGTTCGTGTCGGTTTTGGCCATTTCTACGACGGTGTACTCGTGCGTGTTACCATTCAGGATGTAATCGCGCAGAAGGGAGATGGTAACGTTCTTTAGGGGGACCGTGCTTTCACTCAGGATAATAGGGCGGTAGAGTTGGCTGATGTCTTCGTCGATGATGTAGAGTTTTATGCTGTTGAAGCTCTGCGGTGATAACGTGGCGTAGTAGTTTCTTGGTACGTCTGGATCAACCCAGTACGTAATAGTATAATCACCCGACGGGAGATAGGTCACGGTGAGGTTTCCTGAGAACGTATAATTGGCTGCGTAATCACCGCTGACGAGCTGTATCGTTACATTACTTGTGATAGGTAGGTTCGTTGTTTCGTTGTAGACGGTGAAGTTAAACGTCGTTCCTGGCTGTAAGCTGAAACTGTAATTGTTAACGCTCGCGTTAGCTATGAGGGTGGCGTTCACGAAGGCGTATCGGCTGTCGTTGATCGAGAACGTGTAATAGTACCCTTGTAAGAGGTTGATTTCCGCTGTGCCGTCGGTGGTGCTGATGTTAGCGAAGTTCCCGCCAAATGTTGCGTTATATACGATAACCGTGAAGTTGAGTAATGGAGCGCCAGTATCAGCAAGTGTGGCGTTGATGCTAAAAATGTTGTCGTAGACGCCCTCGATTTGGCAATCAACGGTTGCTAATCCTGTTGCATCGCACGTATCGTTGATCGTGTAGTTGCCAGTCACGGTAACTTGTAGATTGTTGCTGCCGTTGTTTGCTGGCATGAGAAGAACTCCTGTCGTACTAGAGTTCTGTAAGATGATGTTCTTTATCGTGAACGAACTGATGAAAGACTCCAGATAGAGCGTTCGTACGGTGATATTCAATAATGCCTGATACGTGGTGACGTTTACCGTGGTGTTGGCGCTAGCTACGGTGAAAGAAGCCGTTTGGTCGAAGTACTCACCTGATTCTATGCTGGATAAGGTGATAGTGTACGTTCCAAGGCTGTTCGTGTAGATAATATTGCTTGATGGGTTTGCCCCCGTGAGGTTTGTTGGCCCGGTGATGACATAATTGTACGTGTTGATGCGGGTGTTGTTGACGATATTCGTTACATTCACAATGATAGCGTAAGTCGGGGTTACTACTGTTGCGCTGGCTCCGCTGATAGTTCCTGATCCAGTGAGTGTTCCGTAAATGAGTTTTACCGTACCACCGTTTGATACATCCCCGCCACTCACATTGAGGACTCCGCCAGCATAATTCAAGGCGTTTGTTGCATTAATAGCAACCATACCACCGGCTCCTGCTCCTCCTGTGCCTCCTGCTCCGCCGTCACCACCAACAGCAAGACTATCGCCTCCTGCTCCTCCTGCGCTCTGTGAGCAGCCGTTGACATTATTACTGGCTCCTGCTCCTCCTGCGGGGTTACTTGAGCTGGTTCCTGCTGTTCCTGGGCTTCCTTGGCTGCAAGTTAATTGACCGCTTCGGAGGTTTACAATGCCTGTTATGGTGATGTTTGTTCCTTTGATAACCAGTGCTGCTCCTCCGTCACCGCCGACACCGCCTCCTCCTCCTCCGCCTCCTGGGTTTCCGCTTTGTCGATCTCCACCGCCGCCGCCACCTGCTCCTCCTCCTCCGTAGCCTACTGTGGCGTTATCAGCATATGAGGTGTCCGTATTGGCCTGTGCTGCGGTTCCTGGTGAACCGGCGCCCGGTACTTCGTTGCTAACGCTACCAGCGCCTCCTGCTCCGCCTGTTGTGCCATTAAAGCCTGCTCCTCCTGCGCCACCAGAGCCTCCTGCATTAACTCCACCGCCTGCGCCACCGCTTCCATCACTGCCGTTTTGGTTGGTTGGTGATCCACCGCTGCTCGCGCTGCTACCATCTGTTGATTCTGCTCCGCCGCCGCCTCCTGCGCCGCTTCCTCCACCGTATCCTTGGCCGTCACCGTTGATCGTACCGAGGATGTATACGTTCCTTGTGGCGTTGATTTTGGCCCATCCAGTGCTGTTCGTGCCGTTCCAACCAGTAATCGTGACGGTGACACCTGCTTGCACCCAGAAATCAAGGATGTCACAATAGTAACCGCTGATGTTCGTGTTCGTGGTGATATTCCATGTTGTACCGTTATAGCTTTGGACACAGCTTGGGGCTGCTGGGACGGCTACTTCATAGTTCAAACCAGTATAGTTGACGTTGTTGTCTTTTGAACGTGCGTTTACGTACCAAGAGTAGTTCCCATTCGCCTGGTTCGTTAAGTTATACGATACCGTGCTGGCGTTTGCTGTATTGTTCTGTTGGTAGATTATCGTGCCGTTCGTCCAGTAGAACGTGACATTCATACTGCTATTACCGACGGAAGTACTCGTAATATTGTATGGTACGCCAAGGTTCGTGACGTTGATACTGCTAATATTCCAACCAGTGCTGTTCTGGTTCGCAGTCATGTTCTGCCCAGGAACAAACGCGATATAACTACCGTTGAATGTTAAGTGGCTGTTCGCGAGAGTTTCAGTCCAGCTACTAGCGCCGCTGGATACGCGAACGGTGTTGTTCGTGAGGTTGACGTAGATGTTTATCACGACATATTGGTTCATGCCGACCGTAAAGCTCCCGAAGCTACCGCCGTCGTGCTTGATATTCATGCTATTACCGTTTCTCTCGATAAGAACGCGATCTCCGTCTTGTGTTCCGCTGTTCGTGCCGAAGAATATTTTAGCATTCGTGAAATTGCTCAAACTCATATTCAGGGTGATGTTATAACCGTTCGTCATTTGTGTTAAACTAAGGTTTTGTGTCCAAGCAGCAGAACCGCTGTTTGCGGTGTTGTTAATCACTCCACCACCGTTTGCTGTCCACGTCCAGCTATTGAGTGTCCAACCGTCACTGGCTGGTGAAGTAGCGAATGTTGAGTTATAGAGTGTTTGCGGGAGAGTACCTGCTACACTGCTGGTGATGTTCGTGTTATTGTAATTCTCGACCTTAACGCTGAATGATACGTT
>Ga0154020_10003347_pt1 | contig 19312 bp, 14 predicted proteins | sample Klosneuvirus_201_FD_109709 | JGI IMG/M metagenome (GOLD analysis project Ga0154020, IMG submission 109709) | Active sludge microbial communities from wastewater, Klosterneuburg, Austria - Klosneuvirus_20160825_MG | ecosystem: Engineered > WWTP > Aerobic digester > Activated sludge | place... | reverse complement strand
TGTGATGATCTCCACGAAGTAAGTGGTCGTATCCGCGGGAGCGGCTATTGGGTTCGCGATCCCAAGGTTCGAAAGTGTGGTGTCCGGTTCCCACGTGTAGGTTCCACCTCCATCGGCAACGAGCATGGCCTGATCACCCAAGCAGATGGTCGCATCGGGTCCGGCCGAGCCTTGCGGAACGTTCAGGTCCACCGTTACTTGTGCGGTATCCGTTCCGCATTGCCCGGTTACGACCACGGTCCAAGTGCCAGAGTTAAGGGGGGTCAGCAGCGGGTCGGCAATGGTCGTATTGCTCAAACCTGTTGCTGGGAACCAGTTGTAGGAACCACCGCCGGTTGCATTCAGTTGAACGGTCAGTCCTGCGCAAATGGCGGGCACACTGTCCACCTCTGCAATGGGCGGTAGCACGGTGATCACGTTAACGCTCGCGGTATCAGGCCCACGACATCCGGTGGTATCAGTAAGGATCATGGAGACCAGGAACGTGTCCGCCGTCAGGTACTCGACGGAAGGTTCGAAGTCCGATGAAGTGACCCCGTTGCCCAGATCCCACTCGAATGAATTTCCTCCAACGCTATTGTTGACGAATTGGGCCGTACCGGGCAGGCAGATCACATTCGGTCCATCGATGTCGATATCGGCAATGCCGCGTGCGAGGTCGAACTTGAAAACGCCCAAATTGCAGTTGAACGAATTGTTGGTATTGCTCCATGCTCCGGGTGTTGTCGGGAAATCATCGTTGCCACCACACCCTGCGCACACCGCTTGGTACACGGTACCGTTCTTATCAAAGCGGGAGGTTCCACCATCCACGTGTTCCGCACTGGTGTTCCCACCGAAGTAGGTGGCGTAGTTCAGGCCTACTGCTTCCGGTTCCAGGAGCATCAAGTAGAAATCACTTCCATCCGTTGTGGATTGGAAGGCATCGGGTGTGATCGGCAGGTTGTTGGTCGAACTGGAGCCATTACCCACACTCACATTCGTCGAGCCGCCCCAGCCGCCGAAATAGATCTGGCCACAGTCGCTGACCAGGAATGCCGTTGGGCTGATATCCTGTGCCGGACTGCCGTTGCCAAAGCGTGTACTCCATTGTGAATTGGCCAGGGCATGGTCAAATTTGTGGATGAACTGGGAGCTGCCCGCGTTCACATACTTCCCAGCCGTTACGGGATAATTGCCATGTGTTTGGCCGACCACGAAGACCTCGTCCGCTGTATTCAATTGCACGAAATAGCATTGGTCGTAGGAAGATGTCCCCAGATAGGTTGAGCCGACCATGTTCCCGCCAAGGTCGTACCGTACGATGAATCCATCGACACTCCCACTGTATGCGGCTTGGGAGGCGTTCGCTGCCATGGGCATATTCGCACTTGTCGTACCACCGGCTACGAACAATTCACCATTGCTGTCCACTTGCACACCATAAGCGGAATCGTCCCCTGAACCACCGATGTAGGTTGCCCAGAGCACGTTGTTCAAGCCTGGGTCCAATCGGAAGCAGTACCCATCTTGGCCACCGCCTAGCGTGCCTTGTGGGCCTCCGGGCGTGGGTAGGCTTGTGCTATACGTAACACTGGATACAACGGGGTTCTCGTTCGCATCCATGATGATCTCCCCGCGGAACGAATCGCCGTAATTGTGCCATAGCACCGAAGAGGAATTCATACCGTCGTTCTCCGGCCCACCAACATATGTGCTGCCGATCAAGGTGGTTGCGGCACTGTTGAAGTGCGCAACGTAGATGTCGGTTCCATTCAACTGGTCATACCCATATGCACCATCCATGATGATCGCTGTTCCGCCACCAAAACTGTTGTCTACACAACCGGGAGTTGTAGGTAGGTCGGGAGAACCCGTTGCACCCATCACATAAAGCTCATCATTGTCGTTGACCACCATACTGTGCGGCGATTCGTTCCCCGAACCGCCGAAATACGTGCTCCAGACCAGATCACTTCCATCGGGCGTCCACTTGCTGATCCCAACGTCCATGTCTCCTCCGTTGAAGGTGTCATCGAGAACGCCCAACGTGGTCGGATAACCTTGGTCGAACACGATCCCGCCACCATACAAATGACCACCACCATCATACGTTGCAGTAAAGCCGAAATTATCTGCTGTACTTCCGGAATAGGATCCGAAGGTGATCATGGGGTCTATGGTTAATGGTCGGCTGTTATCGTACTTGGCAGGAAGATCGAACCGAACAAGGTCCTTCTCAATTCGGTAGGCGGACTCGATGATACGTTTGCCTTTGGGCGTATCTTGGAATGTGAAGGGAGCTTCTTCGAACACTTGGCCCGCCGTTGTGGTGACCACGATCCGACCATCCTTCAACTCCATGCGGTCCTGACCTTCGTATCTGAATGCCACCAAGCCGGGATCCGCCCCGGGAGCCACGACCAGTTCGTACTTCAACCCTGTGCTGCCGTCCACGCGCAAATCGATACCGGGCCAGACGTTCTTCAGGACCACCTCTCCGAAAACACCACATCCGGTTCCCCATTTGGCAGGGTCGTTCCCCAGAAAGAAATTCTCGTAATGGGACTGTCGACCACTTGGTTCCGTTCCCTGCGCCTTTCCACCCACAAAATGGACCTTGTAGGCATGTACCTTCAAGGGAGTGTTCGCGTGTTCGTGATCGGTGGATCCTTGCACGTGACCATCCCCGCCGCTTTTGAGCACATAGGTGAAAGCCGAACGCTCCACGAAAAGAGCACCACTTGGTAGCATTACCCGGTAAAGAACCTGCGTAGGCCATTGCCCTTTATTCTCCGTAAAAGATGCAACAGGCGCTACTGCCCGGGAGCAAAGTGCCGTTAAAAGCAACAAATAGGAAAGGGGGATCCGTAGGGAAACGGGCATCGACAAGCCAAGGTACCCTGAAAAGACACGGTAACAATGGTAAAGGTTGCTTTAGCAGGCAATTAGAGTGATGGACCGGTTTCCTTTGGGGCTCGACCGGCTCCCTACCTTTGCGGACCCGGCCGAATGAGTTCTGAGCAAAAGCAACTACCCAAAAGCCCCTTGGGCACCCATCCATGAGCGACTCGATCAAGCATGAGTGTGGCATTGCCCTGATCCGCTTGCGCAAGCCTTTGGAGCATTTCCAAGCAAAGCACGGCACCCCGTTATACGGCCTTAATAAGCTGTACTTGCTTATGGAAAAGCAGCATAATCGGGGGCAAGATGGTGCCGGAGTGGCCACGATCAAGTTGGATCCCACACCGGGGCTCAATTACATCGATCGCTATCGGAGCACGGATAAGCAGGCGATCCAAAAGATCTTCGGAAAGATCCATCAAGGCTACAACGAAACATTGATCGGCGACCCTTCCACCGCAACGGATATCTCCTTGCTGAAACAGCACATGCCCTTCATGGGTGAAGTCCTCTTGGGCCATTTGCGTTATGCCACCTTCGGCAAGGACGGGGAGGAGAATTGCCATCCTCGTCGCAGGTTGAACAATTGGATCACGCGTAACCTGGTGGTTGCGGGCAACTTCAACATGACCAACGTGGACGAACTCTTCGATCTACTGGTCTCCATTGGCCAGCACCCGAAGGAGCGCTCGGATACCATGACGGTGTTGGAGAAGATCGGGCATTTCCTGGACATGGAGAACGACCGATTGGTGCAGATCCATAAGCAGTTGGGTTACAATGATCGGCAGATCACCGGTATCATGGCGGAGAAGATGGATGTGAAGAGCATCCTCACCCAGAGCGCCGTGGACTTCGATGGCGGCTATGCATTAGCGGGCATGATCGGCCATGGCGATGCTTTCGTACTGCGCGACCCGGCAGGCATCCGCCCCGCTTATTGGTATGCCGATGATGAGGTGGTAGTGGTTGCCAGTGAGCGCCCGGCGATCCAAACTGCCTTTGCGCTGCGCACTGAGCAGGTGCATGAATTGACCCCTGGTTGTGCGCTGATCATCCGCAAGGACGGTACATATTCGGAGGAGCGGATCCGCGAACCATTGGAGAAGCGGGCGTGCAGTTTTGAGCGGATCTACTTCAGTCGTGGAAGCGATCGCGACATTTACCAAGAGCGTATCGCACTGGGTCGGTCCGTCTGCGCGGCGGTGCTCGAAGCCGTGGAGCATGATCTGGAGAACACGGTTTTCTCCTTCATTCCCAACACGGCGGAGGTTGCATTCTATGGCTTGTTGAAGGAACTGGATGTTGAACTGGACGCCCTCAAGGAAAAGCGGATCCTCGCACTTGGTGATCGCATCGACCCCGAAAAATTGCGCTCCATACTTGCGATACGACCGCGCATGGAAAAGGTGGCGATCAAGGATGCCAAGCTCCGCACCTTCATTACTGCGGATGATACGCGCGATGATCTGGTGGCGCACGTTTACGACATCACCTACGGTACGGTCCGCCGCGGTGTGGACAACCTTGTGGTATTGGACGATAGCATCGTACGGGGCACTACGTTGAAGCAGAGCATTCTGAAAATGTTGGACCGTTTGGGTCCGAAGCGGATCGTGGTGGTGAGCAGCGCACCGCAGATCCGTTACCCGGATTGTTATGGGATCGACATGGCCAAAATGGGTGATCTGGCAGCCTTCCGCGCCGCGATCGAATTGCTGAAAGAGACCAAGCAAGAGAACATCATTGACGATGTTTACGACCGTGCATTGGCCATGGTGAAACTACCGTTCACTGAACAGACGAATGTGGTGAAGGCCATCTACGATCCGTTCACGGCGGAACAGATCAGCGATAAGATCGCGGAGATGCTCACTCCGGAAGCCATGCTTTCGGAAGTGAAATTGGTTTTCCAAAGCATCGAAGGGTTGCACGCTGCATGTCCGCAACATACCGGCGACTGGTACTTCACCGGTAACTACCCTACACCCGGCGGCAACAGGGTGGTCAATCGTGCGTTCATCAATTACCGCGAAGGGAAGAACGTTCGGGCGTATTAGAGCACATCGATCATCTGTCCTTTCTTGCGCAGCTTCTTCAAGTTGCATTTCTTGGCCTTCACTATGGCTGAAGAATGCAGCACGATCCGCGAACCGGGTTCAACAATGAGCTTCGCTTTCTTGTCAAACACAAGTTCGCTTCCGGCCAGCAAGTGCATGGTTGCCCCGTTCTTTAACCGAAGCCTCCCGCGCTCTTCCACCAGCACAGAGGCCCCTTCCAGCACCGTTATTACAGTTGGATCACTGAACCAGGGCCCGCTATTTGAGGAGTCCGGTTCGGTCATACGCGTAGGTGTTCGGGACCGGTCGATCAACAAGGTGGTGCCACGGCTTACGGTGAGTGAATGCCCATCGGTACCGCGCAATGGAGGCAGTACGATGCTGTCGGCACACCAACGTTGGTCACTTTCCATCCGCGTATCATTGATCCCCACGTGCACCGTGGCCTCGCCATTCGGGCTCATGGCCAACAGTTCCACACTAATGCCATTGAGGTAAGTGGTGCGTACGTTCGGTGCGTCGCGCTTGAAGACCTCCTTCGTGTTGTTGCTGATCAGTGTGTGCATGTTGGCACTTGAAGGATTGGTACACATACCGAGCTTGCGCACCCCGTTCATCCGGAACGCATGGTCGGGACTACCGGCGAACACTTGCTCGGCATCGGGTTTCCCGGGCACCACGCGTGTTCCGGGTACCCAATACTCACCATGTTCCAGGCGCCCTTTTCCTTTTTTGTCGATGGAGATCAGTTCCTGTTCATGGTTCCCGGTGAATGGATTCGCAGCACGTTCTTCAAGCAGAAAAGGAAGCGTCGGATTTCCATATAGGCAGCTATGTTGGATCGTGTCTCCGCGCAAACGGAGGTCGTTGAAGCCAGTGGCTATCACCGGTCGCAAGTAGTCTGCTCGACCTCCGTAAATGTTGGTGCCTTCACGATCTTCGCGGTCCATTTGCATGGTCATGAACAGGCCCGGTTGTATCGGTGCAATACAATCGCCACTGTCCTCCCAATGGAATTTATCGGTGGGCGATCCGTTCAGCGCACGGCCTTGGTGGTTCTCTATCCAGAGCCACTGTTGCACAAGGCCCTCGGGGATGTGCGGCATACGGATCCGCAACGCATCACCGGTGCGAACGAAATCACGCAACACGAAAATACCCGTATCGCCTTGGAGCGGCTCCAAGTCACTATGCACTTCAGCACCATCATTGTCGTGCGCACGAATGCGGTTTGTCGCACCGTCAGGCATCCAGCCCATGCGGTCGCGGTCCCACGCAGTGCAGGTAAGTATGCTGCTTCCAGCGGCGCCCATCATGCTCCAACCACCTTGTAGGTTCATGAAGTAGCTCTCGAACGGCGCCGCATTTCCACCACCACTGTGGAAGTTGTTACCACCGATAAGCAAATGGTTGTACTCATGTTTCAAGATCTCGAAGGGCAGTCCGTACATACCACCGAATCGGGACTGGGAATCACTTTCATAGCCGAACAATTTACCGGGGCTACCACCGTCCGTACTGCCGGTACCATGGCCCAGTCCGCTGTTACGTGCGATCACCATCACATGGTCGAAAGAGTGTGGGTCATCAGCTCCTTGCTCTTTGGGAAACCCTTGTTTTCCGCCCCTTTTCCAGAGGTCGAAATCTGCAATGTCGAATCCGTTGTGCGTTTTGAACGTATCCCGTTCGTTCGCTACCTGAACTGCATACCTCCCAATGGAATGTGCTTGATGGACGCCGGGGAACTCGCTTTCCTTCAACGTAAGCACTTCATCCAAATAGTCACCGAGGACCGTATACTGGCCAAAGGAAATATCCTCGAAGTAGCGCGAAACCATGGCTTTCTGCTGCGCTAGTTCAAGGGGGTCGAACAAGTTGTCCGCCCAGTCCGGAAGCTTTCCTTTTGTCCAAGTGGGGTGGCCTTCCGGTTGTGGATCCTTCTCCGGCTTTACGTCGTAGTCGATCTCAACGAAGATCACCAGTATGCGTATAGTGCCGTGTGGTGATAGGTACCATCCGTTCTTGCTTTGCTGAATGGGTGTGTCCTGAGCGACGAGCAATGCAGAGCATAGCAGCGAGAGCGTAACGAGCAGGTTCCGGGAACATACATGCATGCCCTCGAAGGTAATGATCGCTGGTTTGCGGCGTTGCCGATTTCAGCTTTTTGGTGCCTTGTACAACGGTACCGTACTACAGGGCTCACCGAACATGAGGCTCTTTACCACTGGCATAAGCTTCGCGCTCAACTCCACATATGCATTAAGTGGAACCGGCATTTTGCTGCAACCCTTGACCACAACTCGTGAGTCGCGAAAGGGTTCAATATTCAACTGTTCTACGAACCGTGTGAAGACCGCGCGTTCCAGTTGCTCCGCATCACCTTGCGAAACGAACGCAGCATAGGGTTGGAGCTGTGTGGCCACGAGCATATAAGCCCACGTTGGAATGATCGCATCGGCAGAGCAATGCACGGAAACAAACTGTCCTTTGTATTGGGACCAATCATGTGTCTTGCAAAAGCCGCGCAGATCATCCTCCTTCAAAGCAACCTCTTGCCACAGCAACGGCTTCAGATCAAAGACCACACGTTCGCCTTGCGGATAGATCTCCTCCAGGTCAAGTGTGATGATCCCTGATGAGGCGACTTTATTGATGATGGTGTTCTCGTCTCTCATCACATGAACCCCAATTCCAATTGCGCCGCTTCGCTCATCATGGACCGGTCCCAAGGTGGCTCAAAGGTCAGTTCTACTTTCGCACTTGACACTCCCTGTGTTTGACCGACCTTCTGTTCCACTTCGTTTGGCATGCTTTCCGCAACAGGGCATGAAGGAGATGTCAACGTCATCTTGATGTCCACATGCGAGTTTTCCTGCACATTGACTTCGTAGATCAGGCCGAGTTCGTAAACGTCGACAGGGATCTCGGGGTCGTAGATCGACTTCAGCACATCGATCACGCGGTCCTCCAAGTGTTTCTTTTCCTCAGGTGTCATGACTTGGCTGAATAGGCTAGGGCGAATCGCTTCATTTGGTCCATCATCGCCACTAATCCGTTGCTGCGATTTGGTGAAAGGTGCTCGCGCAACCCGATGGTCTCAATGAATGTGAGCGGTGTGTTCAGTATCTCTTCGGGTTTGCGATCGTTCAGCACGCGGATCAATAGTGCGACCATGCCCTTAGTGATCATGGCATCGCTATCCGCAGTGAAGTGCAACAGCTTTGTCCCGTCGAGCGAAGTCGAGACGGCGGCAGTGAGCCACACACGGCTTTGGCAACCGCGAACGATGTTCTCCTCGGTCTTGTGTTCTGTTGCGATCAATGGCAGATCCTTCCCCAGCTCGATCAGGTGTTCGTAGCGGTCCTGCCAATCGCTGAACATGGCGAACTCGTCAACGACTTCTTGTTGGGCTTGGGTGAGGGTCAAAACTCAGGTTGTAAAGTTGAAAAGAAAGAAAGATAGAAAGATGGGTTCAGCGCTTCGTGTCGAGTTTGTTCATGAACTTTAGAAGGCCTGCGCTGATGGCCGCGATCTTTCCTAGAAGTGGGTTGATTTCATCGTGAGTTAGAAACTCAAGATCCGAACAGATCAGAAGTTGTGTTTCAACCTCGTGGATCGATCCACGGGAATAGCTCATGCCAAGAAGGAAATACCCATTCTTGTTTCTTCCCCAACCCTCCGCAATATTGCTCGGAACAGAGACTGACGCTCTTCGTAATTGACTTGTCAAACCGTAGACTTCCTCCTTCGGCAACTTCCGGGTAAGCCTGTAAATATCAGTGACCAGTAATCGGCTTTGGACATAGATCCAAAGGTCCTTATAGTTGGTGACCTTATTCCCTCCAGGCTCTGAAACCATCGAGATCACGCCGCCTTCAAGATATTTTCCTTCCAAGTTCCAATCTCGATCAGACGGGTCGTAAGTTGAATAATTCTCCATTCTTATAGGCGTTGACAAATTTGTTCCTCTTGCTCACGTTCTCTCTTTCTCTCTTTCTCTCTCTTTCTCACACTTTCCCTCTCATCGCAGCATCTTCAAGGCCTTCTTCATCGCCACAACCATCGTATCCACTTCGGCGATTGTATTGAAAGGAGCGAAGCTTGCCCGCGTGGTCCCACTAACACCAAAGCGCTCCATCAAGGGTTGCGTGCAGTGGTGTCCTGTGCGTACCGCAATGCTCTGCTGGTCGAGCAAGGTCCCGAGGTCGTAGTGGTGCACGCCTTCAATAACAAAGCTGATCACGCCCACTTTGACCTTCGCTGTACCGATGATCCGCAGGCCATCGATCGCGAGCAACTCCTTGGTCGCATGCTCGAGCAACGTGTGTTCGTACGCAGCCATAGCACCGAGGTCGTAGTCGTTCATCCAGCGGATAGCCTCACCCAAACCGATGATGCCCGCTATGTGCGGCGTGCCGGCCTCGAACTTGAATGGAAGTTTGGCATAGGTCGTCTTCTCAAAAGTGACCACATCGATCATCTCGCCACCACCTTGCCATGGCGGCATCTTCTCCAAGAGTTCTTCGCGACCGTAAAGCACGCCAATGCCAGTCGGTCCATAGCACTTGTGGCCGCTGAAAGCATATAGGTCGCAGCCAAGTTCTTGCATATCAACACGCATGTGCGGCATTGCTTGTGCGCCATCGAGCAGCGTTACAATGCCCTTCTTCTTCGCTTCGGCGATCAGCTCTTTGACCGGGTTGATCGTTCCTAATGTGTTGCTGACGTGGCTAATCGCAAGGACCTTCGTGCGTTCATTGAAAAGCCCGTTCAGGTCGGCATTCGTTGCGTCGTCGCGTCGTCGCGTTTCAACTTTTCCCAAGAGAAGTTCCCCGCTATCCGAGATCGGTATCACCTTCAACTTCGCGCCGTACCGCTCGCACAGCATTTGCCAAGGCACGATGTTCGCGTGGTGCTCCATGCCGGAGACCAGTACTTCGTCGCCCTTCTTCAACAACAATTGCCCGAGGCTGTTCGCTGCCATATTGATGCTCGCCGTAGTGCCGCTCGTGAAGATCACCTCGTGCGCATGCTTCGCGTGGATGTGCTCGCGGATGGTCTCACGCGCTGCTTCTTGGGCTTCGGTGGCCTTGGTGCTCAGTGTGTGCACACCGCGGTGTACGTTGGCGTTGATCGTGGCGTAGTAGCTACTCTCGGCTTTGATCACGCGGCGCGGCTTTTGGCTGGTAGCGGCGTTGTCGAAATACACTAGTGGCTTGCCGTGTACCAATTCCTTCAAGATCGGGAACTGCACACGTATCTCTTCCACGTCGTATGCCTTCTTGATCACCGGTTCGGCCTTCGTGGTCATGAATGAAAATGTATTGAACCGCAACGCCCCTCATCGCGAGAAGTGCATTTACGTTGCGTCGTTGCGTCGCTGCGTTCAACCATTATAGCTGCGCCAATTTCGAATCGATCAACCCGGCCAAGTGCTCCCGCCATTCCTCGTTCGTGATCCGCTCCAAAACATCGTACATGAAAGCATGTGCCATCATCTTCTTTGCTTCGGCTTCGCTTATGCCACGTGAACGCATGTAGAACATGCCTTGTTCATCGAAGCGACCAATGGTACATCCGTGGCTGCACTTCACATCGTCTGCGTATATCTCCAACTCGGGTTTGGTATACACCTTGGCATCATCCCCTTGCAGGATGTTCGCGTTGCTCTGGTAGGCACGTGTGCGCTGTGCATCCTGCTTCACATAAACTTTGCCGTTGAACACCCCGGTCGCTTTTCCGGCTACGATCCCTTTGTACAATTCATCGCTAGTGCAGTCCGGCGTATCGTGGCCGATGTAGGTGTGGTTGTCGCAATGGGTAGTGCCGTCCAAGATGTACACACCGTTCAATTCGGCATGTGCGTTCGGACCAGCGAGAGCGATATGCGCTTCATTGCGCACGAAGGATCCGTTCAGTGTTGTGGTGTCTATGCTGAAGTGGCCTTTGGCGGCGATGGTCGCAGCATCCATTCCGACATGGGCTGGATCGTCGGTGTCGTTCTGTAGTAGGTGGATGGTGAGGCTGGCGCTTTCACCGATCACGCTTTCACGAATGCTGTTTACCAAAGAAGCTGTCACTCCGAGCGTAGCCGAGGAGTTCACAGCTTCCACGATCACCTCCACCTCCGCGCCTTCGTGCAACATGAACAGGTCGCGAGGTTGGATCAGCTGCTGACCTCCTGTGCTGAGGTGTAACACGTGGATAGGCTTGCTGGTCTTAGTGCCTTTGGTCGCTAGGATGATGAGACCATCGGTGGGTGCCGCGGTGTTCATCGCTGTAAAGAAGCGATCGCCGATCGGCGCAACCTGACCGTAGTGTGCCTTTACCGGTCCATGCTTCAAGTGATGGACAAGGCTGTCGATCACGATGCCCTTCTCGGCCTTGAGGTCGTCGCTCAGCTCCGCGCGGAAGTGTCCATTGACGAAGACGACACGTGTGGTATCGAACGGCAAACGTGCGGGCAGTGTGACCTCAACATTAACTTGTGGTGATGAATAGGTCGCGTTGAAGAGCTTTCCGACGCGTGTGTATTTCCACGCCTCGGTCCTAGTGGTCGGTATCGGCAATTCGTTAACCGCATCAAGCGCTGCTTGTGCACCAGGCCACGCGCTCCCTTCGAGCAGGCGAAGCACACTGTCTTTCGGATCGATCGCTGTAATTGTGCTCATCACGCGATCTCCTTCAGCCAATCATACCCCTTTGCTTCCAGCTCCAACGCCAATTCCTTCGGCCCGCTCTTGATGATCTTACCATCGGCCATCACATGCACCACATCCGGTACAATATGGTCCAGCAAGCGCTGGTAGTGAGTGACCACGATGAAGGCACGGTCGGGTCGGCGCAGTTGGTTCACCCCTGCGGAAACGATGCGGAGGGCGTCAATGTCCAGCCCGCTATCGGTCTCGTCGAGGATACCGAGGGTGGGTTCGAGCATCGCCATCTGGAAGATCTCGTTGCGCTTCTTCTCGCCACCGCTGAAGCCCACGTTCAGGTTACGGTTCATCAGGTCCGGATCCATCTCCACCAGTTTCGCACGCTCACGCACCATGGTCAGGAAATCCTTTCCACCGAGCTCTGCCAAGCCGTTCGCCTTGCGCTTCTCGTTCAGCGCGGTGCGTAGGAAGTTCATGTTGCTTACTCCGGGGATCTCCACCGGATACTGGAAGGCCAGAAAGATGCCTTTCCATGCGCGCTCCTCAGGGGAGAGGTCGAGCAGGTCCTCGCCATTGTACGCAACGCTGCCTGCTGTGACTTCGTAATCTGCCCGCCCGGCAAGTACGTTGGCGAGGGTGCTTTTGCCTGATCCGTTGGGACCCATAATGGCATGGACTTCGCCGGCCTTTACTTCCAAATTCAGGCCTTTCAGGATGCTTTTTCCTTCGATCTGCGCGTGCAGGTCCGTGATCTTCAACATAGTGGGATTCCTTGGGTAATTCCTTATTTAGAATCAATCTAAACAAGATGGACCGCAAAGGTAAGGCAAGCACTGCGGCCTTCCAAGGTCATGCACAACGAATGAATATACGCTTGTCGAAAACCTTTCTTGGAGGTCTACTTGACCTCACGTATCAGGATCTCAATAACATCCGCATCGGGGGCGTTCTTCTTCACACTTTCGATACCGTTGTCGCGACCACTTGCACTGGTGTATACTTGGCTGGTTCCGATCACGAGATTGTTGGCTGCTAGCAGATTGAAAGAGGAGCCGGCCTGGGTTTCCAGTCGTTCGTAGTTCCCATCGTCCGGAGCATTCGTCTTCACGCTCTCAATGCCGTTCAAGGCCGAAGCCTTCGCCGAGTACCCTTGGCTCGCGAGGATGATCTCACCATTGCCCGCTTTCAAACGAAAGCGGAATTCGCCTGCCTTGTCCGTGTATAGCTCAAATGTTGCCATTTCCTTAGGGGGTATTTGGGATGAAAATGAGTGAACTCTGCTAAGGTAAGGCCCTGTGTTTTGGGATCAGGTGATCCAACACGACAGCATCAGGTCCACTATCAACCCACTTTCTCCAGACTCACCGCATTCATGCAAAAGCGCAATCCGGTCGGTGGTGGCCCATCGGGAAATGTATGGCCTAGGTGGGCATCGCACACATTGCAGGTGGTTTCAATTCGCGTCATGCCATAAGAAATGTCCTTGTGGTGTCCGATCACATTTTCTGCAATGGGTTGCGTGAAGGACGGCCATCCTGTACCGCTTTCGAACTTCGAACTGGCATCGAACAATTCGGTCTTGCAGCAAACGCACCTGTAGATGCCCGGTTCAAAGAGCGAGCAGGCTTCAGAACTGAATGCGCGTTCAGTGCCCTTTAGGCGGGTTATGCGGAATTGCTCGTCGGAGAGGACCGCTTTCCATTCTGCTTCGGTCTTCTCCACGCGTTGTGGTGGTACCGGGTTGCCGTTGTCGGCATACGTATTCACGTCGTTCCAATTCATGTTGTCAATTCGATCAGTTCCAGGTCATTGGTGTAATGTCGCAGCTATACATGGGTCGCTGAGCTACGGAACCTCTTACAACAAGTTTGATCTCCGCCCCGGAGCCCTAACCTACGGATCCTTCCAGCGAAACGGCCAAAAGCTTCTGGGCTTCCACGGCGAATTCCATCGGCAACTGGTTCAGCACCTCTTTGGCGTAACCGTTCACGATCAACGAAACTGCTTTTTCGGTCGGTAGGCCGCGTTGGTTCAGATAGAAGATCTGGTCTTCGCCGATCTTGCTAGTAGTGGCTTCGTGTTCCACCATGGCACTCGGATTCTCACTCTCGATGTATGGGAAAGTGTGCGCGCCACATCGATCGCCGAGCAACAGTGAATCGCACTGGCTGAAGTTCCTTGCACCCTTGGCTCCCTTGCCGATCTTTACCAGACCACGATAGCTGTTGTTGCTAAAGCCCGCACTGATGCCTTTGCTGATAATGGTGCTCTTGGTTCCCTTGCCGATGTGGACCATCTTCGTTCCGGTATCGGCCTGCTGCTTGTTGTTGGTCACGGCAACGCTGTAGAATTCGCCGATGCTGTGGTCCCCCTTCAGCACACAGCTCGGATATTTCCACGTGATCGCACTGCCGGTCTCCACTTGGGTCCAGCTGATCTTGCTATGATCCCCGAGACAAAGACCCCGCTTCGTAACGAAGTTGTAAATGCCGCCTTTGCCGTCCTTATCGCCAGGGTACCAGTTCTGGACGGTGCTGTATTTGATCTCAGCACTTTTCAACGCAACAAGTTCCACCACGGCTGCGTGCAATTGGTGCTCATCGCGGATCGGTGCGGTGCAGCCTTCGAGATAGCTCACATATGCGCCTTCATCGGCGATCAGGAGCGTGCGCTCAAATTGGCCGGTCATGGCCTCGTTGATGCGGAAATAGGTGCTCAACTCCATCGGGCAGCGCACCCCAGGTGGGATGTAGCAGAAGCTGCCGTCGCTGAACACCGCGCTATTGAGCGCTGCGAAGTAGTTGTCCGTACGCGGCACCACGCTACCCAAGTACTTCTTGATCAGATCGGGATGCTCCTTCACTGCTTCGCTGAATGAGCAGAAAATGATCCCTTTTTCCTTGAGGGTCTTCTGAAAGGTCGTCTTTACGCTCACGCTATCGAAAACCACATCAACAGCAACGCCCACTAGACGTTTCTGCTCATCAAGTGAGATGCCCAGCTTCTTGAAGGTCTCCACCAATTCAGGATCGGCCTCGTCCAAGCTGTTCAGCTGGGGCTTCTTCTTTGGCGCGCTGTAGTAGTAGGCGTTCTGGTAGTCGATCTTGGGGTAATGGACGTGCGCCCAATGCGGCTCCTCCATCTTTTGCCAGATACGGTAGGCTTCTAAACGCCACTCCAGCATCCATTCAGGCTCCTCCTTTTTTGCGCTGATGAAGCGTACGATGTCCTCATTCAAGCCCTTCGCAGCCTTCTCACTCTCAATGTTGGTGATGAAACCGTAGGCATACTCCTTGGTGGTTACCTCTTGTAATATTTCGTCCTGCGTTGCCATCTTCCCACTTTTCTCACTAACGCTCTAAATGGAAAAACTTTCCCCACAACCGCATGTCCGGTTCGCGTTCGGGTTCACGAATTGGAAGCCCTTCCCGTTCAAGCCGCCGCTGAAATCGAGCGTGGTACCCAGTAGGTAGAGCATGCTCTTTTTGTCGATCACCACCTTTACACCATTGTCCTCGAAGACCTTGTCGCCATCCTTCATTTGGTCGTCGAAAACGAGATCGTACATCAGGCCGGAGCATCCGCCACCTTTCACACCAACGCGTACGAAATGCTGTGGCCCGCGACCATCGCTTCCCAACAGTTTGGTTACTTCGGATTTCGCGTTCTCAGAGACTTTGATCATTCTGTGTTCGGCTTATTTAGAACGGGTCTAAACAAAAACGAGGACACAAAGGTACGGAGGAAGGGACCGGGTTCAAAGTGGGTTGGTGCCTCAGGTCCGGGTTGTTGGTCATTTCAATCCATTTCGTCACGATCGAGGTTGAATTTGCGAGCGTAGCTCTTCTCGTGGGGAAATGGAGTGCGAATAGGGGACGGGTCCGCTGGGCGGAGCGGTTAAATTTGACGCCATGTCCGAATCTTCTTCCCGTACTGAGCTTTCATCCATTGGTGAGTTCGGTCTCATACATCGGTTGGCCGCACAAGTGACCCTTGGCCGCAAGAGCAGTGTAAAAGGCATTGGAGATGATGCTGCCGTGATCGATGTTTCTGCCGAAGGCACTGGGCCACTGCGACAAGTGGTCACTACCGACATGCTTGTTGAGGGGGTCCATTTCGATTTGGCTTATGTGCCTTTGAAGCATTTGGGCTACAAGGCGGTGGTAGTGAACTTGAGCGATGTGTACGCAATGAATGCGGAACCCGCGCAGATCACCGTTGCATTGGCGCTCAGCAACCGGTTTCCCGTGGAGGCAGTGGATGAACTCTACGAAGGGATACTCTTGGCTTGTTCGCACTACAATGTGGACCTGGTCGGTGGTGATACCTGCAGTAGCACGAGTGGTCTCATCATCAGCATCACTGCGATCGGCACGGCACGCGGGGAGGATCTCGTATACCGAAGCGGTGCAGCGGACAAGGACCTTGTTGTGGTGAGTGGCGACCTTGGCGGGGCATACATGGGCCTGCAGGTATTGGAGCGGGAAAAGGCCGTGTTCAAGGATACCGGAGCGCAACCGGATCTGGCCGGGCACGATTACATCATTGAGCGCCAATTGAAACCCGAAGCGCGTCGCGACATTATCGCGTTGCTGAAGGAATTGGGAGTGAAGCCTACGAGCATGATCGATATCAGTGACGGGCTGGCCAGCGAGGCCCTGCACTTGGCACGAGCGAGCCGATTGGGGATCCATCTCTACGATGAAAAATTGCCGATCGACCCGACTACCTATCGCACGGCACGGGACTTCGATCTGGATCCGACCACTTGTGCCTTGAATGGCGGGGAAGATTATGAATTGCTATTCACCGTGGCCATCGCGGATCACGAGAAGATCAAGGGCAACCCGAGCTTGAGCATCATTGGGCACATGGTGGATGAGGCAAGTGGATGCCACCTCGTGGATAAGCAGGGCGGCCTACACGAACTGCGCGCGCAAGGGTGGGATGCCTTCATGGGGAAATGAAGACCAAAAAGAAACGCTCCGTAAGTTCGGAGCGTTCAAATTCAAAAAAGGTTCAAAGTCTTAATTGCGCAGCTTCTTCCGGCTACGCTCACTGTCGGAAAGATCGTCACCATCATCGCTGATCCCATTATCACCCTTGGAAGTGGTTGGGGTGGTGGAAATGGATATCGCTCCTTGCCCATCTGATGATCCACCGGAAGGTCTTGATTTGCTCGCTGCTGCATTACCATCATTCACCTCATTGGAATGTTGGCCGCAAGGGGAAACATCTTCCTTGGAACAAGAAACAGCTAAAAGTGCGAACAGAAAAGTCGCAATGATAAGCTTGTATGTGGCGATAGGGCGTTGCATCACATGTCAAAGGTAGATCGATCCACTTTAGGATGCAAATCCCCCAAGACCCTTTTTGAACGGTCCATCACAGGTAGATCAATGGTCACCTCAGTGCCTTGTCTCATACCGGTTTGGGGATCGATTTGGTCCATGGGTCCTGTGATACGGATATCTGTAAGGTCGAGTTTCCGGAGCACATCTGCTCGACCTTTGGTGATCTCGATCCCGCGTGAAATATGGTCAGCGGGTACATCGGCCTTCGCCACCATGCTCTTCTCTATGCCGATCCCGTCGTCAGAGATCCGGATCCGAACGCGATCATCACCGACTGCGGAAATGGTGATCATTACGGTACCGGTACCTTCCATGGGGAGTATGCCGTGCCAAATGCTGTTCTCCACGTACGGTTGCAGCATCATGGCGGGCAGTTGAGCTTGGTGCAGGTCCACGCCCGGTTCAACTACTATGCGGTACTCGAATTTATCCTTGAAGCGCATATGCTCCAGTAACAGATACAGCTCGAGACGTTCAATTTCCTCGGCCAACGTGGTGGTGTCATTCTCACTGGCGTCCAGATTCTTGCGGATCAGTTTGGCAAAGCTGCTTAGGTAGCGGCTTGCAGTGGCCTTGTCCTGCTTGTTGATGTGGTATTGGATGCTGTTGAGCGCATTGAACACGAAGTGCCGGTTCATATTGGCATTGAGGGCTTGTTGCTCCAATTGCAACATCCGGCTCCGCAGCATTAATTGTCGCGTTCGTTCAGCACGTTGGCGCAAGGTCTGTCGATAGCGCAGAATGCCGAACCCCGATCCGAACAGGACAAGAATGCACGCAGCGAAGAACCACCAACGTAACCAGAAAGGCGGTGTAATTTCGAATGTGAAGTCAACGGGTGCGCTCCATTCCCCGTTCTTCACCCTGGACATGAGCTGGAATGAATAGGTGCCTTGAGCAAGGTTGCTGTAGCTGGCGAAACGGGCATCCGTAGGCGGGAGCCAGTCCTGATCGAAGCCTTCCAGCCTGTACCTGTACTGAACTTGGTCCGGTTCACTGAGGCAGATGCCGATGTAATCGAAGGTCAGATGGTTCCGACGGTAGGCCAAATGCAGTCCGTTGGGCAGGCCGTCACCATCTGTTCCGGTACTTTGCCCGGACCAATCGGTGGGCTGTAGGAATGAGCGTACACCGGTGATCCGGGTCTTTGGCGGGGCCAAGCGCCCACCACCGTGCGATCGTTGCGGATCGTGGAACACCAGCCCACCGGAACTGCCCAAGAACAAGCGACCGCGGTCATCCACGTACCCGGCGTTCAAGTTGAATTCCAGACTTCGAAGTCCATCATTCAGGGTAATGTGCTCCGGCATACCACTGCCAACAAGCAAGCTGTCCGGGTGGAGGATGAAAAGGCCGTTGTTCGTGCCCAACCAGATCCGGCCATCGTTGTCGCCCACCAGCAGGTTGATATAGTTCGATCCAAAATCAGGCGCCAATTTGAATGTGCGCAATTTCCCATGGTCCATGCAGGAAAGGCCATTTGCCGTTCCCGCCCAGATCCGTTCCTTTTTATCGACCAACAAACAGAGAACGGTGTTGTCGCTCAAGCCCTGTTCCTTGTTGAAGCGTTGGAAATTACCGCCGGAATACTTCACGAGACCAAGCTCCGTGGCGAGCCACAGGTTTCCGGACTTGTCACGTGCCATGTTGCGAATGGAACGTCCCGCTTCAGGGAGCAATTCAACGGAACCATCGGATGAGAGCACGGCGATGCCTTCACGCAGTCCACACCAAATTCTTCCATCCGGCCCTTCGTTCAAAGAAAGCACAGGTCGACGAGCCAGCCCTGATGCGGCTGGCAATGCATGCACGACACCTTCGACCAGTTTGATAAGTCCTTCACTGGTACCGAACCACATGTCGCCCTTCCGGTCCGTGAGGCCGCACCAAATGGTATTGTTGGGCAATCCGTCCAAGGTGCTTACCAAAGCCATTCCGTCCATACGGCAGATCCCATTGTCATAGGTGCCCAGCCACAGATCGCCCCGAGCATCCGCTGTAATGTTCATGACCAGATCGCTGCAAAGGCCGTCCTTCACGGTATAGGTCACGAATCGATCGCCTTCATACCGCAATGCTCCGGCTCCGTCCGTTCCGAACCACAGGTTGCCTTCTTCATCCTGGAACGCACTGTTGATGTTGTCATTGGGCATTCCTTGATGGATCGTGAAAACCTTGAAACGACCATTTTCCAGTAGATTGAGGCCGAATTTGGTGCCCACCCACAGTCGGTCCCGATCATCCACCAGCAAACACCTTACGTTGTTGCGGAGCAATCCATTTTCCTCATCGAATTCCACTTGTTCGCCATCGCGGTCTATTCTGTAAAGACCATCGAACACGGTGCCCACCCACCAAG